>WLWD01001966.1_pt1 | contig 107008 bp, 74 predicted proteins | sample 6712731 | NCBI WGS metagenome assembly WLWD01 (sample SAMN12718690, study PRJNA576275) | sponge metagenome | isolation source: marine sponge | host: Mycale hentscheli | place: New Zealand: South Island, Marlborough, Capsize Point | collected 2014-11-01 | reverse complement strand
AAGTAAGTAAAACTTTTCATAATTGCTATATTTTTGAGCAGTGCACTGTGTGATGTCTATGAATTCTATCATTATGCCTACTGTACTTTTTTTTTTAGCATTTATAGTGAGAAAACATTTCAAGTATAGCCACCACGTGTTCTTAAACAGTAAAATAATGTCTGTCATTTACTTAATCAAAACATTTTCTGCCAATGTAATTTATTGGCAGGTTATGTACCATAAAATTGAGACGTAAGTGGAATAACTTAAGAACAATCCTGGACTAACAAACTCAAAGCTGTTTCTGGGGTATTTTACATAAACTAAAGTTTAAGTACTTCAAATATGGTAAGGGTCATTTAGTTAAGCTTGCATCAGCAGTGCATAATGTATGTACTAAGTACAGTGTTGATTCAATGAAGTTATGATTTGAAGTATACGGAGTCGATATAACTAATTGTAATGATGTTTTTTTTTAATTTCTTTATAACCTCATAGGCAAGCTCTTCTTTTCGATGATGAGCACTTACGTTCTGACAGAGAAGCAGCTGCATGACTGTGGCTATCCTAGACCAGCAGGAAGAGAAGGCGCGGCATCCATTTTTTATGGGGACCGCCAGCATCCGCGAGTCATCTCTGACGGCCCCAACTGTAAGACTCATGAGTGTGATCGCTGCCATAAGCAGTTCAGCATCTACAACAATGGCCATTACAAGACTATAGAGTCTTGTTCCTACCACTATGGGAGACCATTCAAAGTGAAAGGTGTGTTTCTCGTTATGCAATTGTACACCTAGTCCAGTCTTTGCTTAGATCAGTACATTGTTTTATAACATTGCTCCTTTAATTATATCTTGGAATTATGAAGTGACAACCCAGCCATCTTTACAAATTAAAATAATATGTGCAGTTTTGTTAAATAATGTAATAAAAGGTAATATCAGGGAAAGTTAGTGATTGAACAATAATGCAAGTTTATGATGAATGTGAAGAAATAATAATGGTGTGATTTGGAAATGACTTAGAAAAAATAAAGTATAATGGTCCACCCATCAGACAGTTGATGTGCATGATGTCATTGATTATGTAGAGTATGGAGAAGGGTTTGTATCGAGATACACTTGCTGCCAGGAGAGATCTGGAGCTCCAGGATGCCAGACAGCTAAAGTATGATTAGTTGCATCACATTTGTTTACAATAATATTGTACTAGTAGTGTCCTTGAGCACAATTGGTGAGTGATCCTAAGTTAAAGTATTGTTATATAAATTAATTTTAACTTTGAAAATTCCAGCTACTAAAACAAAAAAAAAAAAACGGTCAAGTTATAAAAAATATAAACGTATGTATGGTAAAGGGGTTTCAATCCCATAGTAATCACTCACTGCAACTGTTTGACTTAAAAAAAAAAAACGACATAAAATCACACACAAAAAACAACAACACAACAAGCATTTCTAAGGAATTACCACACAGGTTTGAACCTATCTCTATATTAAGACAGGCTTACTGCTGTAGTAGCCACAAAAAAAAGCTTTTAACGTTTACTTTGTGCTGTTCTTTAGCTAAACAGTAGCTGTAGTACGTAACATTTTCACACCCACTTGTTCACTGGACACACCAACACGAGACTTACCTTAGTGGTTAGACTATTTGACAATGGACTTTCAAGTGAGAACAGCACTGTTGAGTAGAGTGTATAACTGTGACAATTAGCACATTAAATTGCCACAGCCACTAATTCGAATTGAAATGGACTCTGGCAAGTTTATAAGTTTTAACTGCTACCGTAAACGGATTCAAAGTGGTAAGCAATTCAATTTTCTTCGATGATTCGGGTAAGGGTTGATAAATCAGAAGATTCTGTTTAGTGAAAGTTTGGGACGTGTCTGACCACTGAGCTAACACCATAACACCAGGGTCAAAGTACAAAAACGATCCAAACATATATATTAACAATTATCCCTATTTTCTGTTGTGTTACTCCTGATAGTGTCTCACTCCACTCACTTGCCAATTGTCAAAAAATCATCATTATTGAGGAAAATTATGTATTTGAGTATAGCTAGCTAAAATCAGAGTGTTACACTTACGACCGCCATTTAATTTTTATGATTACCACACCTTTATCCAATAGTAAACAATCCCTGAAGAGGACTTCGGCCAAAAGTCGAAACATCGGGTTAAGTTTAATTAACAATATTGGCTGCTATAACAAGAAAATTTGCTATTATTATAATCCCTATTATATACTTAAACACACCTTTTCACAATTAATTTTTTTGGTATTTGGCATGTTTAAAATTTCTGTTTGATGTGAGCACATGTGTGTCCTGTCCTGCAGCTGCATGTGACACATGGTGAGAGTTTGACAGAAATGCCGGGCTATGTGATGATGTCGTCTCGTGTGGCTGAGAGTACTAAGTGTGTGTATGCCCTCGACTGTGAGATGTGTTATACCACTGAAGGTCTGGAACTCACCAGAGTGTCTGTGGTGGACATGGCTCTGAAGCCAGTCTATGAGGCCATTGTGAAACCCACACATACCATAGTGGACTACAACACAAGGTATGACCTTTCACATCACGTATATACTCGTAGTAGTAGTACACCTATTTATTGATGTGGTATTTATTGTGTGCAGATGTTAATTTGGAAACTATTAAACTAAATATATAATAAACCTTTTGGCTAATCGTGTATAATTTTCAATTTACTGATTCAATCTCTGCAAATATTTAGAAATTAATATACCTACTTTTTTCAACACATGAAGTGATTGATTAATCGACTTTTCATGATTTGATCTAAAGTGTACAATTCCTCAGGCTCAGCTTCCAGCAATAAATGTTGTTCTATTGCATGTATGGATGTACATAGGTTTAGTGGCCTCACAGTTAAAGACTTTGAAAATGTATCGAAAACTATAATAGACGTTCAGCGTGACTTAATGAAGATGTTTTCCTCTGAGACCATTCTGTTGGGTCACAGCTTGGAGAGCGACATGAGAACCCTCAAGGTATGCAGTATTATTTTTTTATTTTTTTATTTTTGTCTGATAACAGTATTAATAGTGATTTCCTCAAATTCCAATTCCTATATGGTTTTCTAAATTTGTGCATAGTATATTACTGTACTCTGACATGGAACGAATATTATTTAGTACTTGTGAACGCATGAAGTAGAAATCAGAAATTGCGTTTCATCTATCAATATTCATTTTTGTGGTTAAATAGGTAGATCAATGCCTTACTTATACTATGTCAAAATTTTGATGCAAATGACCATACAGTTTTGACAGCATTTAGTAGAAACCGAACCGTAGTCCCCAGTGCATCATTATAATAATAGAAGAGTATAGAATTGTAGTTCAAGGCAAAGTCACTAAATCATTTATTTTTGAAAATCACAAGACAAGAGTTGTATAATTTGAAGGGAATGTAAGGCATCAAACTAATGGCAGTTAGTTTCTGTTTATTGTGATGAAAGGAAGACAACGATCTGTTGGCACAAAGTCCCTGTACATCTGCTGAAGATGTTTCAGCTTGGTGTCAGATAAACTCTTGACTTTATGCAAAGCAGCATAGCAGTCAGAAGCAGAAGACGGAATGCAATTTTCACTAATGTTTCGTCCATTATCAACATGCATAGTAGTGTTATCGAAAGTTCCAGAGAAGCAATTCTTCCTTACTTTTGCTGCAACAGCATTGTCAGCTGGATTTTTCACAAAAACAAAATCATGAAGAGATTGGATGCCTGGTAGTTTTGTATATTTGGTCAGCTTGCTTCTCCAATCATGTACCAAATGACCATCATCAATAACTGCTTCAGCATGTTGAGACACAATTTCTTGTAATTCATCTGTTGTGAAGACATCATTCCGATTGTATGTTTGAGAGATAGCTGAAAAGAGGAGGTCAGGTGAAAACTTAGTATGACCTGCTACCATGAATGATATCCTGATGAAATTCAACTTGCCTTGTTGAATCATCTCGTAAGCCCATGCCATCATGTAGAAGTTCTTGTTCGTACTTGAAGCATTATCCAAAAACAAATGGAGCCGTGTTATCCAAGAGGCATGCTTGCTCACAAAATCTGTGAGATAGGACACTGTGTGATCAGTGTTTTTGGCTCCTATTCGCTCATCAAAGAGATAAACAGTGGAAGAATTTGAAGAATGATCTACCACTCCAAATACATCATGGCTCAATTTCTGCAGGTAATAGGTTGACCCAGGTTGAGAAGATAGTCCCCAATAAGGGACAAGCTTGGCCATTTGATAGTCAGCTGACACAACTAAATTGAAACTGTTCTTTAGTGCAGTCAATCTATCCCTTTCATCCTCGCTTAATGTAGACTTTGCCTCTAGTTCTTGTATTTCACTCCAGTCTTTTTTGCAATGCTGAGTTACATCCATGTAATAGGTGTGAGCTCTTTGAGCATCCTGTTCGTGATTCTCAAGAGATTGCTTGACTGAAGTGATATCATCCTCAATCTTCTTCACCTCTACAGGATCAGAATTGTAGGACTGGAGTAGGCGATTGACAGTAGTCTGCTTTGTATGGATTTCCACTTGCTTTTGCTTGTATGTGTCACAATAATCTGTTTGATGAGGGCAAATCACAACTTTAGGTCTTTGTTTTAGCCAATTGTGAGAAGAACTGTTCGAACATTCACCTCTACCTCTTTCATGCTGTGATCGATTAAATTCACCTACCACAGATCGTTGAACACGCTCTTCATAGTTTGATACTGAAGTCTTAGGAGTCTGTATGGTAGTAAATTTTGGCAGAAAGTAGGATGTGGGACCAGAAGAGTCAGCTGATCGACCGTTAGGCTGGCTGTTCATGTCAACAAAAGTAAGAAAGTCTTCCATTACACTTGTCTTGGCTGAGTTCGATTTTTTTCCAGCATTTCCATGCCTTCCATGAGGGTACCTCACTGACACAGTAACAGATGGATCTAGTCCCCTCCACCATCTGGTGAAAGAAGTCTCGATATCTGTTGGCATTATAATGTACTGGCTGAGGCGTTTATCTTCAGCTTCAGCTTTCGTAAATTCCATGATTGGATTCTGACACTCACTACGCTTGATGGAACGCTAATGGGCTAGTCTGTCATTAGAGATCTTGAAGGTAGCTTTGATACAATTTGAGCAATAAAGATAATTACCCAGACTGTCGAACATATTTGCCCTAAGCCATTCATTTTGCCTTGTGATGTCCCGATAATGCTGAAAATCACTTTCGGATCTCTTTGGGTAAGGATTTTTTTCTTTGTTTTTTTTAGCTCAGTACTACTGTGTTCCATTGACTTGAAAGCATCTTTATAGCATGACAGGACCGGATAACATTGAGGACAAACACTACCAGAACTCTCATTGGTAGTCTCTTGTTGTGAGGATCCACTAGCAGCACCAACTTCTTCAAAAGAACTCTTCAGTATCCTGCTGTGTGTGTGGTCTCCTGGCAATTCCATCAAGATAGTTCTTCCTTTGCTTCTGCTTTCTAGTCACTTTTAGACTTGAAGTAGCCATGTCCCTCTATACCTGACTCAGGGAAAGACTCAGAGCATAACTATTCAGTCCCAGATTACTCCAATCAAAGCACACTAGAACTGTGCTAATCAACCACAAACATGGATGTGTGTTATCTGAAACCACAGCAGTGAATGGAGCCTCAAGCCATGCATTTCACCACAACCAAACACTAATGACAAGTTTAGAAGGCATTATCTCAAAATGCACCAGTGAACCGAATTTCTGATTTCTACTTCATGCGTTCACACTTGCATTGTGCTAGTTGACCTATATAGTGATGGTGGTGGTAGTACTATGTAGTTATATGGCTTATGGTTGGTATGTTCATTGTTGTGTCTATATTGTCTCCCAGATCATTCATAGCCAGGTGGTGGACACAGCCATTGTGTTTCCCCACCGCATGGGATTGCCTTACAAGAGAGCCCTTAAAACACTCGCCAAGGAACACCTGCACAAGTTCATTCAAAATGATGTTGGTAAGTCTCAAGTACTACTTTTGCATATATATATTTTTGAAGGTATTTGATTATCTAGTGATGAACGTATCAACACTGAGGAGTATGTGCTGCTCACATGTAGCTGTGCCTCTTGCATCAATCTACGTACATCTTTATAATTTTTGTGTATTCCATTAAAATTATCTAGTGGTGTAGGACAGGATTCTCTTACAACCTCGTAGTTAACCCGTTTAATTGGCTTTAGATATATTATAATGTATTTTATTCCATTTTGTTTTATTGCCATGCACCCTGTACTCCTTGCTTAAATTGCATCAAAATTGCACTTGTCCTATAATTTTTTTGTGACATTTATACTAATTGTGAAGTACAGCTACAGTGTAAGCATTGTATTGTTTTATAGATCAATTATAATAATAGGAAAAATTTTCCCTTTTTAACAGCCAATATTTTAATTATAACTTAACCGGACGTTTTGACTTCTTGCCGAAGTCCTCTTCAGGGGTCAACTGAGGTCTAACTCTTCCGTGGTGATATAATAACACAAAGTAAACAGTAAGATTTCTGGAGGGCATGCTTACTGTTTATTATATCCTGGAGGGTGATTTGCACGCAGCATGGACAGCCAGCATCCTGGAAGTTCTAAACCTATGTCTATTAAACTTGTTGTTGTCAGGTGTCATCTGTATGTGTAGAGCTTCCTTGATCTAAAATATTGGCTGTTAAAAAGAGAAAAATTTCGTATTATTATAATTATTTCAGCCGAGAATGACTGAATCATTAAAAGATCAATTTTATTTATACAAATAGCAAATAGCTAAATATTGTTGTTTTTTAATGCCAGTCAATATCATAATTCACGTAACTAACTATACCACCACAACCACCACATTACTCTGTATTATTTATCCCTTTGTCATCAACGTGCAGATGATGGACATGACAGTTTAGAAGATGCTCGGGCGTGCATGGAACTAATGCTTCGTAAGATCAGTGAAGACCAGAAGTCATTATGTCGAAGAACAGTGATAATTTGATTAAATGAAACTATTTATATAGTCATTAACTAGAATTCAACTTACATTACTTCTGCTGCACATTTATGATTTATTAATAACAAGTATTTATATATCTGTACAGTGAAAAGGTTAATGATTGGTGGAACTATTATACTGCAGTGCCTTCCGCTTATAAATCCAAAACATAAGGAAATGGGCGTTTAATAGAAAAAATGAACACATAACATAGTGAGGGGTAACCAACAAACTGCAGGGGTGGCTGAGCACAGTAGATGTGATACAAGGAATGGCTTCATGTACTAAAAAGCTGGAAAGAAAATGGGAGCTTTATAACAAAAAAACAACACATCATGAGCACTTCACAATGGTGAACGTAATAGCTGGAAAGAGAGCAGTAGATTTAGTTTTTGCCTTGTAAGCTATGGATTGGTTCCATCCTGGCCACTGCTTGCCAGTCCTTGTTTTACTGAAGTGTACTGTAAATTTACTGCATAGTTTACCATGTGGTAAACTCTAATTCTGGAACAAACTACAAACCACACATGTACAACTTCCTATGTTTACTCATGTTTTACCAATCCAGTGTACTTTTTGTTCCAGAATAAGAGTTTACTACATAGTTTCCTCTCAAGCACATTACAGATTTTCCAGCAGTACACTTAAGTAAATCATATGCCTGCTGTAGCTACTGCCCTGCCTTTATAAGGATTGCATGAGGATATGAAGCTATATAGATGAAAGTGAACTAAACATGAATGAGGTAAGAATTAGGCAGAACCCAAAATGTGTTGCTTCCTTTTCTTCAACGCATGTACATTAGGGTTATCAATTAGCTAGCATCAAACCCAAAACTGTCATGGTTATAAATTTTTTTTGCAAAAAGAAAAATAAATAAATGCACTTTGATGTGTTCTTGTGTTTGAATATAAAAAATATAGTCACATGCTTTATGATTATGCCTAAAAAATATCAATTAAGAAATGAGTACCTATTGAAAAATGGAAGTTTCTCAATCATTTTTTCTACTATTATTTTTGTAGAAGTTGACCACTCCACTAAGTGTCTTGACTGACTGGCTCTACTATACACTTTCCTTTGACATATTTGAACATACCCATCAGGACAAGAAATCCCAAGAAACACACAAATCTTCTCAATAACTTCTTTGCTGTTCTTTATTAAATCTTCTAAATGAATTTCCAAGATTTGAATGCCACGAATCTTTGCTATACCCTGTACAGACATAGCCTTGCTCTGGATATTCATTGCAGCGCTCCTAATGGCCGTGGCATTTCCGTACGGCTGGTCCCTGGTTGCCTTCCGTCTGAATATATTGGGTTGTGGGGAGGCGTGGTAAAGGGCGACAGTAGCGATCATGTCGTACGGGTTCCTGACGACATGAATTAGGCGCAAAGGGACACCAGCTATCTGGCCGAGTCTTTTCAGGTTAATCTTGAACAATGAATTAGACATGTGATACTGCATGGCAGTAGCACCGGCTGTCTTGTCCCCTATCACACGTAGATTCCTGAATTGCCCCTGCCACGATCCTTCAAGACTCAAATTATAGCCCTTTGACGTGTTCTTGTTAGACCTCCAACCGGATTTAGCACTGATGAAGCTATTCAGATACAAGCGATTGAATAAGTTCTGCTTGGACCAGGAACTCCTGTGATGTATGTTGGCTAGCTTGTCAAACAGGTAAAACTCGTGAGCGACTATCACATCAGGATGAGCATCCATGATGCCTGCCACCACGCTGTGACCGCTTCTGCCGTATCCCACAAAGAAGGTAAATTTTTCAACACCAGATATATCACGAGGCGATAATTCATTAAATTCCTCAGGCAGAGGCGGGGCTGGAGGGAAATCAGATGTGTTATACAGCAAGACTTGAAATTTGTTTCCATGAAGTTTGTAATTGTCTTTGTTAGTATCTTGGGACAAACTGGATTCTGTAAAGAGTTGTAGCTGTGGTTCATCCTTTTGTTTTAAAATTGCTGCAAATTTTTGATGACTGTTGACAGAATGGGACACTTTCGGAATGATAATTCTAAAAAAACAACAACAACGAAATCAGCCATCGGAAATACAATTGTAAAATTTCTTACTGATCTCTGCAATTTGAAGTTCGGCAAGAGTTCATATACAAGTACAGCCCACACAACATCAGGCAGGCGACTACTAAGATCTTGAATATTTTGGCTCTGGGTAACATACCCTTCTTTGCCGTCAACACCTTCGCCCAAGCTCAATCGACCCTGTCATGAACCGGTTGCCTGGTCGGAGTCGACGTTTATAGTCTTCGTGATTCGGTAAAGGTCGTTATTTGTTTTATTGGTGGATTTTGAGGTGTAAACAAACCTCATTGAAAAAAAAAAAAACTCTATTTTTTGGAGTAATTTGCAAAGGCACAAAGATGGGAGGTATTCTTGGAAATCCTATGAAGTCAGTCATGGAGGAAAACATGAAGAAACAGTTTAAGTTTCAGGAAGAAACGATGTTGAAGCAGGTAAGGATCGACAACTCCAGGTTGTCTTAACTATCAATGGACTTGCTGGCAGGACTGCATTGTAAAGTAAAAGAGTAAGCTAAACGTTTGAAGGGTGTGTCAAATTTACCCTTTGCTATTCAGTGGTGGTGAGTGACTTATTGACCTTTTACCAATTAGGTAGTATATTGTAGCCCTGAACTAGTCTCGCGTAGCCAGACCCTTTACCAACCGTAACTGCTATGCGGGGAAGGAAAGGGTCTGGGAACATACAATACAATACAACTACTTGTTCAGCAGCACCCCAAAAAGGGTGCTCCAATTATCACATTCCAATGCTTCCGGTAGCCAATGATGTCACGACCACGTCCGGGTTGCAGGTCTCTTTTTCGTGTTCATACGTTTATTGCTTGCCAGGAGTGCTTATAAATCGCCTACGAAAAACAACTTCACCAGTTTAATGAAGTCGTACAACGTTCTCACCCTCCCAGATGTGATGTTGATGTCACACAGTATACAGTATGCCGCAAGCTTGTTGGAATGTGATAATTGAGCACCCTAGTTGGGGTGCTGCTGAACAAGTTGTTGTATTGCATGTTCCCAGAATCTTCCCTTCCCCGCGTAGCGGTTACAGTTGGTAAAGGGTCTGGCTATGCGAGACTAGTTCTGAACCATTTACTTGGGAGTGTGAAATTAGAGCTCAGGAGCTGAAAGTGCACAATTTACAATGTAAACTCAAAAGCTGTTGTAAGAATTCAAATAGGCAATCATACGCAGTGTTTTGGATTAAAGTTGGCGAACAACAACTGGATCGTAAAGTGTGAAGTAAATGATTTCAAAAGGGTCTGATTACAATAACAAAAGTATATATCTGAGTTTCTTTGAACTTGAACTAGCTAAAATTTTTGCACATAATAGAGGACACTTATAATGATTGTGGTGACTTGACCAGCAGTACTCATGTATTAGTAAAGATATTTTTATGTGAATTTATTAAACCAATATTGTGTGCAATTTAGTGTATATGTATTGCTATTGTGTGCATACATTGTCTAGTTGGACAGGCAGTTACAGATGCAGCAACAGATGAGGGCTCGCATGGTAGCCCAGCAGTTAGCACGTGCTAGAGAGTTGTTCAACTGGTGGGCATCATTTTATGGCGTCACGTCTGTCACCTTGATAGCTGGGTAAGGTGGGGTCAAGACAATGTAGAGTTGTATAATTCGGGGCCTTGTATGTAGTTAGACTTTAAGTGGTTCAGTATATTAGGCTTTATGGCTATATACGACTATAATGGTTTGCTATAGTATAGACTACCACTGATGTGTTGCTAGTATGGCCAAGATAGACTCCTGGTGTGGCTAGGTTTGCTATTATGGCTAGGTAAGACTGTAATGGGTTGGTAGTGTAGGCTCTACAACCAGGTAAGGGGAGGCGGTTTGAGTGGTTGGGTATCATTAGGTTCTGTAATAGGGAAGGTGAGGTTCTATGGGCTGACTATTGTATAATAGCGCTGAGGGTTCACTTCTATAGGTTTAAACGATGTGAGTAATAATCAAATTATTTAATTAATTAGTTTGATTAATTCAATTTTATTCGTTTGTTCATTTGTTTGTGTGTTTATTCATTCATTCATTTCATTCCTTAGAACAATGAAGACCAGGAACCCAGCTGTGCTAATTCCACTCATCCCTCTCTCCTTTGTGCTGGGCTATCAATACGACATGACCAAAGGCAACAAAATGGAGAGAATTCTTGGTAAGGGGTCTGCTCTGGTACAATGACATAACATGTGAAATGGCAATCAAGCAGATTTATATCTGTCAGCAGGGGATGAGTTCGATTTAAATATTGGATGACCTACCTACCACATGCAGTCATAAAAATGTTTAGATATCACTGCCTTACCTGAAATTTCATAAAATTTTAAATGAGTTCTTCGTAGTTTCTCTATTGAACCATAAAAATGAACAAGTAAATTTTTTTTAAGTACAATATTCCCTTGCAGCTAACCAGATGTGTGCACTCTTACATAATTACTTTTTTGTACATTTGTGAGTGTATGTGCATTTGTGAGTGTGTGCACATGTGTGAGTATGTGTATGTGTGAATGTTTGTGGGCATGTGTAAGTGTTTGTGTATGCGTATACAAATGTGTGAGTGTGAACGTGTGAGGGTGTGTGTATGTGTTGTGTTGGTGTTTGAGTGTACATGTGTGTGGGTGTGTGCACGTGAGTGTGTGTCAATGTGAGCGTTGTACTAATTCCTTGTTATATTTGTGTGTGTATTGTTATTTAGCTGAGACTGATCGCATTCTCGCTAACGAGCCAGGTCTAGTAGCCATGCCAGGTCCTCCTCTGACATCCAGCTTCATCGAGGGGGAAGTGAAGAAGGCAAAAGCAAAGCAGTCTTAGATTATGAAGCTCTTCAGTAGATGTCACCAACTGACAATTTTATTTTATTATTTTTTTATTAATTTTTGAGGAATAACTGAATTATATATACTGTTTTGACAATTTAACTTTATGAAAATAATTTCATAGTAGGATACTGGCTGAGTTATTTTACAAGCAGTCTTATCATATTGCTACAGTACACAGTTCAACTGAAGAATGAGGACAGTAACCAAAAATAGCTGGTAAAGGGTTTCAAATCTACCTCCGTAGTTTGGCAAAAACCGGAAGTAAATATATTTGGGGGGCGGGGCTCATTATACTTCTTGGCTACCACCGTAGCAACCGTCAACTGTGAAAACATGGCGGAGTAAGTCAGCGTATTGAGTATATTTGGTACTAGTTGAATATGACGGAGATTCTTTGCCGGTGGCTGAACGAGGAGGTTTGCGTTGAACCCAGAATAGGTTCGTCAATAGTGTTTGGGTAAACGCGGGATAGCTATCAGACTCGGCGAATATCTAGACTACTATAGCTATAGCTATTCTTTCTTACCTGCCACCACCAGGAAGGGGTGGATCCCGATGGGATATCCAGCTACTATAGGCTCGAACATTGGATATGTTTTATTATAGCACATTCTGTATTATATTATGTGTGCAGTATTAGGAGATAGTGATCTGGCAAAGAAGTTTTCAAATGGCTACCTGTTTGGATTAATATTGCACAAGTATGATCTTCAGCCAGACTTTCATCTGTTCTCTAAAGGAAAGTAAGTAAACACATCTGACTATGTAGTTTCTTTTTATAAGTTTATTTTCATTCAATAGTACGTCGGAAGCAAAACTAGCAAATTTCACATTGCTGGAACCCAACTTCAAGCTGCTTCAGATTCCCTTTAGCTATAATACTGTAAGTTGAGAATTAACAATAAGTTTCCCCTTATTAATCCACTTTCCTTGCTCTGTTTACTGCAGGCTCGAGAATTGATGGTAGAAACACCAGGAGTGGCCACTAGACTCACTTACCAACTCTTTTTGGCTCTGAACAAGAAAAAGGTAGTGAGATAAAATAAACTATACTTACATTATTATTTCTCTGTAGTATTAACTGCCAAAAATCTTCTAAACTTTTAACTACCACTTGGCACTAAGTTGAACTTTGGGATTAAATTTTGCTGTTTAATTTAGATATCGTTGCTTGCACATATTATGTATTCAGCCAAGAAAGACTGAGACAAATGATTTATCTATAGTTGTTTTTTTTACTTTTGTAGGAAAGAAAACTTACTACTCAGTCTTTGGAATGCATGCGGCCACCGGGGAAAGTTGTTCTGGAAAGAGTAGAAACTGACATTTTCAAGGATCGTCTCAAGCAGCAAACAGCTAGACAAGTCGACCTTAACTTTCAGCAACTGGCTGATAAATTTAGTAATCGCTTTCATATTTATGAAGAAAAGATTGCACAGCTGAAAAAAGAGGAAGAAGAGAGGTATGAAGTTAGTTTAGAATCATGTAATCCAGTGTAGGTGAATAAAAATAATGGTGTTAAGATATTCTATGAATAAATGTATACATATATAATATATTTATATATGTAATAGCTATCGTAGTAATTGGAATAGGATACTAACTTGAAAATAAATTTTATGCATTGTTGGTAAAATGATAAACTGAAAATTAACAGAACAATGGAGGAAAGAAAGCTAGTGTGCCGCAGATCTCTAGAATTGTCTCGAGCAGCTCGGCAGAAGAACAGTGAAATGTACCGGAACCTCTCACCCATTCCCATGGCAACCACGAGGGCAAAAAGCACTCCTGACATGCGCAGACAGAGTCAGCACAGGGGAAAGAAATCAACAGCAAAAGAAACTATGAAAAATATTGATGAATTTGAATCGTCCATGGAGAAACGGCTTAGCACTATCTTGTCAGGTAGCCTCAAGGTACGAACATCTGGAACACCTACAGCTACTACTGCCGACAGTAATGTACTTCCAGTTGATGTAAGTAGAAGAACACAACTGTTATATTTGATTTCCAGAGTGTGCATTATAAATGTATGTTATCTGGCATTTAGGTCTTAGATACTTCTAATGACTACTTAACTTTGATTCACCAGAGGGTGTCTGCAAACTCTACTGCTCAAGCTCAGAGAGAAAAGCGCAGGAGACGAGTTCTGTTGGAACAAATGAAGGCACTTCATGAGGAAGAGGTGAATTTAGCAAACTCCTACAACAATAATTCTCTGACAATAGTTATGAAAATAGGAATGGGACTAATATTTTGTTATGTATTGGGCGAGCGAAGCGAGACTCTCACTAACGAGTCTCAATTAAGATTTCGGTATATATATATGGCAAAGTTCAAAGAGGTCAATGCGTGTCCACCCCCGGAGGCTACTTACAAACCTAAACATTAGTGCAGGCGCAAGAAATTCGGTACAAAAGGCTTTGAAATAATGCTAGGAAAAGAAAAAGAAATGGCAAAGAGCTACGGACACAGAATGGGAGTGACGTTCCAAAATTAGCCAAGTTCATATATTTTTTAGCGGCGGTGGTAAGTTAACTGCGCTGTTTGTCATAGCTATACGCCTTACGTAACAGATTTGTTCTTACTTGAAAATCCAAAGTCCAATAGTCAAGTCACTAAGAGAATACAATGTATTGCTAGATCCCTGATACAATAGAGCATTTTAACGGAGTGTACTTTGGAAAAAAGCAACTAGCTTAAACTAAAACTGTTAGTTTATCGATCCTTACCCATATCAACCATGGAAATTTGATTGCTTACCCCTTGAAAATCCTTAGTCCAATAGTCAAGTCACAACTCAAGGCTTGAGCTGGTATATCCAGTGAACAAGTACATATAAAAGTGTTGGGTGTTGCTAAAGAATAGCAATAAACAAAACAAAATATTTAACAAAAATTATTAGCAACTAGCATTCAAACTTAAATTTCAGTCAGACCAGCTCGCTTGCCATATGTGCTGAAGCACATCACCAGTATATTTACTAGTTTTAACAATGTGTTTTAATTTGATGTTAATGACAGGAAGCAAAAAGGAAGAAGATGTTGGTAGATAGGCTAAACAAGCAGAGCCAGCAGGAGAGAAGGATTTCAACTCAATTGATGCAAATAAGAAAAGAAAAAGACACAATTAGAAATAATAGAATTTTGAGGCAGCAGCAATATAACAAAGAGAGAGAAGATGAGTATGTGGCCTATCTCAATAGACTTGCAGTGAGTCAATGATAAGTTTACTGAAACATTTAGTGGTTGCCATTGTGAATGAAAAGAACACTATGTTTTGGGCATTAAAAAAACCAACAACCAAATGTTATATACTAATTACTATTATAAAACACTACCAAAAAGCAAAATATATATTCTTTGGTTAACCCAAGAGATGAGTACTTGTTAATGCTTAGTGATAAATTTAACTTAGGGAGAGGCGAGGCTAGAAGAGGAAGAGAGGAAGAAGCGATTCAAGCATCACCAGAAACTCTACCAGAGCAATCTTGTAAAGAAAGCTCAGATGAATTATGAAACCAATTATAGAATATGCCGAGATATTGTTATACAAATCCTGGACTTCAGCACCAAAATGGCACACTACAGGGAGCTCACCAACAAGTAAAAAAAACTAGTGATAATTTTATATTTATATATGTAAATGTAGATTTTTTTAAATCTTCAATGCTAAAGATTAGTAATACATTTGTTTTATATTTGTTCAATATTTCTCACTGAAACACATGAAAGCTTGTAAAAGAATGACTGTCACATTATATTATTATTTCAATACTACCAAGTCCCTGCCACACAGTGACACTTGATGAATTAACTTTAATGCAGTAGCATGTATTTTTTAAAATCATTATTTTCTAACACTTGGTATAGTTACACCAGTTTCCTTCTCCTGCTCTCTTAGCTCTACTTATCCTTGTCCTTTCCGCTCTTCAGCTTTTCTTATTGAGTCATAAATGTTCTGCTCCTTCTTTGTCTATCTCTTCTGATTCTCAGTCTTTCTGTCATTCTATCCATGATTGTGGACTTAGGATTGTGAAACTATTGCCTTCCCATTTGTAATCTATACCATTTTTTCCTCAGCGATTTCACCTGCATTTGTAGCTACAATAGTCATCAGTTCCTCTTTTACTGAATGTGAGAACACTTTACCCATTTAATTTTTGGCAATGCTTTACCAACTTGGCTCAGCTAATGAATTATTCATGCACACATCATCATCGTTGTCGTTACTGACATACAAGTATATTATGTAGATACTAATTAAGTGGGTAAACTTTTTAGACTTGTTAACATTAGTATAGAAAAAAAATTAATAGTCACATGTGAATTTTTTTCCAATAGACTCGTGCCAGCAAAGATGGTATTGGATTGGAAGGCATTGTTTGTACGAGGCAGACCTCAATATGAATCTAGTGCAATGGACATGGGAAATAGCCTGGATCTGCATAGTTCCTTTGTGACTCACGTGTCATCTACAGATGGACTGAAGCCTCCTGTTGATAACAATAGAGTTCTGAATGACATTGACTTTGATGACTACAAAGTAGGTCAAGTTGTAGTAGTTGGCAACTTCATTAATAATCAGTCTCCAGGTTGCTGGTCCAATTTGAGTAGCAATGTGATATTTGTTGTCCTCTGATTCATTTTTGTTAGGGAAATGTAGCTAGCTATTAATATTTAAATGGTAAATCAATGCATTAATATCTCGCATTTCAATCTTTATTCAAGTTGTATCTATAATGAAGAGGCATATTTTTCGAACTTTAGGATTGGCACTGTGAATGGTCCTTACCTGAGGGGATGGAAGAAGACAACACTTTCAATCACTGTAACACTATCTTGTCTCATGCTGTATTTCGTGTCTTGGACATGGTAGATCCACCTAAGTCTCCTCCCACACCACCACCGTCTCCTAGGTTTGTCCTGAGAGCTAGTGCAGTGGGAAAACCCTTTACCGGAAAGACAACTGCTCTTGAAGAATTAAGAAAAGGTGATCAATCATCTAAAACATTGTAATAAAAATAACGATAAAATATATAGAATTTTGGAAGCTGTGATTTAATTTTTGCCTTATTTATTTATTTTGCTGTAGAATTGGACATGGTTGTGATATCTGTGGAAAGCATTACCAAGAAAGCTGTGGAAGCGTATATGTCTGAATCTCGTGCTCTCAAAGCTCAGGCAAGCACATCGTCATCTAACATGGAGTATGTGGGTGACAACACTCTAGTAGAAGACTATGCTGACAATACTGAAGGTCAGAGCAATGGGGCACTAGACACGCCTGTGATACAGGTAGACAAAATCAGTAGCAGCTCTGTTGGAGTGCCACAGAAAATAGATAGAGAAAACAGTGGCAAGGAGAGTGAAGTGGCGGAGAGTACAGGTAAAGTACCAGAAGAGACAGCACAGTTACCACAAGAACTGATGGACCAGGTCAGAACTTTTAATACTTTGTTACATGATGATATATAATATGCATGTTGTTTAAATTATAAATTATCTACATTATCTATTAATTTCTTATCTCGGCTTTGAATTTGTATCCATGGCATTACAATGAGGGATGTACAGTACACTTGTATAGTATATTCACTATGCAGATCAAATGAAGTAGTAACTATTATTTTAATATTTTTAATATTTTGTTCCTACATACTTTTCTTAGCTTTCTCCAATGGCTGTTTTTGGCTACAATGCTCAGATGGCACTTGTTCATGGGGAGCCTCTAGATGATGAACTTCTCAATGATATCTTCATCCATGAAATTCGTTCCCTCCCAGATGACACAGGATGGATATTGGATGATTATCCAACCACAGTAGCCCAGGCTAAGGTAAAGTCAGCATGTTGTGTATTTAAAAAAAATATTTATCAAACTTATGTCCCCCCTCCCCCCCTCTTATTAGTTGCTGTTTTCTTCGTTGACTGGTTATACTCAGCCAAAACCAATGATACCAAGGGATTTTGTTCTATTGGGAGATATTAAAAGGGGAAAAAGTGTATGTAAAGAGTACCGTAGTGCAGTAGCTGTGTATTAAATACATATACATATGTTAACATTTAGGCTATACAATCTGCAAGTGGCTTTGATCTTTTGTTAAACTTTGATACTCCCACTGAAGTAGTCCTGCAAAGAGCAAGCATAAATGGTAACTATTTATAACTATGTTATCATAGATTTATACACTTGCTAAAAACAACATTCAGGTGACAGCTCCAAACTAGGACAAATCCAGGAAAGATTAGTGACTTATAATGATCGATGGAGATCCCTGCAGCATTGGTATTCCAGATTTAAAATAGTTTGCTCCATAAATGGCATGATGGATCTAGAGTCACTTTGTGAAAATGTGGTTGATACAGTGCAAGATACAATGAAAAAGGTAACAAATGCTATTCGTACTAGGCTGAAATAATTGTTTATAACTGACCTGATACATTTTATAAGTATTAATTTATTCTCTTTATTTTTTTGGTAGATAAAACAAACTGAAGTTATCAAGAAACTGGGATTTTCTGAAACTCGTTAGTAATAATATATTATTCAATTTTAATTACAAATGGTAACCTCTTTATATTCTAGGTTTAAACAGTGGCTCTGTAGTTAGCCTAACATCAATAACATCTTCACCTAAGAAATCTAGGTATGCACAAACTCCTCCTCCTGCTCTTCGCAAGCGACCCTCATCAGCCAAACTTTCTCTCCATAATCTTGACACACCTGACCCTTCCTTGCCACCCAATGAGGGCCCCACATGGTCACCAGTAAATTTGGAACTAGTTCCTGGAAGCATTAATTGGAAGTATTATGACCAACCTCTTACGATGGAGGCAGCCCAGGGGCTGTCTAAGAAGTGGCCAGCTATTGAAGCTTACTACTTGAACACTCTTAAAGAAATATTTCAAAAGCTGAGGAATGAGAGGGAATTTATTTGCGAGTACTTTTTTGTTAGAAGGTAAGCAATTCATGTAGCTATTTCAGATTTATTTCAGAACAGTCCTGATAGTATTTTTGTCCATTTGTTTCTAACATGATGAATATTTAAAGCTAGTGCTCTTTACACCTTTTCTCATACTACGGTAATGCTGAGCGCGGCTAGTGGAAGTCTATAAGGTACAGTAGGGGTAAAAAAAAAGTTCCTATTGAGTCAGCTTTAAGGACTTTCTAAAGTCTGTAGGGAAGGCTTTTAACACTGATTTATTTTTGTGCAACTTTTGGCCAGACTTTTTTGGCAATTTTTTGCGACTTTTACTGTGACTTTTTTCGCTAGCGACCTTTCTGAGTCTGACTTTTTACCTTTACGGGCAGAACCCTTCTAGAGCACTTCAGTTATTGTGATTAAACAAGTACAGGACAGCACCTGCTTGGTGTGTAGCAGCTGCAAAATTAGATTAAAACTAGGCTGCTAATGGTTTAAAAAATAAATAAACAGGACTTTAAAAACCTGTTTAAAGTCGGTTCAGCAGCTGGTGACTAGTGTAGTCAGCATTGTTAAAAAGTCTCCTTACCCTAAAGACTATTTTTCTAAAAAGTCTGGTCGCTATGGGAACTTTTTTTTGACCCCTACTATACAACTTGAGCACATGATGTTCTGATCTAATGACTATTTAAATGGTAAGAATTTCACTATTGACAAAGCTGATCATTACTTTGTAGGCTTGATGGAATGGTTATAGGACGAAAGGTTTGAATGATGAAACTGGATACACTCTTGCTCTACCTGATTTATAGTCATATTGGGATATGATACACCAGACAATGGTGCACGTATATGCTTTAAAGTGTCTTGCTTGCTTCACATCTTTATCAGCCACTATTTAACTAGCAACAGAACATTAAGCTGCAATATATATTATAAATATGTATATATTAATACATGTTTTGATGTGTTATGATGTAATGCAGAAGACAGTTTTCTACCTATTTGTGTCGGCCAGACAGTAAGCAAGAGTTTATTTCCCAGTGGCAGGATTATTACAATGGCTTGAACGATAGCCTTCGTCATGAGGAGGTCATGAAAGCTGAACTCCACCACAGAGTCGATGTGAGCATTTTGTCTATTTAATCACAATGCAATCAAGAAATGGAGTACTTTTTTATTAGGATTTGATGGATAAATTATGGGATATCAGTGAGAAGAGGAAGTCTCAGGCAAATGAAGAAAGGAAGAGGGTGGCTGAGGAGCAGTGGTTGGAAGATCACATTGGTCTGCTGTCTAATTATTATATTTCAATAATGCAGGTGACGTTGAAGCTATTGACTTTAGAATCATGTGAATTGCACTGAGAAAGTAATTATTCTACTAATCATGCTACTTACTGCCAACATTTGCTGAATATGCTAATTCATTTCGTTTATGCTTTTAAATAGTAGATTTCACAAAGAAGAGATCATATGCCTTACCTATATAGAAATTATTTTTGAATATTTTAGTACTCATAATCTATTGGTGCAATGTAGGCTGAAATTGATCGGTTTCAGGATACGTACCAGTTTATCAAGGACTATTATGATGCTATGGAAAGTAAGCAACAACTATAGATTCATGACATTGTCTTATCTTACTGACAAATTTTGTTTTGAAAAACTATGTTACAAATTAAGTGTTTATAGATTCGAGATTTGTTCTTACTTTTAACAAATATTTTATTGTTGAATTCAAGCTCTTTTTGTTTGTTTGTTATATTCAGGAAAAACTCCAGACAAGCTGCCAGAGTCTGGTCGCTTGCAGCTCATAGAAATGTCAGTCACTGAAAGTCAAGGTGTGGGACCTAGTCAGGAAGGCTCAGTTGTCAACGTTGAACATAATGAGGAAAATTCTTCCAAGGAGAGTCTTAGCAAAGAAAATGATGGAAAAGAAGAGCAGTTGAAACTGTGAGTTTCATAGGCGTCACTGAATTGTAATAATTAAATGAGAAGTTTACGTTTGTAATCATTATGAATATATATATAACAGCACAATGAAGGCAGTAAACAAGCCTGCTGAGAATTATGTTTTTATTGGTTATACGAATACCAGCATACTTATTCCACAAAAGACTTTATCAAGGTTCTGTTTGAGAAGAGGGGGCGGGGGAAGCGTTTCCCCTAAACGTTCCAGCTTCACGCTAACTTATCAGCATCTCCCTCTAACATTTACACGTGTTTAGTTTGCTATTGAAGCCAAATTCTAATTATGAAATTTTAATTTAAACATTTCTTTTTCCCTTGTAACTTGGTATGTATATGTGACTGTATACAGAGCTCTCCATATTTTATAGCCATATCTTCTAACTTTGACAACATACACAGCCTGCTGCTGTTTCAATACACAAGAAACCAACTTTTCCGAATGTTTGTGTGCACCACACTGTGCCCAATTTTCCTGTGCACTGTCATATATTATATGGAGGGTCATGAACTTGCCTGAGCTCCTCCCTCCACCCCTCACCCCCAAACAAAATAGATAGAAACTTGTTTTTGTAAGCTAAGAGAAATTTACTCAAACTTGACCCTGCTTCATAACTGCAGAAACTTGAACATGCACATATTCAGGTATATGTGATGACACTAGAAATATTGAGTTTTTTTGGTTTACAGCTTGCCATTTGACCTTTAGTGTCAAGAAAGAAAAGTATTGACTTTCTGCTTTTTTTGTTTGTTTTTCTTTCGGTCTGTCTTTTTTTTTCAGTCAATACAATCTTAAAAGCATCCTTTCTAGCATTTAATTTTTTTTTTTTAAACTTGGTAGTTGAAGAGTTCCGTGCTTTTTAAGTACCAAAATGTTCCAGTTTTAGAAAAAGCAAATCAAACTTGGACAATGTAGTTAAAGTATAGGTGATATTAATCACTCTTTTATCTAGCGATCAACATGTTTTTTACAATTTGCACTTTAGCATTTTTTGATCTCAACAAAATTTTTAGGGTGTAACTAAGCCTTGAAATTGTTGTGGTTTCTTTCTGGTATATGATTATAACAATTGTTGCACTCTTTTGACAGTAATTATTTTAATATTATAATGAACTTGAAAATAATAGGACTAGAGCTGCGGTTTTATGACCGTATTTGTAAATGTTTTAAGCATTCCTTTGCTTCCTCGACAACAAGTATCTGATCCTCCAGAGGATAAGGGAGTAAAGAAAAAAGGAGGAAATGCAGCTGTAGCCACACCCATATCTGGTCTTATTTCACTTTCAGGACAGGATTTGGATGAGCAGCTCTTGAATCATGTCTATAATCAAGGTCTAACATATGTGCATAATCTGGTAAGGTTACTTAACATATTAGTATAATGCCTGTAACAAAAACCATTAAAATAGATACATGGAGAAATGAAGTCCTTAGAGGGAAGTATTGCTGACCTCAGTAAACCTGCACCTGCTGAAAAAACTCAAGAACCTGTTGAACCAAAAGAAGATGCAAAAGGAGGAGGAAAAGGGAAGAGGGCGAAGGTAACAAATTACTAAATTATCACTTACAGTAATTTTAAGTTGATCATGTATTTAAGAGTCCTAATGCAAAGAAAAGTCCTGCACCCAAGAAAAGCCCCAATCCAAAGAAAAGCCCTGTTGCAAAGAAGAAGAAAGGTTCTGGTAAAAATAGCACTCAACCTCCTGAGGCAGATCAGACAGCAACTAAAGCTCCTCCTATCACGCCAGATGTTGTGATGAAAAAGCATAGTATTCTCCACAGATGCAAGGAGTACAAGGAGGCTCTGGTATATGAAGGTAACAAGCTTAAATTAGTCTCTTTTCCATTTAGATTGTTACTCATTGTAGAGAAGCGATTGAAGTCAAGGCTCAATTTAGTGCGACTTAAAGCACAAGAATTGATCAAGCTATTAAAGGTAAATTAGATTACAAAATATAACCTATTATTATAAGTGAACCTTACAGACTACAGGAAAAGAAATGCAGAATGATATGGGAGAGTGGATGGAAACCTGTTATAACCAAGAAGTAGAGAGGTATTTAGTTGTTTTTAGATCATGTGGTGATATCATCTCGTTATTTTAACAATTTCTTTTTTGAAATTTTTTACCATGCAGTGTCAATTACCTAGCTAGTCTACTGAGGCAGGCGATAGAAAATGAGCAGAAACTTCTTCATGAATTACAACTACCAGATGTCAAATTCAACATTGATAAAGTATATACATGTTTAACTTAATATTATCTTATATATTTATTTCTATATATTCTTTTTTTTTTATATACAGGATATTATCACATTCATCCCTACAACTCCTCCCACTCCACCTCCTCCACAGGAGCAACCTCACAATTTCTTCTTTACAATACACCAACTCAAACAATTCTACCAGTACATGAAGTCATCATCATCTACAAACTTCATGTTGGCACGAACTCTTATTAACAACCTAATGCATCTAGTAAAGGCCTCCTCTAAAGATGGATTGCTCCCTCAGTTATGGAAAGGAGCTACAAAAAAGCAGGTATGTGTTCAGTATGGGATGATTACTTGTGCTCTAAGTGTTTATAAAAAAATTCTTCTAAAATATTTAATTTACTTCATACTAAGTTTACATGAATATTGATGAAATTATGTATATATAGTTAGATTAAGATGCCATGAACTGCTGCTTTTAAGAATCTGAGGTCATAGTTGTGGTATCCAAGCATATTGAGGATGCTACTTAAGGCCAATGATTTTTTTTAACATTGCCATATTTGAATCTAACTGTTTTAGAATGTAGCAAAGGCTAAGTAATAAACAATGACTTTGTGACGGTAAAGCTTAAGGCATAGCAATGACTCTCCTGTTTACTCGATTTCTAAATGCCACAGAGCATTAATCATTTGAATAGATTTATGTAATAGACCAATCAGATTGTTCGCATAAGACTGACTAGCTACATTCTTAATATGTGACCGTCTACAGGAAAACCGGGCACAACGCGGCACCCTTCGAAAAATTTTTTTTTGCACTTACAGAGTTGTCGGCGTCCAGATATTGAGCTCTCCAAGTTTTATCGTCGTAGCTTAAGTCGTTCCCACTATAATAGACCTAACCGTTCCCTTCCATCAGCTTGAAACAATACATTTTTAAGAAATCGATCGATCTTTTCTCGATATTTACGCACGCCGCGTTGTGCCCGGTTTTGCTGTAGACGGTCACATATGTATATAGAATAATTATATATTTATACTGTTTAGTATACTGTTTAATTTTTTTTAAATCTCAGGTGGAGCATATGGTCATGATGCTGTATGGCAGAAATGCTATCAATGTTGACTGGAAGAGGCTTGTGATATGTGTAGCTCAGCCTTGGACTCTCCCCACAGCCAATCAGCTAGTGGATGACTTATCAGCACTAATCAGTGGAACAGAAGAGTTCATGGGTAAAGTTATGATAGATAAAGAGAAATTTATGAGCACGGAACTATGGCTGGAATGTCCCCAAGAAGATACTGTGGATGTCAAAGACACACAGTCTAATGATGATGAAGGGAAAGCTTTTGATCGTACTTTAGCATTTAAAGAGGTATTGCAATACTGAATGTTTTTATAAACAAATATTATTGCCATTGACATGTGTTGTATATCAGGCACTATTTGACATGTTTTGTGAAAGCAGTGGACTTCTTGATGTTCATCGCTTCTTGCTATACTTTTGTGCCGACCCAGTTAGCTTACAAGGACTTCTTAAAGCTACAATTATTGTAACAGGAACTCCTATTGCCTCCTTACAGGTTAGTTAATTTTATTTGAGTATTGGATTCTATGTATGTTTAAATGTAATATTGTAGGATGTTGACCCAGAAGCAGTTATCACATTAGAAAACTTCCACAAAATTTTGAACTGGGGAATCCATCCGGACAGTGCCACAATTTCAAGGGTAGGCTCTCTTTTAAACTTACTATCACTAGAGGAAATACTCTTTCATGGATTTATTTATTTGAATAGGCCAATCTTATGGATATATTTGTTCAACTGAGCCCTTCCAATCCAAATGAGGCTCCACTAGCAGGTCTACTCAACCACAATTTAATGGAAGGATTGTTACAAGCATGCAATAATTTCTTTCTGCTGGTATGTGTTGTTATTATGTAGCTAGGTGTATGTGGATGTTAGTTTTGTTAATAAGCACACTGAGTGAGATACTGTCTGTTTATGGGATATTTTTATCTATACTTATGCATTTGGCCTGTCACTTCTATTAATGCAACTAAGGGCAAAGATAGAATTTGATATATTAACTTTTATAGGCGTTTATTCTATTCCACCCACAAATGTAAATAAAGATCTTATATACTTTCACTGTACTACTACTGGTAAAATATTGTTAAAATATTTTTAAAGATGATCATTAATTACTATTGATTGAACTTTTTGTTACTCGTCCACTAGTTTGCTTGCCATCATTTAACTCTAAAGCAAAGATATATGTGTAGATAAAGCAAAGCTTCTAGTTTCAAATTAACATTATTATTCTAGACTGCACCTCAATATTGTATGTTCTTTGATGTATTTGTTCTTGTAATAATTCGAAATGGAAAAGTGTTCATACTGAAAATTTGAAGTAGCACTAGCAATTGATGCTAGAGCCAACCTTTTCACCAGCAAATTAATGATGAATGATTTGGTAAATGAAACTATCATTTCTGTTGAGACATTACTTTAACCCTTTCACCGGCACAAGCGCCTATAGGCGCTCAAGGATGACGTAATGCGGGAAAAAATATTTTCCCCCTAAACGATAAACGCTAAAGCTTAGCTGCAGCATCCAGAGCACGGCTAATGTGTTGTTCTATTGCATGTATTTTTGGAATAGAAATAGCTACTACGTAACTAAGGTAGTCGGGCTAAAAATAAACTTAACGTTAGTTCGAAAAATGGCGATAAATTTGTTTGCAACTGAGGCGGTGGATCTTGTCTGCGACGACGTTTTCGACTGCGAACGTGAGAGGGAAGGGGTACAGGAGCTATATAGCTACCGCAGAGGTACTACTGTCGAGAATAGAGAGTTGGACTTGCTCGCTAAAGCTGTCATTTCATTACCGGTTGAGGAACTACTAGTTTTCAACTTGAGAGCTACTAGAGCACTGTAGGTAGCGAACATACCAGCAGCAATGTCAAAGAGGATATGGAACTTGATATTCCAGGTAAGAAAAGCAGCTATTTACGCAGTATTGGAGGGAAAAAAGTAAGAAATAGTTTTCCCGGGAACATGGCGGTAAGTTTTATTATGCCCAAAAGCTTTCCCGGGAATATGGCGCTAATTTGGTCACAGCTGTAAACTCTTTTCTTACAAACTCCCAGCAATGAGTAATGATTTGACTTAGCCACCTTTGCTCTCTGAATTACTTTGGACTTCCTATTCATTCAAAGGATGATGTCTCTACTTCTGCAAGGTCTGAATATTGAGATGATGGTAATACTGATTATGCTGAAAGCATGAAGAAAGGTTGACAAAGTATTGAATGGATGAAAAAGGAAGAGTATGAGTAAGAATGTGGCTAGAGAGAGGAGTGAGTGTGTGCAGAGGACTGCAGAATTGTTAGTAAAATATTCTTGTATTCTTGATGTTCTTCTGCCCAGCTATTGCCCAGCAAACAGTCACGCCTCCTCTGGTGTCATCAGTGAGCAACAGCATTGCTGGCTGAGATAACTGTCTATTATAACAGTAAAAAATATCTAATCATGCACAAACAATTGCTAATATTGCACTGGAAGCGTACAGATCACTTTGTTATGATGATATAGTTACATTGTGGTCCCAAAACCACTTTGTGGTCTGTTGCTAAGCAACCAAATTTGACCAAAAATGTTGAACAATACATGTACTTTCACGTGATATATGGTTGCTAGGTACTTTTTTGAACTCCTGATTCTATATTTATTTTTAAACATTATTCATGTAGAAAAAATAAATACTGAATTTTATCTGCCGGTGAGAGGGTTAATTTTTATGCAAATTGGGTATTTACTAATATTCAATAATGGTATTTTAGTCTGCAAAGGGAGTAAAATTGAGACTTAGGTACATTTTAATGCTGCAATCTGAAGCTCAATTTCAGATAGTCATTGAGCTGGCACAAGGCTCAAACTGAGTGCAAAACTGGTTCAACTTTTTCTATAGTTGCTAGATTCGGGTTTATAAATTAGGCGGACAAACATGCAACAGAAAATGTTTTCTTCATTCTTATCAGTGCTATCATTTAAAATTTTTAATACCAAAAGTGCTATGCAATAGCAATTGACGCTATATTGAATAATTGAATTAAAAAAATGGTGATGTTCTTTCCAAATGCATTATGCCATATTGCACTATTGACAATGAAAGGGTGACAATAAAGTTGGCAATGTTATTTCAGTAATAAAAAGATGTACAATATTGGCTAAAATAACTCAATGATTGATATAGTTAAAGTCAATTTCTAATTACACCAATATATGTGACAGTCTATGGGAAAAGGGGGCACTTCACGCAAAAATTGAAATTGAGATATAGGCTCCAGAAGTAAGTCGTAGGAAAAATTCTTTCTTTCTCCTATTTTTGTTTTTTGCAGAATTAGTCTTAGTGACCCTTACTCTAAGTCTACGCCAAATTTCAAATGCAGAAACAACTTAAAAGACCCCACTTAAAAGACCCCAAGCGTGCCGTGGAAAGACTAGCTATTTTTTATTCTCTCTCGTTCTCGAAGTACAATAAACGGGGAATGGGCGGAGTTTCAAACTAGCAGCTAAAAAAAAAAAACGGCATAGCTTTGAGAATAGTGCATGCAATCTACAGCTTACCTCTGGTTGAAAGTTTACTACTACATGGAGTAGAGTAGCCAAGGATCCCGACAAAACAGGCTGTGAGACGCTCTGAAAGCTAAAAAGAACTCTACGCAAACTTCGTTAGTCGCCGTTAAAAAGCGGCTGTACGATTTAATTGCGTATGCGGAGTGCGCCGTTAAGTATACGGAAACATTAATTATACCGGAAGTGGAAATTCAATTTATGTTTTCTCGATTTCTAGTTCAATTGCTTTGCTGAATACAGCCCAGTTCAACTGCCAGTTTCTCTGAGCGTGGAAGGTTTTACCCTCCAGTATTTTAGCACTAAGTTGAGATAAATTGTAGCTATTTATTAGCATAAAAAACTCAATTTTTTTTAGTTTGAGTGAAGTGCCCCCTTTTCCCATAGACTGTCACATATTATCTAATAGTCAATAATAATTTCAGTCTTACATTTTGACATTAGCAGATGTCCTCTTATAAGTTTTATTTTAAATCTATATGTACATGTATTATTGGCTTTGGTATATTTAGCCATATTGCTGAATGAAATCTAGCTACTCAAAGTTAAATACATTTTATTGTCTGTCTAAAATACACACAAACACACATATGCAGGATCTTCAACAAATTTTGGGTCCATCAGAATGGAAAATTGAAGTCCCAACCTAAGACTGCTTTTTCGAACTGTTCATAGTCATATCATTTGTATATACTATCTATAGCTAATTTTATCACAGCATTGAGCAATATTGCACAGTAGCTATTATAAATTTTTGAGAAAAAATTGAACTTGATATACAGCTACTAAATAATATATAACATCAGTGAAGGATCTATTGCCCACAAAATCAGTGAGCGTTGTGGGTTATGTTGCGAGCATAGTGAGGGTGGAATTAGTGGCTGAGGGGTTCATGACGGGTGGTAGATTCCGACATTTCATTGTTTATCTGTTTAGAATGTAACAAGTATAGCCTTAGTTACCAAGTAGCAAATAATGATTTCCTCTTTTTTCCATACTGGCACTTTTCTACCACCAACCAAGCTAGACATAATAAACAGGACTCCACAAATTGCAGTACTTCTGGTGAGTTATGGTGCAGTGCATGGGATATTTTCATTTGTAGTGCATTCAGCTCCACTAAATGAGCAAAAGTGATGGGATCAGAGTCAACAAGAACATTCTACTCCACCTAGCTACACTCGGGATTTTCTAATTTGAGCTCAAGTTTGTCTGATAAAAATTCAAAGTCGTTTTCTAAATGTTTATGTCCTTGTTGTATAAGAAAAAGAGAGAGAAAAAATGCACTATTGATTTTCTTTATAATTAAGGATTATATGACCTAATTTTTCTCGTTTTCCCTTATTCTCTCCTATACTGTATATCCTTTTTATTCTAGAATTATTCCACTATGCTATTTCATGTATGTTATTCCTGAAAAAATGCTAGCATAATCTGGCAGGGAAAACTTATAAACTAAAACTCACAAAATGCTGGAAAGGAGGATACAATTAGTCAAAGGGAGGATGTTATCAATAAAGTCTTCCTTCTGGCATTTAGTATCCCTGTACACTCACTTGAACAACACTATGCTGGATAGAATGCCTACTTCACAATGCAAAAATGGTCTGTTCATGTGTTCAAAAATGAAAGCAGAATAGTTTGTATAACAAACTTTCATTATCTATGTAGCAATAAAAAAGAAAAGAAAATGTCACTATACCCTAAGTAAACACTTTGTTGACATGCAGTGTAGGTGTAACAGGCACATCAGCTATTGTATCACCTTGTTAAAGTTATACATTTGCATAGTATACTTAATTACATAATTACACCATAAGTCTTGTTAATACCAAATGTATTCTAAAATCCAACATCAACTCTGTTGCTTCCTTTATAAAATACTTTCCAGGATGCTAATGCCATAGAATGAAACATCTAAGAAGACACAGTTTTAACTACAAAGACCCTTTACCAAATTTATAGACCATATTACATGTATGTTGCAGTTCAGATAATGGTACAGATGTGACTGAGGGAATAGGGAAATATATGAGAAGAATCATAGTTATGAGCATCAGATTTTTGGGCACATATCAGGGGCGGATGCAGCATTATGGAGGGGGGGGGGCGAAAGTTAAGTGGAAACTTGACCACACCCATTTTATCACACCCACTAATTAATTTTTTTTGGTTTCTTTCTGAATATTACATACACGAAAAAAATTACACTCACTGACAACAATAAAGAATTAGTCAAGAATTTATTGAAGCAAGTTATATAGTCATAATACCATCCGTCTTGGATGAGAATTCATCCACCACTTCCTCTGAAGTAATTTCAATGTCACGGTGGTAATATAGCATTGCCAATTCATTAAGACGGTCTTGTCCCATACTACTCCTCAGTGAAGTCTTGATCAATTTGAGCATGCTGATGGAACGTTCACATTCACAGCTTGTAACTGGCGATGTGCCCATTATACATAAAAGAGTGTGAACATTGGGAAAGAAATCACAATCTGCATAGCTTTTCTCTGGAGTACAAAGGCTTACAGCTAATTCAGAGTCAGCTTTCCATTTGTGCTGCCACAGGTCGAGCTCTGAATTGGATCTTTAGACTGAACTCTCTTTGACATTTTCACATTACAAACTGGCAATCTTGCTATCATAAGGCAATGTTAGTAGAATGCCAGCACAAGTAAGTGGTCATGGTGTAAACGAAGTACACTAACCACAGAAAGAAGTATTAAATGCTGGCTGTATTACATGTTTGTGCCTTGTGTGTATCACATGTCGGTGTGTGTGGTGTGTGTGTAAGGGAGGGGGGGGGGGGCCAGGGCCCCCTGGGCCCCCCCCCCCCCCCCCCTCCCCCCCCCCCCCCCCCCCCCCCCTGGATCCGCCCCTGCATATACAGGCCCATAGCCAGAGGTTCGCATTGGGGGATACGACCCTTAATAGAACAGGTTACCCGTGCTATCACTCGCTAGTAGTAGGCCAGTGTTCTTTTTTTAATCATTTGCAGTGTAGCTACACTAGATAGATCACTTACTATCTGTATATTTGAGGTTTAACTTTCTCAAACACTTCCGACGGCTCCCTTTCTAATCTGTTGAAAAAAATCGGTTGCTAGTGCTATTAATATCTAATCGCACGCCGGCCGGTGCTATTGCTCTTACTAAAGTGCATTACGTTACACTTTATAAAGAATAGATGTAATGTAGCAAGCTTTACTCATGCCGATATGTGAGCGAAATTTTGTATCCAAGGAGCTGAATGTTTATTAGGTCACTTGGACTCAGACTAGGCCAGAAAAACAGCAGATAATTCAAGCTCAGGTTCAGCACGATTGAACAGATGACTATGTGGCTAAAATAATTACTTCCGGTCACTCTAAAGGGGGGTTCGACCGAACCCCTCGAACCCCCCCTGGCTACGGGTATGACATATAGGTAATAGGTAGAGAATTCCTTTAGAGCACCCTCTATCTCACACTTGTGTTAAATTTCTAGAGTAAAAAAACCTAGCCTTTTTTTATAGACCACCACAATGCTAGTCAATAGTGGATTATATATTTTTTATTCTGTTGATTATATGAAATGTTCAAAGAATGGAGAAAACATGCCATGCTACAGCTGAAAAAAGTTCTTGAAACCATTTAGCATAATTCTCCAGATGACTTGCTGACTCTGAGCCTGATCTGACAGATCATCCAGTATTTCAATTTTTTTCATTTTTGGAAGTACAACACAAGCCCAGCTGCTTTAATCAAATAATGAAGATCTAACTTATAACCACATTTCTAAATGTTTATGTCCTTGTTGTATGAGAAAAAGAGAGAGAAAATAGCACTTATGATTTTCTTTATTAAAGATTATATGAACTAATTATTCTCATTTTCCCTTTATTATTCTCCTAAATAACCATATTATTCTAGAATTATTCCACTATGCTATTTCATGTATAATCTGGCAGCGGCAGGGCCAACTTATAAACTAAAACTCACAAAATGCTAGAAAGGAGAATACTATTAGTCAAAGGGAGGACGTTATCAATAAATCCTTCCTTCTGGCATTTAGTACACTCACTTGAACAACACTATGCTGGATAGTATGCCTACTTTACAATGCAAAAATGGTCTGTTCATGTGTTCAAAAATGAAAGCAGAATAGTATGTATAACAAACTTTCATTATCTATGTAGCAATAAATGAAAAATGAAAAATGTCATATTACTACAGCTAGTGATATAAAAAGCAACTACGGAATACGAACTACTGAACTGTTTCATATATCACTGGTTCCTGATATATATTGTCAGCATTAGTTGTTCCATATGCGGACAAGAAATAGAATTTCCTACTTCTCAGTGTAGCTTTTGTTTCGCCTTCTTATGTACAGAATGATAACAATAACTGTGACACCAAATACAACTGTCACCACCATCACACTTGATATGATCCACACTGAATCAATATGATCTATGGTAATAGAAGTTAATGCACCGCAGGCACTATGTGGGCATTTTGTAGTGCAAGCTACATCTAGATATATGGACGACACAGATATATGATCTGGAAAAGAGTATTGCAAGCATTCTCTTAATTCTATGCTATGAATAGAATTAACAACCACTACTTCAAAAGTAATGGACCCCGTGGATTCTTGAAACGTTATGTCACTAATATTAGACTTATTGAAGTCGTTGCTACAGTTCATCAAAGAATACGTGATGACTTCTTTTATTTCGAGACGATGCATCTAAGTTAAAATCAACAACAAAACAATTAAATGAACGTAGCTATCTAATGAAAACTTACAGGTTGCATGGTTTCTTCTGTGCAAAAGCGAATGAATAATGAAGTTACTAAACATACAACAAATGTACATTTATTACTAAACATTTATATTGTTATGCTCTGAATTTATTTTTACACTCGATCTATGGGATATCATTTGTAGCAATGCCTTAGTAGCACAAACACAGTAGCTATAGATATCTAATGACAAAAATAGCTAACAAATCTTATAAGAAAAGAATAATTATTGAATCACTTCCTTATTTTATTAACTATTAAGTGAAACTCACGAGGAATTATATATGCTCCAGCTTCCACAGTACGTAAAGAATAGGATATACCTAATATATATGAAACCTCTGTTCTACATGAGTATTTAGATCCTGGTTCCAAAGGGATGGAGAGAACAGATAGGATTTCATTCTCCTTCATTGTTGAAGATATTATGCTCTCCTCTGACATTTTCTGGCCATCTTTTGTCCACATCACAGAGATCAGACTTAAATTGGTAATGGATACCAAGTAAAGACAACTTTGTACGAGACATGACAGATTCTGTCTCATTCCTGTGTGAGGTAGACTGACTGAAATAGAGGTTTTCAAGCAGGATTCCGACACTATAAAACATACGACATAGTAAGGTTGTGTATACCAAAAATAAAAATAATATGTAAATGACTGTAAGTGAGCTGTCCCTAGAGTTAAATTCCTTAGTATAACTTCAGCTTTGAAATTCATAATGGTAATATAATTAGACAGAGCCCAAGTCCAAATAGAAAATATTTTACTAGTCTTAATGCTAAAGTGATTCTTACCAGCAACCGTAACAAGCTCTGTATAATTGGTGACTGTACTCGCTAATAAACGGTTGAACTTCTCTAGAATTTGTCCTGCGCATGTGATGTTTTCCTGGAAAACTCCTGGCATGTTCAGAGTGTACTGTGAGAATCCCAGTGTTGTTTCTTCTTGTAGTAGTAAATCATTGTCTCTAAACCATGTGAAAATATATCTGAGTGAACCAAAGTCAAGAAAGGTACGATTAACAGTAGCAGAGCAAGTCAGAGTTATATTAACACTTCCATTTGTTGTGAATTCTGATTGTGTGATATCAAGGACTGGAGCTGGAACTAAGCACATGGAATGATGAACAACAATCTTGTTATACTCACTATAATAAATAGGGACTCACTCTGAAAAAATATAAATGGCCCCACAGTGATTAAAACCGGAGTTTCCAATATGGGAGACTCTAGTGTTCCTTCGCAAATATATATTCCTGAATGGCTTGTATATATAGGATAGAATCTTGAAGTTGCTATAGAAACATTTTCTGTGGTGGAATTGTATGGTACCGTAGCATAGAAATAATGGTTCTCATGAGCCCTCCATCTCACTCCAGGTGATCTGGTCAGTCCACTGTATAGCTTAGTAACAACACATGTCAAATTATACTCTGACCCTGCAACTAGGCTCCCTGACATCTCGAGGGAAACATTGATAGGTGGATGTGGCACTGTTAATAGACATATAATTAATGAACAAAAATCCATTGATTTCAGCAAACTGTTTGTTTGTTCAGTTGTACAGTAATGGCTGAGCGAGCCCAATAAAATATACAAAGTATATAACACTTTGCACAAGTCAACACACAAAATTTGGAGACATTTCTTGAGTATGCATAAGTATTAGAACCTAAGATGAGTGAAAGTATAAGTTGATAATGAGATGTCATTCCCATATTATACAACAAGTATAATATGGTGTGCATTATATAGTGGATATTAAAAAAAAGAAAGTAACAATTCAGAATAACTTTGACTGTACTAGCTATAGCTAAATTCAGTTTGTCCAGGACTATGCATGGGTGCATTAGAGCATTCAATTATAGTGTTCAAAATGGAACAATATTGGATGGTTTACATGATGCAGAAATACACAAAGGAAAATATCTCACGTATAATAAATCTATTGCAAGTCATAAATAAAGTATTAAATGATAGCAGGTACTATAAATATTCATAGTTTTTTCTAATTCAAAATTAATGATCTAAGTCCTATATAGCTAAAAATCAGCTATGTTACAAATTTGCTGCAGCAAAATAATCCAAACCCATATCTTCCCTATGAAATCTAGGACACTACAAATGCAACAAATAAAGTAAAAAAAGGTTACAATATTAGCCTATTCTACATGCGAATATACCTGTCACTATTATAGGGAGTGTTTGATTCAAGGTCAGGTTCAGTAGGTACACTGAACAAATGAAGTCATTCCCATGAATGTGTGTAGTGTCATTGACTGGAGAGAAGGTGAGGTTGAGCCTGTCTACAGATGACTCACTGGCCAGAACTCTGCCACTACTGGTCCACTCTATCCTGTCTGCCATGCCCGACTCACACACACATGTCAGAGTCTCATCTCTACCCACTTTGAGGGGCAAGGGACTGTGGACAATGTTTACACCTAAAAGAGCACAATTTTAAGGATAGTCAACTTTATGTGCTGATATAGAGTAGTATGTTTTAACTACACAATAGCTCCAGTTGAAGTAAGTTTCAGGTTATATTTTAGTACACTAAAAAGTAAATAGTATTCTTTGGAGCAAAACAATATAGAAATGAGAAAAAAACCTAACATCTATTTGTTGCCAGTGGCTAATTGACCTTATAATAAGAAATTTTATTTAACTAATTAAATAAATTTTTGATATTCAGTAATACATACAATTTCAGTGCACAATAATACTTATAGAACAGTTAAATTACTGCTACTCTTCCTTCTTTTGCTCCATAAAACACAATTTTCTATTCTAATTAATATCAGCTACTGTAGTCTATAAACAGGAAGCTGCCACTTCTCATCAAATAGTTTATATTGGAATACATTATTATTTTGAAAACCATACTAATGCTTTGTAGCCAGAAAAAAAAATTAAAATTACCCAGCAGAATGGTTTGCTATGTTTCCCAAAGTATTTACAATAGTCTCTTTAAAAGTTATTTTAATCATGGCCACTGTGTACAAACAGACTATTCTAATGCTGAAACTAAAACTAAAATTTTTTCAAAGATATTGCAGCATAAGCACAGTTGGGAAAGAATTATGAATACATAACTACTGAGTTATGTAGTTCTAATAAATTGCCAGCAATTCAAAGTTGCATAATTCCATTAGTAAGTTACCATGCATTGCTATTTATTGTAACAATAATACTCTTGTGTATCTGTAATGATGCCGATGGTGTGTGGGTTCATGAATAAATCACGAGCTGAGCAGAGTTGGTAAAGGATCAGTAATGAGAAAAGCTTAAGGAAAAATAAAGCAGAAAAAATTGTCAATGGCAGGATTCGAACCGCAAGTTCCACCTCAGGAATATCGTACAGTTACCAATAAAACATCTGGACCTAACACACCTCTGTCACTCTGATAAATTCTGAGCTAACCATTTAAAGTAACACTTCTCTCTGCTGTCCTGTTTGTGTTATCTCGAAGAGCACATGTAAATGTTCCCAAAAATATCTCCACACTCCCCCTGAGGGTATGTTCTATGACTACATTGTCTCGATCGATAATTCGATGATTCTGTATCAACTGTGAACTGCTTCTTGGTATCTCTTGTCCATTTTTATACCATTTCACTGATTCTATTAGTTGCTCGGTGGATGCGCAGATCATAGTTGGTATATTTTGGTTGTATTGAAGACTTGAAATAACAGGAGCACCTAATAATGGCACAAACATTAATACAGGACATTGGAACTGATCAGACCAGTCAGGCCATGGCCTGATCAATTTTATTGATAGCAAAGTTGGTAAGTATTGTCAACAAATGCCCATGAGCCAATGGGTAGGTAAAGCATCGTCAAAAGTAGACAAAATATTGTCTAAATGTGGGTGTGAAGGTTATAATAGGTTAGTAAAGCATAGTTGGTAATAACGACAACAGTTGTGTGCAAATAAAACTGAGCCATACAAAGATAAGTGGGAAAATAAGCGAACTGATGTAACTGGTACAGAATATAACAGGGGATAAAAATACCTAATGCTACTCCATTCTTAATTTGTTCAAGTATGTACAATTGCCACTGTGTGGCTGCTGTTAGTGATGCATAATTTATTTAGCCATCTGTTACAATGTGTCAAGTCATTCCTATAGTTTATATAAAACACCTTCATTTCTGACAGAAACGCTATTTCAAGTTCCACAAACTATAGAACAGAAACTTTAACAGTATAAATGTTACATATTATTTTGCCCTGCAATTTTTCAAGCTCACTTGGTATGTTCCCTGATCGATAAGCATATAAATGCAAAACTCTGACTACATTACTAGCATCCTCAATTTCACAGCTATATATTCCTGAAGGAGCTGTGACCAATGATGACAAGCTGGTAAGAGAGACAGCACTGAGACCTGCTGACATAAATATACCAGTTCCAGAAGTAGGAGGCACAGAACCATTAGGCAAAGTCCAGGAACCAATGGCATCTGATCCGGTCTCATCACTGCTACAACACTCTACCAGATTTGTCACACACAACAGAGGCCTGTAGCGTCCAAGTGAACTAATCTCCACAGCACTGTTATTAGAATAGATCTTTCTATTAAAGAAGAATCCAACACCTAAAATAATGCATCGGTCAAAATATAATATCTCAAATATAACACAGCACATAATTGCAATTTCAGATGGAGTATTAATGACCTTATAATGTTCTTATTCTCCTAAACCATAATAAATCCTACAACAGTTAAGAAACTATACATAATGACTCGGTCATGAGAATTACTGTAGCCAATAGACTGATTTTAAGTACCCTCAGGTGGTAATCATGAATTTATGACAATATTTGAATAGAATAACTTCAGGCTGCTGACCAGATTGAAAATAGTTGCTGTTAGTTTCATGTTTCTTTAAAAAGCTTCAACACTGGCCTTAGAAGATCACGTAAGTTATTCCTACTATTATTCTGAACATCAAAGTTGTTGATTAGAAAAAAAGTACTCATTGGCCATAAAACTCACACAAGTTATTATTCATAATCATACAAAGCATAGATTGAAGAGTCAAATAGAATTCACTTCATTATCATTGATGGGGTCAATTTAATCCCTAATAGTATGGTGCGTAAAATTGCCTATTAAATATTTATGGGAAAATTATTATTCAATTGAAATTGCAAGGGGAAAGTGAAACACCACATAAATAGCACAGAAACTAAGTGTAATAGCACGGAAACTACATGAAACACCATGGTAGCCAAGTGAAATAGTATGGGTAAGTGCACATGTGTGCAGCTTTAGCCATTGAAAGATACAGTTGGAGTAGTTTCTGTAAGAGAGTATGTCATTTTTTCCCTTCAATATGGTGCATCTTAAGCTGCAATTTAGTACATACGAGAAATCTGGAAATGAATACATGTTAGTATACAGACAGTTAAACATTATGTGTCACACTCATACACATCACACAATATAATATTTTGCATACCTTTTGTCATGTGGATTAGTGTATAGGCCATGTATTTGGATACAAAACAGAATTCTTGTGTATTGCTATCAGTGTTTAGCTTCAACTACATCAATTTTTTTTTATATAATATGAATGGTACCTACCTTCATTGATTCCACTGACTCCATGTATGATAGCCGGAGGACTTCGCTTTTGACCATTGATGTCATCATCATCAGCTATTATAGTTATAGAATAATTGGTCCTTGGAGTTAGGTCTTCAATCACAAAATGATTGTGATCATTCACAGTCCGTATTTTCATACCTAGAATCATGGTAGTACCTTCATATACAAGCAATACGTAACTGGTTATATCCGAGTTTCTGTGCCGACATTCAATTCTATCCCAAATAATGTTGATACTAGTAGCGGTTACAGACTCTATGGTGAAGTTCTGAACAGTAGTGGATGGTTCTGTACAAGAGTTTGAGAATACATGTATTAAAACTATGGATATCAGATGAAATGTACATTTACCTGATTTCTCAGTTGCAATAGTCCTCACAGCAGGATCTGAAGTTCCAGCCTGGTTACTTGCTGCTATATTAATAGTGTAGTCAGCATATTCCTCCAGTTGTGTGAGAGTATATGATAATGTAGAGTTTGGAATCCCAGACACCGTCATGTGACCTCCTATATTACCCTCACATGATAGGAACACATACGTATAAGACACAGTGTAGTTGTCCACATATTCATTTGGAGCTTGAGACCATTCCATAGAAATCTCATTTGTAGCTGCCGATAATCTAGTGATAATTGGAGTACTGGGCACTAAATGGATATGTAGATATATACAAAGCTATAGACATATATGATCATACACACTCACACACATTACATGCATATACTGTGGAGCACTTGATAGTGAAGTGATGGCAAGCAAGTCAGCCCAGCCAAGCACTTTACACCAAATTCTTAATGTATTTCAAATGAATTGTAAGTAAGTGACATACATAATATCTGTATTATAGCGACACATAAGACATCTGTAGCATGCTTCAATAGACAAGTGGTCATTAAATTTCAGTAAAACTAAATAGATTTCAAGTACATTGGTATTCAGATAATCAATTGCTCTGCAATGCTCTTGCTGTGTATAGTTTTAAAACTGCAGACAAAATACCCACTTCACGTATTGCATCTCTAAATAAATATGCTAGCTTGTCAGTAATGATGATTAATAACAGAGTGTATATTCTTGAATAATTCATGAGATTAGCCAAATTAATAAGGAGTCGCCAGCAACTAAATGGTAAGTCATCATCACATTCAGTGGAAGGGACTACTGTAGGTGTAATCAGCGAGAACAAACAATGATAAGAGGAAAGGCAATAGTTTCACAAAGTCTAAATCCACAATCATGATAGATAGACTGGGCATGGTATCCATGACTTAAAGTAGTAAGAGTTGAAGAAAGGAAAGGGTCCAGGAAGAAGGAGAGCAGAAGTGGGGAATTGATGTAACTAAACCAAGTGGTAGAGGATATAAGAATGGATAAACACATTTCATGCCTACTTGCAAAAGAGAGTCAGGCTTAACTTGCTCATTATGTGGAAACTCAGGACTAGTCTATTTATGTGTATGATGTGTTGACTAGTTCTACTGATTCTTTATTGATTTTGTGGAGTAAGCAAAACTTGAATGTGAAATACACATACCAAATTATAATTAGCTACATTGTTAAATGGCAAAACTTTAAGAAATGCTCGTAACATTAGTGAGAGCCTACAACTACTATTATACTGCCCGGTACAGTACACTAGCTTACCTTGCTGGTATGCTGGAGTTACTATGACAATGATGAAAGCTAAGATGAGAAATTCTTTGCCTTCCATCAATTCACGAATTAGTGTCCTATACCGAAATTACATATGTACAATGTATATTAGGAATCGCTCACTGGCTGTACAGTCATAATGCTATCAATTGGTTCCACATTGTCTACAAAATTTCTCAAGTTTCTACAGTTATAACTAATCCAAACATCTGCATTCATTGCATTTTTAACTCTTATCTACTAGCTACCTTCTCCAAAGACTCTCCGTGGCGGTGCTGCGTGGAAATGCTGCGTCCGTTTTGGGCTGTTCACGCTATTATTTTCTTCTTAATTCCTTTATTTTTTTTCTTTTGTTTATTTTATTTATCTGTTCAGTATTTTTATTATTGCTTTTATTTTTTCTTGGCGAAGTCCTGTACAGGGTTAACTGAGGTTGAAACTTCCAAGTTAAGTTTTAAAATGTACTTGCAGTTTGAGTAAATTATCTAAAGTTTCAATTAGTGGATTGCTATTGTGTAGATGGTTACTATATAATTATAGCTAGACACCTTTTGAGTTAGCCATGTATTAGTCTAGTGATTTTAAGGTTTGACCCTAATGCTACATAATAGTTAGACACTGCCACCAAGGGCAATACTGTGTTTAGGGTTCCGAAGGCCTCAGGCTGTGGCGTCCCGAGCGTAACGAGGGCGCTACTAATGGGGCCTCTGGGACCCTAAACACAGTAGCGCCCGATGGTGGAAAGTGCCTAACTAATTTAGAACATAGCAACCACTGAGTGAGTGTTTCCAAGCGCTTCCAACGTACTTCCACTCCCAGCATGCTAACATTTTTTGATAAGGATTAGAGACATTTCAAGGGAGATGGGGAAGAACCTACAGAATTTTGCGATAATCCTACCTGTTTAGGAGAACCTTGGTGTAGCGCCTGGGAAATATGTAGTGAAATGATGGACCGAGCTGCTACCGCAGTACCTGAAGAGTAGAAATATACTCCAATTCTATTATTAAGGAACCTAAAGAGCGAGATTCCCAAGCTTCCTGCTCCAACCTATTACAAACCACCACTGGTCAATCTTTCTCGCCGTCAAAGAAACTATCTCAAGCATCCTCTCCTCTTCCTACAGCAACAAAAGACTTTTTACTGCAATAAAAACTGATGAGGAAGTTGACAGGGCAAGGGAAATTGGTACATGCAAGAAAACTAAAGAATACACCAAATATTGCTGTGGTTTGTGGACTTCTTGGAGCTTCTACAGGGAGAATCAGAATGGAGACAAAATAGGACCAATTGAGTCAATGAGTTGGGTTACCATTATAAATAACACCAGCAATTTTTTTTATAAAAGTCATTAAATATTATTTTATAGCCCGGTACCTAAGTGACCACACATGTCATCGAGTACTATAATCTGATATAGTCCCTGGTATTCCCATAGAAAATGTATTAGAGGGGAAAAGTTATATAGTTTGTAGCAACCACTGAAAGTAATGGGAAAATGACCAGAGAGAGCTATAAATAGAGCTATTGTTATCAACGGGCTATAAAGTATTTATAAATCAATAAAATTGGTTTGAACTGCTGTTCATAAACCCATGCCACTAGGGCTTCTCCCTCGTATCTCAGGTTTGTAAATAGTATACAAACCTCAAGATTGGTTTATAACAATTACATATAACATATTATAGTCCAGTCATTTTAAGAAAAAAAAACACCTTAACCCTAAAATAATTGCTACAAAAGGTTTTTTAATGGATTGTTGTACTGTTCCATATCACGTTCAACATACTAAAATCTAACCAATAGAAAGGTGATATTTAGGTAGTTTTTTCCACAAGCTCATTAAAATTCATGAGATGTCAATTGCTGGCTATAACTTTTATTTATTTCACTTCTACACAAAATTACTGGTATCATCAAATTATTTAGCTTATTACTTTTATTTAATACATAATAATACACAAAACAATATAGAATCATCCAGTGGAAGCTATATGAGTCATTCATAGTCATTTTCATCGTCTGTCTGCCTGTTGTATGGATTATGACATTCTTTTAGTTGACATTGACCACAAACAGTAATGACAGGGTAAACCATACTGTCTACAACTACAATGAAGTGTAGCACAAGCAGTTGAACAGTTACAATGTATTATCTTTAGGAGGGTTTCCGGAGCAGCATTCATCTCGGACATTATTGGAATTAGTAAATTATCTTTCTTTATCCAGCCCCAATTTGTAACATCCATACTCCCTTCTTGTTCAGTCCAGATTCAACTGGTAGTAGACTCTGAGGCTATGAAACTTTGTGGATGTTGCAGTAGGAGGAAGACGTTCTGGTGTGACAAATGACTTGGCTGAAGATACTTTCTTAGTGAACATGCTGTAGCGCAAAGATTCAAGTGATTCAGTGTCCTTCCCACCAAACAGGATGGCCATTGCTTTTCTGCCAAGAGTTTCAATGGTAGCTGTTGAAGGACATGGGGTAATAAACTCTTTTGAACATGGATGTAATCTTCGATCATCCTTGGCAAGCTTTTGAAATGTTGCCTTCTTACCAACACCAAATATTCTTGAGGTTGCATCACAACCTGTGAAGGCATGAACAAAGAGCAGCTGTGAACACAAATTATTGCCCAATATTAGTTTGAGACGGTTGATATAGTACACTTTTTGTTTTACCCTTAGTGTCTGAGCAAAAATAAATAGTATTATGGTCTACATTGGCATAGTACAATAGTAAAACAAGCAGGTCAGTATCTTCTCCTATCAAAGTAGTGGAGTAAAGATGAGAGTTTTTGACTGCAGCTTTAGCTATAGTTACATCTGCATCTCCGGAAGCAATGATCATTTTACAACCCCTTCTCCTCAGTCCATCACCTATGAGATTAATTAACCGTTGATTGTTTCTATCTCTTGACAAGAAATATTCCTTTTTTCCAGAAAACTCTGTTTCTTCAGTAAACTGGACAACTGGATGGACATTTCGATGTGTATTATCTTAATAGAAGGACCATTATCATACCCATCAAAAACTACAGTTGCCAATCCATATAATGTCGAAGGGTGAAGTTCACATATGACAGTGCTATTGTGCCATACATTTCTCCTAAGTTCCATGACAAACGATGTAGCAAGGAACCCCCATCCAGGACATAGCATTCAGTTCTTGAAGCAATATCTATGATGGCTTCACTCGATACTTCAGTAGAATAATTGATAATGGCATGATATAATTGTGGTTTATCAGCCTTCTGAAAAACATTTTTTGCCTCAAAAAGAGCAGGTGGGAATGGACTAAGCTCATACTTCATGACATTTTCCAATGAAAGTTCTCCTTTTTTTTTATACAACCAGAAAGCGTTGGAACAACAAAGCTGGATCTATAGTTTGTTCTGGATTCACTTTAACTGCAGAATCCTCACCAAGAGTCTTAGCTCTGTCTTTTTGTTTGAATGACAATGTGAAAGCTGGCTGTCCAATCATTTTTTCCATAATTTTTCTTCCAACATATTATTCATATTCATGCACATTTACATCTGATTTTGCAACTATACCATTAACAATATTTCTCAAGCTCCTCGGAGAATGGTATGCAGGCTATTAGTTTCGAACTTACCTTCGACAAATCTGATGAATCTCTCTCAATCCTAGCTTCAGTACATTCTTTATGCTGTTCACTTGTCATGAATGAGAGATGATTGAATTCCTGCATGGCATTATTATAAACAGGTAGAGACATTGTCCACATGATCGCTGTTCTTAACTCATCCCACTTCCACGTGTTAAGCCTCCAGTACTCTTCAATGATCTCATCAAAGTCTGCTCAATTACCAAGTCAGAGCTAAGTCCAGACCAAAATTTATCACTGCGACGAATTACATGAAAGCCATTTATAAATTTTCTATACACATCTGGTTGCTTCTTCTCGAACATAGAAGTATACTGACCTCAATAGTTGTAATGACCTGCTGCAGCAAATATTGGTAGACAGTCAGAAACTGCACTTAAGTGTGAGCCATGAACCTGTATGATCTGCCCTGATAAATGATCTGGCAGTTAGTAACAATTTAACTACAACTGACTTGTCTTGGACCTGCTCTTGAGTTTACTTTTTACTTGTTCAAGTTCTGTATTAATTGTGACTATGGTATCAGATATGAGAATGCTTTCCAGTTTCATGTCACCAGATAGCAGATTCATCAACCAATTTTAGTAACCTAGGATTGTTTTTCACCATGTCGGATATAATCATGTGATTGAGGCTTTTGTCAACCACCAAATGGCCGTGGAATGATCTTTGAACTGACTTTCCAGTCATCATTTGCACAACTGTATTCTCACCATAAGCAACTTCTAAAATGCTTTGAAGTCCTGTACCTTCCATCAGTGTACCTATTGCTCCAAGCAAATTCATAAAAGTGAGGAAGCAACCTACCATCAGTATAGTGTCTTTCAAGTCGTTTTGTGGTGCATCAATGATGATCTCAGCAGCTTTCGAATACAGGGGTTGATCAAAAGTTATTATTTGAGTAACAAGGAACTCCAATGTGGATAAAATGCAAGTTTTGTTTCCAGAATACATGTCTATAATTGGCAAATAAACAATAGATGACTTCCAGGATGTTCATTCTCATGATGAATACCATGCATCATGCCTGGCCAATTTGGAGTCATTTGTTTGAAGCTGAAGGAGAGTTCCCATGAGATATCAACACTCCTGTCGCCATTAAAGTGATTTTGTAGTTCTCGAAACTTGTTGAGATGTGTATGGTTAGCAAATTGATACTCGACTATATCAACCTTAGTATTTTCTGCAAAATTTACTTCTGATATATTTTTCCTTGGAATGATATAGTTATTATTCAGTCCTGGTGTCCATGATAAGCAACATGAGTATGCTGTACTTGAGAAAGAAGATCAAGAAACACATGTTTCAGTTGATTCAGAACTCTATGCAGTTATTGGGGAATGTAGCTGTGTGAATACAGTTGCATCTAATCATGTACTTGGTTGTTACTTTAGAGCACCCTCTAGCTACTTTATCCATTACAGGATCAAATTTAAATAAGCACTAAATCTGAATAATACTAAGAACTACTTAAAACTTTCTTTTGAAGAAAATGAGATAGGCACAACATCATATATAATTTCTTGGAGTACAGCCATTATTGCCATATTAATGGCACTTTCTATGATTACTATTATTTTTTTATTATAATGATAATTTACTATTGCAAATACAATTTTGTCTTAAAGTAGTGCTTAAGTGTCAAAAAGTATCTGCAGTAGCTAGCTAGTAGATAAAATGCCAAGTGAAAGCTATGCAATGAACCACCTGACACTTACTAATTGTACCATTGTATGCAATTCATAACAAGGAGAATGTAACAAATAAAGTCACTATACCCTAAGTAAACCCTTTGTTGACATGCAGTGTAGGTGTAACATGCACATCAGCTAAATATCATCTTGTTAAAGTTATACATTTGCATAGTATACTTAATTACATAATTACACCATAAGTCTTGCTAATACCAAATGTATTCTAAAATCCAACATCAACTCTGTTGCTTCCTTTATAAAATGCTTTCCAGGATGCTACTGCCATAGAATGAAACATCTAAGAAGACAAAGTTTTAAATATAAAGACCCTTTACCAAATTTACACAGACCATATTATGTTGCAGTTCAGATAATGGTACAGATGTGACTGACTTTAGGGAATAGGACAAGAATCATAGTTATAAGCATCAGATTTTTGGTCACATATAGGTAATAGGTAGAGAATTACTTTAGAGCACCCTCTAGCTCGCATTTGTCTTAAGTTTCTAGAGGAAAAAAAACTAAACCTTGGATTATATATTTTTATTCTGTTGATTGCATGAAAATAGCTAGGAGTTATATTAACATTTTATAGTCATTAGTTGACACACTATGTTTTTAATTGACATATCTTATTATACTTGCATTATTTGGTAAATATGACATTTAGTGTTGATGCCAACTGTAGCATAAAAAAACTGCATATTATTAAGTTGTTGAATATTAATTTTCCTGAATACCTACTTCACATTGACAGTGTAATGAATTACTATGATTGATATAGTTGTAGTGAATTTCTGATTACACCAATAATTATATCTAATAATATGCGTACAGTTGATAATAATTTCACTCTTATATTTGACATTTGCAGATGTCCTCATAAAAGTTATATTTTAAATGTATATGTACATGTATTATTAGCTTAATAATGGTATGTTTAGCCATAAATTGCTGAATGAAATCTAGCTACTCAAAGTTATTATAGTCTGTCTAACACACACAAACACACACACATATGCAGGATCTTCATCAGAATTGAAAATTGAACCCAACCTAAGACTGCTTTTTGCAACTGTTCATAGTCATGTCATTTGTATAAACTATCTATAGCTAATTTTATCACAGCATTGAGCAATATTGTTATTAATTTTTGAGAAAAAATTGAACTTGATGGAGTTAGCTACTAAATAATATATAATATCAGTGAGGGATCTATTGCCCACAAAATCAGTGAGGGTGGTGGGATATTATGTTGCGAGCATAATAAGGGTGGAACTAGTGGCTGAGGGGTTTGTGATGGGCTGTATATCCTGACATTTCATTGTTTATCTGTTTAGAATGTAGCAAGCATACCCTTAGTTACCAAGTAGCAAAAATAATGGTTTCCTCCTTTTTTCTATACTGGCACTTTTCTACCACAACCAAACTAGGGACATATTAAACAGGACTTCACAAATTGCAGTACTTCTGGTGAGTTATGGTGCGTGCATGGGATATTTTCATTTGTGCGGTAAATGTGGAATGCATTTACTCGGGAAGCAATCTAGTCATGTGAATCCAAGTCAATTAAGCCCGTAAACGTCAACGTTGCACGTGAAAAAGGGGCGGTTACGCAGGTGCGCATTAATTCTGTAACTATAGTAAGAAAGAAATTTAGTGAAGTTTATGGAGTTTTTTGTGCGCTGTACACATCATCTCGTAGTTTTCAACTATATTTATGTTTCTTATGGGCAGATCATGTACAGCATATGGAAAACGCAAACTGGTGTGGCGTTCTTCTAAAGAGACGAGATTAAAAGCTGTCGATTCTACCTACTGATTCCCAAGAAATATTCTGATATTCACAGGATTCAGCAGTACAGCACTGTTAACTTGTAGCTAAAGTTATTAGACTTTCTTATTGAATACAATTATCAATTGTTTCATTTATTTATAATAATATATATGAAGATGATAGAATTTAAGTAGTACACATATACTAATTATATTTCAGAAGGCTCAGTCTCACATATCAACGTGTTTGGCCAGTTTTCCTACTCGAACAGCTAATTATTTGTCGCTTAATTGGAATAATTTAACTTTACATACCGTCCGACCCGCCTATGGGCGTGGCCATCGACGGTATAAGACCGCTCGTGCGCATGCTCTCGTCGGCCTTTTTCTTAGCTCGAACAACGTGGACATCGTCTCTTGCTTGGAGATGCTATGACTGCTGAAAACAATGAAGTTGTTTCAGATCTCAGTGAGCTGTCGTCAAAATTCGACTCCCTGAGGCAAGACGTCGACCGCCTGAAAGAGCGGTCGGTAGTGGATGACACGGAGAGGCGCCACAGGTCGAGGTCGCCCTCCACGCGTTCCCTGTCTCGGAGCAGGCAGGAGAGAAGGGACCCCAGCCCCTCCAGATCTCGGAGCAGGTCAGGAAGGAGGGAGCGGCAGCGCCCCCGCCGGAGGCGGGAGAGCGCTGACAGCGAGAACTGGGGCTGTAGGATGGAGCGCCTGTCAGAGGTGGAAGATCGCCTTGGGCCTATCCCTACCTTCCTGGACTCAGACGAAGAGTCAGACCTGGTGGAGGTCTCTGAGGCCACGGCGGAGCTCCTTACCGAGCGGTGCACCCTGGGCCTGAAGAACGACGCTCGCTTGAAGGCGAGGAGGCGTTACCCGCTTCCAAAGGTGCCGGCCACGAAGACCCCGCAGCTAGATGGCTTCATCAAGAGTGAAGTACCGATGGCCACCAGGAACGCTGACAAGGAACTCGCCAGACTCCAGTCCCTGGTGCTTGACTCCCTGGCGCCCCTTACCCACCTGCTGGAAGCAGAACAAAGGGGAGGACCCCCAACATGGGAGGAGGCCAAGAAGGCTGTCGTTGCCGCCACGGAGTTGGTGAGCAATGCCAGCGCCAAGATTACCCACCTCAGGAGGGAAAAGGTCACAACAGACCTAAACAAGGCGCTGCTTCCAGTGGCCAAGGAGGCAACCAATTTTCAGTCTGCCCCACCCTCATTGTTTGGCACGGAGTTTGCCAAGAAGGCCAAGGACCACGTCGACCAGGTCAAGGCAATGAGGGCGTCTCTCCCCACCAAGCCAGACACCAGGTCGCCTTTTCGTGGGGGCCCCCCCAGGAGGGGGGGAGGAGGCAGGTTCAGAGGCAGCTACAACAGGCAAGGCGGATCATACCAACAGTTCCAGACGGGAGGAGCTCGGAGCAGCTACAGGCCCTTCCACAAGGGGTACCGGAAGCCAGAACTTCCCAAGAACTAATGCACCAATCTCATGCCATTCCACCACCATTAGTTTTGACAAACATTATAAGTCAACTGAAGGGCTGGGGCGTGGTCCCCTTAAAAGCTCCAATGGCGGTTGCCGGAAGGCTCCAATACCACCTAGCAAATTGGGAAAGGGTCACCAAGGACAGGTGGGTCCTAGATATGGTAAAGGGTTACCTAATAGAATTCACAAACGACCCTTACCAGAGGACGAGACTGCACCCACCATAATACGGGGCGGAGCTCATGGCGCAAATGAGGGTGGAGCTGACAGAGCTACTGCAAAAAGGGGCGGTCGCGCAGATGGAACAGGCCAAGGGAGGCTTTTACTCAACCCTGTTCCTAGTGCCGAAAAAAAACGGCAGACAACGCCCCGTAATAAACCTCAAAGCGCTAAATCAGTACGTTCAGACGTACCACTTCAAGATGGAAGGCTTGCAGACGCTAAAGGACCTGTTAAAGCCCGGAGATTGGTTGGCAAAGGTGGATCTAAAGGATGCCTATTTCGCGATCCCTATAAATCCAAGCCACAGGAAGTATCTACGGTTTGTAGTGGACAACCAGACCTACCAGTTCAACTGTCTCCCCTTTGGCCTGGCAGCAGCACCATGGGTCTTCACCAAGACCCTCAAGCCAGTAGCGGCTACGCTGCGGCAGATGGGGGTTCGTCTGGTCTGCTACATAGACGACATACTTCTGCTGGCGGAGACCCAGACAGTGGCGGAGGAGCAGGTAAAGGGGCTGCAATACCTGTTGGAATGTCTCGGCTTTATTGTGCACCCAGACAAATCAATCATGACCCCGGGGCAAGTGATGGAGTTCCTGGGAATAACTGTAGACTCCACAAAGATGGAACTGAGGTTGCCTGCCAAAAAATTAAAAGACATCTGGGCGGAGGCCCGAAAACTGGCCCAGCAGAGGGTAATACCTGTGAGAGCTCTGTCCCGATTAGTTGGGAAGATGAATGCAGCCAGCCATACCATACCACCTGCCCCGCTATTCTTCAGGAACCTACAGATGGCCATGACAGAGGCCCTGAATGCCAGCAATCAGAATTACGAAGGAGAAGTTACGCTGTCTCAGGATTGTCTGGACAAGCTAAGGTGGTAGGACTATCACCTGAGCCAGTGGAACGGGAAGAGCATGCTGCGGAAGGCAGTGGACCTAGTGATAGAATCAGATGCGTCACTGATAGGGTGGGGAGCAGTTTGCAACCACCAACAGACTGGCGGGCCATGGTCAAGGGAGGAGCAGAACCTGCACATAAATTGCCTGGAGTTGCTGGCAGCAACATTGGCATTAAAGTCATTCACAATGTCAGTACTCTTGAAGATGGACAATACCACGGCAGTGGCTTATGTCAACAACCAGGGAGGTACAGTCTCCAGGGAGCTGGTGAGACTGTCCAAGGAGCTGTGGACATGGTGTCTGCAGAGGAATATCACTATCAAGGCACAACACCTCCCAGGCCGTTTGAACCAAGTGGCCGACTCGGAGTCTCGAACCATGCTAGACCGGTCGGACTGGAAACTCGACTCACGAGTCTTTCAACAAATCCATCAACTCTGGGGCCCAATGGAGGTGGATTTGTTTGCCTCCAGACTGACAACACAGTGCCCAGTCTTTTTCAGTTGGCGGCCAGATCCATATGCAGCAGCAACAGATGCCTTCCTCCAAGTCTGGACGGGGCTCAAGGCATATGCAAATCCGCCATGGAATTTGGTGGGACGAGTGGCAGCACAGGCTCAGGCTCAGCAAGCTTCGCTGGTGCTAGTAGCACCAGTGTGGAGGACCCAGCCTTGGTACCCAATTCTACTGGAGATGCTGGTAGATGCCCCACACCTGATTCCCCCACAGAGACAAGCAACAAGTCGCTCACAGATGAGAACCCCTCAGCTAGCCGCTTGGCCCATATCCGGGAAAAATGCAGAGATCACAAGCTTTCGGAGAAAGCTAGCTCGCTCATCCTTGGCTCGTGGAGGGAAAAAACAAATAAATCCTACAACTCCCTCTTTGGGAGATGGCATAGCTGGTGTAGTAGACGGGGTACCGATCCATTTTCAGGCCCTGTAACAGACGTTGCCAATTTCCTGGCGGAGCTATTTACTGAAGGATATAAATATAACTCACTCAATGCCTACCGGTCAGCCATCTCATCGGCGCATGAGAAGGTGGAAGGGTACGAGGTAGGACATCACCCACTAATCACTAGGCTAATTAAGGGGGTATTTAACACTAGACCACCCTTACCTAAATACACTAGTACATGGAATGTGCAGACAGTGCTGGATCATATTACAAGCAGGGGTGCTAACAATGGCTTAAGTTTGAAAGAGCTCACACTTAAAACAGTTATGCTCCTATCCCTTACCAGACCATCAAGATCGGCTGATCTAGCCCAGCTTGAAGTGGGGGCCATGCACCCTCACCCGGATGGAGTAAGCTTTACGCCTACACACCTGTCAAAACAATCCAGACAGGGTAGACCCCTTCAAGACTTCTTCTTCCCATCCTTCAAACAAAATCTACTGCTGTGCCCGGTGACAACACTGCAGGCTTACCTAGAAAGAACGAAGAACTGCAGGGGACAGGTCACAAAGGTGCTGATTGGCACAATCAAGCCACATAAAGCAGTGGCACCTAGTACCATTGCAAGGTGGCTAAAAACCATGCTAGAGTGCGCAGGCATTGACACAAATATTTTTAGCGGCCACTCCATAAGAGGAGCGGCTTCGAGCATGGCCTCGAAGGGTGGGGTCACTACAGGTGACATTCTTAAGGCAGCAGACTGGAGCTCGGAGTCAGTCTTCCAGAAATTCTATCACAAGTCACAACAGAACCCACACTTTGGTAGAACGGTGCTGTCATCAGCAGGCGAGCCTTCGGAGTGAGGTAGCTACAAACAACACGTTGATATGTGAGACTGAGCCTTCTGAAATATAATTCTAGAATGGCTCAGGCCACGAAGTGGCTGCCAGCTATTCTGGATTATATGAAGAAGGTGAAGTTGAACATATCAACGTCCCGCCCACCCGCCCTGGATGGGGCATGCAATAATCAAGGGTCAGGCAAAAAAAAAAATAATAATAATAATAATAATAATAATAAAATAATGAGGGTAGCTGGGACAAGCTAATCAAAGGCCGACGAGAGCATGCGCACGAGCGGTCTTATACCGTCGATGGCCACGCCCATAGGCGGGACGGACGGTATGTAAAGTTAAATTATTCCAATTAAGCGACAAATAATTAGCTGTTCGAGTAGGAAAACTGGCCAAACACGTTGATATGTTCAACTTCACCTTCTTCATATAATCCAGAATAGCTGGCAGCCACTTCGTGGCCTGAGCCATTCTAGAAGTTATAGATAACAAAGTTATAAACTTCTATAACTTTGGTACTTATAATTTAGCCTAAGGGTTCATAAAATTCATATTAAGATATACCCTTACCATCTGAATGAATTCTGTGAATAAGTCAACATTTTAACAGTCTAGACTGTTAAAATGTTGACTTAAATCTTGAATTACTCAAAAAACCTAAAATTACTACAATTACTCTGAAACCTTTACATATTGTAGTGCACTGTGTTTATATTATGTGAGGGTATGTTGTTCAAGCTGTACAGCCCATCTTCGCACCTCATCATTAGACTAACCCTCTGGTGCTTCTATTGTGTTATTTTACATTCTTTCTCTTTACATATAGTATGTATATTGACACTAGTCTCTCAAATACAAAAACTTCACTTGAATAGGGCTGTACTTGTGAAGCCATTCATTGTAAGGGATTGGATTGAGGCTGTACTTGTGAAGCCATTGCATTGTAAGGGATTGGAGTGAGGCTGTACTTGTGAAGCCATTGCATTGTAAGGATTGGAGTGAGGCTGTACTTGTGAAGCCATTGCATTGTAAGGGATTGGAATGAGGCTGTACTTGTGAAGCCATTGCATTGCAAGGGATTGGATTGAGGCTGTACTTGTGAAGCCATTGCATTGTAAGGGATTGGAATGAGGCTGTACTTGTGAAGCCATTGCATTATAAGGAATTGGAGTGAGGCTGTACTTGTGAAGCCATTGCATTGCAAGGGATTGGATTGAGGCTGTACTTGTGAAGCCATTGCATTGTAAGGGATTGGAATGAGGCTGTACTTGTGAAGCCATTGCATTATAAGGGATTGGAATGAGGCTGTGCTTGTGAAGCCATTGCATTGTAAGGGATTGGAATGAGGCTGTACTTGTGAAGCCATTGCATTGCAAGGGATTGTATTCAGGCTGTACTTGTGAAGCCATTGCATTGTAAGGGATTGGAATGAGGCTGTACTTGTGAAGCCATTGCATTATAAGGAATTGGAGTGAGGCTGTACTTGTGAAGCCATTGCATTGCAAGGGATTGGATTGAGGCTGTACTTGTGAAGCCATTGCATTGCAAGGGATTGGAATGAGGCTGTACTTGTGAAGCCATTGCATTATAAGGGATAGGAATGAGGCTGTACTTGTGAAGCCATTGCATTGTAAGGGATTGGAATGAGGCTGTACTTGTGAAGCCATTGCATTGCAAGGGATTGGATTGAGGCTGTACTTGTGAAGCCATTGCATTGCAAGGGATTGGATTGAGGCTGTACTTGTGAAGCCATTGCATTGTAAGGGATTGGAATGAGGCTGTACTTGTGAAGCCATTGCATTATAAGGAATTGGAGTGAGGCTGTACTTGTGAAGCCATTGCAGAGCTAAAAATAGCATGCAGACATCGGTCAATTACCGTACAAAACTTGATTTGGACCGCACAATCAATGATATGCATGGTCATTGTGTCCAGCCCAAAAGGTGTTGCATCAAAAAGAACCAGAAATAAAGTTTTCTCACTCACTGGGGAAAAAATGCGATACATGACGGGCCGGGAAGCAATAATTAAGTCGGTCGCGTGATCCTTCCGATTGTGCTGAATCAGCAACTTCAGTTCTTCAGAAATTGGGAGTCCGTAATACGTGCACGGAGTCGATTGCTACCTTTCCCTCACGTTTTCTGCAGTGTTCTTCTGATCCAGCTTCTTGTTAGGCTTGTATGGTTGTGTCCAAGAAATCTACGATCTCTTCGGTAAGTTTATTTCCTGTTGTCAGCAAAAAAAACCTTGCTATTAGCTGTAGCTTCTTTTGTAGCTAGTGCTTGTAATCAATGAAGCGCTACTCCAAAGATACTGAAACTAGACCTGGACCTTCTAAGCAAAGGTGTGTTTCTCACTCAACGTTTACAAAGTGGCAAAATGAGCTGGACAAAGAGTTTCAGGCTATGTCTTGGCTTGTTATGTGAGGTGTCGGGGGCAAAATAACAAAGCTTGCTTGCAAGGCTTGTAAAAAGTTTGAAAGTAAAATTGTTGGCAGGAGAAACTATAGCAATAATTATTGTAATGAAATGGGTTGACCACTCAAAATAAGTTAATGTCCAGGCAAACTTTGATTTGTTCGGACAAATTGTCCAGACAATTTTTGAGTGTTATTTTTAGGTCTGCATTGCATTGTAAGGATTGGAGTGAAGCTGTACTTGTGAAGCCATTGCATTGTAAGGGATTGGAATGAGGCTGTACTTGTGAAACCATTGCATTGTAAGGGAGTGGAATGAGGCTGTACTTGTGAAACCATTGCATTGTAAGGGATTGGATTGAGGCTGTACTTGTGAAGCCATTGCATCATAAGGGATTGGAATGAGGCTGTACTTGTGAAGCCATTGCATTGTAAGGGATTGGAATGAGGCTGTACTTGTGAAGCCATTGCATTGTAAGGGATTGGAATGAGGCTGTACTTGTATTTGTCTTCACCGTGAGTGTCAGGCCATTTCCATTGCATAAGCTCAGCTATTGCATAAAGTGGTGCATCAACTGCAGTTACTGGAATTTGACCAGGATTGAAAAACTCTATAGCTTGGCACTGCACATTCATACCATGCTTAACTATGGCTGCTGAAGCTGCTTTCTCATAAAACAGAGGTATCCACTGGGTCAATGCTGTTGAGGTATCTCCAGACAGGATTTAATTATAGGCATGGTAGGATGCCCAAGTCACTGCACATCCTTCTCCAGCTCATCTTTCAACAGCAATCTCATTCCATGCTCCAACCAAGGTTTCTCCTTAACCTTTGCTTCTTCTAGGTGTCCATGGATTGAGCTGACATGATCTGACATTTTGGTGACAACAATACTCTCTTTGTTGAGTACAACTGCTGGTACAGTTGTGTACTCCTCAGGAAGCTGATGATTATTGTTGAGTTGAGAGAAGTGTAGCGATGTCTTGTGGACATTCTTTATTTGACTCAGTGGGGAATTGAAATAAGCTAATGCCTGTGCCATAAAAGGAGTCCTGTGCTGTAGTATTGGAAGGATTGTGATCCAAGTTATCCAGAGCACCAATGGTAAAGAGTCCATGACAAAGTGAATAGGGAAAACTAAGACTATTTCTTTAGTGACGTCACATATAGATGTTGCAAGTTGATTCTCAAGCTAAAGGATTCTATTGTAGCTCACACTAAGACCTAACTGATATGGTTGTGTTATTAATTTCTTAGATCTAGTTTGGGTATGTAATTCATCTTGATGTACAAAGGCAAAGGTGACTCATGATCAAGGGAATGTCGTGAATGATTGGCTACAGCTGATCCTCTCTTTACTGTTGAACACAATGGCTTGAGATAGAGTTAAGCAGCTGTGAGCATCAGTCGAATCTTGATCAGTCAAGTTTGTTCCATTGAGCAGCATCGACACAAAGTATTTCAGGTTTGTTGGGACTGACTCTTGCAGGCAGCCATCTGGAACTGAACCATGGAAATGAAAGAATGGCAGTTTTTTATGAAAATTTCGAAAAACATGAACGACTGAACCAAAATATTTATTTACAAAGTGAATTGTTCACATTAAAGTGTAGAAAAAGAGTTTTCTGATGATATAAACATCACTGTAAAAATATGGAGAACAAGTTATAATTTTTAGAAGATTGACAGTTTCACTATTGAGATAATTGCGGTAAACCGCAACACAAGTTATTCCAACTGATAGTGTTTGAACAGAAGGTCCCTACAAGAGCTGAAATATACAGATATTATGAATGTAGAAGCTACTGTACATTGTATTAAGCTCAGATTTCGAGAGCATCGTGCCTGATCATTGCCTCATAAAAGCATCCTGACTTTTTGTTGACGCTTAGTTTGGTCTTTAAAAGCAACTCTGGTGCATAAGCAGTAACTTCAATAGCTCTCCTTTGTGAAACTGCGGTGGAACTATTGGCTACTGTAGTTACACAAGAAACCAGCCGTTGCCAAACAGTTGTTTTCTAAAACTGTCAGGGAATACCCAGGATAGAGATGAAGCAGCTCTAAAAACACTATTAAACTGCCCTATAAAGCAAATCATATTTAGGTTGCCTATTCTGGCAGATCCTGAAGTAATGTTTGGAAGTTCAGGAGAGGATTCACTACCTCTATGATGCAATACAGTAGTAGAGCGCCCATAAAAAACTCTAATGAGCCGCCATTAATTTTAGCTTGCTAAGTGAAGGTAGGGTAGCCTCCTGTCCAAGTGTTAGATTGCACTGTAGCCTTCTCTCACAACAGGGTTCTGTGAAAGCTTCAGGGATGCTTTCTAATGCCTCCAATAACACCGGTTAGAACTGTAAATTTAGGAGACAACTGTACAACACTCACGCGAAGTTTATTTTTAAAATGCAGTCACTCACACCTGGCCCTGTTGGAGTGCAGTTTACGTGGTTGAATAGCTCTTTCTGTTTGCTTTATTTTTAACTATAATGAGCTATATTTTTAAACAAAAAATGGCGAAGACGTGCTGTACAAACAGTAGCAGTAAAACTAAGATTAGATTCTTCCCGGGCAGTGCAAGTACTATAAGTAGGGATGGCAAAAAAATTATAAATGAATAAAAAAAGGTCCAACTGGCTTGAAACTTTGGACACTGCTTCAGAAAGCTTCAATTTACAGAATAAATATATAAATAAAATAAAGAAATCAAAAATTAAAAATAACTATTTTTTATGGTAAAAGCCGTCCTTAAAAGAGCATCTGTTCTAGAATCAAGAGCATGAAAAGCCTTAGTGTTTGGAGCGAGTCCAAGACTTACGATGAAGATTATTTTTCAATAGCAACATCGCTCATGTGTGCATGTCACTGGCCATGTGATCCTTGTAGCAGGAAGCTCTAAATGTCTTGAACCATTAATAAAGCCAGGATTGAAGTTTTTCATGCAGCAAAGCTCGTCTTGAAACTTTATACACACTGAACACTTCAACAATTCTACTAAATTTCTATTGGAGGGAGATTTAATCCTGAGCGGCAGCCTAGCATTGGCAACAGTTTTAGCTTCAGTTCAGAAACGGAAAGGTCAACCACTCCAACAAAAGGAAGAGCACTAACAGTGGCTATAGTCAAGCGCTGGATAGCCGAGAGCGACTGGGTCCTGACATAGCTACTTGGCTTACGTATACTGCGTCAGATCATTTGACAAAATTAACCAGATGTTGTCCATGACCCGAAGCTATTTCAAGCTCTTAAATTAACTCTTCATTGTCAGTAATCTCCAAACTCATAGTATGATAGATGAACAAACAGACAGGATGACTGCTATTCCCTCTCGCGCATGTGCGCTGAGGGTTTATAATATATAATTATTTTTGGCTATAGTAGATAACATGAAAACGAATTAATAGCACTTTTGCAGCAAGAAATTTCACTTGGCTTCGCCTTGTCTTGCACCACTTGTGCTGTTAACCCCAAGTTTAGCAGTTTTTCATTCTATTATATCTCCAAATATGCTTTTTTAAGTATGTCTTATAATTAAATATTGTAAATGCATTTAGATTGAGATCTAGATATTTGTTTCATGTTTTATTAGGTAAAGTGATTCCTGAGAAGTTCACTGATGAGGTGACATCAGCAATATTTAATGAACAAAGCATCAGAAGAAAGATAACCAATATTCTACTGAAAGGACTCCCTGGATCTGGCAAGACATCGTTGTTGGATCGTCTCCTGAACAAGCCACCTCGTGTGAACTATTCCTCTACTGGCATGTGTGAGAAAATAGTCATAGTTCAAATAGACCCCTCCTCCACACATACTTCAGTTTTCACCAGTGAAGACAACACATGGAAAGTCACTGACTTTGATGAGTCTGTGATTTCTCAATTGGATAGTTACAAAGAGTTTATTCCAGGAAATGTGATAAAAAGGCCACGGCTGCAGCATTATGAATCCAGTCCATACCAGCTAGACTATCCAGGGTCTGACATTCAATATCACGTGAGAGAAGTACTGAATAAACATGACATAAAAAATATTGCAGATTTGCGAACTAAAAATTCTCTTTACATCAGAGATACAGGCGGACAGGTGGAATTTCAAGAGAGCCTTTCTCTTCTGATTTTTGGTCCTTCTATTTTTATCTTTGTCATGAGAACTGACATTGACATTCATACAAAGAACATCATTCAGTACAGATCAGCCAATGGAGAAAGTATCAACCAGTATCAATCCTCTATTTCTACAATGGATGCTCTCATTCAATTCCTTACCAGTGTTTCTGCCATACAGACTACTGATGAAGGTGTGCTTGAGAAGGTTACCAGTGTTTCTGCCATACAGACTACTGAAGACGGTATGCTTGAGAAGGTTACCTCAGTGTGTCACGAGCCTATTGTCTTTATAGTAGGTACACATATTGACATGATTGGTTCAGAAGCTCAATCAGTTCTTGACAGCATCAATCTAATGCTTCACAATATGATTTGTGAGAGAAATTTTTTACCATTTGTTCGTTATTCTAATGGTCCTTTGAACACCATCATGTATAAGGTAGACAATACCAGCAGTGAAGACCAGCAGTTTCAGAAGCTTCGCTCTGATATCAACAAATTCATTCAGGATAGAGATGAGTTTTTGTTTGAATATCCTGTGAGTTACCTTCTCTTCTGTCTGGAACTACACAGTATTCACGAGACAGTCTTATCGATGGATCGTTGCAAGAAATTGGCAGCCAAGTTTTATATTGAGGAAGAAGAGATGGGGTTACTTCTTCGTTTCCTTCATTTCAGAGTAGGTATTATCCAGCACTATGACATTGAAGGTCTATCAGATGTCATTATTAAAGAGCCTCAAGTTCTCTTTAACAAAGTCACTGAACTTATACTGAAAACTTTCTCGTCATCTGGATCTATACCAAAGAATCAGCAAGACAGTTTCTGCAAGAGAGGAATTTTAGAAGCTTCTGTTTTTAAAAATCTTTTGAGTGAGAAGGACAAAATCACACCAGACCAGTTTCTCAAGTTTCTTCTTCACCTTCGTGTAGCTGTTTCTATTACCGACAAGAAGGGAGTGCTCAAATACTTCATACCTTCAGTTCTAAATCATGTCGAAGAGTCTCCATCAGATACAATCAGCACTGTTATTGATCCTCTTGCTATCACTTTCAAACTTGGTCACTGTCCTCAAGGATTGTTTGGTATGCTCATTTCTTACTTATTGAATCCTAAAGGAGATCAGAATCTTACATTTGATTTGATAGAAAACCAAATTTACCAAGATCAAGTGTCTTTGCGGGTGAAATCTTCAGTTGATGTGGACCAAATTTGCCTCAGAAGTCATCTCTCTCATCTTGAAGTCAGTTCTGTTCTTCAGAATTACCCTCCAAATGTGTTAGCTCTTCCAAGAAAAACTTCACCAAGTGAAGTTTGTAGTAAACTTCGGCAAACATTCGATACCTGTCTTCAATTATCTCTAAATAAGTTGCACTATGACTATGGCAAAGTGGAGCCTTATTTCAGTCTGAAATGTCACCTTGAGAATTGTTGTAAACTGCATGAAGTCCAATTAGAAATGACAACGTGGGCTATGCACTGCAGTACTCACAATATACGAATAGCTCCCTCAGAATCTGGAATGTTTTGGTTTAATGAAGGTAGGTAGTGTTTAAATAAATTTAATACTTTATGATTATAATTGTATTCTGTATTCTTTAGAATCCTCTACTCGTTCAAAATCTTCACTAGCTGAGGCAAATATTTCCAAAGTACCAAGTAAGTTGGTTAACATTACTATGAAGGACTTCGATAACTTTTTTCATTACTATAAATAGTAGACTCAGACCAAGTTGGCACCAGTAGTGAAGAAACTCCATCTCACAATAAGACATCTTCAACGGATGTCAAATGTATGTCACTCTGTGTTGTATTACATTTGTTGATTTATTTGTTTCAATGTTTAAAGTAACTATTAGCTGTAGTCTCATGAACCAGACCCTTTACCGACCGAGCAGCGAAGGAAGGGTCTGGTCATCATCTATACAATGTTTGGTTCTATGGGAATGTAATTAATGGATTTGTTTACTTCCTGTCAGGGTGGTGTGGTCAACTTAAAAGAGTTCGGCTAAATTGGCTTTTGCAGAAAATTGCTAAAAAAATGAATATACCAGCATTGCTTTGGTCATCACAAAGTAGAGACAGCAACAAAAGAACATACTAGCCCTAAGAAAAAACCTGAACGCTATAATATAGAGCAAAGAAATTCTCTGAGACTGTTGGAAGTGATACTAATAATCCCATTCCTTTATAATATATATATTTTAATTTATTTATTTGTAGCTAGCCCAGCAGCAAATCTATCTATCCATCCACCCATCCATCCAGCAGCATCCTTTATTCATTTCCTTTAAGGCATCGTCACCATATGTCCCAAAACTTAGTTTCACTCATCAGCAGATCAGCATATGTCTCTAAACCGGTAGAGGTGAGGAGCTTAGGAAGAGCCGATGCTTTAATTTCTACAAGCTATTACTTTTTTATCTGCACAGCTTCAGCCGCGCAATTCTATTTACATACCTGTCTACATACCTGTGGGTACTTGTTAAATTACACTCAACTGGATTTAAACAAGAAACCGCACCCCATAAGCTACACATGCTAAAGTATTGTTCCCCATGAATCGAGACTATATTAGATGTATGCTGTTTTTCACAGGCTTTTTTTTTTAACAATACAGTATTCAATTGGGAAATGATAGATTTGAATAGCCAACAGCCACTAGTGTAAAATACGCTGAAAGTGTGCAAGGGCCACTTTGATCTTTGAATATGTAGCTATTTGTACTCCTCTTTTACTTTAGAAATTTTGAGGTCTACTAATCAATATAGATAATGGGGAATATTGTATATATAATGACCCAAGTATGACACTGAACTCAACAGACCACATCTTCTACTTAAGTAATGACTTTTGAGTCTGAAGGTAGTAATGTTGATATTTTTACAATTTTCTCATATTATATAACAAAGAGTCCTGCATTCTTAAAGTGGTGAAAGTAGTGATGTTATGATTATATACACTTACTATAGGTGACGAATCTTTTAGAGGATCCAGCTCAAATACAAGTGACAAGATGGCTGCAGATCTGAGACCAAGTAATAATACAAGTGGAAATGCTATTAAATGTTTGATTGAATCATTGCATGATAAATATTTGTTTTAGGTCCTCCACAAATAAAAGACTTAATCGTGTTAACTTGGACTAACAAAGATGGCCAGACTGAAACTCTGAGACTGAGAGATGAGATGATTTCACGATGGCATGATGTTGGACATTTGGTGGACATAAGTACATCTCGATTGGATGGCATTTTAGCTCGTCGTCTCGGAGATGTTACACTGTGTTGCAAAGATGTTCTACAAGAATGGATCAGTCGTGGATCATCTGATTACCCAGCAACATGGGAGGGTCTGTTGAAAATACTGAGGAGTCTTGAACTTAATTCATGCGCAGATTCTTTAGAAAGAGCGTTACAGTGCATTTGATTTCATTAGCACCAAAATTACACATCACATGAACATTTTGCTTTTTTATTGCCATACTTGCTATTAGTAATTATCTGTCAATAATTCTTAGAATGTAATGATCTAAAAATTGAATATAAGTACTTATTACATGAGTCAGAGTGTGATATGGTTGGCGAAATATTTCATGAGCAGGCTAATTTATTTTTAGGAGCCAGAGGCAAGTGAAAATAAAGCCTGACAGTGAAATATCTAGCCATCACTCTGACAGAGTGTAATAAGTTGTTTATTCTAACCTAGATATCTTCACTATAGTAGTTTGTACTAGGAGCTTAACTCAAACTGTATAGAGCTGGCTGTAGGGGTTCCCCAAGCCCTTATTTTAGCAGCTGCTCTAACAGGGGTTTACACCAGGAAGGTAACTGTAAAAACCAGAAAGTGTTGAACTTGACCAGTTGCTATAACTACAAGGGTGATGAGCTTGCACAATACAGCACCAGCAGTACCTAAAAATATCATTGTCAAGATATCTAGGGTGGAATATATGTATATATATATATTACATGAGTCAGAGTGTAATATTGCAAAATATTTCATGAGCAGGCCTCTGGCTCTTGAAAATAAATTAGCCGGCTCTATATATATATATATATATAATATATATTCCATCCTAGATATCTTCACAATGATATCTTTAGGTACATGGCCCATGTACTGAGCAAGCTGGGTACCCTAGTAATTATAGCAACCAGCCAAACTTGTCCATTTTCACAGTTTTTACAGCTACCTTCCTCTGGTGTAGTGTATCTACCTAGTTAGAGCAGCTGCTAAAATATCAGAGGGGGTGTGTGTGTGGGTGCCTCTACTACTTTACCTATGAGTTACTGGTCCTTTAGTACTAACTACAGAAGTGAAGATATCTAGGGTAGAATAAACCACTTACTACACTTGTCAGAGTGATATGGCAGGATATTTCACTCTCAGGCTTTATTTTCACTCTACTATGGGGCTAGTGAAAATAAATTAGCCTGCTCATGAAATATTTCGCCATATCACACTCTGACTGATGTAATAAGTACTATATATCTGGCAAGTATATATATATCATAGAAATCTAGATGCTTGCTTGACGAAAAGTAGTATAGTCAGTCAAATCAGTGAATTTGTATGTATTACATGATATATATATATATATATATATATATATAGCTGCCTATGGTATTAGCTATAAGCTGAGCAAACCACCAGAAGTTGGAAATCTTAGTTAATCAAGCAGTGTAGATATGACAGAGGAAACAATTAGATAGGAGTTACTTAAGGTTATTTGCTCTAAGTAGTGGTGGGTTTCACCTGCTATGTTAAGTAGGAGAATGTGCATTCTTACTTATTCATATCTGATAAGGCTTTAGAAATATCACCTAATGTACTCCAGAGGTCATTTTCAATGTGTAATCCCTCTAGCATGATAACATACTGACTCACCATGAGTCCTGGGCCATTTCCACTGTATATGCTTCACAAATGCAAATAAAACTCAATTGCTTGTTTCAGAACATTCATGCCATTCTCCACTATAGCAGGGGTGGCTGCTTTGTAGTAGAACAAAAGCAATAAGGCACATTTTGCTGGAGAGTGGACTGCATCGTTGCAAAGCTACCCTAGTGAGCTCACATACCAGAGTGTGCCTTGTTATTGTGGCAGAATCAGAAAGCCTTTTATGACATTGAAGAGAATTAACTGGCCAATGGTGAGACTAACCTGCAGGGATTCATGATGCCTATCCTGATCCTTTAGACTATAGTGTCATTGAAAATAAGAGAAACAAGTGTCTTCAGGCTTGAAGAAAGATAGTCGTATTGACTTTCAGGTGGAAACAAACCAGCGAAATTAACCCTCTCGTTCCCAAATTGTTTCGACGCGCGCGGAAAAATCTAATCTTCTACCGCGGAATAGTGCATTACCGTTTTATTTTTTTAACTCGATGCTGGCTGGGAAAACCCCATAGCAACCATATATCACTAAATAGACCAAGAGTTTGGGATTCACCTCATTTTTTGATTGAGAAAATTGAATAATATTTAGGCCCTCTACTATTACTTTAAAAAAAAAAATTTTTCCCAAAAAATTCCACTTTTCTCATCAATAAAAATAATAAATAAAATAGAAATAATATTGTTTGATGTACTTTATACCAATATTATATTAGTTCAACAATAAAATATGTTGTTTGCTGTGTTTGGTGCTGATTGTGATCATGTAGGAGACATCTATGAGTGTCCACAAGGAACATATGCCATCGGACATCGGAGCTCCACTACAAAACAATTTCATATACACAAAAACACAAACAACAAAGATATTTGTAATACAAACAACAAATTATTCATGATCCTATATAATTGCAACTTTATGATGTATTGTATGCGGTTTCATACAGGATTTTTGTTTGGGAGGGAGGGGGGTGGGGCTCCGAGTGTACTTCGCCAGGTCCGGCATCTCCTTCATCAATGGAAAACTCTGCTCCTGTTGCCTCATCTGCGTCCTCTTCACAATCCCTCTTCACAATCGAGTCGGTGACTGCATACACATCTGGTCCTAGTAGTACATTCTGGTAAAAAAAAATGAAATTTTTTTGAAAATTTGAAATTGTTCAACAAACCACAACCCACTTTCAAATCTCAAAACTCAATGAAATATATATATATTATAACTAAACAGCTTTCTCTATCTCAATATAGCTATAAATAAGTCCTTTCCACAACAGAAGCTTGCTAGTTTTCAAGAGAAAGACAAGCTTACATCGATCATCTTCTTGACTTCCATTGTCAGTGTCAGAGTTGACGGGGTCTGGTCCCCAACCCTGATACAGGGCCTCCTATAGCCCTAGATGTCGTCTCCCTCTTCTCCGCTTGATCCTGAGTCGCTAGAGTTAGTATCAAGCTAGTCTAAAACTTCCACAGCACTGTAACTGGTAGACGCCATCTTTCCAAATTGACTTTGAAAAAAAAATTTTTTTTGCATAGTTACCTGGATCACACGACACGCTCACTTTTTTCCTATGATGTAATAAGCATTACCTAAGACTGTACGTAATGGGGAGGCCCCCAGTTGAACTGGCGATTTTATAAAAAAAAAAGAAGACAGTAAGTCAAACCGCAAAGTCTTGGTCGGCAAAGAAGCCGTTGTTTCAATGTGTTACGGAAGGCTACTGGGCTCAAGCAATTTTTCGCTGCTTCTACAAAGCTCTGGAGATGACTGGATCCATAAATGAAGCTGCTGTGAAGAAGGTAACTTTTTTTAAAATTCGACGGAGAACCGATGTTTTTTTTTTTTGCCGAGGAAGAAATAAACGCAACTGCTGTGAGGTACTGTCGAAGCAGCCCTGGCTGAAAGCTATTTTAGATGCTTCTCCAACGCATTGGGCACCTGTGTATGCAATCTGAAGGTTCTAGCTATAAAGTAACTATTTTTTAAAATTCGGAGAAGCCAACCGGTCTTCACCCGCTTCAAAGCGGGATTGGGAACGAAAGGGTTAAACCCATGATGATTAAAAATATCATTTTGAACTATTCATGCAGCTTTTGCAACATATTTGAGTAATCTTGCTCCTTCAAGGTTCAGCATATTTTCCATTCCTTTATTTTTTAAACAATCACAACATTTCTTCCATCATACTGTTTTTGTGCCTCTGAAAAATTATCTAATAATTGATTCTTCAGCATATAGTTTTGTTGGTTTTTGTAATATGTACCTAAATCCTGAAAACAATTTTACATAAAGTGTATGAATCTCAGATAGTTTGAAAAGAAAAGTTCCAGAATATAAAGCTTGCTCATTGTAGCTTTACAGTTAAACACTCTAGATTCATTAAATTCTTATTCAAGTTCCACACTTGAGTTCTCCATAGCTATATGGCAAATTGACCAATAAATTCAAATGATACTTTGCATCCCTTACAATTAGATCCAATTCAATCCAAGAAAGAAGCTGGATGTCCTGCAGCCCCACGATCATGTTGAAAGTTGGCATCAGCTTCAAACGTTGATATCAAAAGGAGGTCACCTTCCTCTTGTCCATCGTCACAGAACAAGCAGTTTGACACGTCTATTTTCTGTCGCTTAGTGTATTTTCTCTCTCACTTTCTGTGACAGGGGAGGTGTCTTTATTTATTTATTTTTTGCCCTTTCCAAGCTTGCTGAAATTTCTTCTGACAGGACTTATTCCAACATGCAGAGTTAGCTTAAAAATCAGCAACTTGTTACATCATGAGACCTTCCCCCAAAAGCCAGGGGAAACCACCAGCGCACGTGAGGGCTCTGCAGAGGAGTCATCACCACCATCAAGCGTGCTGGGGACGTGGCCAGCCCAGCAATGGGCAAAGTATAGTATGTAGTAGAATAAAGTGTGACTAGACTAGAAGCATGCCAGCTACCAGTTATATGCCGACCATAGAACTATAATTAACCTACCTTGCCATTCACTATTCATGCATCTCACATTTCACCCTATTCACTCCCATTGCTACTTCCCATGTACTCTAATGCACCACCCTTGTATGCTCTCATCATACACAATTCCTGGTTGGTTTCATATATATTGGCTAACCCAACTTGTAAAGTTCAGTTCGGATTGTATAAGCATTATTTGACATCTTGTGAGATACCTACTCCTCTCTGCTTAGAATTAAAACTCTAGCTTGGGTCGAGGGTTTGAAGGAACTCGGTTTGATCACTGAGGATCCTGTTGCACATTTCGAACTCTGGTGGCGGCGCTATTTTATTTCATCTCTACGTGTCACATCAAACCCAACACATACATACACACGCCATAGTTAGGAGAGACCTGGTATAAGAATTTGGCCAGCTTGTCTGTTACCACTTGCTGTATTCTATGATGAGCAAAGAAATTTGATACTTGCACAACTTTGAAGCCAATTATTTCATCATAATTTGAAACAATTTTGATTTTTTGAGCCGAAACAATAAAATGTAGTGAGATTACCTTTGCTATATTAATCTATCTGACTTTGGTGAATTACATACTAAATATTTAAGAACAGCAAAAATTTATATAATTGGAAAAACCTGTGTTTCTTAAAAATGACGGCCTTTGGTAAATTTAGCCACTAAGCAAAAATATTTTGCATGACCCCCTTTCAATATTAATGAGTACATCTTTTGTGAGCCTTGTGGTAAATTTGGTGCTTTTATCCGCCCAGAAATGGTAATCCTAATAGTTACCACCAAGCCACCTGACTATGAACAGTTCATATCTATATCTTTTTATTTACCCAGAAGTTTAATTAGAATAATTTAGATATGATCATGTAAGATTCAACCAATAGCCTGTGGTTATCAGAATAAATCTTCCCATTATGCAGTTGATCCAAACTGAGAACTATTTGACACTAGTTTCAGTTCACTAATAAGAGGGTGATTGGTTCAAGAGAGTGGTAATGGATTTTCTAATTAGGTAATTAGCTTATTAGAGAGCTCACTATAAGAGGTTCCATCACTGTAAACAAATGATTAAAATGTATTAAACACAACACCTACCTGGGTTTGTGTAGTGCCATAATATTAAGCACATCTTACGACACAAAAGTGTATTTTCTTTCTACACTGGTTGTGCTCATTGCAGTGTCATTGCCACACTCCTTTTTTAACAGGGTTCGAAAGAATTGTACTCAGGCTCCGTATGACTTTTATTTATTTTTCTTACCAAAAGTAAAATACCCACAAAACCAAGGTGGTTTCGATTGCAGTTTTCATAATTAAAACAGCACTATTTTCAGCGCTACTGAGCTATACTTGTGTTGCTGCAAAAAGTATAATGTTATTTCACAATTCAGATCATGTGCCAGAAAATTAAAATTTTTAGTCAACCTTCAAATTTGATGTCTGAGCCACAAAAATATTATTAGAATGTCTAGAAAAGGAAAAGAAAGGAAGTTTACTGCTCTAGCATCTCCCTCACAAACTGCCTTGTAGCCAGATATAATTATTTTCCATGATCATCAGATGGATGCAAAGGATTTAGCTATTATAGTAGCTACTCAGGAAGTAAGGTTAACCACAAAATATGAATAATATAACAATACACACATACACACGAGGTTATTAAAATTAGCTTATTAGAGAGTTCACTATAAGAGGTTCCACTGTAAGCAAATGATTAAAATGTATTAAGCGCAACACCTACCTGGGTTTGTGTAGTGCCACAATATCAAGCACATGTTAGGGCACATATCATTATACCACCAGCAACACAATCAAACGTCCAGTTAGACCATAACTTCTACCCAATTTATTAATATATAGATCATCATTTTTTTCAATATTGACTAGAAATTAAATCTAGACTCTAGATTCAATAGTTTAATCATCGTACAATGTTTTGAGTAGTTTCTAAACTAGAATACAGCATGTTATTAACTAACTAGTACTAACTCAGAGCACCGAATACTACAATACCAGCTAACTGGAGAGCAAGTATTGAAATAGGACTCCAAACGTTCCAAACCTAGATTCTTCTGACAACGACGAATTATTTGCTAGCAGATTCCAGTGAAATGTTCCTTTATGATTGCATCCCAGCTCTATGGCTTGTGGTACCTCAACTCTTGCTCCATCTATAGTGTGGTCCGGACTAGGAATAAGTGGGCGGCCGTATCCAAGTGGGTGGCTGTATCCAAGTGGGTGGTTGTATCCAAGTGGGAGGCTGTATCCAAGTGGGAGGCTGTATCCAAGTGGGAGGCTGTATCCAAGTGTGCGACTGCTTCCATGCTCAATATTTACCGGGCTTCTAGTCTCATGAATAGAAGGATGAACTCTGCTTTCCAATTGATGATCACCACTCTCTATGCTCATGCCACAAGATTCCAGTTTTCTACTTACTTCTGGCACAGAATTGAGACCGCAATCTGCTTTATGGAATGTGTCACCTCAGCCATATTTTAATTTTGAAAAAATCCAGACGATGTTTGCGAGCGAAGGGGACTGGCTTTGGACCAGGATCCGTCTTCCACCACGAACGGGTCAACATAGGGACTTCAGGCAATTTAGGGATCGGTTGCAGTGATCTAGGACTTCCAAATACATGACCTTTAGTGTTGGTAGAGGCTGCTAGTTATACAGTGGAGTTGGAGGTCCACATGGGGGAGGGACTGCTGTCCAGTGGGAAACCAGGAAGGGAGGCCATTGATGAGGAAGAGGAGAGGGAGGTCCAGTGGGTGTGGCACTTTCAGAGCAAAACGAGTGAGCAGCAGCAAGCAGTGTGGACACACACATCAGGTAAAGGGTGGCACCAGTAAAAGCAAATGAATTTAAACAGTATTGGGTTTATAAGCATAACAGAGGAAGAAGTAAAAACTAATGGAAACCAATAATTTATGCCAGACAAGTGGTTTGAATCTGGCATGACTTGACAGGTCTGTTCAAGTAAGTGGGCTAGAAATGAACTTCGATAATAGGGAGTTAAAAAAAGCTCACGGAACTTGCCGGTAACTTGCTGGGAATTGCTATTTTTTTTAAAACGATACAAAGGGCTAAAGAATAGAATAAACATATTCCACTCTGCCCGCACATGACTTAGTTTCGATACGACTCAATCTAGCACGTGACGGGTAAACAATTCTCAAGTATTTTCTGTTCTCTTTCAAACTAATGGGAATCTATGAGCACAGCAATAGATCAAAGTGCACGCGTACCATGACAACATGTTACATGAACATGTAAGTCAGTGTTTGTGCCTAGTAGCGAGCATAGGATGTGGGTGGTATTCTAATTGGTGTGAAATAGCTCCAACAATATCATTGTTTAACAACATTCTTGATTAAATTGACTTAACCAGCTCTCGCAGCCATTATACATTCCAGAAGACACACATACTAAGTGGTAAATAAGATGTCTGGCTGAATGATGATGAGCTAATTTGACAAACCATATTGATAATATCACCTTGTCTATCTTCTTCCTCTCTTGACAATAACTAATGACTTAACAAATTCTTCCATAAATTATTAGTAGTAATGGGGTCAAAAATGCAACAGATTTTTGCTAAATAAATCTCATACAAGCAACTCTGGAGTGTGAAGATGATGGAGACCATACAACATAACCTTTGCTACTGTAGTGTATCGAACGTATTAACTATTCATTATTTCATTTATTCATTTCCTATTCTCTTGTGACGTCATTATCATTTACCCGCATGCGCGGGCCCCCTTTTGTTTTTGTGTGTCATTGTCTTATGTGCTGTGCATTACATGGAGTGTGATATGAATTACAATACTCTCTTTTAAATCTCTCTGCTAACTTGTCGAACCCCGCGTCCCACGATATTACAACTGGCGACGAGCAGACGGGATAGGAATGGCTGCACCACGAGTGCTGGGGAACATTCAGGAGTTCGACCCGCAAGTGGAAACTATTACCACGTATCTGGAGAGGCTGGAGCTCTACTTCGACGCAAACACTGTAGCGGCGGAGAAAAAGGTATCTGCGTTGCTGTATGGCATAGGACCTAAAGTGTACGGGGTGCTACGAAGTCTTCTGGCACCAACCTGTCCACAGGACCACTTCCTTATTAGGGAGAAATTGGCTCCATCACATCAAGTTGGACTGGGGATCTATAAAGGCTGTGTTGCCACCCCAGAGGTCTCTCAACGGGCTGCTGGAGAAATATCAGGAAATTTTCAAGGATGAACTGGGAACCATCAACCCATACAAAGTGGATTTGGCTGTGATGCCTGAGGCCAGGCCGAAGTTCCATCGTCCCAGATCCGTACCATATGCCTTGAAAGCAAGTGTTGAAGAGGAGTTAAATCGATTGGAGAATAGTGGTGTCCTTGAGAGAGTGGTTCATTCCAATTGGGTTGTGCCTAAAAAGGATGGACGTGTGAGAATCTGTGGGGACTATAAAGTTACCATCAACCCTTCATTAGATGTAGATCAATATCCATTACCCAGACCTGAGGATCTATTCGCTACGTTAGCAGGTGGTAAGCAGTTTACTACCCTCGATCTCTCTCATGCTTATAATCAGTTAGTTCTCGAGGATTCAGCTAGAAATTATTTGACCATTAATACTCATCGAGGACTATACCAGTATACCAGATTGCCGTTTGGAGTAGCATCTGCGCCGGCAATTTTTCAGAAAGTTATGGACACAGTGTTACGGGGAGTGCCGAGAGTGATATGTTACATAGATGACATTTTGATTACGGGAACTACAGAGTCGGAGCATTTTCACAACTTGGAACAAGTTTTGCAGCGTCTGCAGGAGCATGGCATTCGAGCAAATAAAGCCAAGTGTTCTTTCATGCGTGACCAGGTTCAGTACCTAGGGCACCGAATTGATGCTGAGGGTATACACCCTACTGAGGGCAAGTTGCAAGCAATACAACAAGCCCCGGCTCCGAAGAATGTGCAGGAATTGAGGTCGTTTTTGGGATTGTTAAATTATTATGGTCGTTTCATACCAAATCTGTCGTCACTCTTACATCCTCTGAATAAATTGTTGTGTCAGGACACACCATGGTTATGGTCATCTGAGTGCGACCAAGCATTCAAAAAGGCAAAGGAGAAGCTGATGTCTCCAAGTGTGTTAGTCCATTATGACCCCTCCTTACCTATTCGTTTGGCAGGAGATGCATCAGCCTATGGAGTAGGAGCTGTGATTTCCCATGTGATGTCTGATGGAAGTGAAAGGCCCATTGCTTTTGCATCCAGGACTTTACTACCAAGTGAGCGTAACTACGCCCAAATAGAAAAGGAGGCTTTATCGCTTATCTTTGGCATAAACAAGTTCCATACGTACCTATATGGTCGCCATTTCACTTTAGTGACGGATCATAAACCGCTCACAACCATCCTGGGTCCGAACAAGGGCATTCCATCTATGACAGCTGCACGTCTTCAACGATGGGCAGTTCGATTATCAGCATATTCCTACACTGACGGATTGTCTCGATTACCACTCAATGTTGTTTGTGCTAGTGATTCTGCACCCGACCCCTCATGTTTCAACGTAAAACAGATTGAGAGTTTACCAGTTACTTCTACGGATCTAGCGAAAGCTACTCGTACTGATTCTATTCTCAGTCAAGTGTATGCCTCCACACTGAACGGTTGGCCTAGTGAGGTCAATGATGAGCTTCAACCTTTTCGTACAAGGAGGGAGGAGCTAACAGTGGAAGCAGGATGTGTATTGTGGGGTACAAGGGTGATCATTCCTTCCAAGCTGCGACAGAAGTTACTGAATGAATTGCATCGGGATCATCCTGGCATCACCAAAATGAAGTCTGTATCACGTAGTTATTTCTGGTGGCCAAATCTAGACCGGGACATCGAAAGTTTGGCAAAAGCTTGTGTAGAGTGCCAAGCTGTCAAGAATACTCCACAAGTTGCTCCACTACATCCTTGGCTGTGGCCTACGAAGCCATGGAAGCGAGTCATATTGATTTCGCTGGTCCTTTTCAAGGAGCTATGTTTTTGGTGGCAGTGGATTCGCATTCTAAGTGGCCTGAAGTTTTTATTATGTCAAGTACTACTGTATTCAAGACTATCGAAGTGCTGCGTGTGATGTTTGCTGCATATGGTCTACCGGAACAGATAGTCTCGGACAATGGTCCACAGTTTGTTTCCAATGAGTTTGCTACCTTTTTGAAACAGAATGGAGTGAAGCATATTCGTAGTGCTCCTTACCATCCTTCCACAAATGGTCTCGCTGAACGGTTTGTTCAGTCACTCAAACAGAGTCTTAAAGCTACACGGAACACCCAGAGGTCACTGTCACATCGTCTCTATGATTTTCTGTTTACTTATCGTCAGTCAGTTCACTCAACTACAGGAAAGACTCCAAGTTCCTTGTTTCTACAACGTGAACTACGCACACGATTTGATCTATTGCAACCTGACCAGGAAGCACGTGTTCTTGCCAAACAATCTCAGCAGAAGTCTGGTCATGATCTGCATGCAAGATGTCGACAGTTTTTCTTAGGTCAAAGTGTCATGGCTAAGAATCTACGACCAGGTCCAAAGTGGATACCTGCGGTCGTCGTGGAACGGCTAGGTCCTCTGTCCTACCTAGTAGAGACTAACGACCGAGACCTATGGAGACGTCATGTTGACCTACTTAAGGAACTGAGTCCAGCTGAGATGTTACCTGCGGAGTCTACACCACAGTCTGCTGTTGGTCCCGAGGTTATGTTACCCGCCGGTCAACACACACCATGCAGTATCCTCTGGATCTCGTGCTGAGCCAGCACCGGTGACTGCTCAGGAAGAAGTCAGGTCCTCGGAAGCACCAACTCCCGAAGCAGCTGCACCTGTCAGAGTGCCTTCATCAGCAGTTGCGGTTCCCACTTCTCCACCGCGCTCTACTGCTGTATCAGAACCTTCCGGAACTTCTTCAGTTCACACACCTAGGACTCGATCCTATCCAACCCGGAATCGGAACCCTCCGGACTACCTACGACCTGTTTGGGAAATTCAAGTTTAGACTGACTACTGTATTGCTAAGTGGAAGGGAGTGTAGTGTATCGAACGTATTAACTATTCATTATTTCATTTATTCATTTCCTATTCTTGTGACGTCATTATCATTTACCCGCATGCGCGGGCCCCCTTTTGTTTTTGTGTGTCATTGTCTTATGTGCTGTGCATTACATGGAGTGTGATATGAATTACAATACTCTCTTTTAAATCTCTCTGCTAACTTGTCGAACCCCGCGTCCCACGATATTACAGCTACCATGCACACATAATATATAATATTATATTTTAACTATTTCTCAGACGTACACAACCAACATCATGTGCACGCACACACACACACACACACTGAGGAGAAATTCGCATGATAGTTACCAGCTTACGCAGCATTGGAGCTCTAGGCACTAAGGTCAAATGATTATAATGCTAGTAGATTCCAGTGAAATGTTCCTTTATGATTGTATCCCAGTTCTATGGCTTGTGGTACCTCAACTCTTGCTCCATCTATAGTGTGGTCCGGACTAGGAATAAGTATCCAAGTGGGTGGCTGTATCCAAGTGGGTGGTTGTATCCAAGTGGGAGGCTGTATCCAAGTGGGAGGCTGTATCCAAGTGGGAGGCTGTATCTAAGTGGGAGGCTGTATCCAAGTGGGAGGCTGTATCCAAGTGTGCGACTGCTTCCATGCTCAATATTTATGAAGCCGTAAAATAACAAGCTGTCAAAACAAGCAAACACACAAACATGGTAAATTCCTCATTAAAATTTCAAAATCCCTTATAAATGAATTACTAAATTTCAGGGGAAGTGATCGGTTAACCATATTGCTTTGATCAGCAACCCTGAGACCCTCAGCTTTAATTCTCCAGTTTGAGAAGGCTTACAAATGAATTACTCATACACCGGGATCAGTCCAAGGAGATTAAAAAAAACAAAAACAACAACAACTAGAGAGACAGAATAGCAAACCATTTTTAAAAATATCATCCACCTTCCAACATTTATGCAAAAACGAATAGATTTTTGGTAAATGAAAGATAAAGTTTAAGCTGGCTTTGAGGTAATAACTTGGCAAGACATATCTGTGTGTGTATGTGTGTGTGTGTGTGTGTGTGTGTGTGTGTAGTACCTCAAAACTCCACCACTTGCTACAATTTTAAGTAGCCATAAATAAACAAAAAGTTCATATTATACAACATAACTTACTTGGAATGTAAAAAAAAAAGAAAAGCATTAGTAGCTATGTTCACTTACTGAGTTTGATTAGATCATGATAAACTAACGCATGGACTAGTGCATCCGTGTGATGTGAAGGTCACATTTTTCTAGTCATTCAACCAAACTGCCTATACATATGATCAGAAGCACTCCATAGATTCACTTAGATCAACACTTACTGTTTGCTGTAGCTAGCTACCAAGTAACTTCATAGTATTTCCTAAGTAAAATATTAAAACAGCCACTGGCCAATAGACATGTAGAGTTATAATTATGACAATTGCTGAACAAGCAGCAGTATTATATAATTAATTATTTTTCAATATCTTAGTACAGTGTATAATGGACCATTTTCATTCTATAGCTACAGCTTAACGTGCCGGTGCCATTCAGAGCTCAGCAGCATGTAGAAATGTTATTTGTGTGTGAATACCATTCATACGGTCTTGATAAAGTCACACTGTGTATACCTCATAGATGATCCTGTATCTGTACAAAGATTAGGCCAAGAGACATTCCCTGTGATTCTATATTAGCTTAAAGCATTTTGCTTCTTACAGTCTCCCTTGCATACAAGACTTGGATTCAATTTCATAGATTGTAAGTTGCACATCAGGTTCTTCCAATCAGGCAGCATAATATTCTGGTGTTAATGAGGACTCTGTGTAACTTCAAGTGAAGTGTCCACTGGGAAAGTTTCTTTGTTATTTAAAACGGGACATATTGTACAATTTTCTACTATTGCACCTTGATAAATTTGGAGTTTAATTGGCATCTAGCCCAGTAGTATTACCAACTCCTTTTTCCCCCGTACCATAACGGAAACGATTTCTGAAATTGGTGGCTGTGTCACGCTTTGGATGGTCCCCCGCTATATGTGGTCTTCCCCTCACCCAGACCAAACAAGACAGAACAAGGCTGCCATGCATGATCCCCTGTGTCAACGTCGGATTTGATATTTTTCGTGTATTGAAGTAATGAGCTCAGAAAGTGAAGAAATATAGTTGATAGCTTTTAGGGTGTTTATCCTGAAGGCTGTACTAAATTAGAAAAGAGTAATAAAATAAGCCAGCACATGGAGTGGGACAATGCAAGAAGAAAGTGAGCTATTTTGGTCCCATAATTTAGTGCTAACAAATTAGTATTGTTGCTGGACTGTGCTTTTGAATAGGAGATTGGTGGTTGCATGCTTTACCAAAAGGATTACTTTTAAGGCATGCTTGAAAAACGTATTAATTTCGCTGCTTTCTCAACTACCTACACTTCAACTTTTATTTAAAAAAGAAGAAGAGTTTTTCTGCAAGCTGCATATCTCATACCCTAAGTGATGGATATTAAAAGTGACAATGTTTTAATGTGGGATAATTATCACAAGGAGCACTTCAAACATACATCATATTACAATTATACACCAGTTAAAGGGTAATAAAAGTAGAACTTTTTAATGATAAAATAGAAGTATTTAATTTAGTATTTCTTGAATTGTTTGAAGAAAGATATTTTGAGAAAGAAATGAGCACATGGCAAATTGTATCCAAAATGGGTTGGTCTGCACAAAATCACGAAGTTTTCATATTATTCATATTATAATGTAATAGCATTAGACAAATATAATCAATGATGTCCACGTAAAACCTTATCATCAGCTAATGAGCACTTCTTCAAAGATGTCTTCTGTCTCATCCATGTCTCTTTCTCCAGAAATTGACACATCTCTCTCTCTCCGAGAGAATAATTTCGTGCTCTTCTGAAGATAATTCTCCCAGACCAGCCTTATTAATTTCTCAATATCTTGAAAGACCTATCTTGCTCCCTTCAAAAAAAGCCACTGATTTACCTTTCTCACCTAACTCTCTCTCTCTCCAGAGATAGACATTTTACTCCATCCTGAAGCATAATGTCCATCTTCATTCAACTCTCTCTCTCCAGAAAGAAACAATTTCTCCCTCCAAAAGAAGCTAATTTAAAGTGTGATGTGATTAAGGCAGAGCAGTATATTCTAAAGACTAAAAATAGTTGACAGTATCGATTCCTAACTTCAAATTGACTAAAGCTGATTAAGAATTGTTGCTAATGTAGTTGTACTCTCTTTACATCAATTTAAGAGTTATTTATAGAGTCCAATTTCCTATAGCATAAGCTAAACAACTAGTTGTCTCTTGTAGTCTCTTTATTCTCTTGTAGTCTGTTTAGTCTCTTCTAGTCTCTTCAGTCTTATAGTCAGTCTCTTCGGTCTCTTTAATTGCTTTTAGTCTCTTCTATTCTCTTCTAGGCTTCAATTCTCTTTAGTCTCTTCTAGTCTCTATAGTCTCTTCTATTCTTCTTAGTCTCTTCTAGTCTCGTTAATATCTTCTAGTCTCTTTAGTCTCTTCTAGTCTCTTCTGGGTCTCTTTTACTCTCTTTAGACTCTTAAAGTCTCTACTAGTCTATTTTGTCTCTTTAGTCCCTTCTAGTCTCTTCAAGTGTCTTTAGTCTCTTCTAGTCTCTTTATTCTCTGGTCCCTTCTAGTCTCTATAGTCTAGTCTGTTGTTCACATGAAACTGGGTAGTTTGATTTTATCTTAATACGATGTTTTAATGTTGGTATATTATTGCTATAGATATTACAAGATAATTCTTGAATATCATATGAGTAGATCCGTTATTAAGATGTGGAGTCATCAATGACATTATTGCAATAAATAAAATTGTACCATAATATCTTTGCCTTCTTGTGACATTCATATGTAGAAAAATACTGTTAGAAATTCATTTTTATATTTTATTTATTCAATACCTAGCTGTGGACAATAATAATGTACTGAGTGAAAACATTTTTTAGGATATTTTAATCATTTCATCAAAATTTTACACATGGTTACCCGCTTACCTATCACATACAGATGAGTGTTATAGCAAAACTTATTATGTCACCCTCAGCAACTGGTTTGCGTTCATATCAGTCATTATTGTTACCTGTGTGCATGTGCATTTGGCCCTTGAGCTGTCATCTCAAACAGTTTACTGTGGTCCCTCCAGTCTCCAGTATTCATCTGACCTGAAATGGACTAGAACTCCTCCCAATTTTAATTTGAGCCTGATGGATACTGAATTAGATACACAAGATACTGTTTGAGATAGACCGGTCATAAGCTGAAAGGACTATGCACATGCACACAGGCAACAATATGGTTCATCACACCAGTTGTTTAGGGTGTCACAATAATTTTTGCTGAGTAAAACACTAATTTTGTTTAACTAAGTACTGCATGCTAAGGGCTATTTCATTCTAGCTGCATTATCATACAGACATTTGGTGTAAAATTTAATGAAAATGATAACATATCCTATAGAATTTATTACACACAGTATTCTATTATTGCCCAGCAGACATCAAGAGATATGTGATACAAGTTGATTATAATTGTTATTCTTTGCAGTGTGTCCTATTATTGCCCAGCAGACATCAAGAGATATGTGATACAAGTTGATTATAATTGTTATTCTTTGCAGTGTGTCATTGATGACTTCATATCAGAATAATGGATCCGCTCATATGATATTCAAGAGGTACCTCGGAAGCTCTAAAACATTAAACATATGTTCGGGCCAACCCTCACTAGTGGTTGTTAAGGCAACCCCGAAACTTTGTTATGGACTAGAGATGGACTCATAGCATGTATGCGTCTGATTTTGACCCATACACTCTATACACTCCCCAGTATGTGAGATTACCTCTATATAACAATTTAGTCACACCTTTCATTCACTAACTAATCATCTCGTCTCGTTCAACTCTCCCATTTATTAGTGCTAGTTTTTCCTCATACATAGCTCTCTCAACTCTTCAGCCAGTTATTCTTGCAAGAAGTTTGAAGTTAACAAGTGTTAAGTCTCTTTAGACTTCTAAAATCATAGCTACTCCTTTTGTCCTCTTGTAGTGGGATCAAGAGTGAGGACCTTACAAACCCTCTCCATATAGCGGCTGCCGCCCCAACCTATCATTTGAAACATCATAAATGATGCAAACTATCCTGTTTCATGTGAATAAATGCATACACATTAATCTGTGTGTGAAGACACTAGCTATAGAATTACTGTAAGATGTATAACAGCATACAAGTGACTGCAACAACTTTATTAAAACAGAAAATACAACAGGATTGCAAAGGACTAGAAAATGAAATCTATATTCTAAATACTCCAAGACACAACAAGAAAGTACAAGACTCTAGAACAGACTAAAGAGACTAGGAGAGAACAAAGAGACTAGAAGAGATCGAATAGGCTAGAAGGGACTAAAGAGACTAGAAGAGACTAAAAAGACTAGTTATTCAAATTAAGCTAGTGAACTATATTCTATAAAAACTCCTACAATAATGTCATGAGAGTATACAAATTACATGGAAAAAACAACAACCAATGTAAGTCACTTTTTGTTTGGCTAAATGATGATCTCATCAACAGATCCTTAAGAATTAGAGCTTAGATTACTGGATTTCAGGATGCAATTTGTCGAGTGGCTTTATCACTTATTGTAAAGTCAGTTGAATTTATTTAAATTGTAAATAATCAGAATGGCCACTGGCTTACTGTATTCACTATTGAACGTCTGACTTCAAGTACAATAGCATGTATCATTGATGATATTAAAGTAAGCAAAGCAAGAGATAGAGATAAAGAAAGAAAATACTTGGGTGGGTCATCGGAGAAGAGTATCCACCCTAATTATTTTCTTTATCTATCTCTCTCTCTCTCTCTCTGTTTTTTTTTTGTTTTTTGTTTTTTTTTGCTACCAGCTGTAATTTTTAACTACAAGATTCTACTCCAGCTGTAAAGGAAAGGACAGTAAACAAACTCATTCTGATCATGTGCATGAATTCACATACAACTAACTTTTTATGTTAGTCATTTTTAATATTGTTTGTCAGTCTGTTGCACTGCTAGAAGGCCCAACACTGTCCAATGCTATAACTTCAAATGGCTGTGTCAATCATATCTGTCAGTACCCTACTTCTTTTATTCACCTTTAAGCAAATAATACAAGATTTAACTTGTAGTTCACTATCTTCTGCAATAAAATGTACTACTAACTATTGTAGTCATTTACTTACACACAACATGCCCGCTAATTTCATGAGCTAGTTTAAAAGTCATGCTATTCTTTGACTTAGAAACTACCAATCTATTTGAACTCTTGGTCCTGCACCATTTGTCTGTGAAACAATGAGCCACTTGCTCAGTAGTAGTCTTTCTCCTTCCTGTCAGCTAAACTACTACAAGTCTGAAGGTGGGAACTACATAATTTTCTGTTCCAACTGCTTAGTCTCTTCCTTATTGTCAGCAACATCTGGTGCACCTAGCTCACACAAACCAATCCAATCATTACCACACAAATTACTTTTACATTTCTCAACATATCTTCCTGCCTATCACCTTCTCCCTCTACTTCGTCTGAAGAATCAGCGCAACTACACCAGCTTCCAATCAATTCCTCACTCCCAGAACCCATTTCACACTCCTCAACTAAATCACAATCCATGTACTCATTAGTAACATCTTTCTCACCCAATTCAAAAGAAGTTGGACAATATCCCGACAATCTTCTTGTCTATCATACTCAATTTCAGCCATCTTCTTTTTAAATTTGCTATGAGTAATTGGATACACCTCCGTAGCTACTGCTCACTTTCTGAAGAGTGTGTCATGTCATCAGTCATTAAGTATGAAACTAGTAATGGCTTACACACAATAGCTCACTAGTGCACATGGAATCAGATACTACTGCTAACTTTGTGAAAGACTAAGACTGAACAACAAAAGTAACCATGACAAACCTAGTCACGTAAAGTTCCCTTGAGACTACAAATATTCACACTATCATCAAATTAGTTGGTTTAACAAGACAACACTTTCTGGAATTACTGTCACCTTTGCCATAATATACAAAACAATGTCTGCTGCTTCCAAATTATTTATGGTTGATAAGTCAGTCTCGAAGACTGCAAGACACTTCAAGCAAGAGGCAAAGAAAAGACAGAAAGGACAGTCAGCTGGCAGAAAGGTGAGCTGGCCAGCAAAAAGGTAAGCTGGCAGGAAGGTCTTGGCCAAAAATTTCTGGTACAAATGTAGGCTAATTACAATTTAGGTGCAGTACATACAGACCTGATAATTCCGGTATTGTACCATGTTCAGGTACACTTGGTAACTATGCAAACTTCATTCACAAACCTGAAATTAGGCTCTATCTCACTGCATTCATGTATTAAGAAGTGCCCACTATCCTGAACAGAGGAAATGTTCAGGAACTAAAGCCTTTCCTACAACTATCACACAACAGTTCTAGATAAGGAAATTTTAATTTCTGCTAGTGAATCCATTCAGTAAAGTGCAAGTTCAATATGTAAAATGTTAGCTATATCCATCTTAGGCACCTTTGTTCTAACTACAAATATAAAGAACAGATTCAGGTATCTAGCAATAAGCATGCCAAGAAAGTGGAGGGAATAATTTGAAAATTTAAACTCCATTTTCTCAAAGTGCAATTTTAGATTTCAAATTCCGTTTTTTGTAGAGTCACAGATATATGGCAGCTCCAACAAGAGAAAATTAAGTCTTACCTAGAACATACGAAACTATTGTTTACAATAACTGCAATGACCAGTGCGAGTCTTTACAGTGACTGAGACAATGATGCAGATCAACGGAAGTCCTGATATTTGTGTTTCAGACATAGAATTCATTGCTTTTCTCTGAAACAACATTCTAATGTGAAGCGTTCTTTGATCTTGCTTGTTTGACCTGTTCCAATATCAAGCTTTCAATTGCTATAATCTAACAATAGAATTCATGTGAGAAATGGAATTGTAGAAGACCTGATAATTCTGATTTTATCTATATTCCTACATGCACACTTTATAAATCTTAAAAATTTCGCTTCAGAAATGTGATAGCTATAACCTCAACATAAAGACAATTTTAACTAGAAGTTGATTTTTCTGAAGAAAATTATTTTTATCTAAAGATTTTTCTTTCTTTTTTTTCATTTGCAGAAACTAGACTAGAGATATACTCTAGCTTATGACAGACACAAGTGTGATATAAAGACTAGAGATATACTCTAGCTTATGACAGATTCAAGTGTGATACAAAGACTAGAGATATACTCTAGCTTGTGACAGACACAAGTGTGATATAAAGACTATAGATATACTCTAGCTTATGACAGACACAAGTGTGATACAAAGACTAGAGATATACTCTAGCTTATGACAGACATGAGTGTGATATAAAGACTAGAGATATACTCTAGCTTATGACAGACACAAGTGTCATATAAAGACTAGAAATATACTCTAGCTTATGACAGACATGGGTGTGATATAAAGACTAGAGATATACTCTAGCTTATGACAGACACAAGTGTGATATAAAGACTAGAGATATACTCTAGCTTATAACAGACACAAGTGTGATATAAAGACTAGAGATATACTCTAGCTTATGACAGACACAAGTGTGATATAAAGACTAGAGATATACTCTAGCTTATGACAGACACAAGTGTGATATAAAGACTATAGATATACTCTAGCTTATGACCGACATGAGTGTGATATAAAGACTAGAGATATACTCTAGCTTATGACAGACACAAGTGTGATATAAAGACTAGAGATATACTCTAGCTTATGACAGACATGAGTGATATAAAGACTAGAGATATACTCTAGCTTATGACAGACACAAGTGTGATATAAAGACTAGAGATATACTCTAGCTTATGACAGACACAAGTGTGATATAAAGACTAGAGATATACTCTAGCTTATGAGCGACATGAGTGTGATATAAAGACTAGAGATATACTCTAGCTTATGACAGACATGAGTGTGATATGAAGACTAGAGATATACTCTAGCTTATGACAGACATGAGTGTGATATAAAGACCAGAGATATACTCTAGCTTATGACAGACATGAGTGATATAAAGACCAGAGATATACTCTAGCTTATGACAGACATGAGTGATATAAAGACTAGAGATATACTCTAGTTTATGACAGACATGAGTGTGATATGAAGACTAGAGATATACTCTAGCTTATGACAGACATGAGTGATATAAAGACTAGAGATATACTCTAGCTTATGACAGACACAAGTGTGATATGAAGACTAGAGATATACTCTAGCTTATGACAGACATGAGTGTGATATAAAGACCAGAGATATACTCTAGCTTATGACAGACACAAGTGTGATATGAAGACTAGAGATATACTCTAGCTTATAACAGACATGAGTGATATAAAGACTAGAGATATACTCTAGCTTATGACAGACATGAGTGATATAAAGACTAGAGATATACTCCAGCTTATGACAGACATGAGTGTGACTAGGGATATACTCTAGCTTATGACAGACATGAGTGATATAAAGACTAGAGATATAATCTAGCTTATGACAGACACAAGTGTGATATAAATACTAGAGATATACTCTAGCTTATGACAGACATGAGTGATATAAAGACTAGAGATATAGCTACTCTAGCTTATGACAGACACAAGTGTGATATAAAGACTAGGGATATACTCTAGCTTATGACAGACACAAGTATGATACAAAGACTAGAGATATACTCTAGCTTATGACAGACACAAGTGTGATATAAAGACTAGAGATATACTCTAGCTTATGACAGACACAAGTGTGATATATAAGACTAGAGATATACTCTAGCTTATGACAGACACAAGTGTGATACCCTACTAAAGACTAGAGAAGACTCTAGTTATGACAGACCAGTGTGATATAAAGACAGGGATATACTCTAGAGGGGCCGGGGAAGTGGTCCGGAAAGTCATGCAAATGCCGGACCAAGATAATTTCGGACGACGTTATGTGCAGAACGGCTGACCCTCACCTTTGACCTCCGAGCGCAGCCGATCAAATGAACTTTGAACCTTAAGCACGTGCGCATGCGCATATGGCTGACCGTCGCTAGCTGCGGGGCTGACCATCTGCGTGGCTGAACATTGCTGCGGGGCTGACCATTACTGCTGGGGCTGACCATCTCTGTGGGGCTGACCATTTGTGTGCCGACAGACCCACCCCAAGCAGCACCTCAATCATGCTAGTACACGTACATGATCACTTGGAAAAATAGCTGTGTACACATCAATATTTTGCAACTGTAGTTTTATAATTATAATACTTGTTCCAATCAAAGGGTGTGGCTTCAATTTTGGGCGTGACTGCTTATTCTAAAAGTTGAAGCAAATGTTATACTGGTGACACATATTCTTAAGTCGACAGACCACAACTCCATAAAGTGAATGGAGCAAACTACATGTGTATATATATTATAGTAGCGACAGTGAGAGCAACACAAGTACTTTTCCTGGGTCCATGCATCTCACTCGCCGCCTCCTCCCCTCCCCCACCCCAATTTGTTCATAGAAATGTTTCTCCAATGTGTTAGAGTAAATGGTAGCATTGTATTACTAGTTAAATACAACTTAAGTACGATCGACGTGATGCCTCAAGGCAGCACTAAGAGGTCACTAACTGAAGAAACCTTGAGTACTATGTTAGTCAACTTTATTCTGAAAATGCAGTTTGTTTGTATGCTAGTATAATATTCCCAATGCCATTGACAAAATACTAATGAACTATTCCATAAAAATAAAATACTGTAAATTTCCAGTATGAAGAAACTCTTAAAGAGTTGGATTATGACAGTGTCAGTGATAAGTTTAGTTGTCCTCAATATTCCAGTAGATTTTCCTTCGAACAAGGATTGAATTGTCACTGGAAACGTATCCATGGCAATTCCTTGGACACTCTTGCATCTCAAACCTGTAACAAAGAAGGGAAAGTAATTACATGTTACCAAAGGTCCAGTGCTCCTTTCAGGAACACAATGCTGTTTTCACTACAGTACAGTACAGCACTTGATGTTACACTGCTCATCTCTACTTGATAAAGGTCTCAATAATAACCATTAAATAGGAATGCTTAATTAGAAAACTAAATATACATTATGAATGTAAGAAGGAAAAAAAAGCAAGAAAGTACATCTTACTAAGATGAATGAAAGAGACCACAATGGCACTTTATATGCTACACACATGTACATGTGTAAGTGTATACAATATATGAGTTTGTACATGAGGAAACAGGTGTGACGAGCCCCACAACAAAAACTTTAATTTGTACAGACATAGCACAGACATAGCACAGACATAGCAGCAAAAGCTCTACAATTTACTCATGGGCTGATACAATAATTTGTAATAATTGAAACTTAACATGCCATTTGTAATAATTGAAACTTACATGCCACAGTTGTTCATGTATGTGCATGTGATACAGAGAGTACCAGTACTTATGATTGCAACATTGTGCTCATATCTATCAGGATCCTGTACAAATGGCATCAAAATGTTGGATGGCTTCACTAAACTTTGCTCTAATTACAAAAATGGGGTGCAGAAAGTATTCAGATGGACTCCTCTTGTTACAAACAATGCAAAAGTAGTAAATTTAAGAGCAATGCAAACAGTGAGGAAGATGATTCGGTATGGGTGGGCTCTAAGTAGTCTCGCGTACCCAGACCCTTTACCAATTGCTGCGCGGGAAAAGGGTCTGGTAGACTGACATTGAGCAGTTTGTTCTTGCTTAGTCAGCAAGTGGTTAACTGTGGTTCAATTAGTGTGGGTGTAAATCGTTAAATATTTTCAGGCGCGTGAATTGTTCAGATCAGTAGGCAGAGTTTGTTCTGTATTGCCATGAAGAAATGTTACTTGTACAAGCATGACAAAGCAACAACTGTATTTTGCTGCTAAGCGAAACTTCCAACTGCAGATATCTTTAAAAAGCTAGGCCAAGTCACTGCTTAGCATAACTAATGGCATCATCTAAAGGAAGAGTTTTGACACGGCTGTTGGAGAGTTGTGCACAGAAATACTACACGCGCAAAAGTTTGAGCAGTCTTATGTCACAGGATATTACATGACCTATTGTTTGCGGTCTCCCCAATTAGCAAGGGGAACTGAACAAACTGCTCAATGTCAATCTACCAGACCCTTACCCGTGTAGCGATTGGTAAAGTGTCTGGCTACGCGAGACTAGGCTCTAAGGGCAAGTTTTTTTTGTGGTTTGCAGGTGTTCATGCGAGAAATCACATTTTAAAGTTGTGTAAAAATATTATGCCCCCCCCTTCCCACGCCACTCAAACCATATCTTTGAAAAAATATGCTATTAAAGCTATTAAGTATTTAATTGGTAAAAAAATAACTAAAACTGTTTCTTATCATTTAAATCTCCACAGTGTGTGACCCCCTGTACACCCCCACTCCACTTCCATCACCCTGTCACTCTAAGCTCAACTTAATAATTTGACGAGCATATATTTCCTACTTTACCTGGAGATGTAACCTTCAGTAATGTACGTTGTTGTTTTTTATGTCACAATGAGTACTGCCTTGTTGACTATCATTTCAAGTGGCTTTATCTTTCATTAATGTAAAAATCAACAACAGATAGTGTATTAATGAAAGATAAAGCCTCTTGAAAACAAAGTGCACCAATTATTAAGGTCACTAATGATTTCTGCATTGTTTGATACCGAAAGGGGGACACACCTTTCCCCCTTCTTTAAACTAAATTCCTCCACCCTCTTCTCTTCCTTAAGCTGAGTTTCCCTTTCTTGTGAGTGAGTGATTTGTATGAGTAGAGATTTAAGCATAATTTCAGAAGAGAGCTCTGTGAGGCACTATTGCTTGTGAAAGGGTTGAATTATCGTGATTATTTCTCACCAATTGACACGTCTCTACTAGCACTATTAATTTATCCATAATAGTATCACTTGATGAAGTTATTTGTTTGTTGTTGTTGTTTTTCAGTTAACCCAATTAATGGGCATCTGCGTAATTGAGTGAGGAAAAGGAGATCTTAATTAGTAAGGCTACCACCTGCTCCTACCCTTTATCCTCTGCTCAGCTTTTCCAAATGTCTCTGCTATAGTTTTGCATTAAGTGTTTACCTGATTCATCTATTCAAATAAACCCCCCCCTCCCCCTCTCCCCCGTAGTCCCTCAAAGTTTGGTTTTAAAAACTCCCAATATTTATGATACTGGCAGTGCATTTATTTTCTCTGCTACAGGCTTCTTCAGCCCCAAGTTTAGAGTAGGGGAAGGAACTGAAGTTTGTCAGTGTGTCTACATATGCCAGTATTTGGTCAGGGCTTCATACAGGGGAGGGGGGAGCTGGGCCATTTTAACCAAAAAATATATAACAATTATAAGGGCGGGGTAAATAAAACAATTAAGTGGCATATATAATACAAGTACAGAGTATTGAAACAAGATTGTTATAATAAGAGAAATAAACTGAGGTGGAACACATCACTGATGATGAAGAATCCGCGAACATTCTCACTAGAGAGATTCAAAGTGAAGATTGCAATCCTATCTGATATACAAAGATCAATGCCTACTTGCAATACAAACTAAATCCCAACTACAAACGTATCAGCAATACTTACACACAGTAGTCTGTATTGAATTTACATTCAAAATAACTAAAATTTATATATGATTTTAAATGAATAACGCTGGTGATTGATGAATACGAAGAACATAAGTTAATATTAACACACGAAATCTTTACAATTTGTTACTATTATTATTAGCCCTCAGTGTGCACGTACAAGAGGGACTATCCAGCAAGTTGAGGACTTAATCCCAGCGTAGTCTACTGACACGCACTACACCAAGCAGAAACAGAGTAACTAGTGCAGTGAAGACCCACTAGCGGGTATGGTAGCGTCAGAGTTCCAGTAAGAACAGTCAATGACAGTGTTCTAGGTGATAAATATAAACAAAAAAACGAAACATCACGACGATCAACGGTACACGAAAATAAGAACAAATAAGCATGCGTGAATACTAATGATGAAATAAAATGTAAATGTTATAGTTGTTCTGGCAGTCAGAGAAAACATGAAAGTTTGAGAAAACATGAAGCTGTTGGCTTCACATAGGGTACTAACTGTTGTGGAAAAGGTCCCCCTATCGTCACGTCGTAATCATGTGAGCAAATAATTTCTTGCAGTTTGAGATAGTTTTGCTTAATCCTGAGAATTTAACAGAGAGCAAAATAAAGATAGATTGTAAAAAATTCTACTAAACTTTTCTAAGCAGTACAAAACATCATAACCATCTTTACATAAGTATTTTGAAGAATACTACATATGTTGCACTTGTAATACATCTAACTAAACTATTGGTCGCTCAATGTAATACATGTACATTACATGTTATTTCACAAAAATGGGCAATATGCTACAGGAAGATTGGCCTTTCTGATATAGATACAAGACATGTTTGCAGTAACATTGTTAACACATGGTGGAATTCTAATATTAAATTAATTTGCTTCCATCAGCTCAAAGAGTACACAGGCAGCGAGAGAATAATAGGCAGGCAGTGAACCTGAGAACTACATAGGCAGTGAGCCTGAGAATAGATAGGCAGTGAACCTGAGACTACATAAGAACCTGAGAATACATAGGCAGTGAGCCTGAGAATAGATAGGCAGTGAACCTGAGACTACATAGGCAGTGAGCCTGAGAATACATAGGCAGTGAGCCTGAGACTACATAGGCAGTGAGCCTGAGAATACATAGGCAGTGAACCTGAGACTACATAGGCAGTGAGCCATAGGCAGTGAGCCTGAGACTACATAGGCAGTGAGCCTGAGAATACATAGGCAGTGAACCTGAGACTACATAGGCAGTGAGCCTGAGAATAGATAGGCAGTGAACCTGAGACTACATAGGCAGTGAGCCTGAGAATAGATAGGCGGTGAGCCTGAGAATACATAGGCAGTGAGCCTGAGAATAGATAGGCAGTGAACCTGAGACTACATAGGCAGTGAGCCTGAGAATACATAGGCAGTGAACCTGAGACTACATAGGCAGTGAGCCTGAGACTACATAGGCAGTGAGCCTGAGAATACATAGGCAGCAAGCCTGATAGTGTATGCAAGAATAGATAGGCCCTGGGCGTCAGTGCAAGATTACGTAGGCAAGTCTGATAGTGCAAGATTGGATGGCAGTGAGTCTGAGAGTGCATAGATGCAGTGAGTCTGATAGTGTGAGAATAGGTAGGCGGTGAGTCTGCTGGTATGAGAATAGATAGGCAGCAAGCCTGAGTGAGAGAATAGACAGGCAGCGAGCCTGAGTGAGAGTGAGAATAGACAGGCAGAATCCCGATAGTGTGAGAATAGACAGGCAGCGAGCCTGAGTGAGAGTGAGAGAATAGATGACAGCAAGCCTGCGAGTGAGAGTAGACATGCAGTAAACCTGATAGTGAGAGAATATGAGCCTGATAGTGTAAGACTAGACAGGCGGCAAGCCTAACAGTGAGAGAATAGACGGCCGTGAGCCTGATAGTGCAGAATACATAGGCAGTGATCCTGAGAGTAAGAAAATAGACATGCAGCGAGAGTGAGAGAATAGACAGGCAGAGAGCCTGATCGTGTGAGAATAGACAGGCAGAGAGCCTGATCGTGTGAAAATAGACATGCAGCGAGAGTGAGAGAATAGATAGGCAAAGAGCCTGATCGTGTGCGAATAGACAGGCAGCGACTGTGATAGTGTAAGAATAAATAGAGTGAAGGGCAGCGTGCCCTGCATAGACACTTTCAAAGGGGCCCCGGACAGACCATCACACCTTTATTTGGCGGAAATCTAACTATATGTACTAGAACTGCCTATCCATGCTCTCTATAATGCCACACTGGCAATAGTGTAGTGTGGCTTATGAGTGCCAAGACACATCCAGCACTACAGTTCATTCTCTAATCTCTCTCATTATGTAATCCCTATTTGCTCCGCCTCCCTTCTCATGTAACACTCTCATGTCAAATATCAATTACAGCATGCAACCTGACTGATTCAGGAGTTTCCAAGCTTTCGAGAATACTGATCACTTTGACAGAGCCAATCTTGGCAATACGGCCATTAATACTGCACATATCTCTAAATCACGAAATCATGCTGCCAACCCTCGTTATGATCAGGCGTAAGCCTTCGTTACAGGTGTGGGGTGCATTGCCGGCTCCCACTCTTCTTATTCGAACCTTCATGCAAAATTTTATGATCATCATTGTCCATTGCATGTTAGTAACTATTGCAACTGTTGGGTAGAGTAACAGCTAGAGTCCAACTCATAACATAACTGTACTAGTTAAGCAAGGCAAATGGACCGGCAGCATGCCCATGTATTATCAAGCCATAGAACTCCTATTTTCAGCTGATTGCATCAATGAAGGCCATTTGATTGATGATTTAGATCCTATTAATCCAACCTGACCTACAGAAAGCTAATTACATAGAGTACAGTAGTGTTTATCTCCAGCCCCTTACTATTTAAATAATACCACCACTGATGAGCAGCCATCCTTAGAGAGCTAATAGTGCCGGGTGAACCAGCCATTCTGGCAAGGAAGTAACAGGTAGCTACTAGGCTTAGGCTACAAGCACTGAGAACAGTGGCTATCAGGACGAATGCCCGGATGCCATTGCTCAATATGTGACACCCCACACGTGATCGCTTAGCCAAATGGTCGCAGTATTTGCAGGTCCTCTGCCGACCTTTACCTGGGCTCGGGTGATGTGATGGTGGGCTTAATTAGTGTGGGATAAACCACTAAGATAATAGCAAATTTTTCTCGTTCTAACAGCCAATAATTATTTCAGCCGAGAATGACTGAATAACCCACTAAGATATTTCATGGCACATGAATTATTCAACTCAGTCAGCCATATAGAAATACAACACACACAAAAAGTTAGAGCAGTCTTACATCACAGGATATACCACCTTATTATGTCATCTATTGTTTGTGGTTTTCCCAATTGGTGAGGGGAACTGAACAACTACTTAATGTCAGCCTACCCGCTGCATAGCAGTAGGTAAAGGGTCCAGTAAAGCGAGATTAAATATGACATGATCAAAATAGATCCTAAAGCCTGTCAGGAATAAATAATGTGCTTATAAACTACAAGCCAGAGACACAGATGGATAAAATTTGAAAAATTGTTCAGATGTGCCCACACTTGACTGCCATTGCAGGGCTCCTCTAAAAGGTTCTAAAAGAACTAAAACGTTCCGCAGACTGGAATATTTTTAGAGATGTTCCAACTGAGGGAAACCAAGCATTCTACTTGGTACAGCTACAGCTGGTAATTTAGTGATATGAAACTCATAACAACTAATTGACAAAACTGACTAACAGAACAGAACTTATTATCCTACATATAGACTCCTTGTGTATGTAGAATACATGGAGGTATAACCTCTTAACTAGAACTGAACTAGACACAGCTGATGCCAATGCCACTGAAGGTCATAGATTACACAAAATAAAGTTAGCTGAAATAATAGACATCTTCCAACAGAACAGTCACAGGATCATGTGTTAATGTTACTGCATTAGTCACTCCTTGTTATTGCAATAGTGGGAATTAAATCGGCAATTTTTGGGAGGCACAAATTCACTTAGGGGGAAATCACAGGTTATATTGCATAAGATCAGCCTTCAGAAACTTGCCAGAGTATGGACTAGCATTCAGATCACTACGATTATCAACATCTTGCGATAGTACTGGTCTCATATACAGTGACATCTGATAACATTACTTGACGTACATATTTACATGTATATTTATAGACACAAACACACACACTTTTGTCCTAGGTGACCACAACAAGCTAGCCAGAGCCACTAATTGCTCCGAGTGTTGGTGATACCTTCTAGCAATGTAGACCTATTGGAATCAATACTTCCTTATTACAAACACACTCTGTGAACACTCACCTTGCCATCACTTCAGCAATGTCAGGTAACTCTATGATCAAATGTTGACACTTCTTGAGCCATCATTCACAGCTAGTCTAAGTCAGAGACATCGAAAGCAGCTTCACCCACTCCATCCCACTACAAGGAAAAGCAATAGAAAAACAAAACACACTGAAGTGAATAAATGCAATCATGAAATTCAACTTGTACTCTGCAAGCTGATCCTACCAAGAAATTGTTAGAAACAGTTTATCAAACTCTAGCTAAGAGGTATAGTCTCTTAAAAATATTCACTAACACGGCGGTTCTGGATCTCTAGATTGGAGTCAGTTGTAACACAACAAGAGGTAGAGGCATGCATGAACACATACTGTAGTATAATGCAGAAATAGAACGGTCAAGAAAGTGTGGTAAAAAACCACAACATTAATTTTAGAGGTTAGTGACAGGGAAGAAACGTCAGCTCTATATATTATAGAAGAAACATTCCTACACAGGAAACTAGTTGCACACACAGGCATACACTACTAATGAATGACAGGATTCAGTTTTGATCAATACTCATTCACTGATTAAAAATTTCGGTATCACAAGTTACGACCAAGGATGAAGTGATGGTAAAATAACTTAATTAAGTATTACATAAAGATTCATTATTACTACATAAAAATATACAGCTTCATACTAAAACATATTTATTTTTAATTTCTGTAGTATCTGTAATAATAGTTCAAATGTTTCGGCTCCATGTAGCCTTCATCAGTGACTTTTTAAAAGTGATAAAATAAAATACATTTCTTTTCCCATCCTATTTTAATGTATAAATAAGGCTATAGAAAAAACCCAACTTTGTTTCAACACAGAATAGTATGACATTCACTTCTAACATTCAAATAAACTGAATCAAACCTTCTCTTGCTTGCTGCTCTCACACTCCTAGCACTCTTTCTATCATTACAGATTCATCACCCCTTCCTACTAATACCTGTATTAGGTAGACATCTATTGCTACTGGACTTAGTACTGCTTGATTATACTGGCTTCCCTGAGGCTCCATCATTACTTTCTATACTTCTAACCCTAAGGAAAACGGCTGCACAGGTAGCTAACTATCTGTCCTTACTTTCTTCTTCTCTACATGGCTAAATTCGCCAGAAGCTTTTAATAGCCTCAAAGGTTGTAAAACAAGAAGCCGTAAACTCCTGATCGAATGGTACAAAAAATTGGTAAAGGTTACATAGCAAAAGAAAGTTTTAGCCATTGTCAGAATGAGCAGTCTTTTAGACGTCTTTTGATTACCGTATGTCACATATAGCTTTAATATTGTATTTTTTATGATTCTTTAAAGTGATCGACTTCCGTGGCTGCATTAATGCAGCCGCTATTGTTTTTGTTCCCCATTTAACTTCAATAAATCCACCTGATATGAATTCTCACTTCAAATAAATGCTTCGCCCAGACATCTTGAGAACTAATGTGGAGTTGTTGGCTGCAGCTACTTACTTACAAATTTCTATATACATAGTGAAGGCCTACTATAAAAGACATCAGCTGTGTTCAGATATCGATATAGAAGCCGTTGATTTCCATCCCATCATATTCATATTTGATTATTAAAGTTCAAACCACTAGTCATACCTAAATGTTTTTTTAATCAAACATTTAGGCTGCTATTAAAAAAAAAAAACATTGAACTTTAATAATCAAGCATGTTTATACCTAGTCAAACAAATATTATCCAAGAAATCCCATCATATTGAACTGCTGCACACTAACCACTATCAATACGATAAATATATCTCTGGCCAACTCTTAGACACACTTCTGAGGATCTCATGACCCATACTGATTGTAGACAAGTTCAACACCCTATCATCCCTAACATCATTAGGGCTATTCCGGCTTGTCACCCAAGGGGGAGGTAAGTTAGACAATGTGAATGGGGGGGGGGCAATCGACATTAAAGTTAATCATGCAATACACCTTATAAGATGTAATTCTGTGTCAAGACTTAGATAAAAAATTTCCCCCCACTCTTTTTTTTTGTATTATTTATTTTTCCTACTTAGCCTTACACCTTAGCCACTGTCATCATGTATACCACTGTTAATTAAAAATTGCCAGTACACTAATGGGAAAAAACAACAACACAATCTCACTAAAGTACTAGGGAGGTGGGGGGGGGGGCATTTCATTAGTTACAGTGGCCGAGTGTTTACTGCCACTCCTGACGATAATATGGAACATGTATATGAAGAAAACCAAAATGAAACAGGTTTTGTCACAGCAATTCTAAATCTAATAGTACGGCACGTAAATTGCCCATTCAAAATTGTGTGGGAAAATCACTCTTCAATTGAAGTCGCACAGAGAAAGTGAAATAGCACGTAACTAAGTGAAATAGCACGGTAACTAAGTGGAAACTAAGTGAAATACCACAGTAGCTAAGTAAAATAATACGGATAAGTGTGCACGCATGCAGTATTAACCTTGGAAACGTACAGTTGGAGAGATTCTAGTTGGAGACAATGTCATTCTGTACCACAGAAGCTCTACCCATATTAGACGGAAAGTTTTCAACATTTTAAGAGGAGCAATAGGTTGAAATCGAAATTCCAGAGGAATCTAACTGAAATACAAAGATAGTGAGTGACTGATACAGTGTAGCTACAAGTGCAAATGATTAAAAAAAAAAAAGATGGCCTACTATTAGCGAGTGACAGCACGGGTAACCTGTACTTTTGGGATCAACAGCACTCGTAAAGCAATTGAAATAGCACTCTCTCAGTACTATTTCAATTGCTTTACTAGTGCTGTTGATCCCTAATAGCACTGTTACCCATGCTATTACTCATTATTCGATAACCCACACTTTCAGCAATGATTGGCAGCAGAAATGATTAGTTCAGACAGTTACATGCTTTACAAGTTTGGCGGGGAGAGGTGTTTAAAGAAAACTCTGTTTTTTTTGTCATGTCAAATAATTTGCAAAACTCCTAAATACAATTCATTAGCTATCTATTAAACACTACACATCACAGTATTTAGTACACTTACTTATTCCTGCCATTGCAGTCCTCTTCTCCTTTATCATCACTCACGTGTAGCACAAATACAGCCTAGCCAACAAAACGAACCACCTCCTAAATCAATCTTGCAGGGTCACCAAGGACAACTTTCCACAAAGGTCGAAGGTGACAGCTAGCAACAAGAGCGCGCGCAAAGACATCGCGTGAGGTCAAAGGTGAGGGTCAGCCGTTCTGCACATAACGTCTTTCGATAATAATAGCGAGCGCGAGCGGCGGGCGGCGCGGGAGAGCTGGGCAGAGAGGCGGAGCGCGCGCGCGAGGGGAGGGTGGAGAGGTCGTCTAGTTTTAGCTGGCGTTGCTGCTTTTGGGCACGGGTGGAACGGCAGATTGTCTTCATTAATTACTGATCATATTTCTTTTTGGACAGTGAGGTGGGGGGAATGGCGTCACCTGATATCATTTCTTACGGCTATGCATTGATTGTTTTTGCTGGTGGTTGCATTGGTTATATGAAAGCAGGTATGTAGGGATTACTTGGTGGAGCTTGTTGGTGTGCAATATATCAAGTTTTTATTCGTCTACTTTTAGGCAGCCTGATGTCTATGGGTAGTGGAATTGCTTTTGGCACAGTGTTAGGCTATGGAGCATATAGAATGAGTATTGATCCTAAAGATGTTATGTTATCTTTAGGTAAGTACAAATATTATGTAACTAGCTACTCGTGATATTCTATTTTATTAATGCTAGTACGTTTATAAAGTATTTATATTTAATGGCTGATTAAAAAGAAGTTGTACTGATAAAAAACTAACAGTTTTCTGTAACTTTTTTTTACTTACACCCATGCTGTGGGAACCAAGGTTACGTCGTTTCGGAACCAATTTTATGTTTGGAGTGATGATACCTGGGATAGTGGATAATGGAAACTTTGCACAAATAAGTTTTAGGTTTTTCCTCCTTATAGTTGCTATTTCATGTGGAAGTTGGAAAACCCCCGCTATATTGAACTGAACGCTGAGCACAATGCATTGAATAAGTGATTGAATAGCTGAAAGGTTGAATACATATGATTCATATATTGTGTGGATTATATGGATGCTACAGCAGGGTTTCATTTAGGGGGGGCGAAAGGGGGCATTTGCCCCCCCTTGGGTTCTAAATGCCCCCCCTTGGATTCTAAGTGCCCCCCACCCTTTTGAAAGAACCGATATTTATTAAGAGAAAAATGTAAACCAAATTAATAATAAACAATATTCACACAGCAATTCGTCTAGGTTTTTGTTCCATACTGTAATAATGTCATTTAATTGTGTAGATGAGAGCGTCTCGGGTGTCTCCATGGCTATTTTCATCAAATAGGATAATTGTGATTGCCCAATTCGATTTCGAATTCGTGTTTTAATTAGTTTCATTTTGGAGAAGCTCCTTTCCACTGAAGCAGTGCTGACAGGGATAGATAGACATATGTTTGCCAGGGTGCTAATGTTTGGAAAAATTTCACTAAGCATATCACTTGTGGTGAGCTCTTTCAACTGCAAGTGCAGGTTACCTTTCGGCTTCTTCGATAAGTAGCTTCGAAATGTTTTCCACTCCTCTCGGGTTTCGCGGGAAATAAGAGCTTCTTTGGTGTATTCATCTCCACCAGCAGTCTTAGCAGGCAGCTCTGCACCATAGTGAGCTAATAGTACATCTATTAAGTCCTCACCATATGTATGGAAGTCAGAAGAGTCAGCAGCTGGCACTTTCTTCGGATCAAAGATGCCAAATAAGGAGACAATATCTTGTGAAATAAATCTGCTGGATATGTTTGCCTTCAGCATCCTGATAAACGGTTCAGCCACTTGTCCTTGGAATGTAGCAATGCTTTCCGTGGTTAACGTGATGTCAGTGACTTCTTCGATCTCATTCTTTGCATCCATCAGTTCTAATACCCAGTTAGCAGCAGGTAACATGGCATCATCAAGTGTATTGAGAGTGGCATCAACAAGAGAGGTGATAGCTGTCAAGTCTATTCTCTCAGTCTGGAGAGCTCTGCTCAACTTCGCCACTTGTGGCAGAACATAATCAAGGAGGTATATGGCCACTAAAGTTGAGGGCCTACATAAGGCTTTACTGATACCTAGAGCTTCAGGTGCATGTGTCTGCTCATAGATATTGTTTAGAGCAGTCACAATTGCACTGTAGCTAGCTTTGACTGCCTTCACACAGCGTTCATGGGACAGCCAGCGAGTATCTGATGGTTTCACAACTTTCAGCTCAGGTAAGTCAAGCACCTGCTGTACTGCTTTGAGACTCTCAGCTCGCTTAGGAGAATAGTGGAAAAATTTCCAGAGGGTGGTGAGTGTGATGTACACATGTTTTATCCCACTGGTAGCATTAGCTGCTTGAACGCATGCTAGCTGTAGCAAATGGCAATGGCAGTGTACGAAAAGTGCATGAGGTGAAATTTTCTTCAGGAGACTCTGCACACCATTGTGTTTCCCAGAGAAAGTAGCTGCTCCATCGAATCCCATACCCACCAGCTTGCTAATCTGTATGTTTTTATCTTTCATGAATTCAACAAGGGCAGAATAAATAGTCTTTGCATCAGTAGCTTTCAATGGAACTATATCCAAGAAGTGCTCAACAGGTTGACCGTCCATGTTCACCCAGCGGAAGAAAATTGAAAGCTCTTCTGTGGTCGTCACATCAGTGCACTCATCTGCCATTATGCTGAAATGGGAAGCTTGGCGAAGCCGTTTCAGTAAACATTCTTCAGCCCATAAGCCAACTGCCTCAACAAATTCAACAACAGCAACTTTAGATGTGTAGGTTGCATTTAATCTAGCTCTTTCAAGGAACCCCTTTAAATCTTCTGCACCACAACTTACGATTAGATCAATAAGTTCATCAAAATTTGTTGTGTGGGGAATGTGGCGACGAGCTAGAAAATGGGTGCAACGAATTAGAGCTTTAATGGCCATTCTGTTCTTCAACTTTTCCTCATCATTAATTTGTTGGAGTTGCTGAATGACTGACCCTTCTTGTAGTGCTGTAGCTGCAGCCATCTCTGCTTCACATGATAGGAGGTGAATATCACTCTTTGCATGAATTTTCATCTTCTCTATTGCCTTCTTCCAGTTCGTGAAAGGTTTTGAGATCCATGTTCCTCCTGTTCTTTGAAGAGAAATTCCTCTCTTCCTGCAAACCTTACAAAAAGCTCCTTGGAAATTTTTATCAAACATCAGCCAATTGAAGCTCTCTTCCCATTTTTTGTTGTATTTTCGACTGCTTGCAGTGATTTTCTTGCTTTTCTCATGTGTAGTTAATCTTTCCTTTGCATGCTTCTCATGGACAATTAATCTTTTCTTGGCAGGACTTGGCTCCAAAAACTCAGTATCAGATTGATTGCTGTCAATTTTATCTTCTGTGTCACTGCTACTTGAGTGGCCAGGTGACTTTGAAGAGCTTGCACCACAGAAGAAAGAGCGAATATCCATTTGAGACTATCTTAAGCTGTCAGGGACTACGAGTGCTTAGAGTTCTGGTTCTGGAAGTTGTAGAATCTGTATAGATCAAAACTCAACAACTGCTACGGTGAGCTGAGGGCTGGCCTTTTTATAGCCAGCCAGCAACCGTAAGTGTGAATCAACGTGTGATAAACCTAAGGGGAGGTGAGAGTCAGAGTTGAATAGTGTGTGAAAAGCATCTAAATAGTGAATGTCACAGTTGACTGAAAATTGCTAGACGGTGGAGGTGAAAATGAGTAGCTGAATTAACTTGTCAGGATCTGACATATGCAGACCTCATTAGATAAGATTATGTTTTTTTAATGTAGGACATAGGCCTTCCAATAATTCTATTTCACTCCCATGGTGACCAGTGCCGCCCGCCCCCCCTTACATTTTCAAAACTCTATTTTGCCCCCCCTTGCAAGAATGTCTGGATGAAACACTGTACAGTCTATTCTTGCCACCACATGAGGATTGTTTAACCTTTTATCCGTATACTGAACACTCCAACATGCCCATGTGTAGTTCTGGACAACTAAATTTTTAGAAGAATGGTGGCACTACCCCTGAATGTTTACTGTTTAAGGAAAAAAAACAAAAAAACAATTTATTACACTCGTACACTATGGGAATGACATTTTACTCTGATACTTGTATTTTCACTCGCTTTTGGCTCATGATAATCCTTACATATGATCATGAAATATCTCTCCGTATTGTGCGGTGACTAGTGCAGCAAGTATATTATTATTATAATATCATCACTAGTACTAGAAGAAGTATCCATTCTTTCTGGGGTCAGGTGATTTTTTTTTAGAAAGCTTTCCAGATTGTACTGATGTGGTAGTGAAATATTTTTGATTATCATTCTACATCCAGGAAAATGAATTATTATTGTATATCAGATAGACATATTCACCTCCCTTGTGTTGGTGCTGTCATTTTTAATAACTCTCAATTCTTCAAGTTTGTCAGGAAAACAATAAAGTATATTTCCCCCCGGATGTTTAGGAGATTGTCTGTTATTCTCTTGGTTTAGAGCTCAGGTGATTTTTGCTAAAAATAGTGGCATTGGACAGCCAACTATAGAATGTTGGTTTTTCATGATAATGTTGATGTCCACAAGTATGATAGGTTAGATTTTAGCTCTCTTTCTTGACTAAGGCAAAACTATACATGTCTATATGTGACCATGCACACTCAGGAAAATCGGCACAGTGTGGCGAGTGTAAACGTCAAGAAAAGATTGGTAAACTTTTAAATAAATTTATTAGAAGAAGCCTGTAGATAGAAACGGTTAGGTCCCATTATGTTAGTTGGAGCTGCTGCTATGAACTTGGAGAGTTCAATATCCGGACGCCAATGAACATTATTTAAAAAAAAAAAAAAAAAAAAAAAGATTTTTTTATAATGCCTGCATTGTGCCCATGTTCTTGTGCACAGTCACATAATGTTCTGTCCTTTGTATGAATTTGCACAATCTATAGTTAGTGCTGTACCTTCTATAAATTCATTGATCTTGATTGTGGACCACATCTATAGAGCGTGATGCGATATCTATAGATTAGCAGCAATTGTGGATTATTAGCCAATCTACAGATATATTGGTTAGCAGTTTATATGAGATTGGAAGTGCAAGATTTGTACTTCAAAAAAGTATTATGGAGAACAAGACTTAGAATTATATTCTGGTACGCTAGATTTATCGACACATAGTTAGAAAAAACATTCAATGAGAGACCTATTTATTAGCGGTTTAGGATGGAATAATGTTACACGACCAAAAAGTGGCAGTCCTTTTTCACACATTGGTCAAGCAAAAACCTTGGACGTATCAGTCATGAAAAGTGAAGTTATTTTGCTCATGCAGACTACCAAAATAGAATGAAGCAATGGCCTCATGTGCTGTGTGTGCAATTATGGTAAACACCAAACATGTGATTGTTAGTGTAATTGCTTTAAAAACCTGCCGGAGCCGCTAGCAAAAAAAAGTCATCACACTAACTCTGCTAAAAAGTCGCCTTGAACTCCGTAGAAAAGCTGCTGTAATTCCATAGAAAAGCCATGTTGAACGTGCCCTGTTACACATGTTTGTTGTGTGCAAAGATTTTAACTTCCTTTTAGTTTGGAGGCAGTTATCACAGCACTCGCTGTATAGTTATGTCGAAATTATATATATTATATACTCTGTGCGTAATAGCCTCTTAGACTTCTCTTTGATGGAACCCACCTGTTTTTTTTTTTTTGTTTTTTTTTTTTGTTTTTTTTTTTTGGGTCTTTCCCATTAATCTTCTGCTGCTACTTCACCTTTCATGGTTCATCTTATTTCTATGCTGTTCTACTTACTCTCTGGGCTTACAGTCTGAAGATTTTTAGGTTCGTGCTTGAGATAACTCAGAATATCACATGGTATATCTCACGCTGAATTGAGCTCTGATGTCCCTTTGTCACTTTTTAAAATACTGTTGTGGTTGTGATGTTTTAAAATTATTCATATTTAGCTAACGTCCTACATTTATGTACGGTCCAAGTTGAGTGGGTGTGACCACTTAATGTAGTAAAAGGAGAATACACTTGCCAAAACTAAAAAGCAAATTACGGCCACATGACTCTGACATGTTAAAAGGGGACAGATCTAAGGTGCGCATTATTGCTGCAAGTTTGCTTCTTGAAGTGAGGAAGAGCTGTGACGGAGATTTTTTACTGGCTATGTATAACGATTGCCATCTATATTTAATGAATGTCGTCTGTAACTGACTACCCATAGTTATGGTCTACATGAACAATTGGTTTGAAAGTTATTGGTTAGCTTAACTTAGGTCAGGTCAGGAAGTAGGGTTGGGCGATATTGGGTTATTCCCATCACGGTACGATATTATAAAATTAATTGCGGTATGAGTAACTAACAACTATTTTTTTAAATTTAAATTAAAGTGTATAAATAAGAGAATTGTCATTGTCAAAATAATGATAAAAAAGAAAGAGTTTTTTTTCAGCAAGTATTTTAGTTATAAGTTGTTATTCAAGAAAACAAGCATGTTGACTTTTTCAGGGTTGAGGTTTCCTCTTAGGAAATTCACAATATGGCCACTTGAACTGAAAAGTTGCTCAGAAGGACAACTCGTTGCACACACAGACAAGTACTTCCTTGCTAGTTTGCTTAGCAAAGGGAAAACTGTGCAGTTATGTTGCCACCATGCTAGGGGCTCAGCTTCTATATCAATTCTTGGAGTGGTAAGGTAAGTTGCAAGCTCTTTCTGAACCCTTTGTTCTGGAGATAAAAGTGGGAGTGTCACATCTTCTTGAACTTCATTAGTTTAAAAAAAAACTTCCCAGGATTGTTTTTTCTTCTTTGCAGGCTGTTCCGTTTCTCACCTTCTCTCTTCATCAGGAGCCTGACTTCACTGTGAACCTTGGGGTGTTTGTTCTTTAGGTGCGATAGCAAGTTCGAAGTATTCCCAGTAGCGCCCTAACTTGCACGCCGCAAATTCGACAAACAGGATTGTCCTGTAGGCTGCCTCCGCCACTATCATCCGCGATTAAATCGAAATACTTCCATACAGCCGATTTTGTACCGCATTTCTCGGTAAGTTGCTGTCCAGACACCATCACTAAAAAACGGTAAAATACAGCTGGAACTCTATGCGCTGCGCATGCGCAATTTATCGCGGTATTTCCCGCGTTACTCGGTATAATTTCTTTTATCGTACCGTGACTAAATACCGTGATACCGCCCAACCCTATCAGGAAGTGGGTGTTGGTTGTTCATTTAAAGCAACATGCTGCCCTGATAGCTTGATAACTTGTGACAGTGAAGGAATCTTTATTTACAGAGTAATGGACGCCAAGATTAGTTATACTAGGCTTACTTTGTTGAAAGACTGAATCATTTTTACCCAGGGACAGAGAGAGAGAGAGAAAGAACCCATGTTTGATGTGGCTAAGTGAGTAAAAGTTGATTAAAATTGACCTTTGCACTCATTAGCAATGCCAGGGCACTGTTAGTACCACATTCCAGCTGAATAATTGCGCAACTGCAAAGTTACATCCAGTTTTGCAGCAAATAGGGCCCGTGGAATCAGCTGCACCTCACTTACCAACACATGCGTACAGAGGGGCATGGTCAAATTGACAAGTAAAAAATCTTCAGTATATAAAAAAGAATGGTTCCTAAATCTGTTCTCAAGTTGGAAAAAAAAGAGATTCAACAAAAATTTATTAATTTTGCCTCTTGCTTGGCACTGCTTCCCTGCATGCACAGCCAGGCCTCATAGAGAGAGAGTCTCGGAATCGAGTCTTCTGGTCTTTCATGTACTGACTGTTCAGGAATAGAAAAATGAAATCGGTTCCTACTTACTCGTCGTTATAGTTTACACACAAGGATAGACAAGTGATATCCAGAGACTCAGCTTCTAAACTTTTGCAGTTGCTGCGCAGTATAAGCAATAAAGTCCACAAAATTTTAGTGGGGCTATTTCTTGAGATGTGATGGACCTCCAGTCTTTATTTTGAGACGTCTTCTCCTAGTAACTGTTGCCTATTTGGCGAGTGTTTTGTGCCTATAGAGTATGAGCACGCACGATTACATTGCCCACATACTTGATGCCATACTGTACGCTTGATTAAAAATGGCAGTCAATTTTTAGACATTATTTTATGGCCCAAGTTTATACTAATTATTTTCTCGAGAGGTACCATGCTGGCCTAATTATATTGTAATAGCTCCACTTCCTATTGTGAAAAGCTACTGTTAAATATACTGAATGTATACGAATAAGGGCAAGTTTCTTCAATGTGAATCCAACCCAGAACTGTCAAGTAATAGAGAAACCACTAAGCCTTCTGAATCATAATCACGCTTACAACCACCCCATACTTGCAACACTAGTTCCAGTGTATTCATACAGTCCTGCATCTTTAGTGCCAGTCCAATAAGATGTTTTTAACCCAACGGATATTGTTCAAAGGACAAACTTTTGAAGAACTGTGTCATGTTCGTCAGGTGTAATCTATTTTTTTCCATGTAACACTTTAGCTACTGTAATTGTAATGCAATTCAAAAGCAATACTAGATCTAAGAAAGTATTTGTATTTAAATACTAGTCAAAGTATTTGACCCCAATCCTCTGGCTATTACAAAATCATCTCAGACCAAAAGAATAATTTAGTGGTTATTCTAATCAAGTATCAATATGGTTCTGATAGGGGGAGCATTACCCACAAAAGGTAGTACCTATGCAGAGCTGACAGATTCACATTTTCTCAAAAAATCAACCCAAAAGATTAGTACAATAAAAGGTCTTAAATCGTCATTCTGAGTAAGTTCATACCTAAATATCCGTGGTCATTTGTCAGTAATCTCCCAAATCAGCGCATGACAGACAGACAGGGTGACTACTATAATCCTCTTGCGCATATGCGCTGAGGGTTTCAGGCCACCCAGAAAAATTACTAGGGGTCCATATAATAATAACAATAATAATAATAATAATAATAGTAATCATATCAGTTATAACAGCAATAATGATAGCAGTAACATCAAGTAATAATAGTGATAATGGCAACTAGTTAAAAAACAACAACAACATTTCCTAAATGTTGGGGGAAAAGTTAGGGTTGCTCTTAACAATATGGAAACAAGGAATTTTAAAACCGAAGTGTTAATTTGAAAGATGAGCATTACAAAACTTGCCCGAATGGTGATTCTACACCCTAAACCACTGCCTTGCCATTTGTCAACTTCTAAAGAACTTACCGTTTGTTGACTTTAAAAGTTGAGAACTTGCCATTTGTCACTTTCAAAACTTCTGAAGTTGTTAAAACAAGTACTGCCCAGTCTTTGTGGTGTCCTGGAACTGAGGGAATTTGGTGGATATTTAACCTTCAGCGTGCATGCACGAGAAGTCGAGAAGGTTATAGTAGTCTTCCTGTCTGTTTGTCTGTCTGTCTGTCTGTCACGCTCTGATTTCGGAGACTTAATCATAATTGATTTAGGTATGAACTTACTCAGAATGACGATTTAAGACCTTTCATTGTGCTACTTTTTTTTAATTTTGGGCTGATTTTTTTTTAAGAAAACACAGAAGCTTTCCGCTGTGCAACACACAGTTGTTGCTGGGTGGTAGAGTTTTGTGCAAGTACTAGCTCTTGTGGGTAACGCCCCCCTTAGTCATGTGAGCAAATAATTTCTTGCTGCCTGTGGTAGTTTTGCTTTATGCTGGGAAGTTAACATTTTGCGTTGAGAATATATACCAGTGAGTGTCTCCGGCCTGTTCGGCTTCTTCTCTAATGAAGACAGCATTTGCATGTACCGTTTACATTGCTCGAGCTATATTGATGCCTGATAAGAATATCCAATAAATTATTCTTTTGGTCTGAGATGATTTTGTAATAGCTAACTAGTGTATAGTAGCGCTGAGGGTTCACACCTTTAGTGCTTTATTAAATACATGTAGTTACTAATTTATTCATTTACAGCACTTCTAGCATTTATGGATTTGTAGTAGCCATGATTATCCACGCACTCAACAGCAACAGTGACTTTGTTTTAATTGTCTGTGTGTGTCCGAAAACTTCAGTAAAACTCTGAGTTGTATGAAATGGGCTAGTTCAAGCTATTTCCTATTTAATATATATTATATTAACCCTCTTGTACGTGTGCACAAGAGGGTTATAGTAGTCATCCTGTTTGTTTGTTGGTTTGTCTGTGTGTCACGCTCTGATTTGGAATTACTGACAATTAACCATTGAATTAAATCCACAAAAAATCAAATTATGCTTTTTTTTTCCCTTCTTTTTTTTTTTTTTGGCTGATTTTGGAGAAAACGCTAAGCAGTCAGCTCTGCATAGGTACTAGCTATTGTCAATCTGTAATCACATGAGCAAATAATTGCTTGCTGCATGTGGTAGTTTTAACTCTATGTTGAGTAGTTGGAATTGGAGTTTCGTGTTGAAAGTACCAGTAAATACCCCCCTGCATTCCTGTGTTTTATGAAGACAGCACTTACATTACTGTTTTCATGGCATGAGCTATATTATTGATACCTATGTATAGGTTACACCACGACGTGGAGGTTGGTACGGGATTTACACAACCAAGGGCCAGAGGCCCGAGGATAGCGTAAATCCTGTACCGAATGAATGGAGAGGTGCAACCGACTTGTACTATGGCTCAAGGCTATAGGAAATGCACAAAACTAATTTTTGGATGGTTCACTTATTCATCTCCTAGGAGGTGGGTATGGAATATATTCACCACTAATTGAGCAATCTGACTAGAAAGTTTCAATGTACCATGATACAAGCCAAATATTTATTATTTATTTGGTCTCAGAAATGGTTTTGTTATAGCTAGCTAGTGTAGCTATAATAGTGCTGAGCATTCACACCTTTAGGGCTTCACTATTACATTGCATATGGCTGTTGCATGGTGTGGATGATTTATAGTGGCTGGTTCTGTTTAAACATGGACTGCTTGGCATTTAGATCACCTTCAATGTAGTGTGTTGTGGGTACAGTGCCTTCAGATTCAGGGAGCAGTGAATTTAATTCCCATCAGTGGTTTCCAGTATCAACCACTGAATGGTGTAATAAGACAATTCTTTTCCTTCCTTCGGCAAAGCAATTTAAGCCTACGAATAAAGATTTTGTAATAAGGCATAATTCTTTGACGTTTTCCTTCCTTCCTCGAAACAGTTTTAAGCCTACAACATATACATATATATATGTATATAGAGAGAGAGAGGTTGTTGAATTAATGCTCCCCACTATGATGCACTCTGATGTAAAAACTTACTGGAAACAACTGATAATACACATGTGATGTCAATACACTTCTTCTGAGGTTTGTTTCATGTGTCGTTCTTGAGGCTGTGGTAGCATTACACATACTCCAGAAAGATTAGCTACTAGTGGTTTACAGTGGTATTTCTTCAAGTACAACAATGATTTAATCTTAATAACCCAGTGTGCATCTTTTGATGTGGATGTTTTGTCAAACACTTGGTCATTGCTCATTCTGGAATTTCTTGGTATGCAGGTATCAGCGTAATCTATTTCTTGTGTTATAAGCACGGTCTATGGGTTGCTATGGGTTGTGTGGCGTTATAGCGGTGTGCTAGCGAGAATATGTGGTTGTGAGGTTACGGTATAGGGAATGCGTAGCATAGCAGCTTGCAAACGGCCAGCTGTCATTACCAACCCTCAGCGTGCGAAAATATTACTGTTTTAGGAACAGTGATAGACCTGGCTATCTATCCCATTTTCTGCGTGTCGGTTCAGGTGATAGTCTCACTAATTATGATGGTTGAAGAATTTGTGGTTGGAACTCCAAGAACCTGTTCATCTGATAAGTTCCAGGCAATGACCTTTGGTTGTTTTCCAGGCCATTTGTATGGCCTTCGTGTTCTTTTGTGTGAATATGATGGGCCCAGGGTGAGCAGAGAATTGACCTCCACTGGACAGCCAGTTTAGTTGCAGATACTGTTTATTGAGGAATTCGATGCGGTTTACACAAGATATAAGGCCCATAAGGAGCATTTAGCCTTTGACCCCCTGAAATTTCATCATGCATCGTAGCCGGTTTAACAGCTATTGCATTTGCATGACCCTATCGTAATATTCTCAGTTGGCGTTGGCGAGAGGATAGTAGTAGTCCTGACAAATGGTCAGTGTTGTTAAGCCATGCTGCCAGTCGTACGGGCACGAGGTTATGAGGACAATTACTTATTCAAGTTCACTGAACTGTCGGTCAAAACAAAGTCGTCTTGACACTAATGCTCACACTGACATTTTTTCGGTGAAATATTTTTCAAAGATTTATACGTTTTTAAATAGATTAATCCCATAAATTGATATTAATGATTAGATAGGATGTAAAGCTTGAGCGTGCCTCAGGGTACTAACTCATTTGGTAGTCAATTTTTGCTGTCTGCACTTGAAAGTTTGCTCAGTTTATTACATGATATATTTTATTTCAAGCTGCTGTCATGTCTTGCAGTGTAAAAGAAACCTCTCTATCATGCTTCATTCTGTTAATGAATGTCACTTTAGAGAAATTAGTTGATGTGACTTGAGAAAGGCAGCTCATGATTGGTTTCCAGGGTAGTGAAAACCTAGAGCAGGACATTTAGACACTATCCAATTATACACTGAAAGCACTACAATAGCACCCATTAAGGTGGCATTCCCTGTGTCTTGTTCTTGGGCTTGGAAAAAATATTATGTCTTGGAAGAGTTGGCTGAAAATTGGTGGTGTAGAAGATTTTCACCACGTGCAATTTGAAGTCAATACAGAGAACCGTTTTCGGCTGATTAGTCTAACATGTATTTTCTTTTCTTTTTTTAATCAGCTAATGACATTGGAAGTCATTACTTTAAGAGGGAGGGCCAAAAGATTGGGGTTGAATTTTACCCTTAGGTCGAATTTGACCACATTCTTTTATTTGCCCCCCCCCCCACCTCCCTAGAAGTAATAATTCTGAAGTATCTCATCCTAATGGTGTGTTGGGGTGGAAGTTTTTGTTGATGAAGTCTATCTCCATCATTGCTACTCATTTGACTCTGTTCCCTCCCCAGATTAACAATTGCTGGAACGGTTGTTTTTTTTTTTAGCCTCAGTGGTTTTAGTCAAGTGTGATTACAGTTTAAAGAATTGTCACAAGGTAGAAAGTATTCTTGTTCCTGCTCTTATGAGTTAGCTCCAATTCTTAGAAACTTTTTTTTTGGTATTTGTCGAGCAGAGGAAAGTGAAACACTTCAGAGGTACACTAATTTGA
>WLWD01006071.1_pt1 | contig 107152 bp, 81 predicted proteins | sample 6712731 | NCBI WGS metagenome assembly WLWD01 (sample SAMN12718690, study PRJNA576275) | sponge metagenome | isolation source: marine sponge | host: Mycale hentscheli | place: New Zealand: South Island, Marlborough, Capsize Point | collected 2014-11-01 | reverse complement strand
ACAGAGGATTGATTGCTTGGTGGGAGGGTGACACTAAGCGAGATAAAGAAGACAAACGTTTGAAGATTGCCTCGGGGACAGTATTATCGAACGATGGAGTACGCTCTAGGCTATTGGGAAAGCATAAATTCGATGCCAAGGAGCTGTTCCCGACTTAAAAATAACAAAGTACTCGCACCATTTGGCAAAAACTTTTATGGCATCACACTGAGGCTCTTAGTAAGCACACTAGTAAGGTTGGAAGTATGGTTTCATGGCTGAAGCAGTTTGCTACTCGATCATAGAGGTAAGAGAAAGTGTTTTTGCACACATCTGTCTTACATTCAGGAAGAATTTGTTGATATTTATTTAGGGTGTGGTTTATTTTGAACAGAGCAATCTGTTATAAATTTTGTGAACAGAGAAGCTTTTTATGGCCTTTGTGTAAGAAAACAGGTACATCACAAAAATGATAGAATATTTGAGTGTATTCAGTTTGGTACTCCAAGGTGTCTTTACTTTTAATGTGCTGGTAGGCTGCATTGTTGACGGAATAGTTGGTGATCTTCTTACTATCAAGTGCAACTGGTCATAGCATAATAGAAGTATATGTCAGAGGGCTTCCTGCAGTCTCACCTGTTGTATAACAACATTTATTTTTACTTATTGCTATAAAGAATGTGGTTAAAATTCCTGTAGAAATCGCTACTTTTCAGAATCATCAATTCCGTTCTCTCGTCAGAGTCCTTGACCATCTAGTAACTACTGCAGTCACTACACCCATCAGTACTGAAGTCATTCTTGCTGTCATCAAACTCCTCGTCACTACCACCAGAGTTACTGCCATCCTGGTCAGTTGTGGGGTAGGATCACGCTGCCACCAGGGAGGTTGAGCGCGGAGCAAACTAATGGAAGTATGTGAGATATACTTAAAGACTAATCGCCCAGAAGTCCCCCAGGTTGGCAGCTAGACAGGCCGTAGAGCGGATATCTAGCTTCTTATGTAACTAGTAACCTCTGTCTCAATAGCAACTCTTATACTCAGACTAAAAATCTCCACCAGAACTGTGCTCAGCCAGGTTTAAATAACTGAGCCGGTGTGTGTGTGGTATGACATAAAGACTAGCATGAAAAGACTACAACATTATGAATGAAAGTGTTAATTATTTAGTTCTTTCAATCATTCGGGATTTCTCTGGGCTACTCTATTGTTCATTGAAGGTGTAAGGCTCCTCACTATTTCCACATCACTGCCATGCTTGTCACTGCCATGCTGTGCCAGGTCAAGAATATTGTCTTCATCACTAGGATGCTGAAGTACCAATGTTCCACTAGCTAAGATAGCTTTCTACTTGTCATCATGAGCAGTTATAGCTAAAGTAATATTGGTTTCTAAAAAATTATTCTGTGTACTTTTATTATTATGAAATATTATTTTCAATTTATACTTTATCAGAAAGAAGTCTTATTGTTGTGACAAAATTTACTCAACATTTTCTTATGGCAGTCTATGTATTATATAAGCCTAAAATATACTTACAACAACATAGAATCGTCTGCAATTGTGATTGGTGGCTTCCTTGACTCCACAAGGCTGTAGGGCAAAATGGACGCGAAGACGCATTTTTGACGCATTTTCGCGTCCTCCGCGGTTATCAATTTTTCTCAATTGACGCGTATTTGCGTCTTCCGCGATTAATCGGTTAAAGGGATTACACATGGTTGCTTGAGATCTTTTGAAGCCATACTTCAAGTTAAATAAAACTTGAAATAAGTGTTCAATGATGAAATTAAAGTATATACCATTATTCATTTTAACAAAATAATGTGGCATTAAAAACGGAAGCGTATAAGTGACTTTGGGCTATGTGAACTCTATCACTGCTAATTGCATGGATGGTACAGAAATCTCTAGATGAGATTACTTTGTTTTTGTTTGTACTCAAAAACCTCGTTCATCACACTAATGTATATCAAAAAAGATTTTTAAATATCTCAAGCTAACTTACCAGTCACAGTAACTTTAAATGTATAGGTACTGCTGCCTCCTGGGTTAGTAGCCATTATAGAGTAGTTACAAGAATCAAGTGGTATCATTGAAGTTCTCATTAACATTGAAACCACAGGAGCAGGATCTGACAGAGAAGGATTAGTGATGGTGATACTGTCCTGTCCACTAGTGAGGACATTTCCATTGTGTGTCCATGTGATGTTTGTAAGAGGAAGGTTGAATGATGTGATATTCACAGACAGTTCTAAAGTGTTCCCAGCTAGAACTTCAGGAGATTGCATTAGGTCTTGACCACCAAGTGACACAGTAGGAGCCACTGCATAATGAATGTTCAAAATTTGCTTGAAAGCAGCACCATTGGTATCAATATAAATAAATGAGGAAGGGAAAAGGGAATGAGGAATGTTTTTATATGTGAGTATGAAGATTCATTTAGTGTTCAATCTACTACACACAGACAGAAATATGGGAGGATGGGTGACATCACAAGAAGTAAAGGGAGAAGCTGGAAAGCTTAAGAACAAGCTTCCCCACCTGCCCACCCAGACAAAACTCATAAACGTGTGTGTGTGTATATTATATCTTTATTATTATTATACTTTACCTTGAACAAATAATTGAAACCCTTCAGAATCCTCTCCTCCCATAGCTGCATTAGTAGCTCTACAACTATAATCCCTCCCAGCATCACTGGTATTGGTCTGTGTGAGTATTAACTCTCTAGTAACTGTTGCTAGGGCTCTAACTGGCTCATCAATAATAGGACTTGTAATAGTAACTCTGCTATCACTACTGGAGTTGAATATGACACTTCCTCTATACCACTGGATGTCAGGTGGAGGTACTCCAGTAGCTGTACACTGGAAGGTGATGACATCAGTTTCATTCACAACATAGCGAGTGGGTCCCTCAGGAAGATAAGAAGTGATGTTAGGGACAACTAAAATTGCATAATAGAGAAGATAGATAAGATATCACCACAATTTCAGTTTATCTCACCATGTACTGTAAGTGTAGTACTAATAGAAGTGATGTCACTGCGACCTATGATTGAATTGTCAGTACTACATGTGTACGTGCCACTAACAGATGCTGAAGTCTTCATCACTTGCAAGGTACTCATAATATCTCTGTTCCCTACTTCCATACTGGCTATGGAAATATCCCCTCCATTCATGAGAGGGTTATTATCAGGATCCATCCAGGTGATAGTAGGTCTTGGTAAACCTGATGCAGTGCAAGTGAAGGTAGCAGTACTGGGAGATGTCACTAGTTGAAGTGCAGGATACTCAGTGATGTTTGCAGCGACTATGAAACAACAAATACAACCACAAATATCAACAAACAATAGCAATAAGGGCAGATTCCATTTGAAAATACAGGTAACAATCACCTACTTACTGTGTCTTCATAGCTAAAATCACACTCACCTTGGATCTCCAGTTCTATTCCTTGACTATCTCTTCCAGGGTCATTCATAGCCTCACAGTAGTAATTCCCACTGTCAGCATCTAGTGTCTCATTTATAACTAGAGTACTATTCACGGCTAACACTAACCCTCTACCACTACTTAGAGGATAGTTATCAAACAGCACTGGTTCAAGAATAGTGACAGATCCATTAGTGGAGAGAGTAGAGTTTTGACCCTTACGTGATACAAGCCACCTGATAGTAGGTCGTGGTATCCCCACAGCAGAACACTCTAAGATTGCAGCATCATACTGGCTTACTCGAATCACCAACCCATCCTGAGGAGACACTATGCTAGGTACAGCTGCGGAAATGAAAACTCTGTAAATATGAATTACAATGTTATGTTTATTTCAAACTCACTATAGACTGTTAGTTCAGCTGATTCCGTAGTATCACTAACTACATTAGAGGCATTGCAGGTATATGTTCCTGCCAGTGAGGGCATGACGCTGGTCACTGTTAGTGTGCTCATCAACTGCCTCTCGCCAGTTCTCTCCTCTACAATCTTGAAATTGGACTCTTCCATTATCCTATTTGTTATACTGTTACGTGTGAGAAACCACGAGATATTAGGTCTAGGAAAGGCAGTAGCAACACAGGTGAAGCTGACTCCATCTGGATCAGTCACAGTTTCATCAGTTGGAGCTGTTGTGATGTTTGGTGCAACTGAGAACAATAATAAAATAATTAATCAACCATCTGATTGCATATGTTAGTGTCTCACCTTGAATCACCACTTCTATTGCTTGTACATCATTTCCAGGTGTGTTACTAGCCACACAATAATAGCTACCTCTGTCTGCATCCAGTGCAGTACTTATCGTCAAGTTGCTACTGACTCTGAATGCTAATCCCCTGTTACCCGATAGCTGGTAATTGTCTATTTGGAAAGGATCACTGATGGTAATGGATGCTGAAGTCATCAGTGTCTGATTCTGGCCTCCTCTAGTCCTCATCCATGCAAACTCTGGAAGAGGAATTCCAACAGCCGAGCATTGTAATACAACAGGTTGAAACTGGTTCACTGTTATTACTGTATTGTCAGGGGGAAACAATATCTCTGGGACAGCTGTAAAGTAATAACAAAAATAAAGTAAAAATATCAAGAAATACTTAATACCACCTTAATATTTCTATAACAATTCTCTAAATTTAAGCTGCTGTAACTTACTGTGTACAGTCAGTGCAGCTATTCTAATATCATCATTGACCACATTAGAGGCATTGCAGATATAGTCAGCAGCTAGAGATGGCCTGACTTGATTAACTCTCAATGAGCTCATCACTTGACGATCACCAGCACCAATGGCAGTGGTGATGTTGAAATCTGTAGTGTCTGATATTTCTACTGTGTTGCCATCCTGACGAATGTACCAGGTGATAGTAGGTCTAGGAAATCCTTCAGCAACACAGTCAAACTGAACACCATTAGGTTCTAACACAGTCTGATCAGCAGGTGCTTCAGTGATGTTAGGTGCAACTACATATTATAATAAAACAACAAATTATATGAATAACAAGCACACATAGTTGCTACTTTGCTGCTATTGTGGTTATTTACCTTGCACCACCAATTGGATTTCTTGACTATCACTTCCTGGAGTACTACTAGCTACACAGAAATAACTGCCACTATCATCATCCACTGCTGGATTGATCGCCAGAGAACTGTTCACACGATATACATCACCCCTACCATTCTCTAGTTGGTATAAGTCTTGCCGGGTAGTGGTAGAGATGGTGAATTTTGACGTGTCCATTACTGTCTGATTTAGTCCTCCTCTGGTTCTCAACCATGTGAATTGAGGGGAAGGAATACCAACTGCTGAACATTCTAGAATTACCATCTGAAACTGATTAATTACTACTTCACCAACATTTTCTGGAGCGATTATCTGTGGAATTGCTAAAAAAAAATAAAATAATAATAATACTTGTCCTCTGTTTTGTCATTTTAAACTTACTGTGTACAACTAATGAAGCTGATGCTGTATTATGTCTTACTACATTTGATACTAAACAAGTATAAGTAGCTGCCAAAGCTGGTCTAACACTGTTCACTGTTAAAGAACTTGTAACCTGACGATCTCTTGCTTCAACAATCATGATGTCAAAGTCTGTAAGATTTGAAGAGATTTCCATCATCATGCTATCTTGTATCACAATCCAAGTTAACACTGGTCTAGGAAGACCTTCAGCAACACAGTTGAATACAGCAGAGTTTGGATCCACTATAGTTTGGTTTATTGGTGATGTAGTAAATGTTGGCCCAACTGCAGTGAATCAAAACAAAAACAAAAACAATAAATTTAAATAATCCAGTGATACTATAAACAATTGCTTCTAATTTAATTCTTTGTTTTAATATTATCTTTATATGCAATATGTAACATACCATAAACTGTTAACTTGAATATGACACTGTCAGCTCTCATTCCACTTCCTGGAATATCAGCAGTACCAGAGCAAACAAATGCACCTGAATCTCCATCCACAGCATTGAAGAGTGTCAGAGTTATACTCATTTCATACAGATCAGTCGTAGGGTTCAGTAATGATAATGGACTTCCAAGCATGACTCTGTTTATTAGAAGATCTTCCATTGATGCTGGTCTTCCTTGATCTCTGGTGAGTTCTGTTCCATCATAGAAGAATGAAATTATGGGCATTGGAGAACCAGTGGCATTGCATGTGAAAGTAATGTCTGTTTGCTCATTTGTAGTAAAAACATCAGAATCCATAGGAGATGTCGCGATTGGTGATTCTACAATACACACATAATAACATACAATAGTAATTTCTGACTCACTTAAATACATGATTTATAAGTTTTTAAATTACTTACCATATACGGAGACCATAGATTCACTTGAAGTATCAGAACCAAGCCGGTTGGTAGCAATGCAAGTGTAATTAGCACTGTCAGTAGCATATGTAGTCGTCACTGAAAATGAACTTGAAGTATTAAGACTGGATGGGTTACTATTTGATATAAGAATATTCCTTCCATTCTCCAGAACTGAAGATGTATTGAAGATTCTATCTGTGCCATCATCCAATGTTCTGACCCATGCTATGATAGGTTGTGGAAGTCCATCAGCTGAACATGTTAGAGTTAAGCTCATGGGACTAAGTATATTTAACATAGCCATGGGAGAATTTGTCACCACAGGAGGAACTGAATCAGAAAATACAGTTTATGAGGAGCTAATAAATATTAAATATAATTACAGTAACTATCATTAATAAAATAGGATCTTGGACAACACAAGAGTAGTGTATTTCATATCAAATATATTAAAATCTGAAGTTCCTATTATAAACTTACAGAACACAGTGAGATTGAAACTACGTGACTCTATTCCTACTGTATTGTTGGCCGTACAAGTATGTATTCCAGCATCTTCTCTTAAAACATTTGATATTGTGAGATTTGAAGTAATAATAAGATATCCTTCTGTATTTGTACTCAATGAAGTAGTTACTTGTATTCTACTATCAGTCTCTGTAGACCAAGTGATGATGGGTCGTGGGTAGCCTCGGGCAGTACAGCTGAGAGTGAGTGAGTCTCCCTGGTCTCTCATTACTAGCATATCGTTACTAGGGTCCACTATATTGGATGAAGCTAGAACAGAAAAAAATTATATTATTACAGACGTAGTAATCATTAATCAATTAAAAATTTATATTTACCTGTTACAATAACACTAAAAGTTAGATTATCACTATTGACTGGGTTGGTGGCTGTGACTGTTGTGGGGCGGCTCGGCAATCCAAGGAATGCGTTGCCTCCTCGCACCTGATAACAGCACGGTACGCTGCCACCAGAGAGAACAAACTAAGAGTTATACTAGCCGAAGCCGAACCCTTAGCCAGCGAACTGGTACACAACCTCAGATAGACTAAAGTTAAGTGTAATTGTAATCTGAAGAGATCAGCACGCGGTCTAGAATATATACTGAGTGCTGACCCCTCCCAAAGGAATGACAACGACCAATCAAAATGCGACACAAACAACCAATGACATGATACATCGCGAGTTCTAACTAAATACGCATGTGTGGAGAATAACTAAATGACTATGAATACTATTAACTGTTCTTGCATAATGTTCTGTTCTATCTTCTATTCTGTCTTTATCTTTATCTACTTCTCATTCTCTTGACTTCTCTCTTCTACATGTGGGTGTATCCCCACATCTCCCCCCTCCTCCAGAAGACGGGTGCTCCCCGCACTGACTCCATTCGCATCTCTCTCTGCGACATCCACTGATTCTTCACATCTGCTCAAATCATCTGCAACGAGATTCTCAACACCTGCTCTATAGACAACATCAAAGTCAAACATGGACAACTTTAGACTCCATTTCAATATCCTTCTATTCTCTTGCTTTCTAGTCATCATCCCTACCAAACCCTTATGGTCGGTAATGACAGTAAATCTCTTCCCGTAAAGAAAATAAGCAAAATGGTTGACACTTTCATACACTCCTAGACCTTCCAACTCCTGCGCACTGTAGTTCTTCTGAGCTCCCTGGAGCTGTTTGGAGAAGAACGCAACGGGAAGTTTCTCCTCCTCACGGACCACAGACAACACTGCCCCCACTCCCGTACCACTAGCATCTGTGTCTAAGACAAATACATCACTTGCACAAGGAACATGAAGACACACAGACACTGACAATGAATCACACAAGCCACGAAAGGCATCTAACATATCACCAGTCCAACTCACCCTCGTAGACATTGCCGTAGACGTGTGAGGCGTGAGGACTGAGGAACATCGATGGAAATTCGGAATGAACCTTCGATAGAACCCTATCAACCCCAAGAAAGCACGTAGTTGCCTTCTGGTCTGAGGGACCGGATGATCCTTTATGGCAGCGACTCTAGCTGCAGGGACTGTCACTTTCCCATCACCCAACTGGTGACCCAGAAATTCCAATGACCTCTTGCCAAACTGGCATTTGGAACGCTTACAGGTAAGACCTGCTTCACTCAACACACATAATATCTTCCTCAAATGAGCAACATGCTCCTTCCAACTCGATGACACGACAAGAATGTCGTCTATATACACTCTAGCAAACCCAGTACAATCAACTAACACTTCCTCCATAAGTCTTTGGAAAACCGAAGGCGCGTTAGTAAGGCCAAACGGCATCCGTACAAATCTAAACTTTCCAAAGGGACAAACGAAACCGGTCTTGTCTCTATCTGATTCTTTCACTGTAACCTGGTGGAAACCCTTTGCAAGGTCAATCTTGGATAGTACACGACCACTCCCAACTTTCTCCACCATTTCTTCGAATGAGGGAATGTAGTATGGCTCCCTTATGGTCTTCTCATTAAGCTTACGGTAATCTACACACAACCGTACTGTACCATCAGGCTTCCTAACTGGAACCAAGGGCGAAGCCCACTTACTCTGGCACCGTTCAATGATGCCCTGACTCTCCAAACTCATCAACTCTTTCCTCACTAATTCTCGAATACCCAAAGGCACGGAATATGGAACCTGACGAATCGGCTCCTCCTCCTTCAACTCTATACCCATCACGACCTTCTCAGTACTTCCCGGTCTGTCAGAAAATATGTCTGTATATTCACTCAAAACTTCATCTAACTCTCTCTGAACAAAACCTTCACACTCCCCCTTAAGTATACTCCCACTATCACTCTCATCCTCAATAACTACGTCCAATCTACTAATATTCACTCTCTCCTTAAACAACTTTAAACAGTTCACATGCACAACCTTGTTATGCTTGACCTTCTCTATACTTCCAATTCTATAATTTACAGCGCCCACTTTCTTTACTACAACATATGGCCCTTGCCATGAATCTGCCATCTTACAGCTCATCCCTGGAACACGATATAATACCTTCTCCCCCTCCTTAAATTCTCGCAATCTAGTACCCCTATTGAGATACTGCATCCTAGACTCCTTTCCCTTTGCTAACCCTAAGGCTGCACAATCACGCATAGCTTCTAACCTTTCTGACATTCGCAGAACCCAATCACATACACTCAACTCGCTTGTCTCGCACTCGTACAATCCGTGGTAAAGTGCGTCTAAGGGTGTCCTAACACGAAACCCATACACAAGGTCAAAAGGACTGTAACCAGAGTCCTTGTGAGGCATCTCACGTAATACAAACAGAACGAAGTTAATCTGGTCCACCCAATCTATTCCATCTGCAATGCATTTCCCTAACACAGACTTCAAGGTACCATGCATACGCTCGACACACCCGTTGGTTTCGGGGTGATAGGGAGAGGTTTTAACCTTCTCCACCCCTAGCCAAGAACAAAGCTGACCCATAACCTTTCCACAAAACTGGGACCCCTGATCACTAAGAACAACCTCAGGCACAGATGTTCTGGAAAAAATGCTCCATAAACCTTCAACTACAGACTTTGCTGTGATACTTTTCAACGGAACGGCCTCTGGCCATCTGGTGGCCAAACACACGTAGGTCAGGATGAATCTACAGCCACCCTTACCCTTGGGCAACGGCCCTACAAGGTCGATTGCCACGGTCTCAAAAGGTTCACTCATCACCGGCCTGTCTACTGCCGGAGCCCTCCTAGGCTTACTCTTACTCTTCCTCTGACACAATTCGCAACTAGCACAATATTCCATGATCTCCTTGGCCATGTTCGGCCATACAAAGTACCTGCTCACGAGCCTAGACACCTTCTCCCCCCCCAAGTGTCCGTTCATATCATGCCCTAACTTGAGCACCTTCCCCCTAAGACTCTTAGGCAGTACAACTACTTCTCGGAACTCCTCCCAAGTCACATACATCTCACGAACTAAAACTCCTCTACTCCATTTAAACCCCCTCTCCTTCCTGTCGGCTAGTTCACGCCAAACACTCAAACTCTTATCTTCCTTGACTTCCTTAATCAAATGCTCTGTATCCTTGCCCTCTCTAATAGGACCTATCTCCTCTACCAACTTATTAAACTCTCCTTCAACAGTTTCTCCTGCTGCTAACTTGTCAAGAGGCACTGCACACCCCCTAACACTCTCCTCCCTTGCGTTCACCTGGGGCTTGTCCGTTTCAGGCGCACCTTCCACTTCATCCGCCCCATGCCTATCCCCCACCCTACTCACATCTTCGGGCATATTTAAGGGTTCAAGGTGGTTACTTGCAAGATCCTCGGGCTCATGCACACTCACACTACACTCGCCCTCGGGCACCACCACATCCCACTCTATGGCACTCTCAACCCCCTCTACATCACACCTATCTGACTCAACCTCCTGTCGTGCCATGCTTCTAGTTAAGACATTCACCTTCACCTTCTGACTCTCCTTGTAAGCCCTGATAGCCTCCCTGTAGGCCGTAGCCTCTACCTCATTATCTAGGGAAAATGGTATCAAACAGGCCACACCCTCTACTTCACTTTCATCCACCACTGTCCTAACACACTTCCTATAAACCCCAATCACAAAGTCTCCTATGAAACTCTTACATAACTTCTCCACTCCTCCATATCCTCTTACTAACACATCTGACTCCCACTTAACCCCTTCAGGGACTAATGCCCTGGGAATTGCAGCTAGCTCAGCCCCGGAATCGATCAGTACCTCAGTCCTGACACCATTCACTTCCCCAACAGCCACGTTTCCTGAGGCTCCTAGCTTACTATGCCTAAGCACAGATAGCTTAGTCGGAGGTTCCGTCTTAACCCTAGCTACTGTCCCCTTACTCTTGCACTCTGGACTCTTGTGTCCACTCTTCCCACAGGTATAACACACAGGCACCCTTGCCGTACTGGTACTCCCAGCCTTCTCCTTTCTACACTCAAAGGCTCTATGGCCTAATTCTCCACAATTATAACACTTAACAGTGTATCCACCCCCAAAACTACTACGCACACCTCCACTATTCCCCCCTACAACATTGCCCTGGGCCTTAACACTCGACCCTAACGTACTCACACCTCCCTTGTAGCCTCTGCCACCTGAGCTGGCAGGCTCACTGCCCAAGCTCCTAAAGTAATTGCCAGGCATCCTACCCGACATCCAGTCCTCCATGCTATCTCTCAACTCCCCCCACTGAGACACCTTCTTGGCGTCTATAAACACCTTACCACTCTCGGGTAAAACTCTCCTTATGACTGCTAAGGCCGCAGCTACAGCACAGTCATCCACCGACTTGCACTCCCCTAACATACCTCCTGTAACTCTCACGAGCCAATCAGCTATCCCCCCCGCTGTCATACTCTTGAACATGTCACTGTTCGCACTAAGCAATACATTACCATAGGTAATTGCCGTCTCCCCCACTGCTTTCAATAACCCCTTCTTAATAATTTCATATCCACTTCCACTGTCTAAGTCCTTATCCATTCTCTTACATAAACCCTCACTTAACTTGGGGTATAATCTCTCACCCCAAACTTCTTTACTAACATCACCCATTCCCATTATTCTTTCAAATTTACTAAGGTACGTACTAAGCTCACTCCCATCCTTGTACATGCCTAAACCCTTAAGTCGTTCATTTAACAATTCTCTTTTCTCCCTAACCCTTGTCTCCTCACGTCTATCATCACGTCGCCTCACGTCGTCCAATTGTCTTCGGGTCTCTTCCTCTTCTCTTCTCTTCTGTTCCTCTTCCTCTCTTCTATCTAAGAATCTTTCTTCCGCCAGCCGGTGTCGTTCTCGTTCTTGCTCCAAAGCCTTCTTCTGTAGCTCGAAAGCCTGCATCCTCTCCTGCCTATCCTGGGCATCCTTCTACCGTAATACTCAAGCAAAGCTGCTGCTCCTAGTGCCTCTCCTCCTTGTGCCATACCCGCTTCTGCCTCTCCTCTCACTTCTGATTCAACTTCGTCGTCACCCTCCTCAGGGCACTTCACACCAGACCTAAAAGGGTACGGTGAACGTCTCTCAACCTCAGTCCTCTTATGGGGTCGATATGGCTCCTCTCCAGCTACCCCTATGATCCTCTTGGTCCCCTTCGTCCTACCCTCACCAGTCACAGGCTCCATCATAGAAGGCAAGTCGAAACCAGCTTCTGGTAGACACCTATGAATTAGAAAAAATAGGATGAATAATAGCAGATACAGGTAATTAAAATCGCAAGACACAATCTCAGTCCACAGACACTCAAGTCCAATCAGCACGAACACCAACTACGGTACAACACTTATTAGAAATAAAGGGGATGATAAGGCGATTAACACTTCAGAAAATTTTACAACACAACACAACTTATCCACAAATGCTAGCAGACAGGCGGCCCAGCACTCTCCAGGTCCCTTCTGCCAATACTCCTTCCCGTGCAAGCACTCCGCACAAAACTCCAAGGTAGCCCGCGTCGCAACTTGGTCCACCGTAATGTCCACCACTGCCGTAGCACGGCAACCTCGTTAGCTCCACTGCCGAAGCAAGGTAACTGTGATCTAGGTTCTCTGCCGTAGCAAGTCCCTGTGATAATAGCTTCCTCTACCGAAGTAAGGTCGCACGATACTTCCAATGCCGAAGCAAGGTCGTGGTCAATCGTCCCAAGACGACGGGTAGATGGTTCTAATTGTTCGATCTGAATCTCTAGGAAAGGACGTCTCCCTCCCCGAGTCAGGTGGTCCCTCAAGTCCGCAGTCAAGAAAGGATCCCACCGCTGCCACCAAAATGTGGGGCGGCTCGGCAATCCAAGGAATGCGTTGCCTCCTCGCACCTGATAACAGCACGGTACGCTGCCACCAGAGAGAACAAACTAAGAGTTATACTAGCCGAAGCCGAACCCTTAGCCAGCGAACTGGTACACAACCTCAGATAGACAAAAGTTAAGTGTAATTGTAATCTGAAGAGATCAGCACGCGGTCTAGAATATATACTGAGTGCTGACCCCTCCCAAAGGAATGACAACGACCAATCAAAATGCGACACAAACAACCAATGACATGATACATCGCGAGTTCTAACTAAATACGCATGTGTGGAGAATAACTAAATGACTATGAATACTATTAACTGTTCTTGCATAATGTTCTGTTCTATCTTCTATTCTGTCTTTATCTTTATCTACTTCTCATTCTCTTGACTTCTCTCTTCTACATGTGGGTGTATCCCCACAACTGTGTAATCTCCAGCATCTAATGGTATCAGTGAAGTACTCTGTAGTGAAGACATTACTGGAGCTTGGTCTGACAGATCTGGGTTGGCAATAATGACTCTGCCCTCTTGGTTCATTAGAATGGTGCCATTGTGGGTCCAAGTGATGTCAGCGAGTCTGAGATTGAATCTCCCAATAGATACTGCCAAATTTAACACTGATTCTGCATCTACAATTGGCCTTCCCATTTGACCATCACCCAGAACTATGCCGGGTGCAACTGCACAATAGATCATAGACAATCTTGAGTCATAAATGCAACAGATAAACTTAACTTACGATATACAAGTAGACTAAGTAAAGAACTATCAGTTCTGGTTCCAGTCCCTGGAATATCAGCAGATGCTAAACATGTGAAATTCACAGAGTCTCCTTCTGCCACATCAAAGAGAGTGAACACTCTAGTAACCTCATAGAGCTGAGTTGTGTTATTAATGGTCATCATCTCTTCACCCAACATCACTCTGTCCACTATACTGGCTCCTACTTGTGTGGGCCTTCCATCAGTACGAGTGAGTGACTGACCCTCGTACATAAAGGAGATAGAAGGAGATGGAGAGCCAGTAGCTGTACAGGTGAAGGAAATGTCTGTCCCTTCATTAGTAGTGAATTCTTCAGTTTCCCTTGAAATTACAATGTTTGGAGCCTCTGTTATGTTTGTATGGACATAGTGTACAAACAGCAACAAATGAACCAAATTAATATGAAACTGTAAAATCATTGATAGAATTTTTTTATACAAATACTTACCAAACACAGACACCATTGACTGAGTGGAATCAGCAGTTCCCAGTCTGTTACTTGCCCTACATGTGTAGTTGCCAGAATCAGTTGCCAGAGTGGATGCAATGGAAAATGTACTCATAATTCTGTGGGATGAGATTTGGTTAGTAGTAATTTCAAAATTTCTTCCATCCTCTAATTTTGATGATTCATTATACATTGTCATTACACTACCAGAGACAGTTCTGAGCCATGTAATGCTAGCCACAGGAAGACCTTCTAATGAACAGTTCAATAGGAGCTGACTTGGACTGAGAAGTTGCAGATTATTAGGTGGGGAAACAAAAATTCCTGGTGGAACTAATACAGCAATCAAAGCAATGAATTATACATAATATTGAAACATGCCTGACTACAAATTAAAAAATATACCTTGCAAGTCTATTTAAGGCATGGCTTAGTGTCAAGTATCAAGTAACTTATAACTAAAACCTATATTGTCAATTAGCTCTAACATTTTTTTCCATACTAAATTTTTATGAAAACCAATAGAATGGAATATGTCAAGGTCACTTAAAAATAAAAAACAGTTAAGTAGATGTGATTATAAGTATGTAAGATGATTAAGCACTAAAAAGGTGACCAGAATGAAAGGAGAATCATAATTTTGTGCCGTTTGTATTCCAGGTCTTTAAGCAAAAGGTATAGCTCAATATTTCGGGGCAAAATTACGATTAAATGGTGAATAATTATGTGCTTCAATCAAGGAGTCAAATCCAGGACATGTGACTTCAGTAATCAGCCATGTATGACAATGCACAATTTTCAAGCCTCAAGCATGGGAATTATTTAATATATATATATACTTCCGTCTCACACTAACTTTAACATGGGGCAAACTATCATGACAACATCTCATTATTTAATATGTAATTATATCAAAATACTGCAAGCATATAAAAGATGAAATCTTAAGAAAACATTACTAATCAAACATACAGTTGATAGTAAGAGTGATTGTACGGATTTGAAATCCCTCAGAATTACTTGCACTACAAATGTATGTAGTATCACTTCTCTGTAAATTAGCTATGTTAATATTAGAAGTAATAACTTCAAATCCTTGGATGTCCTCACTCTCTGATGTAGCCACAGTTCTGGAACTATCAGGACCAGGAGACCATGTAATGTTGGGTCTTGGATTGCCTCTAGCTATGCAGCTCAACACAATATTATCTCCTTCATCATATTCAATAGTTATATCATTAGGAGGATCAGTAATCATTGCAGATCCTATATATGAAGTAATGGACTAACATTGAAATTTTTTTTGCTAGGTAAATGGAGAGCCACCCTTACTTATACCTTGTCAAGCAATAATTATGTTTGACAATATTAAAAAAAGCACTGCCTTCTATCAAACCCATTAGTCTTAAGCTATTGGGATTGACATTTTTGCTACAGTAAATGTAGAAGGTCAAATCTTCATCTTAAAACTCATCATATCAAATATGACTGTGCTATCTATTCAGTTGGAAAAACCATCAGTAATGAAAAATGAATGAGCATTACTTAATGAAGCTTCCCTTCCTTAAACTCTATATTTTGAACCCTTAAGAGTAAACCTGGTTTTTAACCTAAGAATTCTGTCTAATTGGGTGTGGTAAAGTTACAGCTATACTAACCTCAACACGTTGTGGCTTAAAAATCAATTGTTATCCTTTAGAAGATTGCAATGAAATGGCTATTACACTATCAAAACAGAACTTGTTATCCTTGTGTAGACAAATAAGCTCCCTTGTGACTGTTTAGCTACTAATACTTCTATATTTAGTACACAAGTCTTACCATTTTTTGTTCATTTTTCATTTTATATTTTTGTCCCCAATATTAGAATTCTTTCTCTAGGTCATACTTTGTATTACCTTATTAGGTCATGAGTTAATTCTATGACCAATTCCTAGGTGGTCTTCAGTTAACCCCGACTAATTGGAATAATACAGCAACAAAGGCAAAGGTGAATCCTTTACCTTCATGAATAGAGTAACAACCAGTTTTGTTCCTTGATGTATAGGTGTGGTAAGAACTAGAGGGTTTCTTTTCCTCATTCCTTCAGTGTAAAAAAGCTGTTAACAGATGATCAGCCAAATACCTGCCAAATAGCAATTTTGCTATCTCCGTATTTTGTCCCCCAAAACAAAATACATAATTTTATGTACAATAAAGGGGGAAATAACAACAGATTCAATAGCAACAACAACGACAGAGACAACAACAACGGAAACAACAACAACAGAAACTACAACAATAGACACAACTACGAGACATCGGAGCGCGCTACCCAGGCTGTAACGTGTCGATTGTTCCGCTTTAACTCACCTGACGATATCCACAACACGAGTAAAATCAGTGGAGTCCACTTATTCCTCCACATAATTATTGCTCACTAAGCCAGGTAGGTGTTTTTCACCGCCTGTGAAATCACGGAGACTTGGACAATATTCACAGACTGAACGAAGGTCATCAGACTGGCGTGCGACGACCCTTGCCCAACATCTTAAGACCAAAAGTTTGTCCAGGCTACGGTAGAAAGTAGGGGTTAGCGAAATATGCTGGCATAATTTTGAGCATAAGTGATTTCATAAATACTAGCATATGCTAACATAAATACTAGCATATGCTAGCATAATCAGTGTAATTGTGAGCATAATGAGGAACATAAGATAGCCAAAAAACAATATATAATATATATAATATAGTTAGTTTTTATTGTACTTTAACAACAACAATTTGATGTAGTCTTCAAGTAAATGTCTTTGGACGATTTAAATTAATTTTTGAGTCTACTGAATACCTTCCATGTGGCAATTTTATTTAAAGATTCCAATATCACTTTTTGTAAGATATAAAATTCAGATCCAACACGGTTGCCCATTCAGCAACTCACATATCAACATGGCCATATCAAGAGTCAGATTTGTCACGTGCACAGGAATTTTATAGTTGTGAATGTGGTTGAGGTGACCTTCGAACTCTGTCTACGAGGATAACGCATAACGTCAGCATAATAAGATATTTCAATTAGCATATATTACTGCAATGATGAGCATTGCTATAATAGCATAGTATAATAACTAAAAAAAAATAAGCATAAATCGCCAACCCAGTTAGGTTGCTTTTCATTGTCTCTTAGCTTTTAATGCAATCCAGGTTACCCTAAGGCCGCAAGCCCACCACTAAAGCACAAAAAACTAAGCCATACTCCAACAATTTGTGATCCATTGTCATGGCAAATTGTGTACAGTCTCGTGTAGCTGGCCCAGGGGAGGATCCAGGGGGGAGAGGGGGCCAGAGGGCCAGGGTCCCCCACCTCCAAACCAAATTTATTGAAATGATTAGGTGAATCAGGGTACCAATAATAAAGCATTTGAATTCAAGTGAATTTTTTGAATAACTGGTTATTATTAGAAAAAAAATCATTGACAATACATGTAATTCCAGTAAAATCATGTACACTTGTGGAAGTAAATAACATCACAATAACACAGATGACTCAAATACAATAATAACTAAGTTTATCTATGGTGAATGATGTTTATGACAAGTAATCTGTATCTTGTATGCTACCATTAACTTCCTCTTGTTGTTCGGAGCCTTGGGCAATTGACACTTAACAATGGCTGTGAACTTTCCTCTGCAATATCTGAGTCTCTGCGAGTTGCTTGATGGTTATGAATCCATAGTAAAAATTGGCTCATGGACAGTGTAATTGTTCCACCAACTAAAGCTGCAGCACCTGGGAATACCAAATTTGATTCACTTAATGAGATTCAAAGATGTATGTTACTCTTCTGCTCCCATATTTGCAGCTTTACTCAGACACACACACACACACCTCCATAGTTGCCAACCGTAGTGAATTTGGTGTGATAGTCACACCTTACTGACAATATGTCATCCTGTCACACGTACATCATCTTTCATCATGATTTATCTCTTTACTTACTGTTCAGTTGTTCGCTACTGTGTAGAAAATACCTAAATTAGTTAGTCTCTTGGCATGTAAAACTACTTAGGGTCTTCACCTATAGCCGTTAATAGCTAAGAAAAGGGTCAATGGACGTAGGATAGCCAAGCGTTAACACTGTCTTTTTCATAAAATCATGCTCTTATGATCCAATTTGGCCCAGCTTACTTTATATGGCAGGTTGACAGGTATGCACCTATGATAATTCAAATGAATACTGTATAATGATTCTGCATGAACTGTCCAGCAAGTTAGGCATAATGTTCGTATTCCTGGAAGATGTGATGACATTGCACCCTTAAGCTTACGGAATCTTGCATCCTTTCAAGAAGAATACTTTCGTAACTTGCATATTTCATGAACGTAATCGAGTACACATGAGATAATGGTTTAACATTATTTCTGGGTGTCCATAACATTTAATATAAGCAAATGATTTGGACATTTATTTATCATTGAAGTGCGTAGATTAGCATTTTTCAACTTGGTTCAGGAGATAGGGGGGTCCCTGGCCCCTTCAGTGCCTCTTCCCTTCCCTGAATTCTCCCCTGCCCTGCATCACTTGGTGATGGTCTAGGTTAAAACAATATTTTGGAGTTAAAGAGGAGATTGTGATGGAGGGCAGACTTCCAGAAAAAAGTGGCATGCAGATATTCAAAATTATGATAATGGGATCAATTGTCAAATCTATGGCTGTCCCGCCTAACTTGGGATTGTTGCTTAGAAAGTGGGAATTGCTTAAAAACTGGAAACATCCTGTAACTGGGATAATACAATTGTAAATCAATTTATGGGGTGTACATGTAAACAACTTCTACACACTAATGCTGAACTTTTTGCAGCCCAGATTTGATACCAGGAAAGACAAGAATGCATTGAAAAGCAGAAGTCTTATTATGATCGTAATGTTAGCCCCTCCCCCACTGGAGACAGAGAGACAGTATGGATGCAACTTCCAGGAGACAAAACATGAAGTCCATATGTATAGTCCTAAATGAGGAAGCCATGTAGTTCAAGTTGACTTCATAGAAAACCAGACTAGTTTCACAAGCACAAGAGAATAACAAGAAGAAACTTCATTGTTAAGGAAAGGAAAGATATAACAATGTCATTAAGTATGCTATCACTGTTGATTATTGTGTCAGGCATGTCACCCATGATCATGTGATTATTGTTCTGTTGTGAGTGTGCATTTTGTGTTTGCATTTTGTGTGTGCTTGTGTAGCAAGGAATTAAATGTCAGTCACTAGATATCTCTACAGTGTAGCCAGTCCAGGTGTTTGGGTTCCATGTTCATTACATAGGCTTAAACATTGTATGTCAAAATTAATTCACATAATGGGTCTGAATTTTGATACTTTATGGGGTAGCATCGGCATTTGCTATTTTTCAGAAATTTGTTGAAATAGGCATTAGCTACTAACATTGTTTAGGTACCAACATTGTCATGTAGCTATAAACTCGTGTAGCCAAATCCTTTACCTACCGCTAGTGTAGCAGTAGGTAAAGAGGTGAAATAACATTTGTATAGCATGACAAGAGCAATAAAGTAATAGATAGAAGTGGAGAGAAAAGGGAAAATGGCCTAGGACACAAGTTGACCTCACCATGTGAGGGACTTGGCAGGCAGTAAGTACATATAAGGAGTGAGGGGGAAAATAAGAAATGTATGAGTCATATATGATAAAACGGTTTAGATGTGTCCCAGCTTGTAGGGTTCTAGAATTGAAGATGTGGTAGGAGCAGCCAATAGTTACTTTCGCAGCCTATTGTAGCAAACTTCTTGCTTTAGCTTTAGACAATTGAAAAGACAGAGAGATACAGGAGAGAGCATCAGTCATGTGTAATGACCTGGGGAACCGATTTCTAGTGCTTTGTATGAGTCACTACATGAGACTAATGTAGCTAGTGACAGATAAAAATGTTGAGAGCATTTATCAAAGTCTAAGGAATGTCATTCCGAGGGGGGAGGGATCCTTTCAAGAAGGGGTGAAATACAGTAAAACTTCTATTAACGAATTCTCTGAGAAGCGACTGACCTCTCTGGAATGACCAAATAATGTGCGCCCGTTTACAACTTCAATAAATCTAGTGCATTTAGAACCTCTGCGAAGCAACCACCTCTTATCTCTGATCAGCAACCATTTTCTCAGCACCATCTTGCTCAAAATGAATACATTTTCCCCTCTATGACCGACCAAAGGCCACACCTACTGAAAAATTGAGATATTTTGTTTGCAAATTATACTCTCATTACATCATTTTAAGAATTCTTTATAGAATATAATTCCCTATATACATAAACTAGATAATTAGATGTCTCTCATCGTCTCTCGAGTCTCTTTAGTCTCTTTTCTCTTCTAGTCTTTGTAGTCTCTTTTTTCCTCTAGCCTCCTTAGTCTCTTCCGGTCTCTTTAGTCTCTTCTAGTTTATTTAGTCTCTTTAGTCTTTTATAGATGCTTTAGTCTCTTCTAGTCTAGCTGCAAAAAAGAACATAGATCAAGCATTGTAGTAATTTATAAAGCAATACATATCTTCATATGGGCTATTCATATATATTATGCAAAATAAACTCATTGGACGTGAAAATTTTTAACAGAAATATATATGATTAATGTTGGTGTTTATTGATCTCTAGACGAAAAGCTAAATTTCCAGATACAGAAAAACTGCTACATTTTTGTTGATAAGGAGAAGTTTAGGCCAGGAGGTGTGAGAGAGATTTGCCCTGCCAATCTTAGACAGAAGCAGATTCTCCACAATCGGTTAAATGAAAATTTCTTAGTTATAGTTTTTGTCATCCACTCTACTGTTAGTTACTTATAGCTTCAAAAATTCACCGTAGCTATTCTAAAATATAGTTTTTCCATGTTCTCTACAGCTTAGTTTAGTTTTCTTACAATAATTATTACCTCAAATCTAAGAAAATTTGGTTTTAGTCAACTAAAACAACACTGTCCATAACCTGTCATTGATATAATATATTCATGTATTAAGTGTTTAATGCTCTACAAGTTACTTCAAGTGCTCTGAGTATGCTCTTAATTTCCTTGAGGTCAATTGTTATTTTATCTGTTAATTTTACTATAATGTGTGTACCCTGCCAAGAGGAAAGGAATATGGTGTGTCTGGTCATTACTTATGTTTTGTGATTTCCTATATCACATTGATATTGTTTACGGGGCTAAAAGTACTTTTAAGGTTTGAAGATCATTTATTAGTAATAATTAATTATGAGAATTTTTTATTTTGCTATTGGATTAACTCAACATAAGTGCCGTTTTAGCTATTTGGTTTCATCATCCATAGTCAAATATTCGACATATCCAGGAGTTAGTCAAATACGTATTGGTTGAAACTTTTACTGTACATCAAATATCTACTTGAAACCTCCCTTAAAAATTAAATTAAATTAAATCATGATAAAGTCAATAGCTACAGCTTTTTCTGACTAATTTAGTTAATGTTTTACATAGTTACGCTTGATAAAAAAATTATTTCAAAATTAGTATATAATTTAAAATACAAAAAATATCTACAGTGAACTAATTATTGATCAGTACCCACCACTGTTCAATATCGTTTTTAGCTATCTCCAGGTATTACATCATAGGTGCCTTCTTTATTTCTCTCCACATGATCTCTTATGTCTTCATAACTTTGACTTGTTTCTCCTCTAACCGCTTGGTTTTGTGTATTTTCCGTATTTTCATAAGTAACATCATTGACAGCACTTCCTGTTGCTGTCCCACTGTTGCCTGGCATCTTATGACTCTCATATGCCTTACACTGGGAAAATGAAAACTCGTCACTTCCTACATTTTCGACAACACTGCTTTTCATTCTTGACATATTATCAATAGTGTCATACTCATGCAAGTCATTGCTCTGATATGAAGACACCTCTAATGGCTGCTGTTGAAAATGTTGCAGCTGAACTTGAGAGGATCTAATACATGACAATAATGGCAATTGTGTATTTCATTTAAAATGATTATATCAATTCACTTTGATTATATGCAATATTTATAAACTAAAAGCTACACTTACATGTTTGGAATGGACTTCTTAATAAAGGATCCACTACTTCTTAGTCTAAGATATACAATTATTACAATTGCAATTACCAAAGTTATTAAAGTCGCACAAACAATAGAGATTATTATAATTGTAGTTAGATTAACTTCTGTTGAAGTATTACTATCAGTAACACCATCAGAAACACCATCCATGACACTATTAGTTTCACCATCAGTTACAGCATCAGTAACAGTATGACTCAATGTGGTGATAGCTGTTGAAGAGTCACACTCAGGATCACTAAAGGAAGCAATTAATACTGGACATGAAGACTTCACAGTCAAAATTTGTGCTATGATATTTATTGAAGGTCCGCTTGACACCCATTGCTGTAATATTTGCACAAATTCGAGTGCTCCCACTTCCGATGTGCCCTGAACTTGTGCTCTGTATGTAACAAGTTCAGGTGAGTTGCCAAAGCATTGAAATCCTCCATTTGTAATTGCAGTATTCATATTAATATTACACTGGCACTGTTGTATTAATAATGATGTCAGGTGAGCAATGATGTCCTGAGATTTCTCTGAAGGACTATCATTCTGTAGCACATAATAATGTACTATAATGAATGAACAATGCATGCAACTAGCCTTGAGTAACTCACTTTCCACATATCGCAAGCAGTACCAGTCAGTAAAACAAGTTGTAATAGCTCGTCTATAATATAAAGAAATAATCAATAATACCTGAACCGAATTAACTATGTCAATTTGTTCCAATATTATGATATAGACAACATAGGTAAAAGAAAAAACAATGTATGGAAGAGGTGAACTTCCATTATCCATAATACTTTGTAATTAGTACTCATTTTAATTACTTCCTTATAAGCTGTAAAAAATATTAGCTTCTAGATTATGCCAATTACAGCACTTTGACATCTTCATAATCTTATTGACTAACATACAACAGACAATTATTTATGGAATGGACAAAATAATAAAAGTATTTACAATTGAAACATAGTAGTATAAGAATACATTAATGGCAACCTAGTATAATGTCATAACAGGATTTCCTGAAAATTCTAATCAGGACATAGAATAAATACGACCCTTTAATATAACTAATTTGTGCCTTACTTTCCAGTACCACATGCTCATGTATACATGTATTAATAGTACGTCGCGTAAGTTCCCCATTCAAAAATGTATGGGAAAAGTCGCTGTTCAATTGAAATAGCACGGGAAAAGTGAAATAGCGCGTAACTAATTGAAATACCTCAGTAACTACCCTCAGTAGCTAAGTGAAATAGTACAGGTAAGTGCGCATGCATGCAGCGTTAACCTTGAAAATGTACAGTTCGAGTTGTTGCTAGTTGGAGACAACGTCATTCTCTTCCACGGAACCTCTACCAGTATTAGACAGAATGTTTTACAACAGATTAGGAGGAGCCGCATGTTGAAAAGAAAGTTCCAGCGGAAGCTAATCCTGAAATAAGGAGATAGTGAGTGAACAATACAGTGTAGCTATAATTGCAAAAGACTTTTTTTTTTTTAACTGACCTACTATTAGAGAGTGATAGCACGGGTAACATGTGCTATTAGGGATCAATAGCACTCGTAAAGCAATTGAAATAACACTCGGCTTCGCCTTGTGCTATTTCAATCGTGTTACTCGTGCTATTAATCCCGAATAGCATGGTTACCCATGCTATTACTCATACTAATAGTAAGTAGCCCATTCAAAAATGTATGGGAAAAATCACTGTTCAATTGAAATCGCACGGGGAAAGTGAAATAGTGCGTAACTAATTGAAATACCTCGGTAACTAAGTGGAAACTAAGTGAAATACCTCGGTAGTTAAGTGAAATAGTACTGGGTAAGTGCGCACGCGTAGAGCGATAACCTTAGAAACGTACAGTTCCAGTTTGAGTTGGAGACAATGTCCTTCTCTACCACAGAACCCCGTATTAGACGGAATGTTATACAACAGATTAGGAGGAGTCGTACGATGAAAAGAAAGTTCCAGCGGAAGCTAATCCTGAAATAAGGAGATAGTGACTGAACGATACAGTGTAGCTACAATTGCAAATTACTTTAAAAAGCTGGCCTACTATTAGCGAGTGATAGCACAGGTAACCTGTGCTATTAGGGGTCAATAGCACTCATAAAGCAATTGAAATAACACTCGGCTTCGCCTCATACTATTTCAATCACATTACTCGTGCGATTAATCCCGAATAGCACAGTTACTCGGGCTATTACTCATACTAATACCATAACCAAGTCATTTTTCAATTCAAAAAAGTGTGATATTATTTTCAAATACCACAGCAGTAAAAAACTGAAATAGTGATTGGTCACAGCAATCTTTTCGCGACCTTGCCGCACTTTTACCCGCTAGGCAATGTTGTGGCAAAATTCTAGGGAAAATATATTTAGCAACGGTAAGGAAAGTATGAATAATAGCAGAACCGGGATGAAAAAATTACTTTGACGGAAATATTATACAAGATCATGGTTTTCTTAGCTGCAGAAATGAACTGTTGTCTTTGGCTATAGTATTAACATTATGATAGCACGGAAAATTGTGGTACTTGGATAAATAGCACTCGTGCGGCGAGAAATTTCACTCGGCTTCGCGTCATGAAAATTTTCTCACTCCACTCTGCTATTAATCCAGAGTACCACAGTTTTCCATGCTATTATATCTCAATATAGATAAGTAATAAATTTAAATGAAACCCAAAAAAATTACAAACACCAAGCAGAATAATATCACATTAATGCCCTACTAAATAATGAAAAAATATTAATTAATAGCAACAATAAAATGATAATAAAAATGTTGAAAAAAGTACTTACTAGATGCTGTAAGTATCGAGAAGGGACCTGCAGGTAAGCTATTTGCCTCAAGTGATTCTCTGTCTAGTGATGTCACACTAATATTATATCTAGATCCTTCACTTAGACCAGTCAACATGGCACTCCATGTTCCATTGGGATAAGACATTGCATTAATAGAAGTAAATATGGGCTCAATGGAATAAGTAGAATTAAACTCGGCAGTTATCTGTAGAAAAGTGTCAAGATTTCATTAGTTTAATAGTAAACTAAATTGAATTGTTGCAACATACCCTAAAAATATTAATTGCATTAGGAGAGTTCCATGTGATTGTTAAACTAGACTCCAATATGGAAGAAAAAGTAATGCCAGCTGGTGGAGGAGCTGAAATGAAATAATTTGACAGCATGAAATTTCTAACCATCAATATGTAATAAGACAGTCAGTACAAAATATTTCAGGAATGGCATTGCACAAGATATGTGGCCCATTGTGTAATCACTGTTTCCAGCTACTAAATGAAATCTCATTTTAACAGTACTAACTTCATAAGTGTTTCTTACCACATGTTAGGCAGGCAGGACATAAAGTAAAATATCATTTCCTGTAGCATGTGCACAATCAGGAAATAGATCTCACTGGAGATCAAACCTGTAGCTCTAGGTTGAGTGTTGATGAGTTAAGCATGAAGGTTTTATGTTAAATTCCCAGACACACCAAATATTACGTTGTTGTTTTATGGAGTATATCGCATATATTAGAAATTGTCACTATGATAGTAGTGAGATGCTTGTATCAGAAAGCTAGAAGGGTAACTAAGATGAGTGAAAACTTGAAGGAAGAAGAGAAACACCTACACAAAGTACTTCAAAGTAATGGTTATGACAATGCAACCATTAGGGCAGGCTCTAAAGAGTTACCTTCTAAAGATCACACAAATACTGAGCAAGAGAAAGGCTTGATTCTAACTATTCCGTACATAGCAGGATTGAGTGAGAGCATTCAGAGAGTGTGTAGAGACTCTGACATCAAAACAGCATTTAAGTCGGGTAAGACACTAAGATCACATCTTACTAAAGTCAAAGATACTATACCTACTACCACAGAGTCATCCATAGTGTACAGTATACCCTGCAGTTGTGGTAAAGTATACATAGGTTAAACAACTAGAAGGCTTGAGCAGAGAGTAAAAGAACATCATGATGCTTGTAAGAGAGGTGATGAGAAGGTTTCAGCCATTGCTTAACATGCTTGGCAGCAGCTTCACCCCATTAAATAAGAAGAGGTAAGAGTTGTAGACAGAGCCAGTAAGAATCGTGAGTTGAAGATCAAGGAAGCTCTACACATACAAATGACACCTGACAACTACAAGTATAAGAGATTCCAGGATGCTGGTTGTCCATGATGCGTGCAAATCACCCTCCAGGATATATAATAAACAGTAAGCGTGCCCTTCAGAAATCTTGCTGTTTACTTTGTGTTTATATCACCACGGAGAGTTCAACCTCAGTCGACCCCTGAAGAGGACTTTATTCATTTAACAAAATAATGTGGCATTAAAAACGTAAGCGTATAAGTGACTTTGAACTAAGTGAACTCTATCACTGCTAATTGCATGCATGGTACAGAAATCTCTAGATGTGCTTGCTTTGTTTTTGTTTGTACTCAAAATCCTCATTCATCACACACTAATGTATATCAAAAAAGATTTTTGAAATATCTCAAGCTAACTTACCAGTCACAGTTACTTGAAATGTATAGGTACTGCTTCCTTCTGGGTTAGTAGACATTATAGAGTAGTTTCCTGAATCCAATGGAATCAGTGAAGCTCTTATTAGCATTGATACCACAGGAGAAGGATCTGACAGAGAAGGATTAGTGATGGTAACACTGTCCTGCCCACTAGTGAGGACATTTCCATTGTGTGTCCATGTGATGCTTGTAAGAGGAAGGTTGAATGATGTGATATTGACTGACAGTTCTAAAGTGTTCCCAGCTAGAACTTCAGGAGATTGCATTAGGTCTTGACCACCGAGTGACACAGTAGGAGCCACTGCATAATGAATGGCAAATTTGCTTGAAAGCAGCACCATTGGTATCAAAATAAATAAATGAGGAAGGGAAAAGGGAATGAGGAATGCTTTTATACATCATACTATACAGAACTTACCTGCTTGGATTAAAGTGACAGTGTCATTTACACTTCCAAACCTGTTGCTAGCCACACATGCATATGTGCCATAATTAAAACTCATTGAAGTAGTGATAGAAATATTGCTGGATGTGGCACTGCCTGATAATGGAGTCACTTCATTCCCGATGGGATCTGTCCATGTGAAGGTTATAGGAAGATCTGGTGTAATAGCAGTACAGGACAGCACCACTGTGGATCCAGTTACTAGTATAGAGCCTTCAGAAGGAATTTCAGCTGATACACTTAAAGGAACTGGGGAAGAATAGGTTAGATGTAATACTCTGCTAATGTTTGTAAAAGAGTTATATGAGTAAAATGAGGTTGTTGTTTTTTAATAATTTTTTCCTAAAATAATCCTGCTCCATCTTTCATTCTTACTGTATAAGAATACAACAGTGTTAGAATGTTTTTGTGTTCACTGTTTTTGTTGGTAACATGTTAAACGTCTTCAAAAATAACAAAATGTGGATAAATTTAGAACTTGTACCTAATTTTACCATCACATTAATGCCAAAGGTTTTCTATTAGCCTTTAAATTGAAATTAAAATCATTAAGTCTAATTTAATCTTATCATTTTTATTGGAATCATTTCATTACCATTCACTTTACTTGTTCCACTTTATGGTTTTATGCACCACTGCACTGTAAGGGATCATTATAACTTCACATAATTGTAGTTTACTCTACTTTCATTTTACACAGAAAAAATTTGTTACATAATACTGATACATGGAATGCAAGTATTGTGTGACATACATACCTCCTAGTGTAATATTCAGAGAACTTGTTGCTGCAGATCCAATTCCATTAGTCACAGAACATCTGTACGATCCCACTTCAGTGTCTTTAATACTTGGATAATTCAAATTGTTGAAAGAATCCATTGTTGAAGTAGTTGCAACTGAGACACCTTCATGAGACCACTCAAACATGTAATTCATAGGGTTTCCCCTAATAACTGAACATGTAAGTGTAACACTATCTCCTACAGCCACCCTCTCTATATTAGCTGACACTTCAACTTCCGGAGAAACTACAAAAATATTATATTGACTATGAATTGTATATGATCACTTCAATAAGTTTGTCTTACCTTGTATCTGTACAGTGATGTTGGCACTGCTAGTCTGTTGTGTACCAGATATAGTATTAGTTCCAGTACAAGTGTACAATCCATTATGTGTAGGGTATTGTGCATTCACTAAGTGAAGTGTAGATACTGTATAAACAGGAGTGGTAGTCACAGGATTAATATTAGTTACAGGATTAGTGACCACATCACTCTGACTGAAGTTAGTGTTCTGGTTGTTGATAGACCATGTGATGGAGGGAATGGGTCCTCCAGTTGAATTGCAGGAAATGTCTACAGCTCCGCCTTCTAGAACTGATACTTGCATATCACTGGTCACAGTGGTGATGGGATTTCCTGTAAAAAAGTTAAAGTGGCACTGAATCATGTACCTTCTTTGACAAAACTCATTTAAGGTGTTCTGAAAGCATTCACTTCAATTATAAATTATTTACCTATGTTTGTTCTTCTGCTCATAACTTTTCTTGTGAGTAATGAAAATAACATAATTTTTTTAAGGCCAATATAAGTGTCTATAATGGAAATCTACAACATTATATTTGTTGCAAACATACATATAGGTATGGAGGAAAGAGGCTAAGCTTTTCTTCTTAAAAAAGGAAAGATATGAAAACCATTGAAAATGACACTCACATCAACTTCAGCATGTTACTACATACTATATTTTATGCTTCAAGAAAACTAGAGGCTACAATTATAGAATTTACTTGGTACAATTAGACTATAGCATGTAATTACAGGAAAATAATATATTATGCATTTAAATAGCAAATATGCATTCTTATCATTCAATTATATAGATAGACTAGCTCACTAAGAATAATTATTGATTGTTTTTACAAAAAATTCCAAACTGCATTTCTAATTTCAATACTTTTGTTGTTGTATACCTGTTGAAGCCACTTGTATTTCTACTCCTGCTCCTCCACTTCCACTGTATGTGATGTCATATAAGCCATAGTCACTTGCTGTTGCTGGCTCACGAACAAATATCTCAGAAAAGTGGACAAATTCACTGAGCTCTGCAGGAGCAGCACTAGAAGCTCCTAAAGCATTTCCATTTCTAACCCAAATAATAAATCCATATGTTCCACTTGCTGCTACTTCCAATACCATTTTTCCAGATAGTGCAACAAACACAACTTGAGGAGACACTCTTTCAGGAAGAGATGGAGTACCTGTGGTAATAAAGAATTATACTGAACTTAGTACTTCATGTGTGAATATTTTACTGTCTTACAGCATAGATCATAATTATGCAAAAATAGACCTTACAAAGCATTTTCTTTGCTAATCTACACAAAAACTACTTGATTACTGCAAAATCTGCAGACCAAAACCATAATAGAGCACACAAATTAAGGATCGGATTCCTGGAAGGAAGTTATTGATAAGTGCATCCCCATCAACGAAATATTACATTATAACCAAGTTTGACTGGTATTATAAGGTGAGATATATCATTAACTCCACTTTAATACAATTTTCAACATCAATGTACTCAAAGAACATAGCAAAAAAATAAAACACTCAAAATAGATAAGTATACTACTTTTCAACATACATAATATTATGGTACTGATGGATCTTAAAAATTACTTTAAAGCAAACTTGAATTGTATATTCATACCGATTAATAAAAAACAAATCAGATACAAAACATCTGTCAATGAACATTATTATAGCTGAGCATAACAAAAAAGAAGGGAAGCCAGTAACTATTTCCAATATATACTGTTCCTTACTTGTCACCACAAGAGATACTCTGTAGTTTACCTTATCAAACCCAAAATTTTCCAAAAGGTTGAGATAAGTAATATTCAACACAAAAAAAAAACTAGTCCTTTTATACTAAAGTGAATAAAAGCATTTATCATTGGTTAATGTAAATGCTATTTATTGTTACCCATGTGATTTCCAATATTACCCAATACATGCTTGTAGAATGTGCAAACGATGATGAGCATGTTGATATGATGGTGATAACGTTACCCGTAAAATTGAGTTATCTGATAAAGTCCCTCTAAACATAATTTGCTATACAATTTGCCATTTGCCATATGTAAATAGGCAAGAAAAAAATTATATGCATGCATAAATTAATGTACATCCAGTGTGTTGGCAAAGTTGAAATAGTCAGCATGAATGTATGGTATCACAAGACTATATTGAAATAACTGAAATAGCACCCAGCATTCAGGCAAAGTAGTATGTAGCAATGAATACTATAGACAATAATACATCAACATTTAACATCTATGCTCCTCCATAGTTGAATACTATTTTTTAAGTAACTTGAAACATTACAAGCACTACTGATATACTTCCACCACTTGCAGATGTCACTTTTTTGTATTCTATTAACACAATTTGTTAACTGTATCTATTTTAATTGGGAATATTTCCGATATTAGGAATCACTTACCTGTATCTATTCTAAGTGGGAATGCTCCAAATATCTGTGAATTGGTATCTGTGAATATACAGTGATACACTCCAGCATCTGACTCCTGGAAGGTGAATGATAAAGTAGAACTAAGCCTACCATTACTACCCACTGGTGAGTTAGTAGGTACAGTAGTAACTGGAACACCATCTTTGAACCACTGTGCAGTTGGAGGATCATACATGTTCATGTCATCTCCAACATGACCAGCAGTAAAGGAGAGTGAAATACTAGCACCATTACTAGCTCCTGTTCTATTAGCATTGGTAAGGCCAGTTGTAAGAGGATCTTGAGATGTAATTTGTAATACTCCATCAGCAGATGATATCACTGAGGAAGAATTTAGATTAATGACTAGTCAGTCATATCTCCAAATAAATTAATTATTTACCTGTCATAGTGAAGTTACCTCCACTAACATAATCATGTCCATCCCTAGCAGTACACTGATAGACACCAGCATCAGAAGACACTACATTATCTATCACTAGTAGTAAGGTAGTGGAGGAGGAGGTGTTTGTAGTTCTTAAACGAATCTGAGGAATATCTTGTACTAGTTGTCCTCCATCTTTATTCCATGTCAATGACAGAGTACTAGATATTGAGTTGACCTCACAGTACAGCCATATGACTGATCCCTGAACTGCACTAGTAGAAGATCCACTGAAGAATGAAGAGGGGAGGGAAGTCACTGTGAGTTGTTGGGTATCTACAGAAACTGTGTCATGCACAATAATTTTTACTGCAAAATACAGTTTTTGCTGAATAGCATGCGTAATAATGCTACTTGACTTTGTGAAAACTCAAGAACATGAATACAATCTAAAAATATTCAGCATGTAACTTCCTCAGAAAAAACACAGCAGAATCAAAAGATTTACAAAGAAAGTTCAATAATTGAAATAATAAAAATGTTACCAGCTAGTTATTCTAAATAATTACTTACAATACTGTCTAATAACTATTAATGCTTATCTAATTGTATATTTTATAGCTTGAAATATTCCTAGTTTTTACTCAACTCCTTTGAATTAGAAATACTTTCTACAAAACTGTATAGTGCAGGAGGATAGTCTTTAAATATGGTTTATACCCTAATAAAACTAGACAGGGCAGTCAGAAAGCTAGAAGACCTTCTTGTTGTATACAGTTTACAGTTAGCACCAATAACTATTGTTGTCTTGGTTTATTTAATCTCAAATACTATCTCCATTTTATATATTGTTTATAATCCTAACTAGAAGTTTGTATAGGGGGTTCAAATTTTCAAAAATAGATGACAATGCTACAACAACTTTTTTTCCTTCATTTACTCTTGTCTATAAGTTAAACAATGAACTGCACCAAAGCTAATAATTAATTTTGCTTTCTATTTTCACACTACTATTCTTTCAATGATCTCTCTTAATTTTGGAGCAATGACCACTAAACTGCTGGCGATAATATATCTAACTCACATAATCAGGCTTCATACTGTTAAGATATGCAATATACAAACAGCACAATTATTATCAAACCTGGCTAGTACACTAACAAAACAGACCTTGCTATCCTTATGTAGACATGTGAGCTCACTTGTGCTCATTTTGTTGTGTTTACCAACACTCCCGTAATTTATTATGCAAAACTAACCCTTTTTGCTCATTTTACATTTTATATTTATATCCCCAATATTTGACTTCTTTCTCTAGGCAATACATTACATTACCTTATTTGATCATGCATTATTTCTATGACCAATTCCTAAGTGGTCTTCAGTAAACCCCGACTAATTGGATTAATACAACAACAAAGGAATAAGTGAAACATGAGAGATAGTAATGAACTGAAATATTTTTATTTGATGGTGATAGTGAGTATCACATCTAGATATTTCTGTACTTCAAGTTAACATGACATGAATAGTGACTTAATGATAAAATTACAGTACCAATATTCATTTTAACAAAAGAATGTGGCATTAACAACGTAAGTGTATTGAGTTTGGGCTATGTGAATTCAAGCACTGCTAATTACATGCATGGTACAGAAATCTCTAGATGTGCTTGCTTTGTTGTTCTATGTTTGTTCTCAAAATTCTCATTCATCACACTAAAAATTTTGAAAAATCTCAAACTAACATACCAGACACAGTTACTTGAAATGTATAGGTACTGCTTCCTTCTGGGTTAGTAGCCATTATAGAGTAGTTTCCAGAATCTAATGGAATTAGTGAAGCTCTCGTTATTGAAACCACAGGAGCAGGATCTGACAGAGAAGGATTAGTGATGGTGACTCTGTCCTGTCCACTGGTGAGAACATTTCCATTGTGTGTCCATGTGATACTTGTAAGAGGAAGATTGAATGATGCAATATTGACAGACAGTTCCAAAGTGCTCCCAGCTAGAACTTCAGGAGATTGCATTAAGTCTTGACCACCGAGTGACACAGTAGGAGCCACTGTATAATGAATGTCAAATTTGCTTGAAATCAGCACCATTGGTATCAATATAAATAAATGAGGAAGGGAAAAGGGAATGAGGAATGGCTTTATTATACAGAACTTACCTGCTTGAATTAAAGTGACAGTGTCATTTACACTTCCAAACCTGTTGCTAGCCACACATGTATATGTGCCATAATCAGAACTAGTTGAAGTAGTGATAGAAATATTGCTGGATGTGGCACTGCCTGATAATGGAGTCACTTCATTCCCCATGGGATCTGTCCATGTGAAGGTGATAGGAAGATCTGGTGTAGTAGCAGTACAGGACAGCACCACTGTTGATCCAGTAACTAGTATGGAGCCTTCAGAAGGAATTTGAGCTGATACACTTGGAGGAACTGGGGAAGAATAGGAAAAATATTATACTCTGCTAATGTTTGTAAAAGTTATATTAGTAAAATGAGGTTGTTGTTTTTTAATAATTTTATTCTGTTTCCTAAAATAATCCTGTTCCATCTTTCATTCTTACTGTATAAGAATACAACAGTGTTAGAATGTTTTTGTGTTCACTGTTTTTGTTGGTAACATGTTAAACGTCTTCAAAAATAACAAAATGTGGATAAATTTAGAACTTGTATGTAATTTTACCATCACATTAATGCCAAATGTTTTCTACCAGCCTTTAAATTGAAATTAAAATAATTTAGTCTAATTTAATCTTATCATTTTTATTGGAATCATTTCATTCACTTTACTTGTTCCACTTTATGGTTTTATGCACCACTGCACTATAAGGGATCATTATAACTTTACACAATTGTAGTTTACTCTACTTTCATTTTACACAGAAAAAATTTGTTACATAATACTGATACATGCAATGCAAGTATTGTGTGATGATATACATACCTCCTAGTGTAATATTCAGAGAACGTGTTGCTGCAGATCCAATTCCATTAGTCACAGAACATGTATACATTCCCACTCCATTGTCTTTAATACTTGGATAATTCAAATTGTTGAAAGAATCCATTGTTGAAGTAGTTACAACTGAGACACCTTCATGAGACCACTCAAACACGTAATTCATAGGGTTTCCCCTAATAACTGAACATGTAAGTGTAACACTATCTCCTACAGCCACCCTCTCTATATTAGCAGACACTTCAACTTCCGGAGAAACTACAAAAATATATATTGACTATGAATTTTATATAATCATTCAATAAGTTCACCATACCTTGTACTTGTACAGTGATGCTGGCACTGCTAGTTTGTTGTGTACCAGATATAGTGTTAGTTCCAGTACAAGTGAACACTCCATTATGTGTAGGGTATTGTGCATTCACTATGTGAAGTGTAGATACTGTATAACCAGGAGTAGTAGTCACTGGATTAGTATTAAATATAGGATTAGTGACATCATCACTCTGACTGAAGTTAGTGTTCTGGTTGTTGATAGTCCAAGTGATGGAGGGAATGGGTCCTCCAGTTGAATTGCAGGAAATGTCTATAGATCCACCTTCTGGAACTGATACTTGTGAATCACTGGTCACAATGGTGTTGGGATTATCTGAAAAAAGTGAAATTGGCATTGAATCATTTAACTTCTTTGACAGTACTCATTTTAAGATGTTCTGAAAACATTGACTTCAACTATACATTATATTCCTATTTAGACCATCTGCTCATAACTTCTAATCAGTAATGAAAATAATAGAAATTTTTTTCAAGGCCAATATATTTGTCTGATACTACACAATTTTTGCTTCAAGAAAACTAGAGTCTACAATTGTAGAGTTTACTTAGTACAATTTGACTTTAGCATGCTATCATGGGAATATTATAATAAGTATTTAGTAAATTTACATACTTTGTGATTAAGTATGACAATAATTATTGATTCTTTTTACGAAAAATTTTCCAAACTGTATGCCTAATTTCAATCCTTTTGTTAATGTGTACCTGTTGGAGCCATTTGTATCTCCACTCCTACTCCTCCACTTCCACTGTATGTAATGTCATATAAACCATAGTCACTTGCTGTTGCTGGCTCACGAACAAATATCTCAAAAAAGTTGACAAATTCACTGAGCTCTGCAGGAGCAGCACTAGAACCTCCTAAAGAATTTCCATTTCTAATCCAAATAATAAATCCATATGTTCCACTTCCTGCTACTTCCAATACCATTTTTCCAGATAGTGGAACAAACACAACTTGAGGAGATACTCTTTCAGGAACAGATGGAGTACCTATAGTAATAAAGAATTATACTGAACTTAGTACTTCATGTGTTAATATTTTACTGTCTTACAGCATAGATCATAATTATGCAAAAATAGACCTTACAAAGCATTTCTTTTGCTAACCTACACACAAACTACTGGATTACTGCAAAATCTGCCGACCAAAACCGTAATAGAGCACACAAATTAAGGATTGGACTCCTGGAAGGAAATTATTGATAAGTGCAGCCCCATCAACGAAAGATTTCACATTATAACCAAGTTTGACTGGTAAATACACAGTTCCTAAACAAATTATAAGGTGAGACATATTATCATGAACTCCACTTAATATAAAAGTATACAATTTCAACATTAATGTACTCAAAGAACATAGCAAGAAAAAAAAACACTCAAAATTGATAAGTATACTTTTCAACATACATAATATATGGTACTGTTGGATCTTAAAAATTACTTTAAGCAAACTTGAATTGTATATTCATACCGATTAATAAAAAACAAATCAAATACAAAACATCTGTCAATGAACATTATTATAGCTGAGCGTGACTATAAAGAAGGGAAGCCAGTAACTATTTCCAATATATACTGTTCCTTACTTGTCATCACAAGAGATTCTCTGAAGTTTACCTTATCAAACCCAAAAATTTCCAAAAGGTTGAGATAAGTAATATTCAACACAAAAAAAAACTAGTCCTTTTATACTAGGTATAGTGAAATAAAAGCATTTCTCATTGGTTAATATAAATGCTATTAATTGTTACCCATGTGATTTCCAATATTACCCAATACATGCTTGTAGAATGTGCAAAATATGATGATGAGCATGTTGATATGATGGTGATACCGTTACCCGTGAAATTGAGTTATCTGATAAAGTCCCTCTAAACATAATTTGCTATACAATTTGCCATTTGCCATATGTAAATAGGCAAGAAAAAAATTATATGCATGCATAAATTAATGTACATCCAGTGTGTTGGCAAAGTTGAAATAGTCAGCATGAATGTATGGTATCACAAGACTATATTGAAATAACTGAAATAGCACCCAGCATTCAGGCAAAGTAGTATGTAGCAATGAATACTATAGACAATAATACATCAACATTTAACATCTATGCTCCTCCATAGTTGAATACTATTTTTTAAGTAACTTGAAACACTACAAGCACTACTGATATACTTCCACCACTTGCAGATGTCACTTTTTTGTATTCTATTAACACAATTTGTTAACTGTATCTATTTTAATTGGTAATATTTCCGATTATTAGGAATGACTCACCTGTATCTATTCTAAGTGGGAATGCTCCAAATATCTGTGAATTGGTATCTGTGAATATACAGTGATACACTCCAGCATCTGACTCCTGGAAGGTGAATGATAAAGTAGAACTAAGCCTACCATTACTACCCACTGGTGAGTTAGTAGGTACAGTAGTAACTGGAACACCATCTTTGAACCACTGTGCAGTTGGAGGATCATACATGTTCATGTCATCTCCAACATGACCAACAGTAAAGGAGAGTGAAATACCAGCACCATTACTAGCTCCTGTTCTATTAGCATTGGTAATACCAGTTGTAAGAGGATCTTGAGATGTAATTTGTAATACTCCATCAGCAGATGATATCACTGAGGAAGAATTTAGATTAATGACTAGTCAGTCATATCTCCAAATAAATAAATTATTTACCTGTCATAGTGAAGTTATCTCCACTAACATAATATTGTCCATCCCTAGCAGTACACTGATAGGTACCAGCATCAGAAGACACTACATTATCTATCACTAGTAGTAAGGTAGTGGAGGAGGTGTTTGTAGTTCTTAAGCGAATATGAGGAACATCTTGTACTAGTTGTCCTCCATCTTTATTCCATGTCACTGACAGAGTACTAGATATTGAGTTGACCTCACAGTACAGCCATATGACTGATCCCTCAACTACACTAGTAGAAGATCCACTGAAGAATGAAGAGGGAAGGGAAGTCACTGTGAGTTGTTGGGCATCTACAGAAATGGTGTCACACACAATAATATTTTTTACTGCAAAATACAGTATAGCTGAATAGTACACGTAATAATGCTAGTGACATGGTGAAAACTCAAGAACACGAATACTATCTTTTTTAAATTCAACACGTAACTTCCTCAGAAAAAAAACAGCAGAACTAAATGTATTACAGAGAAAGTTTAATAATTGAATTAATATTAAACTGTTACCAGCTAGTTATTCAGAATAATTCCTTGCAAAACTTTCAAATAACTATTAATGCTTATCTAATTGTATAATTTATGGCTTGTAAAATTCCTAGTTTTTTACTCTACTAGTGGCTGCTTTGAATTAAAAATATTTTCTTCAAAACTGTGTAGTAAATTAAGTGCCACATCATCTATAAATGGTTTAGCTATATCACAATAAAACTAGATAGGGCAACCAGAAAGCTAGAAGCTACTAACTACTGTTGTCTTGGTTCCTTCTCCATTTATATATATTTTTCTAACCAGAAATTTGTATCAGGGAGGGGGTTCAAATTTTCAAAAATAGATGACAAAGCTACACCAACTTCATTTCCTCCATTTTCTAAGCAATAGTTAGAGCATAAGCGCGCATGCTCTAACTATTTTAGATCCCGTTTACGCATGCCCAGTTTACACTAGCAACTTTGTTTATCAGCATTTTCGCAGAAATGGCCAAAGGCAAAAAATAGTGCACACTAACCAAGTTAGTACACCTAGTAACAATATAGCAGCGGGATCTAAGTTAAAAATGAACTGCAGCTAATAATTTTTTTCACACTTCTATTGTTTCAATGATCTCTGTTAATTATGGAACAATGAACACTAAACTGCTAGTGATAATATTAACCTCACATAGCCAGGCTTCCAACTATTAAGATAAATTATACACAAACAGCACAATTACTTGGCCTCGAGTAAGTGCAACACAATACGGAAATTTGACGTAACATACCTAGCTTTATTTGTGCTGAACCCATGATTTTGTAGCCAAGAAGCTCAATGTTTACATGGTGTTTGAACTTAGACAAGGTCGTCCACACACAGAATATGAAGTACATTGTGGGAAATAGCTCTAAATTGCAGATAATTTCATTACAGGTATTGGACACTATCGATTTCAGCCACTCAAAAAAGTGGGTTCGACAGAGCCTCTAGAACTCCTCCTGGCTATACAGGTATATTTTCAAGTGAGTTTACTGCTCTTGTGCTAAGTTTATTCACTCAATTATACTACTATGTTGAACAGTGTGTTTAATTCAGTACCATAGTACGTTATTTGATGGTAGGCCATTGATTGTTCACATAGCAAAAGTTTTAAATAATGACGTTCGATTAACTTGTTACTGAAATAAGTCGCTATCATCAATAGAGATTATTGTAGTAGCCACTATCCACTAATAATGATTGACAAGTTTTATATCAAGATATAAGCCTTTTTGAGTATTCAGTCTGGTTACCTCATTAAGAGTTGCAAACAAAACTACTCAATATGTGTTATTCACTTTTATTAATTGAGTCACTGTACCAGTCATTAAGCTCCAAAACAAAAAAAAATTCTATAAGATTATCAGGAATACTAATCTGTCCTGCATTATGCATACTAATTACATATTGCCGAGATCTTCAAAATCTGTACTATGAGCCTATTTAGGGTAAGCCAGCTTTTTACCCAGGAATTTTGTCTAGCTGGGTGTGATAAAGTTACAGCTACTGACCTCAACACATTGTAGCTTAAAAATCACTGGCTATCCTGCATACTTGAGAAGATTATATAAAATGGCTTTTACACTATCAAAATAGAACTTGTTATTCTTGTGTAGACATTGTGAGCTCTCTTATGTGTATTTTGGTATTTGGTATGTTTACTACACTCCCATAATTAGTACACAAAATCTTTTTGTTCTTTTTCCATTGTATATTGTTATCCCCCATATTAGAGTTCATTCTCTAAGTCATACATTACATTACCTCCTACTTTTGGGTCTTTTAACATGCCAAAGTTTTATGTAGACACATACTGAGCCACAATTGATATAATCACTCTATTAACTATCACCATCAAATAAAACATTTTCAGTCCACCATTATTGATCTCTCATGTTTGACTTTTGCCTTTGTTGTTGTATTAATCCAATTAGTTTGGGTTAACTGGAGAACCACTTTGGAATTGGTCATAGATATAACACACGATCAAATAGGCTGTGTGGCACCTTCTATTGCCTGCTTTTCACAAATCAATGAGCAATAAGCAAGAATTAGTCACAACTGTTTTGTCCGTTGATGTATATTTGTGTTAAGAGCCAGAGGGTTTCTTTTCCTCATTAGTAAAAAGCTGTTAACAGATGACCAGCCAAATACCAGCCAAGTAGCATCTCTGTGTATCATCTCCATATTTTGTCCCGAAAAGCCAAATACCCAATTATATGTACGAGAGAGGGAGCAATAACAACAGATACAATAGCAACATCAACGACAGAGACAGAAACAACAACAACAGAAACTACAACCGAGACATCGGAGCGCGCTACCCAGGCTGAAGCGTGTCGATTGTTCCGCTTTAACTCACCTGACGATATCCACAACACGAGTAAAATCAGTGGAGTCCACTTATTCCTCCACATGATTACTCACTAAGCCAGGTAGGTGTTATTCGCCGCCCTGTGAAACCAGGGAAACTAGACAAACTAGACAATATTCACAGACTGATAATATGTAAAGGAACGAAGGACATCAGGCTGGCGTGCGACGATCCCTTACCCAACATCTTAAAACCAATATTTTGTCCAGGCTACGGTAGAAAGTAAGGGTTGCGAAATATGCTAGCATTATTTTGAGCATAAGTTATTTCATAAATACTAGCATAAGCTAGCATAATCAGTGTAATGATGAGCATAATGACAACATAATAATGGTAGTTTTTGGCAAAAAAAAAAATATAGCTATAATATATATTATATAATATATACAATTATATATATAATAGTTAGTTTTTATTATAATTCAGATCCAATTTTATAGTTGTAAATGTGGTTGAGGTGACCTTCGAACTCAGTCTACGAGCATAACGCATAACGTGAGCATAATAAGAGATTTCAATTAGCATAATTACTGAAATGATGAGCATTTCTATAATAGCATAGTATAATAACTATAAAAAAAATTGCCTAATTCGCCAACCCAGTTAGGTTGCTTTTTGTTGTCTCTTAGCTTTTCATGCAATCCAGGTTACCCTAAGGCCACACGCCTACCACTAAAGCACAAAAAACTAAGCCATACTCCAACTATTTATGATCCATTGTCATGGCAAATTGTGTATAGTCTCGTGTAGCTGGCCCAGGGGAGGATCCAGGGGGGAGAGGGGGCCAGAGGGCCAGGGCCCCCACCTCCGAACCAAATTTATTGAAATTATTAGGTGAATCAGGGTACCTTGAATTCAAGTGAATTTTTTGAATAACTGGTTATTATTAGAGGAAAAATGATACGTGTAGCTAATTCCAGTAAAATCATGTACACTTGTTGAAGTAAATAACATCACAATAACACAGATTACTCAAATACAATAATAACTAAGTTTATCTATGGTGAATGATGTTTATGACAAGTCATCTGTATCTTGTATGCTACCATTAACTTCCTCTTGTTGTTTGTTCGGAGCCTTGCTCTTTACAATTGACACTTAACAATGGCTGTGAACTTTCCTCTGCAATATCTGAGTATCTGAGAGTTGCTTGATGGTTATGAATCCATAGTAAAATTTGGCTCATGGACAGTGCAATTGTTCCACCAACTAAAGCTCCATTCCTGGGATGCTTCCAACACCACCAGCTGCAAAGCCAGCAACTCCACCAACAAGACCACCTAATGATGCACCAGATGCAAAATTAACAGTTCCTGTAGCAGTGTGGACAAGTGCAGAACGTAACTTTCTTCTGAACATAAACTCCATCAATCTCTTTCGTTGTAATGGTCCTTTCTTTCTGAGTATTTCAATTATGGCTTGAAATTTTCAATCTTTATCTAATTTATTCTGTTTACAATAATAAATGGGAATTGCAACTATATCAACAATTTCTTCCTGATCCACATTAATATCAACTACACTCTTGACTTCTATAACTTCTTCTTTTCGGAACATGCCAAACAATTTTTAGTCGGTTTGTACTTTCTTCAACAACTGGTTTATTTGCTGAACATGATTTTTTAGTATGCTATCATATTTTTCTTTGGCTTCATCGTGTAACAAATCGCAAAAGGTGAGAAGTATAATACACTTTCTCCAGACGTCTCTCCCTAGTATTCTTTGTAAAGACTCCATTACGTGAGCATCTGCTACATTTAAGGAGTGATCAGGAGCCACAGATATACAATAGAGTAACATATACTCAGATTTACCTACAGCTCCCTTTAATTGTTTTTCAACCACTTTGGTAGTTATTGCTTGATCTCCTAATCCTGGAACATCAATTATCTTCAGTGTATTTTCATGAATAGTAGTCATAACAGATTTCGGCTCAGAAGTAACAGGTGATGCTGAACAGCCATATTTAAACGGAACATCAAAGATGTGGCTCATACCCCTTGATTTTCCATTTCTAGGTAAACCGGCAGCTAAAGATTGGATCTTCATTTTCATCAGTTGTTGGAGCTTCTCGAATGTCATCCTTTATTGAACTTGTCACTGCTGTAATTTCAGACTTTTTGGCCACAGATTTAACTACAGATAGTAGCATTTCTGGCTCTTCTTTTGACGAAGAAGGTTTACACTGCAACTCACTTAGTGGTTTTTCAGGCGAAAGCTCAGGCTTGACTACATTTTTACAGGAGTAGACATCTCTGACAAAATTTCAAAACTTACACAATTTTACTAAACACTGAATAACTAAAGCTAGTCAATAATAAAATTGATGATCCTATTTTATACATATCTACAGTAGCTAGTGATACCAAATTTGATTCACCTAATGAGATTCAAAGATGCACGTTACTCTTCTGCTCCATATTTGCAGCTTTACTCAGACACACACACACACACCTCCATAGGTGCCAACCGTACTGAATTTGGCGTGATAGTCACGACTTACAGGCAATATGTCATCCTTTCACACGTACTTCATCTTTCATCATGATTCTTCTCTTTACTTACTGTTCAGTTGCTCACTACTGTGTAGAAAATACCTAACTAGTTAGTCTCTTGGCATGTAAAACTACTTAGAGTCTTCACCTATAGCAGTTATAATAGCTAAGAAAAGGGTCAATGGACGTAGGATAGCCAAGTGTTAACACTTTCTTTTACATAAAATCATGCTTTTATGATCCATTTTGTCCCAGCTTACTTTATATGGCAGGTTGACAGGTAGCACCTATGATAATTCAAATGAATACTGTATATTAATGATTCTGCATGAACTGTCCAGCAAGTTAGGCATAATGTTTGTATTCCTGGAAGATGTGGTTACATTGCATCCACAGAATCTTGCATCCTTTCAAGAAGGGTGCTTCCATAACTTGTATATTTCATGAACGTAATCGAGTACATGAGATAATATGGTTTAACATTATTTCAGGGTGTCCATAACATTTAATATAAGCAAATGATTTGGACATTTATTTATCATTGAAGTGCATAGATTAGCATTTTTCAATTAACTTGGTTCAGGAGATAGGGGGTCCCTGGCCCCCTCAGTGCCTCTCCCCTTCCCTGAATTCTCCCCTGCCCTGCATCACTTGCTGATGGTCTAGGTTAAATGGAGTTAAAGAGAGAGATTGTGATGGAGGGCAGCTGACTGCCAGAAAAAAGTGGCACACAGATATTCAAATGAGAGTACAGCTTAATGAAGAAACAACAGAGATTGCGGTCACATGTAATTATTAATAGGTAAAAAATAGCGTACAACACTGCTTACAGTAACCAATTTTATCTGGGACAAAGTTTAAGGTAAATAATGGCTGAATGTTTGATTAATGTTTTAGCGGCAAATAGCTACTGCCTCAAACAATCCCCTTGGAAAAGTTCTTTATCTCCAGAACATCCTTATCAAGTGTTGATAAATGTGGTAGCTACAGAAATATAGCATAGTCACCGACAGCCATAAGAAAGCACTTGAGACTTCAAAAGAAAACATTTCTGGAAAACAGGATAACTTTCAGGATGCTTCACATCAGAACACCATTCAAATAACCACAGCATGACGTACATCAACTTTATGAGTGCATATATAATTTCTCTTTATCACAAAGTAGCTCTTATTAAATCAAGCAGTTTATTAACAAAATAATAATAACCTCAGAGAAGGACCAACTTTTGAGTAGAGACCAAAAGTCCCATCCACAATGCAGTCACTATTCGGAGTTTTTTCTGTAACTGCGAGTTAAATTAATTAGCATTATAGCTAATGTGACTGTCCCAGTACTTGTGCTACTAATGGGCTGTGCCAACTAAATATTTTTTGTTTTTATTGTTGGCTTTCTTTGCATGTTTTTCCTTGTTTTATAATAACTTTTTACACTAGAATAGTCTAGTAATTGTACCAGAACCAGAACATAGTTGTGGTAAATACTTAGTCATCAGACACCTCCATTGTATAGAGCAAATTTGTGAAACAAGCAAATTTTAATATGTATCTATATTAATTTTACACTTCAAACTAGCTAGCTATCTACTATTACTATAGCAGTTATTTTAACAGCTGCGAAGTTGAATCCTAAGTATTATTCTCAATTTTTTTGCTTGACGTAGTTTAATGCTGGCACAATTTCCACCCATTAATTACTCAATTTCTACTGAACATTCACACCCTATCCGCTACAATTAGTCTATGTTGCAAAAAAAAAAAAAAAAAAAAAAAAAAAAAGTGCAGAACATCATTTGATAAAACTGGATATGAATTTTCCTCACTATCATTTGAAATCTCTAACTTCATCATAAAAGGCAACTTTATATTGCATCATGTGATACAGTACAGATATCCAATGATTCTGACTTGAGAAAAAGTACTACGTAATCTAAGAAATGTTATCAAAATCAAATTCAGTTTCTTGAGTTGATTCTTCCACAGCGTCTTGTCAATGCTTGCTACCTTTCCTGTGACTAGACGAGAACGAGGCAGGAGAGGGAACTTGGGAGGAAGTGTAGGAGGAAGATGGAGATGCTGCATAGTCTGGTGTAGCCTGCAAATAGAATACATTATTTTGACAAGACTCCAAACACAACCAGAAGCACACACAATTCACACACTAACATAATTTTTCTCAGATACACACCTAGCAAGCAGAAACTTTAGGATTAATAGTAATTATTCAAAACCAAAAGAATATATATATATATAGAGAGAGAGAGAGAGAAAAGCGAGATAAGAAATACCCACACACAATCACATTTCTTTTATGTGGACCAGTATTTTTTGTCGCCGTTACCACATATTTGTGGGCGATTTTCAAAATATAAATCTATTCAATGTTATAACGTAATTTCTTTTTTAAACGTAGAAGAGCCACTGCACTTCTGTTTAAATTTTTAAAAAATACATACAGGCAAGTTAAATATTCTTTGGAAACGTATGAAGCCTGTGGAGAGCCAGACAGCACTCTGGATCACGAGCAATCAACCGGTCTTGTTCCTTGGAGTCTCCTCAAAACCTGCTGCAAGATGGACTGGTTTTTGTCTCTCTTTTAGGCTTTAAGATGGTTTTCTGCTTGTTATAAGTCTACAGCTACCTTTGATGCCTGGCTGGTTTGTTAATGGTTGTTTGCAGTAAACTTCAAAAAAATCAAATTATAATTCTACATGTAAGGACACCTGAAGTGCTTAAGAAAGTTGACATCACAAGGGTAAGTGAACTGTACGATAGCACCACCGGTAAATAAATATTTAAGTTGTGGCCCTATAAGAGCAATCAAAATCCAATTTACTAAACTATAGTGTGGGCGTTATAGCAGCACTAGCCAGTCCAAACAAGTAATCTCATGAATGAGAAAGCAGTGTGAGCACCAATATCTGTCACAGAAGGATAACACTGTATCTGGAATGTTGTACAATTGGTTCAGCTGAACTTTCTATAACATACAAACTATTGGCAGTAATCTGAACAACTATCGTTATTATATATAATATATATTAGTTATTTATATATATAATATATATATATATATATATATATATATATATATATATATATATAGACCAGTAGTATCTGAGCATAGTTAATAATTTTTACATAATCTAGCACTATTAGCAACTAACCATTTCTTCTTCGTTGTCTGATTCCAGAATGACTGCCTTTCGAGGTCTCCCTGGTTTACGCTTGCGCTACATAAAAACAAAAATGATGATAATCCAAAACCTTCATACGATTACGAAACATTACCTTGGCACTGCCCTTGGTGACCACTGGTGTAGACCTGGGGGTGGAGACTGGAGTGGACACTAAATACACACCAACAATCACAATCAATCCATCCATCCACACACACACACACACACACATATATATACACATACATGCTGCATAAGTGATATCACCATAAAAATATAATATTAGCAACAGTACTTTCACAGTATCATGTTCAATTAAAACAATTTGGTTTTACACATACATAAGAACAACAAAATTAAGACCAAGACTTTAGTAAAAACATAATAAGAAACAACAGCTAATTAAATCAATAGCAACTAATAAAATAATAGAGGTGCACCGATAATCTGTCGGTCTATCGTTTATCGGTTTATCGGCCTACTTTTTCGACATCGGTATCGGTCGTCAACACTACCAGCCGTACCGATATAATTAACCGATAGAAAAGATTTCGTACTCGCCGCGTGGACACTAAACGGCTGAGTTCTGCTTGCTCTTAGACGGCGTAAAGACAAAGAAACTTAACTACAATGTCTAAAAAGAGGTCGCCAATTTGGCACTACTTTGTTCCTGACACTGAAGACTCTAGACTAGTACCATTATACTTCTAATTATGTAAAAATTCAATTTTCAAAATTCAATGAATATATCTATCGGTTATCGGTATCGGCCTTGATTCTAGATAAAATATTGGTTATCTGTATATCGGTAAAATCTTCTATCGGTGCACCTCTATAAAATAACTTTACACCACAAATAAACTAAAACAATCTCAATGTAGATGTTTTGTATCATTCACTATCATATTAATGATAAGTTCCAAAATTATTGACTCAAAAATTGAACTACATGTTAAATAAATACGGACAGCATGAGATCAGAGAATCATTCTTCCTCACCATCTGAGTTGTCTGAAGCATATCCCTCCAGTTCCACCACGTGGATGGAGGATGACCTGGACGACTGCACAGTGGCATGACTCTCCTCGTCTTCCTCCTCACTCTCCATCATCCCCGCCTCCCCGAGTCCTGGCACCTTGTTACCCAGAGCTGTCCTAGCGCCCATGAACGCTCTCTCCAGCTCCTGGGAGTCCACGTAGATCTGGGACGTCTCCTCGTTGTAGCGCCGTGCGTTGGTGCACAGTAGGACCATGTCATCCTCCATGTCCGAGATGCTGCGATATTTGTGCTTCATGATGCGTTCCTGAAATAAAAGGGGGAGTGGTCATCATGATTAGACAATTGTGTATGATAAAAAGTTAACTACAGAATATCAATAAGATAAATACACTGTGATAAGTTACATATTGAGTATCAAAAGAAATCTAACTTTTTTCTTCCGTGTTTTTTTTTTTTATGCTGGATCCCATGGAAAGTTTGTGTAATAATTCTTTCTCTTTCTCTTTTCATACTTATGCCGATCTATTTCTACAGCCAGTGGCTACTGGCATGGTACAGACCCGACACTAACTTCTAAATATTATCCTACATAGCTTATAAAGTAGTACTTGCTTTAATGCAAGTGTAACTACTTCAGTTGAAGCCACACAAATACTGCCCAATTAAAAGTAAAAAAATTTAAAAAAAATATTAAAAAAAATAAATTCATGGCTAAAGTAATCTGTGGTAAGTAGCCTTACCTTGATCTTCTTGAGATCGATAGGTTTCTTGATAATTTGGTAGTAGTTGGGGAGTTCTTTGCGAGTGGGTAGAACCATGAAGATGGAGCTGATCTGTCGGCCATCACTGTCCTTGTGGTCTACCACAGTCTCCCACAACTGCACCAGACAGCTAGTCAGCTGGGGAGGATTGGGAGAGGTCTTGGCTTTCTTCTTACCTCGACTGCTCTGCAAGTGTAAAGGGAAGATGATCAGAAAAGTTAATATTTTCCAAGTGGGCTATTATTATAAGTGCATTTCTTTATAAAGAAAAACAAAACAACTAATTAAAATAAATTACTGAAATCAAAGTCAAAGGAGAAAGTATCAGGACCCCAAGAGGTTCCAGAAAAATTAAAGATCAGTTGCCACTACTGAAATCTATTTCACAACTGTTGAAACTAAGTGGTATTAATGTTCTCAATTCCAGATGGTATATCTATAGCAGATTGATTATTTTTTGTGATATGATGTTCATAAAATCTAGATTACAAAACACAATGACAACATAATTGGCTCAGGTAATGAGAATTTTAAAAAATTCACAGGATCACACTGCTCTTTGTTGTAATATTGTTGCTACATATGTACCTCCCCCAAAAATTTAATCAGTAATTCTTTAGAGAGATTTTCACTTGAGACAAAAAAAAGTCTCAACCACCCCCACCCACCCCTGTGAAAAGCCTGGTATACACATAGTAAACATACAAAAACTAAAAACTTTCGTCAGATAAAAGCAGTTAACTCGTTTGTAGCACACACACTTTCCTTCTCAACTAACCTTTGGTATGACCACATCATCATCTCTGTCGTGTTTCCGCTTCTTCTTCCTCTTCTTCTTCTTCTCCTCCTCCACTTCCTCCAGAGTCCCATCCTCGATGGCCTTGACCCACTGACGCTCCGTCAGAGTCTCTGAGTAATCCACCGTCTTACGACTACGAGAGCCACGCCCGAACATACGTTCCGCCTGGTCTTCATAAGTCATGCGGTCAACCTACGGAGATTAATAAATCACTCATTGTCAAACTCATTAAAATAGCAGCAACAAATTATGATCTTTGGAATTATGCATTAAAATCATAATTTGCTTGTACATAATAAGCCTATCCTTACAAGACAGACCCAACACAAGTCCCAGTATGCAAGGCTGCATTGGAGGGGGCAAATGAAGGTGGAGAATTTTCCCCCTAGAGCTTTCACCCCTCCCCCTATAAATTGCTTTAATACGCAACGTGAAATTAGCATGCTATGTTTTACTGCAAATGTCTCAGAAAGTGTCTGAATTGTGCTCTCTTTGCCCCTCGAGATTAGTTTCAATATGCAACTCTGGTCTGGTGTTATAATCAACAAATTACATATTTACAGTAACTGCACGAGTATCCAGAGCTCAGTGAGCTGGTCATAATGATGAAGTATACTATTGCAGACTAACCAACTCAGTGACAATATTGACATTACTACATGTTCGTTTAAATACTGTACGTCAACTTTATCTGCTAACGATTAATTATACAGTGTACATCAAGTAAGTCCTGACTGACAACAGGCACTGACCAGATTCATGCTACAAATTCCATGCGATTCTCTACATAACTAAGTCCACTCACTTCTTCTTCATTCTTGAGCAACCAAGCTGGGAGTTCCTCGTCAGATATGAGACGGGGCTTCCCCCTCAGGTATGGGTCCATAGCAATACGACTAGCTCGCTCCAGATCAATCCTCTTTATATACACACACACATTCATACATTCAAGACAGCATAGAATAATGATACCATACCAGTACCCTAAATATTCTATACTGACATATACGTACCGTATGCCTGTGCCCTATTATACTTGGCACTAAATATAAAATTTTAATTCCAAACAGCAATGGGATATAAATAGTTTAAAAAAATAGGGATAATAATAATAGATATTTATATTCATAAGAGTTGGTAACTGGGATTTAATAACACTATAAAGTAGCTACCAAGTCACATATGTCTGCCATTAAAATAATAATAATAAATAAATTACTGGAATAAATGCAAAACAAACTAACAAAAAACAAACAAACAACAAAAACAAACACTGAATGAACATACTGTCTATCATCCTTACGGTAAAGAGTGTGATCTCATCCTCAGTCCTCGCTATCATGTCATTGAGTGCTTCATCATCCACCACCTCATTCTCCTCCTCCTCTTCTGTAGCCTCATCTTCCAAGATGGCCTCCAGGAATGCCTTACGCTCACTGCCTGTAGACTTCTGGTCAAACATTCCAGCTTGAATCACCTAAAACCACATGAACATATCACAGTTCACGGGGGCCTTGTGTAGGGATGAACATATCACAGTTCACGGGGGCCTTGTGTAGGGGGCCTTGTGTAGGGGGCCTTGTGTAGGGGGCATGTGTTGGCAGAGTATGCATATATAAAATGTGAATAGCATCAATTGCACATAATATAGTTGTACATAGCAGCTGTCAGATATTCTAATGATGAATTAGTAATAGAAGCAGGCAATTAACCTAACAAAAAATCAACAAACAACAACAAAAAGGAAAACATAAAAACCCACCAATAACAATAATAATTATTAACTAATTCATTACAAAAAGGAAAGAAAAGAAAAAAAAAACTTAACAAAAAACAACAAACAACAACAAAACAATGAACTATTACTAATATTTTCGGAGGCATTGATTTCAGTAATGTAGGAGGAAATTCACACACTCATCTCACCTTCTCATCCACATTGAGTTTGTATCTAGCAGCAGCCAAGATCTTCTCCTCCACACTGTTCACTGTACATAGACGCAGCACACGCACTTCATTCTTCTGACCGATACGATGAGCTCTATCTTGAGCTTGAATGTCCTGCAGCAAACATTAATTAAATTGTAATTAACAAAAATATCACAATTTAGCAAAAAACAAAACAAAAAAAAAAACAAAAACAAAAAAAAACAAAAAACAACAACAACAACAACAAAAAACAAAACAAAAAACATAAAGACCTCTGACCTGGTGTGGATTCCAGTCCGAGTCAAATATGATGACGGTGTCGGCACTTTGCAGGTTGAGACCCAACCCACCAGCCCTCGTACTGAGGAGGAAGATGAAGTAAGGGGAATCCTCAGAGTTGAAGGCCTTCAACATCTCTCCTCGATCATCAGACTTGGTGGCTCCATCAAGACGCAAATATGTATAACCTAGGAACACCACAAAGGAAGGGTCAGATTTATAACTCTTATTACAATCTATGAAATAGCATAATTTGTGCAGCTGTAATAACAACCATAGAATATTCAAATGAAAATTTGAAACTATACGTATGCTTTCCACCAAAATGAGCATTAGTATTGCCAACAAGAAAATTATAACACTGTTGAGCATGTGCTAACAAAAAGTTAATAAATCATTTACGACTACACCACAACTTGCGATAAAAGACTCTTATAACACCTCCATATTCACCTCTCCAGTTAAGGAAGTCTTCCATAATGGTCATGAGAGTTGTCATCTGACAGAAGATGAGGCAGCGATGGTTGCTAGCCTTGAACTTAGGCAACATGCGATCCAAAATATCAAACTTGCCAGAAGCACGATACAACTCTGGCCTAATTGAAGAAAGGAATAATCATGTTTATATTGTATAATGAATATTTGGTAGGAAAGGAATAAAATTTCTTCAACGTGACTCAAAATACCTTAGTTGCAAGTACCATTTAACCTTGAAAATGAGAAGATCTAATGTGTATAATATAAACTGAGTGCTTTGAAACTCCTGGCTTGTCCTATGCAACATTCATGCTCAGGCCACACCTACCCAGTAGCATAAGTGGTGCCGAGACCAACATGTTCACAATACGACTCCTCCATTTCCTCAAACATGAATGGATGGTTGCAGATCTTGCGAAGTTGGACAATAGTGTTCATCATAGTACGTGCACCTCCACGACCCTATATACAAAAACACCTGTGATTCACTTTTTCCACACCAAATCAATAATGCACCCATGAAGGTAATCCTCTACAACGGCTACAAAAACAAACAAAAAAAAAAACAAAAAAAAAAAAAAAAAAAAAAAAAACACCCTCCCACATACACACCCACCTTTCTGTCTTTCTCAGACCCGTCAGTGAGTAGGATTCCTTTCTTCTGCATGTGCTTGTACATCTGTCTCTGCAGACTTGACATGTCACACTTGATGACATACTCTACCTTGTCAGGCAGCTGAGACTCCACCTCCTTCTTCAGACGACGCAGCAGAAAAGGGCGGAGCACTTTGTGCAAGCGACGGATAATCAAAATGCTCTCTTCCTCATTCAATTCCATCTGAAAAACACATTAACACAACTATTGGAAAGAATATAACAGACACACATTGATTTAGCAGCAAGTATTGACCTTTATTATAAAGGGATAGCTCTTGGGTAAAAAAAATTTTTTTGTGACTACTCATTTAAACAGTCTAATAATTGTCAACCATTTTAGCCATCTCTTTCACTGAAAATACACACATGCACACACACACATAAGAAAAAGCATAAAATATCCAGACAAAAACAATGTATTAATATATGAAAACTCCACCACAATGAGCTTTAGTTGGCAAGTATTACCTGAAATCACCCACAAACTTCACCTTCAATGCATCAAATACATACAACATTATTGGGGGACCAGTTTACAATATCTTTAGTTATTCTCCCTACAACTCAACCCACAAAGCCCACCTTCTCTCCCGTCAACAAGAAGGGAGCATTGAACCACTGATCGAACGTATTGCAGCTCTCAAAAATGGAGGGCAACAGAAAGTTGAGCAGGGCCCACAGCTCAGGCAGCTTGTTTTGCAGAGGGGTGCCAGTGAGGAGCAGTCGGTAAGGGGCGATGTAGTACTGGTTGAGGATCTGAGTGAGCTTGCAGTGATGGTTCTTCATTCGATGACCCTCGTCTATAATCATGTACTTCCAGCGAACCTATGTACATAAAAAAAAATAATAATAAAAAAATTAAAGAGCTAGCTGTATTTGGTTTTTGTTTTTATTATTTGTATTAATGTTGGTCTGTACTATCAAGTTAAAGCCCTTCACAACTGACACTGGAACTGCATAAAACTAATAGACACCATGTATGAACTTTTGCCAAATAATTAATAAGTTGAAACTATCCTGACCTTTGATTACCATAAAATTCTTATGCCATGAAGATGGTTACTCCCAAACTATATATATCACCTTTCAGTTTCAATGACCACATACTCTACTCAGCATATGTTAATAACTAGCCAGTAACCCATAAATTATTTCATTGATCAAACTATATATAAGATGGACAAAACAGTATTGTATGATCTTGAGCAGCTAAGTAAACTAAGACCCACTGAGCTTGTTTAAACAACCTGAGCAAACTTCAAGACAATAATATGTATGCAAATGTACTACCAAACACTCTCTTTAATGCTCAACATAAATAGTACATTATTAAAATTCAGTGATGCTCGCAACAATACAGAGGCTTGAGACTGCCCACTTTATGTTATGATAACAAGTAGATAAAATAATTACATGAAGAAAGTCAATTGCGAAAAAAAATTTCAACAAACGTACACACAATAATAATCTGCAATAAAAAAATAAAAAATAAAAAAAATCTTATTTTTGTTAATGGAAGTCTGCATCATTCTCCCTAATCTCTTGTGATGGGTTAGGTTGGAAAGATCGTCTAATATCTGCATCAGAGTGGGGTGAATCCACTCCGTGAATATGGCCAGAACCATCAAGTGACCCCTCCGGGGATTGAGGAGGATAGACAGCACGTCCTGATATCAAGCGCTCAAACTTCTCTTCCTTGGCTGCAGTATTCTTGGCGACAATTCCGTGAGCGAGCGCTGCGCTACCAGCACTACCTGCCGCTGCACCTAGAGCAGTTCCAGCAATTGCTGCTGGAATCGCTGGAAAACCTCCCAAAAGCACGCCCACCAATGCCCCTCCTACACCTCCCAAGAGAGCCCCTAGAGTTCCACCAGCGTAAGCACTAGCCACCGTTGCAGTTCCATGTACGACATTCAGGAGCTTGATTCGATCCAGAGGGTCAGACTTCCTGACAATCTCCACAAAAGCACGATGTTTCCAATTTTCATGGTTGTTGACTCCTTTAGGAATTAATTTGTGCTTCTCTTTCTTTTCTTTATAATCCCGACCCACCGGGACTGCTACAATGACATTTTTCTTCTTCGTCTTCTCTTCACCTTCACTTTCCTCAGAATCAAAGACACACTCTACCCTAGGAACGTGGTGACCGCATTCCTTCTGAAGCAACCCCATCAGCCTTCGAGCGTGATCACGCAAAATATCTTGGTATTTCTTCCTTGAATCGGTCGATTGGTAATCTTCGCTCCGCAAGCTGTCGCTGAAAGTAAAGAGAATAACACATTTTTGCCAGACATTCTTGCCGAGCATATTTTGTAGATTTCTCAATACTTTTCCATCCATTTCAGTGATGGCGCTGCAAGGACCAACCGAGTGGCAGTAAACAAGAGTGTAACTCAACTCTCCAACAATGGACTCAAACTCCTTCTTGACTTCATCTATATGTTTGTCAACCGCCCCCAATCCAGGCGTATCCACCACAATCAATTCGTAGTCATCGTTTAGTAGGCGTCTGTAGTCAATACGGTGGGTTACAGAATAAGCAGAGCACTTGCTGTCAAAGTCCATGAAGAAAATGTTATTGAGAGACCTGGATTTACCACTGTGGGGTTTCCCTGCTACTACTATAATGACAGTCTCCTTCTTCTTCACCGCTTTTCCTTGAACTCGGCTCTTCCTTTGACCTTTGGGATCTCGGCCACTTCCTTCTTCTCGAATTTCAATCTTACCTTGATCTTTTCTACCTCTTCTACTCCTAAGTTTACTCCTGGCTTCTTCATTGGCAGTACTGGCAGCTGTTTCTTCAACTGGATCAACCGACACTCGACTGTCAGACTTACTGCGAACTACAGACTCATCTGACACTTCACCGTCGTAACCTAATGCCATCTGCTCTTCGCTATCAACCACAGAGTCACCTGTTACTTCCTCACCATTACCTGACACTCTTTGCTCCTCATTATCAACTGACACTCCATTCTCTATTTGATCCCCAGTAATACGTACAGCCATAATATCAACCTCCCAAGATAGAAGGGGACACAACACTAATGATAGGTTGAAGTGTTATGGTTTACAAAACTGCATCATCACAGTTTATAAACATCGAGCGTCACATGATGTGAACTGAAGATACTACATTACAAAAGCAATCCTTATTCTCTCATGCTGAATAGTGAATTGTACAAATATTTCATGTCCTGATTTAGACCTGATAAGGCATTGTCTTGAGCAACGTTCTGGCCTGAACTTTGAAGTACACTCTTAAAATAATAATAATCATTTGTGATGTTTATCTAAAATGATGTTATTAACCTTGCTATTCGGGATGAATAGCATGAGTAACGCGATTGAATTAGCCTCTTGCTACGGTAGAAGACAAAAAAAGTTTCGAATTCCGTTCCGTAGAACGGCCGTCGCACGATAAAAAAACAGGGGGGAAACGGCCGTTCGTTCAACCGCATTACCTCATGCTGAATAGTGCTATTCATCCCTACTAGCACAGGTTCCCTTTCTAGCACTTGCTAATAATAAGCCAGCTTAAAAAATCATTTGCACTGTAGTTACACTGCAATCGTTCACTCACTATCTTTGTATTCCAGGATTAGCTTTCTCTGGAACTTCGCTTCCATCCGATGGCTCCTCCTAGTCTGTTGAAAAAAAATTCCGTCTAATTATGGGTAGAGTTTCTGCGCTGAGGAATGGCATAGTCTCCAACTAGAAACTACAGCAACTGCACGTTGTCAAGGCTAGAGTTGCACGCATGCGCACTTACCCGTCACTTAGATACCGTGGTATTTCAATTAGTTTCCATGCTATTTCACTTTCCCTGTATGATTTCAATTGAACGGAGATTTTCCCTATACTTTTTGAATGGATAATGTACGTGCCGTAATATTATTTGATCAATCAATCACAGGTTAAACGATTCAGATTCATTAAAAAATGAATTCATGTGGCTGTTTAGAATACCCCCCCCCTCCCCCTGGCCCTTTCACATTACTTCGAAAAGGCCAATTTAAATGCATCCGTAACTATGACGATTGCTATGTGTGTATTCATGAGATGTGGGTCAAGAAAAAGTTGACTGCAAAAAAAAACAACATAAACAAAAAACAAAACAAAAAACAATAAAACAATAAAACAAGCGGAATGATGTAATAAACCAAGTTGGCGGTGGAAAATTACGATGGATAAAAATACCTTATGCTACTGCATTCTTAATTTGCAAAAGTTAATCAAGTGCCACTATGTGGCAAGGTACTTTATACACTCAAGCTTTCTCCCTAGGAGTGACAGCAAACCACTTAGTGCTTAACCTTAATAGTCATGCCATAATGACAATAATTTTCATCATTGACTTTCTTCTTCTTTTTATTGGAATGCTTTATTAATCAAAGATCAGTTTAAGGAATAGCTTCCCTTTCGTTCAGTCAAGTAACGGTGATGACACAACCAATCATAAAATGTTTGCAATGTACAATTAGCAATAGGCAGCTTAAGATAATGAAATGGAAAGTATGCACATTAACACTATTTATTCATTTTTCATGAGTTTACATCCCAAAGTTATATATCAATTTAGGTGAATAGCGTGCAATACGAAAGAGACACTTTTAGAGTGCTGGAGGATGGTCCAATCATTAAAACACAAAAACAACCACAGAAAAAAACTAGATTAAAATTTTTTTTACTACTACATATTTCCAAAACTACAAAGGTAAAATAGGAAGATGGGAAACAGGACTCAATAGTCAGCGTAACTTTAAAACCAATTACAACTTGTCCTTGCTGTTTGTCACAGCTTTTTTCTGCCTATTGGGCGCCGACTTTCATCATCATCTGGTACCTCACTGTCAACAATTTCTACCTGTGGCGACTCTGACGGTGAACTTGGCTTGGAGTACAAGTGGTGAATGCGATTTACAGGGCGTTCTTTCTTCTTTTGCTGAAGTAGTCTTTTTCTCGGGTCATCAGAAGCGAGCGACTGAGTTAGCTGTGCACTAGACGATGCGTACGAGTTGCCATCCAGCTCTTCTCGTCGTACCACTTCCTGTTGGCACGCCTGTCCCTCAGCGTTGGAAGTTTCGACAAACTCCGCGGAGCGCAAATTGTCAGCCTTAATTTTCCTTTTCGTGGCCTCCACGTGAGGTGCTAGAATCACTTGTCCTAAACCGCCACCCCCTAGTCCTGCGGCCAGTCCGCCCATAACAGCACCAGCAAAAGCTCCGGGAATGGCACCAACTCCTGCAGCAGCCACACCCCCTACCAATACTCCTCCAAGACCACCAAGTGCGGACCCTACCACCACACTCGCCGCAAGACCTGCTACAGTTTGTGCCTTAGAATCTAATACTTTCTTTAGCACAATGCGATCCAATTTCGTAGACTTTTTCTCAATTACGTTCCAAGCAACCATCCACCAATTTCTTCCCGATCCATCCGGAGCTGGAATAAGCACTTCTGCCTCTTGTTTCTGAGTAACCATTTTGCCAACGGGTATGGCTACAATATCCTCAATCTCTGCATCCCCTATAACAACATCAGAAACAAGCTTAACATTGGGCACGTGGTCACCGCAATGCTTTTTCAATTTCTCCTCCAAGTTGGTAACATGCTCTTGAAGATAACGCAGATACGCTTGATTATCATCATACTTGGGGTAGTCCTCCCTCCGTAGAGTGTCACTAAAGGTGAACAAAATGATGCACCTCTTCCATATCTTCTTGCCCAACACTTTCTGCAAGTTCTTAAAAATCCTCACATCGACATCCATCAATTTGTTATTGGGGCCCACGGAGTGGCAGTACAAGAGAGTGCAGTTCAGATCACCGATCACAGATGCAAAGTCGTCTTTGACTTTATTCATCTCTATATCTGCCGCTCCCAGGCCAGGGGTATCCACCACAATCACCGTGGAGCCCTTCTTGGTCACCCGCTTGTATTCGATGTCATTGGTAACTGAATGAACTGAATTTTTAGACTCGAATTTAACTCCGAATATGTTATTGAGCGCCCTGGACTTTCCACTGCTTGGTCGACCAGCTATCACTACCACAGTCTCACCCACATGGTTTTCTTCTTCAACCACACTTGGTTCTTCTGCTCTAAGCTGACTCTGTGTTGTTTCCAATACATCATTGCTAGCCATACTTCAGCCCAAAGATAATAATTACTGACATAAAACTTCAGTTCAGTCACATGACAGTAAATGAAGGTTCAATGTGAAACTCCAACGAGACCTAACAAGCCATATATAACTATCTAGTAGTGTAAGCCACTATTGTCCAGTTGTAGAGTATAGTGTAGGAGAGATGTGAAAATACCCATTCAATAGGTTCTTGAGGCCATTTCTCAGCCCATAATTAATTAATCTATAGTAGTGTGCATGCAGATGGAGTATAGTGGGTAAAGGGGAGACAGCTCAACTAAGATTTCCACTAATCTGAATGGCTGTAGTAGTGACACTTTTGTCCTCTTTTTCTTTCTTCTTCTTTTTTTACGTAACTGTCAAATACATTTCTTAAATATCTGTTGTTGTTGTTGTTTTTTAATGTTGTTTTTTTTTGTGTGTAATTTTTCTCATTCTGGCCTGAGATTGCTGCAGGTGTGCTAAATTAGGTTCATTCAAGTAATTCAGTTCAATAAAAACAAACAAAAAAACAAAAAAACAACTGCTGTTTTTTACCAATAAGCTGACTATATATATAGGGTGTGATGCAAGTGTGCTAAATTTGGTACAGTTCAGATCCAGTTCAATAAATAAAAATAAAAACAACAACTGTTTTTTAAACAATAAGCTGACTATACTATACATCTTACACTCCAAATGTTGCCATTAACTAACCATGCAATTTATTGGTATAATAAATTATTAGAGTAACGGCTACTCTGAAAAGGCCTTGGTTGTAAACAAAAAAAGCCACGAGAGCTAAGCATTGAGACTTGAACAAGGTGGGTTAGCCATTTTCCCACTGATGCTTGGAGTTGGTTGCTGACAAACGGGAGCTGGGGTAGTTCAGTAGAAAACCCAGGCTCCATCCATAGTCAGACAGGACTGGAGGACTCTACCTACAGCAACCCAACTGAAAGACCAAGCACTGGTCAGTATGAGGTATACACACTTTCATATAGGCATGTGATTCAAAGTACATAGCGTGGTTTCAAAAATGGGTATGAAATAGCATCAGAGATTAATCACACCCATACTATACTATAGGTCTTGGAAGTCGTAGCTCAGTGGCTAGAGCACTAGTGGCTAAAGCCAGTGGCACTGGGTTCAATTCCCCAGCGACAACCAACATTTTTTCACATTTTGCCTGTGCTTCTCTAGACCATTTTAAGTGTGAAAGTTTCAAACTATATTCTAGCACTACTCTTGCTGATAATCAACACATATTTGTATGAAACACTGCAGTATCAACTCAAGTATCACACAATTACTGTGAGAATGTGCTAGTTAACTTGAAATTGCAACATAAATAACTCGGTGAATAATAATTATAACCGATCGCTTGAATTAATCTATAGTATCTGGTTCTTCTCTGGGGTCATAAGGTCGTACAACCGGTCTGTGCATGGCAGGTTGAAAAGATGGCAAAGATGGCGTTTCGCCTACAGGCTGATGCTCTGGGGGGTTAGCTGCTGGAATGTCTATGGGAGGTGACCGGATAGGTCGCTCATCTGCATCCTCCACAGGTCTTTCACCTTCTGGAGTATCATCCTCGATAAATTCTGCTTCCTTCAATCGATCCATTTTGGCTGTCTGGGCATTCCTCTGACTTTTTAAGACAGCACGGCTCATAACAGCCCCGCCCATCCCCACTCCAACGCCCCCGACCACACTACCTACCACAGCACCAGGAATGGCTCCAACTCCACCAGCAATCAAACCCACCACAGCCCCGCCTATCCCACCGAGGAGAGCTCCCAAAGTGCCTCCTGTGAGTGCAGTGGAAACTGTGGCCTTGCCATGCATCAAGGAGAGCAGCTGGAATTGCCCCATAGGTGTGGACTTCCTAAGAATCTCTATAATAGATCGATCTCTCCAATCCTCCGCCATTTCCCTCCTAGGTATCAATCTATGTCTTTCCTTCACATTCTTGAACTCTTTTCCCACCGGAACTGCCACAATCTCCTCAAGTCCTACGTCATCATAGTCATCAACATCCAGAACTAACCGAACCCTGAGGGCATATTGTTTGCAATCACGTTCCAATATACCCGACAGCTTCCCAGTGTGACTTTGAAGAATTTCAATATACTTGTCTTTGTCAGCATTAGTGGGGCAGTGCTCCTTCCTCAATTGGTCACTGAAAGTAAAAAGGAATACACATTGTTGCCAAACTTGCTTCCCTAGAGTCTTCTGCAAATTCTTCAGAATGACTCCATCTTCATCGGTGCTGTTGGGTCCGACAGAGTGGCAATACAAGACAGTATAGCTCAGTCCACCTATGACCTCGTCCAGTTCTCTCTGCACTTGGCTCCTAGAAAGATCCGCAGCTCCTAGCCCAGGAGTGTCCACGACGATGAGGCTGTGCCCATTCTTTACCACGCGTTTGGCCTTGATTTGTTGGGTCACAGTAACTGCTGAACTCGAGCTATCAAAGTTAACGTTGAATATGTTGTTGAGAGCCCTCGACTTGCCACTCTTGGGGCCTCCTGCTACTATGATAACAGTGTGCTCTTCAGCCTGATTAGGAGGAGCCCCACCCTGCTCCCTCCCCAAACGAATCTCAGCATTAGGACCAGCCATCTGGAGCTAGTGAGAATTTGTCTTACAAAATCATCCTTCTGTCTCTCTCTACAAAGGGCACCAATTCTCACTCCATAACAAATAGTTGTGTCACATGACCAAAGTAGTGGAGCTTCATCGATTGCATACCACGCTATAAATCTGATATGTGGGGTCATGAATAACATTATTATGGACACTTAAACTGAGTAAAATATTCACGCAAGTTACGTGCACAGTCTTATTGATGATTGGATTCTTTGAGACTTTTAACTCCAGCATCCACTAATCGATAATAATTTTATCTTTTCCACAAATTTCTACCAATCAAGAATGCAATCAATAACAATGTTAAACTCCTGACCGCTTGAATTAGTCAGAAGTGTCACGCAAAATAAAAACATGATAACTAGTGACTCGGAAAAGAAAATGAAGACTATATGCAACTCGTAAGAGTGTGAATAATGACTAAATCTAAGTATGATTAATTAACAACTCTAAGTGTCTACTTCATCACGGTTAGAATTGTCTATCTCCTTAACTGGAGTTGCAGCAACAGGATCAGGCGTTCGTAGCAATCGGGGACCAACAGGGTAAGTGCGAGCTGCCCATTGCTGCCTCTCGGAATCAGATTCCGTCTCTAACGTGGCACCTGTGGGAGTAGCACGTGGTGGGGAATGGGGTATGTGTTGAGGTTGGACTTGTTCCTCCTGTTCCGGGTGGATGACACTAATTTTTCCAGTACTGAGACGTTTCACCTTGCCTGCTTTAACATTAGTGATGTTTGACACCACCATGTGCCCCGCCCCTGCCCCACCCATTCCTCCAGTAATGCCCCCAGCCACAGCGCCTATCACAGCTCCAGGTATGGCCCCAAAACCTCCTGCCAATATGCCAACGCAAGTGCCGGTGAAGCCTCCGATTAAAATCCCAATTCCCACACCTAAATACGCACTAGAGACAGTAGCTGCTCCATGAGTGACAGTCAACAGAGTCACTCGGTCAAGAGGCTTCGACTTCCGCAGTATCTCCAAGTAAGCACGCTTTCTCCAGTCCTTTTCATTCACCTCGTCAGGCAACAGTAGATGCTTTTCCTTTTTGTCCTTATACTTGAGCCCCACAGGCACGGCAACTATTTCGTCGATAGCTTCAGCTTGTGGGGCAACATCAAGCGCAATTTTGACATCAGGAGTAACCTTGCCACACTCCTGCCTGAGCATTTTAGCTAATTGACTGGCATGGTCTCGTAGAGTACCGAGGTACTCCTCCCGGTCCTCTACCTTGGGAAACCCTTGCTCACGCAAAGTGTCGCTGAATGTGAAGAGAATGACACACTTCTTCCACACGCTGGAACCACACACTCTCTGGAGGTTCTTCAGAACAACTCTGTCCGTATCCGTCAACATATTGTTAGGACCGACTGAATGGCAGAACAGCAGCGTGTAGTTCAAACCACCCACTATGTGTTCAAACTCCTTCTTCACTCTCTCTAAAGGAATATCCGCAGCTCCAAGTCCGGGTGTGTCAATTATTATCAACTCTTTACCTTCTTTCAGTACCCGCAAGTGGGATATCTTACGAGTAACCGAAAAAGCCGAACACTTGCACTTGAAGTCAACACGAAATATATTGTTCAAAGCTTGGGACTTTCCATTATGTGGTCGACCAGCTACAACGATGACTGTCTTGCTTTCACCAGCCACAGGCTGAGGTTCACCCCCAACATCCTCAATTCCATTGACTGGATCTCCATTGTTTCTTTCTTCTACTCCACCTACAGAAGCCATGTCCTTAACTCTCAACAACTATCAACAGATATCTGAGCTCATGAACCTCTACAACCTAACTATTCCAACCATTGCTTACATCTGTTATTTATTCAACCTGCTTTGTAGCCTATCACATGATCACAACAGACCACGCCCCCACCAACTAGAAATCACCTATGCTCATAAATATCATTGCTCAGCTATGATTGTTACTAATCATATTTACATTTAAGGTTAGCCAGATGGTAATAACCACGGCTGTAGTAAGACACTAGTAAAACAGTGAACTTCTGAATTGAGTCTGATACCTAATGCCACATTGTGAGCCTATGTAACTTATTCTACTCTCCTTATACTGACTTCATTATGTCAAACATCACCACCAATAAAGAAGGAGTAAGAGCAGGGGCTATATGTGAAAATGTTTTGGTAACATGACAAGGTGGAGGTCTGTATGAGATCTACACTCTCCTCCGGTGTTTGGCCTTCGGTTGTGTAAATCCTCCAGCATGCACGGACTGAACGATATGGTGCAACTGACTTGTACCATGGCTCTTGGCTATAGGAATGCACAAAAACTTTTTTTTTTTACCAAACAAATTCACTTATTTGTTTACTAAAATATGGGCACAAAACATATTCATCGTGAATTGAACAATCTGATTGTATGGCCTGAACAAACCATGGTACAACTACATGTATGAATAAATATATACGTTCACGGTTATACAAAGGGGTGGGGGGAGGGGCAACAATAGTTGGAGAGAGAGAGAGAGAAGAGAGAGAGAGTATAGTGATTATACTAGCTATTTATTACCCAATGAGGCAACAATAGAGTACCACTATTCTGGTTTCACCCTAGTGTACTACAGAAAAACTACCTGCTATATGTCCATTATTCATTGTACACTTCAATAGCAGAAATAAATATAATCATTAAGTCTATGCCCTAATAAATGCACACTTTGTATAACTGATCATATGACCTCTCCCTGAAGCAAATATAACATCTATGTTTTGAACAAGACCACTAGCTATCAAAATGGCTGTTGTAAATACACCAGAAGATGAAAGAATTGAGGTTATAGCCGCTGTAAATCCTCAAAAAGTTGAAAGAAATGAGTTTATGGACGCTGTAACAGAAGTAGAAGTTGAAGGAAATGAGGTTATAGCCGCTGTAAATCCTCAAGAAGTTGAAAGAAATGAGGTTATGGCTGCTGTAAATACTCCAAAAGTTGAAAGAAATGACGTCATGGCTGTGGTAGCAGTTGGCCAATCACGTAGTGGGAAATCCACGGCCTTAAATAACCTCTTTGGGACTGACTTTGAATGCAAGTACTCCGCATCCTCAGTGACAAAAGAGGTGATAACAAAGCGAGTGATAAAAGGCGGGAGAAGTATCGTGGTGGTGGATACGCCTGGCATGGGATCCATAGATATATCCATCCCTAAAGTGAAGAAGAAGTTAGAGGAGGCCTTTGGGGGTTTGGAATTTCTCCTTTTGTACTGCTACTCTGTGAGTCCAAACAACCCTAAGACCTTACTCGACATCCAGGTGATGAAAAACTTGAAGAAGACGTTAGGAAATGACATATGGAAGAAGTGTGTGATGCTGCTCACTGGATGTGACATGCTGAGAAAAGCCGCCTGCCAAAAGGAATCAGACAGAGATGCATATAAACAGCACCTAAACGAGCACGCTCAGAAGTTGACGGACATGCTCAGGAAAAGTTGCGACCCTAACATACCCAACATAAAACCAGTTTTTGAGCTGGATTTAGACGACCTTCCAAACGAACCAACAAAGGAGATCATCGCAGTCCCAGTGGGAATCAAACGGAAAGAGGGAGCCGTTAAAAGAGAGAGACACGTACTAGTGCCTGGCTGGAGAGGGAACTGGATGGACGCAGCATACGCAGTCATTAGCCACAAAGCCGTGCCTCTGAGGTGCAAAGGAGACATAAGCATAACAGAGGGGAAAATTGCAGCAACTGGCTTACTAGCAGGCATAGGGATCGGGGCTGCTGTAGGTGCTGCCGTGGCGGGAGTTCTGGGGGCTGGAGCTGCAGGCATCGGTGCCTTACCCGGAGCTATTATTGGGGCCGTAGGAGGCAGTGCAGTGGGAGCAGCAATAGGAGGAACTTCAGGGGGATCGGTGCAGAAAATAAAAAACAAGTTACACAACAACGAACTTGGACAGAAAGAAGAGAGGCTAAGAAATGCCCCAATTGTGCCAAGTACAGAAAACAATGGCACTTCGACGACTAATTCGGTAGCTGCGGCTGCTACGCCCACAACGACTACACAAACACAACGACAGCAAACTCGATCCATAACAAGATCTCGTTCTGCAGAAAGACCAAACAGTCCACCTGAGCGATCATATTCCCCCCAGATAACACAGTCCCTAGCCACTCGACTAAGCCCTGACAGAGACGCTCCATTCCATAGATCAACATCCAAAGAAGACGTAACGGCGGACTCCCAGACATCAGATGATTGCTGAAGCTTTGCCATTAAATTTTTTATGAATATTAATTTAGTACGATAATGTACAAATAAAAAAAAATATTAAAAAGATAATTCAACACAACATTTTTAAGGTGTGCGAGTTCTATCCGCATGTCTGGTTTTCAGATGATTAGGTGCCAAAAAAAAGTTCCGATTTCTGTTCTGCAAAATGGCCGTACCGCGACAAATAAATTTGGGGAAAAAACGGTATGACGTCAGGTAAAATATGGCTGCTCTGTTTAACTGTGTTACCGTTCTAATTGTTTACGTTTACCTATGTCTCACTTTAGTAATATAAAAGAAGTTTTTTTAAATGTCTGAATATTTCATTACAGGCTCCTGAGGCAGAGCTTTTGTACGGTACGAAATCTGGAACTTTTCTGACGCCTACTGTGTATCAACCGACTTATGTTTTAGTTTCCCTTTTTTTTCCCTTCATGTAACTGATTTCTAAAAATGCTATTGATGATACTCATTGCGCCTCTTATTACAAATGATATCCCGCAACATATAGACATTTTCGAGCGAAAAAAGTGCCCTTAGGTGCCAGTTATAATGCAAAATAACTTACTGTAAAATACTATGGTCAAGGCCAAAATAACTATACATGTAAGTGATCATTTCAATAAAAACAAAAACAAAACAACAACCATAATTAAAGACAAATTACGAATACACAAGAGAGTAATAAAAAAAACTTACAGTAATAAGAAAGCTAAGAGAAAATTGAGTGAAAATAAATAAAAGCTTTAGCTAATGTTTGAAATCAAAAGGTAACTTTCATAGGGGCCACAATTAAAACAAGTATCTGGTAGGCTTTAGAGTTATTCTGGGAGCTGCCACTGGTGCCAGAGCAGCTGCTGCAACAGGTCTCTTCCTGGGAGGAGTGGCAGGAGGGCGGTCAGCTGGGATGGGAATGTGAGTGGAACAAAAGCCAAAAGATCAATGGACTAAGTAGACAAACTCAAAGCAGCAAAACATGTCAACTGGCATTCTGCACTTCCCTGTTCTGGATCCCTAATAATTAGAACATTATACACCTTTCCCAAAGATAACTACAATGGTTAATTCCAAAGGCCGTCCGCCAAGAATATTAAGAAACTAGCAGTGGGAAGCTAGCAACTCACAACTATTCAGACAGCAATAGCAAAGGGAAGGAAAATTTCCACCACTCCTAAGCCACAGAATCATTTAAAAGGACACAGAAAACTGTAATTTGCCAGAAAGTCCTCCACCTGAATACTCACCAGTGGCACATCGTTACCAGTCCTTAATAACTAAATCACCACAGTACGTCACTGGGAAAATTACAAAGAAACCCCTATAATTTAGGGGAGTAGCACTACATAGACTGGTGGCAATAGATTAAGCTCACACACTTCAGTTTCACCAAAAATCATCAGAATGGCCTTATAGACCACAATCCCTATCGAGTAACATGATATGCTCTAACTAATGCCCCAACAATATCCAATATGTATAACATACATACATACATGTAATACCTACCTACTAGAAATGACAACACAACACTTCTGAATATAAAATGGATCAAATTATGCAGGAAAAATTAGCTACAGCAACACATAACCAATATGATGGCATAGTTGGGGGGGGGGGGGGGGGGGGAACCCTTACAATGAATGGGGAAATTATGTGAAAAAACAAAGGACAAATAAATTACAAGTACGAACCAAAGAACCAAAAACAATCATAACTAAAAAAAAAACAGAGTGAGAGAGAGCAAGAGATAATGTAGGCTGTGTCCTGACGTAACTAACTAGTCCTTTAACGCGTTAACAGGCAGGATCTTCAGGATCACGGGATCGTCCGCTGTTCCGAAAGATCGGTCATGTGCTCCAAGAGAAACAGCCTCTTGAAACTTGGACTGTGAGCAAGATAGATCCGCTTCAGGGAGAGGAGTTTCTGGAGATACGACTTCTTCCATAAGGATGAACGCATACTCATTAAAGTGGTGATGCGATATATCGCCAGCACAGTCGGAGTTAGGAGAATGGATATTCAGCAGCAATAGTGGACTGTGGATTCAGAAAAACCACGAGAATCAATCATGAGGTCGGGAAAACTGGGATTGGAAAGGGACGACACTAGCTGGCATCAAGATTGATATCCAAAAGTAAAAGGTGCGGATTTCATGTTCACATGTTTGGCTTGTTTTTGAGTTTATTGCTCTTCCATACAGCGTTCTATGGGCTTTTATTTTTGCTTTAAATAGCATTCGACGCCCACTGCCAGGTCCCCAACGCGGTCCCTTGACACCAAACCTGTCGCAACCCCAACACATACAGCAGCTCCTGGTTCGACCACCAATGCCGCCGCTGCAAGACCAGCATTAGCACCAACCGCCAGCCCATAGTAGCGCCCAAATACGATGCATGCATCGGAGTAGATAGTTAGAGATAGACTTCTTATTTCCAGGACTAACTCAAAAAATTTTTGTCAAGCGGTGTGCTTTATAACCACCATTTTCACAGCTAGGGCTCTCCAAGTAAGGTACACAACTGATATACGCGCAAGCTGTCCTCTCTGACCACAAAGAGCTGCCTCCACACAGGAACCTGGACTAATATTTATGAGAATCTTACTCCTTCGTCAGCTGTATACTAGTCTTACTAGAGTTTTGAAAATCGTTTTTTGTTAGGTCACAATACGGAAATCACTCTTTAACTTTCGGGAGCAAGGGCACAGTATACTGCAAGTAATTCAGAGAATCTGCAGATGGATGTCAAGGGTGCTCTGTACTTGTTCCATGTCTACTTCTTGGGAAAATCCCTGACGTATAAAGTGGTCTGTCGCTGAATAAGTGAGTGAGCAAGTAATTAAGCACACTTCTTCCATATATCTGTTCACCAAGCACACTCTGTAAATTCTTCACACGTCATCATATGCTTTGCCGACAGAAACGTTCGGATGGGCACCAGCAGAGAGGCAGTAGATCCGAGGACAAAGTTCAAGCCATCACATAGCATTCTCCCCCGAACTCTTTCTTCAAATTGGACTGTCTTAATGTCTTCCCCGGGCAGCCAGTCCGGCGGGAGTGTCTACTTGCGACGTATTTATCAGTTCCATCCTGATGTCTGTTACCCGCCTGCACCCCCTATCTAACAGCTCTGGTAAAGAAGAAAGCTGAATACTCACTCTTGAAAATCAGTTCCAAAGATTATTGTAAGAGCAGTGGATCTTGCCACTCCTGGACCAATCCAGCGTTACTCGGAGCACTGAACTTTCTTCCGTATTTTTTGTTGAATTATTGAGTACAGCTAAAATTTAAATCTGGGGAACACCCAACCCAAATCACACAGTTAGCCTCCTTTTTCTGAGGACCCAATAGCAATCCCAAGGTCTAGATGGTTACAGCTTGTCTAAGGAATGGGTTTGTTTAGTGGCACTGTAAACACAAGATAAATTCCACCATTGTAGTTGGTTCATATTCTCAGCGATGGAATAAATTAGGTATAAGCTGGGAAAATGGGTTGATACAACAGCATAGTTTATACGGTAACGGTCTCATATTAAAATATCATTACCTCCATAATTTGATGCTGATACTTCAGAAAATTATCAGATAGAAGATGAGTTAAAATTTATATTCATAAAATAGAACAAACGATTAGTTTCTCAGCCCACCTAACCGGGCAAATTAAGGAATTAATGTAAACAGAATTGTTGTTGTGTGGGTTTTTGCACCCATTAACTAACGCTGAGGGGGTTTACAACTCTTAGTGCTCTGTATTTACTGTAATAAACGAATTGTCCCTACTGGTTTTAATGTAGGTAGATCTGACAGCATCACCGCGGCTACAAAATAATCTACAACTTTGGGTACTGAAAATCGCCGGGATAACTGATAAATTATTGGCGAGCGGATGCCGTAGCCCTGCGACGCGGACACTTACAGGGGTCAAAACACAACGAAACGGGATGGTTAGTGTATTTATTTATTTATTTATCTTATTCCGCCGCTATATATGATGGACGTACGTAAGCATTTTGTACTTTGACCCTCGCGTTTTTGGTTAGTTCGGTTGCGACCCGTCCTCACAATTTGCACCAACAAGAATCCATATGGTTTATCGATCCGTACCCGTATCACCCTAGAAATGAATTGTTTAACGTTTGGAATCTCCTTCGTGCGGGGTGCAGGTAAAAGAAAACTTTCTATTGAGTTAGTGCGGGTGGTAAGCCAATGCGTCTTTGTCATGGCTTATAAGCCATGCGCACCCAGTTATATTTACTTAAAAAATGAAGGTCACTAGACTAACCAAGAAGGTAAGTCTGTGTCGGTGGGTACAAAAGCAATTTACTGGGAAATTAAGTCCACTCAATTTTACCCGTTTAAGGTTGTGTTTGATTTATAGCCTAATCTTACGTCTTACATAGGAGAGGGAAGATACTAATTAATTTTCTGGTGGTGTGAGTTATCTTGTTTAAGCGCTATGTTGTCATAGTTAACACTACTCAACAGTATTTTCTGACCTGAAATTCAATTGTCCAATAGCAAATCACTGAAGAAAGTAAGTCTTGTGTTGGTATATCAAGTGAAACAAGTGTAGGTGAACGGTGCCCTGCGCTTACAGGGATGCTTTAGCTAAGGAAAAAAATCTTTAACTTTATTGACAGGTGTAGGGTTTTTGTCTCCTGCACCTATATGATTTGTGTGTTTGCCTACACGTAGTCTGTGTAAGTAGAGTCCAATTTTTATGGACAAATTCCATTTGGTCCGATATGAAGAGAAGAGAACCATTGTAGACTTGTTCAAGGTGTGGCCACTTTTAAAAACCATGGAGGGCGCTATGCCCAAACACAAACTTCTGAGTTTTGAGCTAGCTAGATAGCCAACAATAACTCTCATGATAATACAAAGATTTACAATTTTAAAGCATATAATGTTTATAATTGGTTTTAAAAGTATATTTTACGTGTGTTAATATGGAGGTTAGATATATACGTTAATATGGGCCAGTAAGATAAATAAGGTATTTAAATACAATATGTATTTGCTCTTCTGTGATTGGTGGTTATTGCTGTTCGACAAAAAAAAGTGCATCATAGCCTACACAGTACAGGTTACACCATGATGATCTCTTACTATTGTCTTTTTCTTCTTCTTCTTTTTTTCTGTTATTTAAAATGAAGTAAAAATTATGAGAACTTTTAAACAGATAGCCTACTACTCCTATTATTAAAACTTTTTTTATTTCTTGGGCTCAGTCTTCTGCAGACACACACTGTTTGCTTTGTCTCCCAGCTAACACAATTATATCACACATATACAATCTTCTCCTAAATCATATAATCAATTGTTTACTCCCTTCCTCCAGGCTTGGTTCGCCATTGTTTTAAAGAAGGTGACAAATTCTAACCCCTAAGGAGCTATGATCATGCGCAAACTACACAAAAACCGAGGTAATCGCGCCGAGAACCATTGCTCCCGCCTTTTTTTACTTTTGCACGGACTGCGCAGCTATTTTCTGAGTTGTATAAATATTAAAAAACCAAATTAAATGAGCACCAGAGTTATTGCTACTGGATACCAGATTCCATACAGTAATTGCGTGTGGGGGATAGGCGAAAACTAAGGCTAGTTCTAAAATTGTGTGGCTGTGTTTATTTATTTTTATTATTATTTCTTTGACTGTCAAGGTTGTGCTGTATAAACTAATGGAGCTCGATATCCCACCTGAAACAGGAAAGTGAGAATGAAAAACACACGGCCTCGCCTGACAAAAAAAAAAAAAAAAAAAAAAAAACAAGAGGGGGCACAAGAAAATGAGGAGGGATGAAACCGAACCAGAAAGGGCAAGCCCGCCTTAAAAAAAGAAATGAAAGGACAGGGTAAACGCAAAGCAGAAAGTCCTCTAGAAAAATCTGAGCAAGACGAAAAAACAGAAAAATGGATATGAAACAAATGAATCCGAAGTGACACAAAGGAGTTCGATTAGGCTGCATAAGAAGGAGCAAACTAGACAAGAATCCCTTGATCGAAGAGTTGCTAGACTTAAAGAAATGAGAATTCAGCCAAAAAACATTAGTCTTACTAAGCAGGGAGAGCCAAGAGAATCGATCCCTGCTAGGCTACCAAAATATGAGTTTAGTTCTTTGCCAAAACCCCCAGAACATTTAGGGGGCCAATGAAACCGGAGATGACTTGACAGGGCTGCTCGGATGGAAAGCCTGAGTGTTGTTCTTAAAAGATGAAACGCTGAGCCAAGGAACACACAAGAAGAGAAAGCTGCTAGGATTTAACTAAGTATTCAAAGCACTCTCAGGCCAAGGAAAAAAATAGCAAACGAAACGTACACAAAAAGGGTCGGATGACTGAAACATCAGAACAATTTGCAGGAAAAAAAAAATGGCTAAAGAAATCATCAGATGAACGGGCCGGCTAGAATGAAACATCAGACACAATTGCAGAAAAAAAAAAAATGGTTAAAGAACAGCAGATTTAGAACGGGCTGATCGACTGAAAACATCAGAACAATTCAGGAAAAAAACTGGCTTAAAAGAAAAAATCAGATGAAACGGGGCTGCTCGAATGCAAACATCAGAAACAATTTGCAGGAAAAAAAAACTGGCTTAAAGAAATAGTGAACGGGCTGTTCGACTGAAGCGTCAATCGTGCTTATAAAGAAAAATGCTTTGGCTAATGAAACTCCAGATGACCGAGCTGGTTCGACTGAAGCCGTCAATGTGCGATATTATAATGAAAATGCCTTTGGCCAATTGAAAAACTCCAGAACCAAATTGCTAGACTCAAAAACATGAGTGTCTTATAAACGGGAAAATTTGCTCAAGAGTGTGCAGGTATTTAAAAGTAATTCTCAATGCTGAACATTTACTATAAGGAAACTGCTCCTCAATCATCAGCCATTATTAAAGATAAGTGGAAACGAGAAGCAGAAGATGGACAAGTTTCATCACGAAAATGTTCTTCAATCGAGATCAACAATATGTATTGTATGCTCAGAAAAATTTCCTGGCACTAAAATGGCATCACTGTCAACTACATGTATACGATGTTATCGAGACAAAGCAAACCCAAAACTTTATTCCTCTGAAAACAATATGAATCCTGGAGCAGTGCCCAATGAATTACAGGTTTGTGACATAAATTTGAATTTTCTATTGTATTACAGAACTAACCCGTTGAAATCACTTTAATAATAAACATTGCATAATATAAATGCATCCTCACATTATACACATTTTATAGTTATTCCATCCATGTAACTGTATCTGAGTAAATTTAAATTACATTAATGCAATAAAAGCATTCTAATAAGCTGTGAAGCATAATTATTAAATATATATATTATATTGATCTATTGATATTATAACTGAGTACCATAAAATAATGTTTATATGTTTATATTTATATTCAAAATTAAGGGGTTGTCACAAGCAGAGGAAATGTTGATCTCGACTGTTATGCCACTAATGTCCATCTATCGACTACCCCGTGGTCAGTATGGATACAAAGGCCATGTAATCAACCTGCCACAGGATGTCACTTCTTTTGCGTCCAGCCTTCCAAGAAACACAAAAAATCTTGATGTGTTGATCGTGAGGAAACATGGCTCAGATAATACTCACAAGGACTTTAGAGTGAGACGCTCAGTTGTCCTACATGCTCTCCTGTGGCTAAAACAGCACAACAAGTATTATCGTGATGTGACAATTGATATGGAAGAAGTTAAGCAGCTCCCTATTGATGGAAATCTTTCCAATATTACCACTATTGAAGATGCATCCATCAAAATTGAAGACAAAAGCCAGCAACAAGAGGAAAATGATGAAAGTAATCAAGAATTGGGATCCTTTGTTCGAATTACTGTGCAAAAGGGCACAGAAGAAGAGACTGTCAAGAAGTCCATAAATGAGCGACAAAAACCGAATCCAGACAATATAATTCCATGGCCGTCTCGAGGGGACACTCCAATAAACGAGTTTGTCACCGAAGGATACATCTCCTGTGCTTTCCCTACATTGTTTCCCACTGGTAATGGTGATTTTTTGGCTCCAAGACAGCGTACTGTAACGGTGGGGAATTACTTCAAGCATTTGATGCGTTATGAAGATGGCAGGTTTGCCAAACATCCTCGTTTTCGATATTTTGCTCTCAACACCGAAATGAGATGGCGTGCTCTCCAAACTGGTTTTACATAAAGCAACACCCAAAAGATGCACGTCTGTCTTTGGAAGACTTGAAGGAAATGATCAGTAGTGGAGGGAAAGAGCTCAGCAAGCGAGTACTACATTATGCCACCAGCTTACGTGGAACTAAGCAATTTTGGTTCAAGCAGCGAAGTAGGCTCATTTCCATGATTGACTGTCTCGGTATGCCCACTGTATTTTTCACTCATAGTGCCGCTGACAATCAGTGGCCTGAGCTGGCTCGTTTGATTGCTGAAAATCCAGATGAAAGTTCCAGCCGCAGCTCTGCAGTCAATAACAACCCGGCCATTGCTGATTGGTTCTTCTATGAACGAATTAGCAAGTTCATGAAAACATTTTATGTGGATGTTCTTGGAGCCACAGATTACTGGTTCAGATTCGAGTGGCAGCACAGGGGATCTCCTCATGTACATGGTGTAGCTTGGCTGCACAATGCACCAGACATTGAGAAACTATTGTCATCTGATGACAGTGCTGAATTGTTGGATGCTGCTGAGAGGATTACTGCATATGTTGATGGCCTGGTTAGTACAATGAACCCAGGAATTCCTGCTGATGGGTACAACATAATCAATTCTATTCCCTTACCTAAGATTAAACCGCATGTGTGCAACCAACAATACCAAGGCATAAATAACTTGGAAATGGACCTGGTTGATTTAGTTGCTACTTGCCAACGGCACACAAGATGCTCAACATCATATTGCTTGAAGCGTAAGAGAGGCAAGCAGGAGTGCAGGTTCGGCTACCCCAAACCATTACAGCAAGTGACTACTATCACCACACAAGAAGGTGAACCTGTAGTGCTGACTTCCAGAAATGACAATTTGTTGAATGCCTACAACCCAGTACAATTGTCAGCTTGGAGAGCCAATGTTGATATGCAGTACATTGTGTCCAGAAACAAAGTCATCAAGTATGTGGCAAAATATGCTACCAAATCTGAGCCTCGTTCAAAAGGTCTGCAAGAATTATACAGTACAATCATGAAAAGCATCAAAGAGGATGCCACACCACTCAAAGTAGTGCAAAAGCTATTAACAAGCACTATTGGAGAGAGAGATTTTTCTGCACAGGAGACATGTCATCTTCTTTTGATGCTGCCCTTGTTTAGAGCTTCTCGAGATTTCGTTGTTCTTAGTCTTGATGGTTCTCGACAGGTGACCGAAACATTTGAAGAAGACAAATCTGTGACTGTGGACTCCCAACTGGACCACTATTGTGCTCGTCCTGATGTCCCAGAGTTTAGAGAAGTGTCCCTGCTAAAATTTGTTCAGAAGTACAGAATCCCCAAGAAAATTGGCAGTGCACTGGTGCCAAGGAACAAAGATGTAATAGTGATACCACGTCCTTATTGCTCACCAGATCCACAAGGACCACAATATGAGCAATATTCAAAGCAGAAACTCATGCTTCACAAGCCTTTTGTTCAACTGGATGAGCTACTTGGAGGATGTGACACATATGCAGCTGCTTATGCTACTTTTCTTCAGTCTGGTAATGTGCCAAAATCTCTTGCTGATGATATTCACAGGCTAGAAATGGCACAGGCAGAAGATCAACAGACTGTTGATGAAGAGGTGACTATTATTTATATTTTCAAACAATTCATTTTTTATTCTTTTTTATGTATTCTTTTTGCAGGCATGTGATAACGATGACAATGATGATCAAAACAAGAACACTGTATTGGATTGGATGCAGCTCTGTTATCATCACACAGAATTTGAGCAAGTTGCTTCTACTTGTGAAGTCGACTGGTCTGCTGCTGGAAAAAAGTATGACAACTTGCAGGAAATGCCTTCCTTTATTGCACAGCACAAACAGCATTTTGTCTACTCTGCATATGAAACTGAGGCTGAAGCACAAAATTTGAAAGGAAAGCAGAGTGAAGCTTACCAAATAGTATTCAATCACTACCATGGCAAACTGTGTGGTTCACCTCTAAGGATGATCATCTCTGGCACAGCAGGAACTGGAAAGTCATATTTGATAAAGTGCTTGAAGAAATTGTTGGGCGATTGCCTTCGTGTGACAGCTCCAACTGGAGTGGCAGCTTACAATGTAGATGGCTATACGCTTCATTCGCTTCTCAGCATTCCTGTCACTGGAGACTTTAAGGACTTGGAGGGACAGCGTCTCAGTGCTCTTCAAGGATCACTTTGTGGCGTTAGGTACTTGATAATTGATGAAATGTCAATGGTTGGCCGAAAACTATTTGGTCAGGTAGACAGAAGACTTCGCCAGGCATTCCCTCAAAGGTATCTGTTTATTGTTACTCGTAACTCAACTGTGTTTCATGTTGTTTTTTTAATGAAAAAAATCTAGATCTCATGAGGTACTGGGTGGATGTTCCTGTCTACTGACTGGAGACTGGGGTCAACTACCACCAGTGATGGACTTGCCACTGTACACTACAGCAACAAAATCTGAACTGTCTGACCTTGGCAGTGCTAATTATCGTCTCTTTGATTGTGGTATTGTTTTGAAACAAGTACTCAGGCAAGAAAGCCTAGACTTTAAAGAGTTACTCATGCGTCTCAGAAATGGTGAAATTACTTTGGATGACTGGAAAGTTCTGATGAAACAGACTCCAGCTGCAGTAGGAAATGCCAGCACATTTCAGGAAGCTCTACATCTTTTTCCAACTGCTGCAGCAGTGGCTGAGTACAATGTTGAAAAATTGCGAACAAATTCTCAGCCAGTAGCAAGAATTGAAGCCATCCATTCTGGTCCTAGAGCTAGCAGAATTCCTGCAAGTGATGCTGGTGGATTGGAACCAGTTATTTTTTTAGCATGCAAGGCACGTGTAATGCTGACTGCTAATCTGTGGGTTCAAGTTGGACTGGTTAATGGAGCACTTGGTACAGTTGTGTCAATTTGCTACGATGGTGCAGATCAATCACCACCAAGTTTACCAGTAGCAGTGACAGTAAAGTTTGATTTCTACACTGGTCCTACTCTGGCAGATGGCACTGTTCCAATAGTTCCACTACGCCGCACATGGTTGTCCTCTACCTACCCATGCTCGAGACTCCAGCTTCCCCTAAAATTGGCCTGGGCAGTTACAATTCACAAGTCCCAAGGTATGACATTAGACAAAGTTGTCATTGATGTGGGGAAAAAAGAATTCTCGGCTGGACTGACTTTTGTGGCATGCTCACGTGTGCGGCATGTAAAAGATCTGCTTTTCAATCCTCCGTTCGCTTTTCAACGTGTAGCACATCTAGCCAGCAGCAGACGTCATAAGGAAAGACTCAATGAAGACCTCAGATTAGAGAAACTCAGCAATAGTTTAGGCTCACAAACAACACTGTCAGTCAAGTCTGAGTCGTGCACAGATCACAGAATTAGCGAGGAGGCAGAAGAAGCAGAAACAGCAACAAATGTGCCCCATATTCCAATTCCATCATCAGGGGAAGCACATGATGCCTGCTGTAATGGAGACTGCAAAAATGTTATCGCTAATGAACCACCTCTTCCGGTCGAAAGAAAAAAGAGTCTCACTGATGATGTTGTTGTCACTAGCGTTGAAACTCATACTCACCAATTCCACTATAACCCTGTCAATGAAGAGTGGCAGCGTGCACAATGTGAAAGACTTGGATTGCAGTACTGTGGACCAAATGGAGTCACACCTGGTGGTTCTAATGTCCCACTAACACGTCCGACCAATTTCAAGAGGATAGTTGGCGATGGAAATTGCCTATTTCGATCCTTTTCTTTGATTCTTACAGGATCGGAAGAGCAGCACTTAGCTATACGAGGTGCTATCGTACAGCACATGAGAACAATTGGTGATGCGATATGGCCACATCAGATTGCTCCTCTTCTGAGACAGATTCAAAATCTTGGAGAAGTGCACCTTGTTGGCTCAGTTTATACAGATGCAGAATGGGAGCTGGGAATTGAGCAGTATATTGCAGCAACCAGGATGAATCAAAACAGGGCATGGGGATCGGAGGTTGAAGTCATGGCATTGGCACACCTTCTGGATACCCCAATATACAGTTATGATACCGTGAGTGGTTGGAATCTATATATCCCAGGTATGGTGCATGGTACATTTAATTTCAGTCATACAGATACACATCAAATGGCTATGTATGTGCACCATGCTGTTAACCACTATGATGTGGTCAATTCAGTGCAGTAATTGGTTAAATTTGGCAAAATTTAATAGTGGTCACATCAAATGCATAGCGCACAGGCTTTGTAATTGTTGTCTTTCTTGCTGTAAAGCGGGAATTGTCTTTATGGTAGTAGTTTGAGTTGACTTTATTAGGAGACACCAAAATTAGCATTCTTGGACTCATGTACTGATTTCACAATGTGTGGGCTGTAATAATGTGGAGCACTGAGCTCTTTGTGTGCCTCTGCAAAGACGACCTCCAGGAATGCATTTTTTGCTGGGATTTCCGGTGTTTCCTGAGCTCACTAACTGGGTGGCAGGGAGTCCCAGTAATCACAAAGTGTCGTCTATGTCCACACATTTCGGTACAGTTTGCCATCCAAACAGTCCTCAAATTATTTGTCCATTTAGAACCTAGCTTGTGTGCCAGTATAAATAACTGGGTATTTTAAGCTGGAGGTCCTAAGTTATTTTTCATCAACTATATTCAACTAAACATCATATTTTATGCTCATCAAATTTATACTCAAGTTCTTAAAAATTTCAATGTCAAGTATTGAACTCAAGTCTTATAAATTTTGAATATTTTTATAGTCAAATTCTTATACTCGAGTGCTTCAAGTTTACACCTGCGTAAAGAAAGATTTTTAACTGCAGCAAGCTGCTGACAAAATGTACACCTTATTTGCTTTAACTTTTAGTATTAACTTTCTTCTTTCTGAAGCATTTTTTGTATCACAAAATATATTATTAAACATTTTCACAAATAATAATAATAATGATCTTACATTCATTAAAATTTTCTAAAAAGGACCCAAAGTAAATATCAGTGCATTTGAAAATGTGACTACTATGGTCCCCTCTGAAATATTCAGAGGGGGGCAATCATCTGTCGAAGATGAGTACAGATGATTGTCCATATCTATCATATGTCACATCCAAAATTACCAACTTTTAAAAGACATGAAATTGTGTGCAGCAACAGTAAATACCACATATGCAATACATTCTTGGAATAGTGTACAGTATCAACTGACAGATTGTCTATCTGGTTTATACAAAACTTTGAAATGGTTGGTAACTTTGTATGTGTGTATGGTTATGGTATGCTGATGAGCTCAAAAAAGAGCGAAACAATCATTTCCCCCCCTAGAATTATCATACAGTGTACTCATTTTAAATTGCATTTTCTCTAATTGGCATTATTTCATTGTATTTTCAGCTAGGCCAGCTCGCTCGCCATTTGCGCTTTTCGAGCGCACCACTAGTAGTTGAAGGTAAGTAAAGTTGCGGTGTAATAAGGTTGTCATATAATCTTTGATACCAAATAATATTCCATATATTTATCAGTTTGTATAACATATAGAACAGTCAACAGAATTCCAAAGCTTGACATAAAACATAGAATAGTTAGAATTCGAATCTGTTCTACTAACTTGTACAACAATACAAGCTCATTCCTAACCTGGTCTGAGCAACCTTCACACTTGTACACTTGGACTATCTGTAAGTCCAGGAGTTTCTGAGTCGAAGTTTGGTTTCTCAGCAGCCCTCTGTGCCGAAACACTGGGCCATTGGTGAGAAGAAATACTCTTTAGGGTGGCCGCACACCGCCTACGTAATTTTTTGTTGATAAGTTGCTATGCACAATTACTACTATTGTAAACTTACAGGGGCTTCTCCACTACAACACAAGGACAAAGTGCCTGCCTCACTAATTTTAGAGCAAATCTGGAGGAAATATAGGGGCCCAGTTATAAAACTTTGTAGCACTTTTATGGAGCGGTGTGGTAAGTTGGAGCTCCGCAATTTGGTGCACTACTAGCTGAGCCAATACTCAACTGCAACACAACGAGTGCTTTTTCATTTCAATATTACTTTATGGTTTACTTGCTTTTTTTAAGATATTGAAAAATTCAAGTTGTGATGCAGTTCATTGTTTTTAGGTTTACCTGTGTGTGTAAAAAAAATTGTCGTTCTCATTATTAGATTCCAAGAAAAACTGATACAAAATTTGTAACTTTAATTCCACTCGCAATTCTTATTAAATAACCCCACCCCCCTTTTCTCGTACTCTAGTATGCGAGCAATTTTTTTCAGTTAGTTTGTATGGGTTCTAAAAAGAGCACGCCTATATCAAGAGTAAACAAACATCAATACAACAATAACAAGAGAGTCAGAAGAGAGAGAGCAGTTTCTTGGAGAGCCCGAGGTGAAGGTCATAGAGCTGTGCAGCTTGGGAAGTCTTCGCTCCTCAGAAATCGAGCCTGCTGGATCCATCCGCTCTAGCTCATGCGTGCAGAGCCTGGCTACAGGAGGAGAGGCAGCCTGGCGCACCTTGCCGCGTGAGCTCAGACAAGGACTACTGTACGGAGTCTTGTTGTAAACGGCTATTAGACAACCTGAAGCTAAGACACCACAACTTCGTGAAGTATACTTTTGCTGCTACTGCACGACTGTTTCTGCTCGCGTATGGTGGGGTATTGGCGGAAAATAAATTAATGTCCGGATCTATGGGCGGTACGCGTTGCTATGTGCGGCCACCCTTAATGCTTGGAGGCTGCCATCTGCGAGATCCGTGTGAGTGACAGAATGACAGACTGACAGACAAACTGAGTCCAATTAATTGTTACACCTATAACTAGAAAATTCTTCTCTCTTCCAACAATACATTCCACACTAGAATTTCACTGGGGGAATAATAGTATTAAATGTAAAAAAAAAAGAGGTTAAATTAAAAACAAAACAAAATGATCCATATGAAGATGATTGTACTGAAAAATAATCTCTCAAAATCCTGAATATGATTATAATGTGAGAGTTGTGAATTTAAATTGATTAAATACCATTAGTATAACACAAAAAGGGTTCATTTCAAGTGAGAAAAGAGAACAGGTTTTATTTCAATATAATTATTGACACAATTAAATACTCATTGAGCAATATTGAATTACATAATTTTACTTTAATTAAACTAAAAGCAAATTTTTCTCATTCTAAAAGCCAAATTTTTAATTAAAACTTAACCTGACATTTAAACTTCGTTGACCCCTGAAGAGGACTTCGGCAAGAAGTCAAGACGTTGGGTTAAGTTTCAATTAAAATTTTGTCTATTAGAATGAGAAAAAATTGCTATTAGTTTAATTATTTCAGCCGAGAAAGACAGAATCATTAAACTCTTGCAAAAAGAGAAACTACTCTATATAAACAAAACACTTATAGAGATTCCAACACATACTGACACTAATGTATATCAGCCAGATCAAAACAACGAATTAGCATGTCTGCACAAAATTTAAGAAGACAACAAGACTTCCTACCCAAAGAGGACTATATAGTAACATTTGATTGAAGGGGCCCCAACACTGTCCAATAGTGTGACACATTATATAGCAAGGACAAAATATTTCAGAATTAAAATATACTTAATTACTCCAGGAGAAAAACTAATGCAACACACGACCAGTTAGATGGTGCAAAAGAATGGCGATAATAATTCCTGGAACTATACTGGGCTGTTAGTAGGAGTAATAGTAATGTGACAACAGAATAAAACAACAAAAACCAACAACTAAGCAATAAAGAAAGAAGTAAAAACATTAACAAAATACAAAAAAAAAAAAAACACACAAAAGTCTGACAGTGCAAGTGAGAAAACAAAAAATAAAGTGGCTGATGTTCTTTCAATTGTTTATGGCTCAGGATCTTCTGGATCACACAGGTCTTTTAGATCACATGGCTCTTCGGGATCACACGGATCTTCGGGATCACACGGCTCTTCGGGATCACACGGATCTTCGGGATCACATGGCTCTTCTGGATCAAATGGATCTTCTGCAGTTCCTGTAGGTTCCTTGTTACTGTACTGGAGTGAAGCAGTCTCTTGAAACTCAGACTTGGAGTAGGAAAGAATTTCTTCTGGTTCAGAGAAAGGAGTCTCCTGACATAAGACACCTTCACATGATAAATCCTCAGTTACAGACGGTAATTCGATGCATTCAGTTGGTGCAGCAGAAGTGGATGGCCGCTTGCCTGGTTCAGATTTCCCACGAGGACGATGTGGGGAGTTCACTGACAGCAGCTTGCAAGATACAGAAATCGCACGGTCACGATTAGTGACATGTTGAGAACCCTCCAGAATTGGAGTGGGGTATTTTCCATCCATTTTTTTTGCAGCTTTGAGTTTATTCATTTTTTCCGCACATTTTTTGGCCTTTGCTTTCTCATTTAATAACATTCCAACTTTCACTGAAGTCCCCCCTATCGCACTCCCTGCCACTACACCTGCCGCAGCCCCAACTCCAGCACCTATAGCAGCTCCTGGTATAGCACCTACGCCTCCAGCAGCAAGACCCACAGTAGTACCGGCAACAAAACCGGCTGCAACACCAATGATGATACCAGCTATTGGAGTATAAATGGACTTCTTATCTCTAATAAACAACTTCAACACATCTTTGTCCAAATGGTGGGCTTTTTCAATGACCATTTTTCCAGCTAGGGCTCTCCAGCTAAGGTCCATACCTGTAACCAGCAAGTGTTCCTCACTTCCCACTTTCAGTTGCTCTCCCACTGGAACGGCTAATATTTCATGAGTGTCAAGGGGCTTGTTAACTTTTTGTTTGGAGCCTGCTATGGAAATTGCTTTGACTTTAGGAGCACAAGGTCCACAGGTTTTTAAAAGTAGTTCAGAGAATTGTGTTGCATGGTCATCGAGATGCTTCTTGTACTCTTCTCTTTGCTCTACTGTGCGACACTTCAGTAGTCTCACTATGTCACTGAAGGTGAACAATAAGACACACTTGTTCCATACATCTTTACCAAACACACTCTGTAGATTTTTCACCACACACTCATCCGCCACACTGATGGAACTGTTCGGAGCGACAGAGTGGCAGTAGATGAGGACAAAGTTCAAGCCTCCTATAGCATTCTCCAACTCTTTCTTCACCTTGGATTTTTCTATGTCCATGGCAGCCAGTCCGGGAGTGTCTACTACTATAAGTTCTTTAACATGTCCGCTCACACGTCTTGCCTCCACAGTTTGGGTCACAGAAGAGGCAGATAACTTACTCTTGAAATCAGTTCCAAAGATATTGTTGAGAGCAGTGGACTTGCCACTCCTGGGCAATCCTGCAGTTACTACAAGCACAGAAGTCTTCTGGTTTTCTGATGACATGATTTATTCAGAGTCAAACTAAGACAAGAAATAAAATCAAACAGATACAAGAGCTAATAAAAATCTAACAACCATCTGACCAGCTACTGGATAGCTGGCACCAAACATTACTTAACCTGTTTTAAAGGCAATCACATGATCACAACGGACCACACACAACCACACTAGCAAAAACTTGCGTTCATAACATCATTACTACATATACACGTAAGGGTGCTGCGACAACGCCCACACATATTTTTGGTGTTAATTAGATTTGGGTTGTTAGGGCTAACTAACTTTTTTCTTACTGTTTGTAGCACTATGGCTAGCAGCGGACCCTGAAGAGCACTAGTGGACTAAAAAAAATTTTTTTAAACAGAAGTTGGTACTGTATTTCTTTTCGTCTACAAGCTTCTGAAGTATAAAATCCAAAACTCATCCTACGATACCACCGCTGGCGAGCTGATTCAACGTAACGTAAAATCAGCATACTTTAGCATTATTTTTACGCAATGGAAGGGTCTCATACAGAACACAATGTGTCTGTATTCACTCTCATGGCTCCTCCAATAATCATAGACATGGTTTTTCACCTCTTAGATTAATTTTGTGTATGCAACCCTGCTAATAATAAAAATGATGCATTTTAAGAGCTTCATGCAAGCACAAAAATATGCACATAGAACATCACAAATTATTTTTGGCATGATTCCTCATCCAGTTAATGTTTAATGCTATAGATAAGTGACAACAAAGCTAGAACTATTGATTATTAATATCAAGAAAAATAGAAGAAAAAAAAAGTAGAGAAATATTGAAAGTAGATATCAAATGGAACATTAGACCTTTTTATTATTACTTCTTTTCCTGCCAAGTACGGGGGAATCTGCATACCAACAAATTATTAAATGATAAATTCAGCCATGCTGTAGGCGCGTAAAGGCGAGTATAACAACTTCCAATATTTTTTATCATCTCAAGAGCATAAATGGAGAGTTTGGTAAAGGGGGACTTGAAATTATACATAAATGAAAACTTGTTTGTGTAGTGCCACCAACAATAATTATCCAATAAACAGAAAACAATACCTAAGCCCTTCGTGTCATGGTATTCTTAAACTGAGAAGTTTGAACAATGCCCCTCTATCATACTTCAGCTTTAACACAGGCGCTATCTGATAAGACCGGCTTAAAAAAGTTTAATACTAATGGTTTATACAAACAAAAACAAAACAAGAGCCACAAGGTAATGTTGATTCATTTTCTCATCTTTCATATGGTGTTAAATCAGGGTTTTCTCGGTCAGAACTATTGGTGAACATTAACTCTTTAAGGCTTTCCTCTCCATTGACATTAGTCATCGATAAAACCTAATCCAGCTTTTCCAAGAAATCGGATTCTTCAGGACGGTTTACTTTTTTTTAGTTACGGAGGAATGGAGGTAAGACTGTATTTGGTAAAGGATATTGGTAGTCACAGGGTTATATATCATAGGAAGATTATCCAAGTCAGTCACTGTGTGAATACAATTTGTATAGATACATTCTTGTGATCATCTAATGTTCCTTTACATGTCTGGCTAGTTGCAGACAATCAATCTTTCTTTATCTATTTTCTTTTTTTCCACTGCATTCTTTGTAGATGCACTCTATGTACCTAGATTTAAAGTCTATATAAGCCTCAATATCATGCCTGTCCACATCTGAGAAGTTATTGGTTAAAGTTTAATACAAATGGTAATAAACACAAAATATAAAACAAGTGATACAAATAATAGTTTAACAAAAAAAAACTAAAAAAAAAAAAAAAAAAAAGGTTAAACGTGAAGGTCTTGGAAATTGTGGGTTGTCATAGCTCAGTGGCTAGTACACTAGTGACTAAAGCAAAGGTTCCTGGGTTCGATTCCCCGGCGACAACTAAAATTTTTCACATTTTGCCATTGCTTCTTCTGTCTAGACCTGTTTTTATTATTTTTGTGTGGAGTATTCCATATGCATGTTAGATATTTATTTGTATGGCTTCAAATCAGGCTTTTCTTTGCCAAAACTTTTCGTTAATGAATAGTCTTGAAGGCTTTCTTCTTCATGGTGTTTGGTGATTGATACAGCCAGATCTGGCTCTTCTGGGAAATCAGGTTCTTCAGGATCTCTTTCCTTGATAACACCGTGAGATTGCTCCAAGTCTGTCACTCTGTGGATACCATTTTGTATGGATACATTCTTGTGTTCATCAAATATTCCTTCTATGTGCTTGGCTTGTTGCAGTCGATGAATCTTTTTCTCTATTTTCTTTTTTTTGCACCATCATAATATTCAAAATGGCTTCAACGAGTTACAACACTGGGGATGTTTTACAGTTGCTTGAGGAGGACGATTCCGAGTTTCCTGATTCAGTTTCAAGTGGAAAGGAAGGAGATAAGGTCTACCCTTACAGTGGACCTAGTTTCAGCGCCGATGAATCAGAATACAGCAGCTCTGACTCCGAAGTTAGACTGAAACATTTCTGACCCTGGATATTTTTTATATGTGTTATTCTTGAGTAGTTTTTGAATCACACACCTCTTACTCTTGTTGGTTTTTTTGACCACATTCAAATCTTCAAAAAAAATTCAAATTTGTGTATGTACATATAGCAGTGGGAGGAGATGCTAGCTTTTTAGTAAAGGGTCTGGCTACGCGAGAGTAGTAAAATATAAAATAGTAAGGTAAAGCAGCCTGTGGTAGAATTAGTTGTTATTGTACTATACTGCTGTGTTTGCAGTTAAGCGGTATATATTTTTTTAACTGTTGTGTTTTCTGACTGTTTGCTCGGAACTTTATGGCTTCTTTTTTTACAACCTCCAAGGCTTTTGGAGAAAGGTGATTTCAAGAAGAGTTGACGCACAATAGTATGATAGTCCGTCTAATTGCATAGGTAAGTAACTATCTCTGATCACCTTTCTCCAAAAGCCTTGGAGGTTGTAAAAAAAGAAGCCATAAAGTTCCGAGCAAACAGTCAGAAAAATCAGTAAAGGGTCTACAGCAAAAGAAATTGCTTGCTCTATATATAATAAATGAGCTGTCTTTTAATCGGCTTTTGATTATTGTACATTACATGTAGCTTAAATATTGTATTTTTATTGGTTAACTGAGGTTCAATTAGTGCGGGGTTTGTTCCGATCAGTAGGCAGAACTAGTTCTGTATTGCCATGAAGAAATGTTGTTTATACAAACTATGCTGGGAATGTCAAAAACATAAGGTACTATGGCATATATGTATAATGGCCCACACACACAGCAACAACTGTATCACTTTAAAAGGCTCGTCCAAGTCACTGCTTAGCATTACTAATGGCATCTAAAGGAAGGGTTTTGACACGGCTGTCGGGAGTTGTGCACAGAAATACAACACCTGTAAAAGTTTGAGCAGTCTTACGTCACAGGATATTACGTCATCTATTGTTCGGTCTCCACAATTAGCGAGGGCAACTGAACAAACTGCTAGCAATTGGTAAAGGGTCTGGCTACGCGAGTCTACTATTTTACTGCCTCATGGACCCACCCTGCCCTTCTCTTAGCACTTTGGTGAACTCACACCTAGGCAAGGGGATAAGGGCCATAACCCATCAAACCACGATGCCATCTGGATCAACCACTTTAAGGGTGGCCGCACATAGCAACGCGCACCGCCTGTAGATCCGGACATTAATTTATTCCCCGCCAATACCCCACCATTTGATAATACGCGAGCAGAAACTATCGCGCAGTAGTAGCAGAAGTATACTTTGCGAAGTTGTAGTGTTTTAGTTTAGCTTCTTGTTGTCTCATATCTGTTTACAGCAACTCTTCATACGTCGTCGGAGCTCACGCAGCAAGGTGCACCAGGCTGCCTCTCCTCCTGTAGCCGTTCTCTGAACTCTGCGCACCTGAACTCAAGTGGATGGATATTATACCAGGCTCGATTTCTGCGGAGCGAAGACTTCCCAAGCTGCGCAGATCTAATACCTTCACCTACGGCTATCTCCAATAAACTGCTCTCTCTTCTGACTCTCTTGTTTTGTTGTATTGATGTTTGTTTACTCTTGATATAGGCGGGCTCTTTTTAGAACCAATACAATCTAATTGAAAAAAAAAATTGCTCGCGTACTCGTAGTACGAGATATGGGGGTGGGGCTATTTCTTAAGAATTGCGAGTGGAATAGAAACTCTAAATTTTGAACGAGTTTTTCTTGGAATCTAATAATGAGAAAGACAATATTTTTTTGCACACGGGTAGAATACAAAAAAATGAAGTGCACCACAATTTGAATTTTTCAATATCTTATAACATGAAAAAAATTCGAATAAATAGTAAAGTAAAGTCGAAAAGAAGAAAAACTCGTTGTGTTGCAGTAGAGTAGAGTCTTAGCTAGTAGCGTGCCAAATTGCGGGGCTTCAGCTCCCCGCATAGCTCCAGAAAACTGCTTCAAAATTGTAACTCGGGGCCATGAAAACTTCGCCGCTTCCGCTTCATAGTTGGAGAGTAGTATCTTCGGGAGGTACTTGCAGTTTGTAGATAGGTAGAATAGTCTTGCAAGGAGAGGATCTGTAGTTAGAACACATAGCAACCGAATGCGTGGGCGGTGTGCGGCCACCCTTAAGGGACTGCCAGGAAATAGTCCTGCTACACACAACTTGCTGACTACCATATTAGTTCGTGCCAAGTATCAGACAACATGTAAATGTCTTCCAGGACGAGAACAGTGCTCATAGTAACAGCAGGACAGTCAAGAAGTGGCAAGTCCACTGCTCTCAACAATATCTTTGGAACTGATTTCAAGAGCAAGTATTCAGCTTCTTCTGTGACCAGAAAAGTGGAGGTGAGGTGTGTGGATAGACACGAAAATGAACTGATCACTGTGGATACTCCTGGACTAGCTGCCAGGGACATAGATCTGGACAAGGTCAAGAAGGAGCTTCTGGACGCCATAGGAGGCTTGAACTTTGTCCTCTTGTATTGTTTCTCTGTGAGTCCCAGCAGTCCCCACAGTATGGCAGACGAATATGTCGTGAAAAACTTAACCAAAATATTAGGCAAGGAAATATGGAAGAAATGTGTGGTTCTGTTTACAAGCAGTGATGTAGTCAGGATGTTTGAATGCCCACAGATAGAACACAGAGGACAATACAAAAAATTCATTGATGACCACGCCCAACGTTTTCACCAACTGCTGCGTAGAAACTGTGGCTCTAATACACATGTAAAGTCAGTATTTAAAGTTGACATCAATTCAGACAAAATTGAAGATATAGTAGCAATCCCTGTAGGTAAACAACTCATTCAAAGAGAAGAACGTGATAATCTGACACCTGGCCTCACAATTAAGTGGAGAGACCTAGCATTGTGCCTTATTGTCAAGAAAGCTGAGCCTGTGGACAGAGGAGAATATCTGGCCTTCATACAATCTACACTGAACAACCTGTTAGCAGCAGGCTTCTTGGGTGCAGCAGTGGGTGGTGCTGTGGGAATGGGCATAGGAGGTATTCCAGGGGCACTAACTGGAGCGGCTGCTGGAGCGGCTGCAGGAGCGGCTGCAGGAGAAGTAAACAATAAATTGAAAATACGGATAAAGATTCATCGCCTGCAACAAGCCAAGCACATAGAAGGAATATTAGATGAACACAAGAATGTGTCTATACAAAATGGTATCCACAGAGTGACAGACTTGGAGCAATCTCACGATGTTATCGAGGAAAGAGATCCAGAAGAACCTGATTTCCCAGAAGAGCCAGATCTGGCTGCCTCAATCACCAAAGACAATGAAGAAGAAAACCTTGAAGACTTCTCATTAACGAAAAGTTTTGGCCCAGAAAAGCCTGATCTGACACCATATTAAAAAATGATTTAAAATGCGTGTTTGGGCCCTGACAAACAAACTGTGAACTGTTGTGAACACACCATACACCACACTCAATTTGCACCTGTGCACTGCCATACGTACATCATTCACATGCAATTAGCATTATTTCTCACTCTCACTCCCCCCCACCGAGACCATGTGCTCGCCTTCATGGCACTATCTGATTGGTCAACATGAACTCCTCCCTCACATTTACCATACATACATGCTTCACTCTCACACACTTTCTAGTTAGGTTCAGTTCTTTTCCATTTTTCTGTGTACACTGTCAACCTCAGTCTGTTCTGTAATCATTATCTTTGTGCTTGAATCCTGTAAGTCCCCTTTCTTTATTTCTTTTTGTGTGAAAGATATCTTGTCTTCAGATATTTCTTTTTTTTGTCCTTGTAGTCCCCTTGATGTGTGTTTCTTAATTATAATCTTTGTGTCATAGTTAAGAACTTTGTTATTTGGTAGTTAATTTCCGAGGTGCAACTAACAGTGAGAGTTACGCCTGACTGTCACAAGGAAATATCGCTCGCCCACATAGAGCAGTTGGAACAAGAATCTTGGACGTGGTAATCCGTCACTCCCAAACACATATATGGAATATTCCTGTGGAATAACAAGAACCACTTTTTCTAAAACTTTTCTACAGTTGTTGTTGTTTTTTGTTTTTTGTTTTCCTTTCCAAACACCAAAAAGAAGGGGGAGGTGGGAAGCAATCAATACTATTTTGCATCACTTGTTTTATATTCAGTGTTTCCATTTGTATTACTTTCAAGTTTTAACCAATAACTTCTCAGATGTGGACAACTAAAGTATGATATTGGGCATTATTTAGACTTAAAATCTGGGCACGTAGAGTGCATCTACACATCTGAACTAAAGTTGAAGCGCAAATGCACAGAACTTATGCACGTCTTCTATATACTGACAACACTCCCAACTAAACCAAGCCAGCACTAGTGTGAGAACCAAGCCAACACTAGTGTGAGAACCAAGCCAACACTAGTGTGAGAACCAAGCCAACACTAAGTGTGAGAACCAAGCCAACACTAGTGTGAGAACCAAGCCAACACTAAGTGTGAGAACCAAGCCAACACTAGTGTGAGAACCAAGCCAACACTAGTGTGAGAACCAAGCCAACACTAAGTGTGAGAACCAAGCCAACACTAGTGTGAGAACCAAGCCAACACTAGTGTGAGAACCAAGCCAACACTAGTGTGAGAACCAAGCCAACACCAGTGTGAGAACCAAGCCAACACTAGTGTGAGAACCAAGCCAACACTAGTGTGAGAACCAAGCCATTCCCTTAGCACTCCATCATACCTAAAACAAGCAAATATACTGTATTCTACAAGATGACACAAAAAGGTGCACTTAGTCACTGCATGTGACTAACACTACTACACCCTGTATTTACAGAAAATTCCCCTCACTTTAGACCACGAGTAGTAACTTGCCCAACCGCATACAATTTTATTACGTCCGCCATTTAATAGACCAGTCAGCAGGGTATCGTACAGGATTTTTTTCCCCTGCACTTAGCCACACCCATTGTTAAACCCACAGTACTTAAAAGCGCATGCCTATATGGAAGTGTATATACTGATCAGTGTTTGGTCACATACATGATTTAATAATACTACTAGTCATAGATTTCGACTTACCGACGCGAAGTTAAAATTATTGTTAAATGTTTAATTGGCACTAGTATGACCCATAGCACTATATATCAACTATCACTTTGAGTAATGAGTGCTGTTGTGATAAATATTCCAAGTGCAACAACAATAGTATTAATAAAAATAAAATAAATCACTTTGAGTAATGAGTGCTGTTGTGATAAATATTCCAAGTGCAACAACAATAGTATTAATAAAAATAAAATAAATATAATAAAAAATAATGAATTAATAATAAACAATAATAAAACGTGTAAATATCATTACTACTTATGTTTGTTATAAAGAAATGAAACAACCCATCAAGCAATCATGTTATTCACTCCAGCCATCAAGATATTTACTTTCTTTTTGAAAAAAATTAGAATTTATGAACATTATGTGAGATGAACGGAAAAAACAACAACATCTAGTCAGGATCCCTAGGTTCAGACTTCACACGCTTGGCAAACAGAAGAGGCTGAACAGCATTCTCTACTTCGTCATCCATTTCCTGAGGGTCCGACTTCAACAACTGCTCCAGTTTCCGTTTCCTATTTCTCTTAGTAACCACATCGTCCGCTGCTCTATACACCGGCACAGACACGCCTCCCAGTAGTCCTCCAGCAACCATAACTCCAGCTGCTGCTACCACACCAAAGAACCCTGAAGACGCCGCCAACGTTATCACAGCACCAGCAGTTGCACCTCCGATGAGAGCACTACTAGAAGTTCCTCGAACTTTGCTAATAATGTTACCGTATAATTTATCAGAGTACACCGGATTCACTTTTCTCATGATCTCCACAAGAGCAACATGCTTCCAATTAGATCCCATCTCTAACCCAGGCAAAAGGTTGTGCTCTTCTCTGTCCTCCCTCAGCTCTCGCCCCACAGGGACAGCTACTATATGTGATACATTTCCCGTTTGCCTTTGTTCACTATCAAACACAAGCTTCATGTCAGGTACGTGAGACCCGCACTCTCTCTTCAGCCACGACGACACTTTACCGACATGCTTGCGAAGGTAACTCCGATAAGCTCCTCTATCACGTTCACGAGGGAAATGCTCTGACCTCAGCGTATCTGAAAAAGTGAACAGAACGACACATTTCTTCCACACATCTTTCCCAAACACTCTCTGCAGTCCTTTGATCATATCTCTGTCAGATGAAGCTATTGTGCTACCCGGGCATACGGAATGACAGAGGACGAGGACAAAGTCAAGACCACCAAAGCTGGAGCGAAGATTGTGCAAAATGTCATCCATGTTGACATCATCGGCACCTATACCTGGCGTATCCACCACCACGATGCTACTGGATCCATGTATCAACCGACAAACCTCATGGTGTTTTGTCACTGAAAATGCAGAACACTTGCTGGTGAAGTCCACACCAAACACATTGTTCAAAGCTGTAGATTTCCCAGATCTTGGCTTCCCAGAGTTCAAAATAACAAAACTAGGAGGGCCTGATGAAGAATCTCCTCCAGATTGGTAGTGGGCCATTAAATTTATACTACTATACAAGCTAAAGCACAACCAACACCTTGAAGTCAAAACATAAGTGACACTTCAGAACTAAAGCACAAACAGTTTAAGAGTAAATACACCTTTGACCTTTGCTCACATGATCTTTCAAACAGCCACTGGGGGGCTCCCCCTTATCTCTCCATCTGGAGGCGAACCAGACTCAATGGGCAAAGCAACTGTCCAACAACACATGTAGCCACATATTAAGGGTCCTGCCACATAGCAACTCTTCAGTATGGCTTCATCTAGACTATAACCCCAAAATCCGAAGTTGTAAAGGGGGTGGGCACGGCCCCTACGTAACCGCAGCATATAGATAAGAACTGCCCTGGCAAAACCCAAGAGAATTCCTGAGGTAGACTTGGCCTGTGTATGGATCATAGACAGGTATGCAACTTGTACAACAGAAACTTCAAATACAATGAACACAGCCATATAATGTTTGAAAATACAGTGAACACAGTCATATATGTCAATATTATTATATATAAATTTTATCACTCAATCTTAAAATTTGAGCTACAGGAGTTTTATTAAATGTTAGCATGCGCATGTTACAAGCCACCAATCATGATGTTTACTGGCTTTGTAACTGGTGCTGCATATGTAAATGTAACGCCAAAGCAGTGCGCCTGCGCAATTCATCAAGCAGGTTAGCAGGAGACTGTGGAATGCGCCGTCGCCTCCAGATGACTACACAACAGTCCACCAGTTAAACAATTTTGCAGCAACTGCTATACACCAGAGTTCTGGACAGTTATTCAATTGAATTACGGAATTATGAAACCTTTATGACAAATATTGCATTGCTTAAAGGTAACAATCACATGATACTTGGCCATTTTCAGACGCAAGACTGAGTCAACCAAATCCAACTTAATACTGAACTCTCATTTGAAATTGTAGGATGACAAAAGTTAGATTGCATGTCAACAACAACAATAAAAACTAAAGTAGCGTTCAGAACTAACAGAGTGTGTCTGCACTATAGGGATATAGTAACTACCATAATAGTAACTGAACTACCATCATTTATGACCAATAACAAGCATGTTAGTCAGTCAATTAACTACAATGTACGCAGGAGTTCATAAGTCAAGATGTGAATATTCATTGACTATAATAACTCAAACCAGGTACGGGTGATGCTACTCTAATTAAATTAACTACTCCAGTTATAAAAATAAACACATGTTAAAAATAATCTAATAAAGAAGTTAAACACAACAAACATTTCAACTCAGAGACAAAACCATAAGTCTCTTCAACTCAGAGACAAAACCATAAGTCTCTTCAACTCAGAGACAAAACCATAAGTCTCTTCAACTCAGAGACAAAACCATAAGTCAGAGACAAAACCGTAAGTCTCTTCAACTCAAAGACAAAACCATAAGTCTCTTCAACTCAGAGACAAAACCATAAGTCTCTTCAACTCAAAGACAAAACCATAAGTCTCTTCAACTCAGAGACAAAACCATTAGTCTCACTTGTCTTACTCACTAACAACATATCAAAAATAATGCATTTACACAATAGATTGTTAACAGGTGAGAAGATTAAAAGTAACCAAACATTATGCAATGCACCACAACAAATAAGTACAATAACTCATCAGACAACACATTCAATGGACCAAAAAAAAAATCTTTCCATTAACTTGGATGAATATTAACACAAACTTTACGAGTATGGTGGACTGTTAATCTTACCATATTCCATTCCATCCTTCTGAACACATTGCCCCCCTCTACCGTAGAATAATCAGTATCTCTTTTACCCCCTCAAAAAATCTAATTGAGTTAGTTACCTGGCATATACAGTTCATTTTCTTACCTGAGCTGTCGCTGACGATAACGTTGCGCACTACTCCAATTGCACGCCCACCCACTTCCCCTGCCGTAACCCCAACTAGATCTAGTGAAGATATCTCACCCCACTCACAACGGGCCTTCTACCATAAGAAACAGTAGACCCTCCTACCCTAGGACAGAGCAGTTCCTCCTCCTCCTATATGATAAAGTAGCCCCTCCACCACTCAACCCCCCCCCCCCTCTCCCCTTCTTCCCCCTCCACACTTACCTTAGCAAGTGTGGCCTTGTCTTTGATGACATATTCGTAAGTGGTGAGTAGCACGTTGAAGCGACCTTGGCGAATCTGATTGGACATGCCACGCCTCACGGGAGGTGAACCCTGTACCAAATGTATAAACTTAGTTGACAGCACTGAAAGTGATAGAGGACACTATGGACCCAACGAGATGACTCCTAACATACTGACCACTGACTCTCTCACTATAACTAACTATTAAATCCAGTTACCTTGTAGGCAATCTTTACCACAGAAGGGGCCCAACGATCAAACTCCATGGTCCAGTTAGATAAGGTACTACACACACACACACACACACACACACACACACACACAATCACACATACATACATACATACAAACACATAAATACATACACAAACACACACACACAATCACACACATACATACATACAAACACATAAATACATACACAATCACACACACATACACATAAATACATACACAAACACACATACAAACACATAAATACATACACAAACACACACATACATACAAACACATAAACACATACACAAACACACACAACAATTGTTTAGTATATGACTCCTGAATGAAGATCTTAGTGAAACAATGTTATCATTTCCTGGAATCTTAGTTTACATAATCTACCCACCATAGCCCACACCATAACTCACGAAAGTGGCACAATGATTAAGAAAGGTCCATTGTTCCCCTTCTTCTCCATGAGGTAAGCTATAAGGGCAATAGTCTGGATAGTTTTTCCTATAGAAGAGCACCATAGCTTCAACAATTCAGTCATAAAAAATAAACCAACAAAGTTTTGCAAGCTACAATTAACATCCCCCGAACAAAATAAGAAAAAAACAATAGCAAGCTAGAGTCATAACTAATGCTTTAATGACTTCTATTTCAAATTATGTTTGTTAAATTCTTCCAATTTGACATAACTGTGACGCTAATTCCCTGCATTAGTTATCACTTCTCACTAAAAGCCTTCCTGCATTTAGCTTCTTATTTTCATATTTACTTCAGAGGATGATGTTAATTCCCATATCCTGATAGTAATAATTTCTAGTACTCCAACTTCAAAAACAAATCATGAATAACATTGAAAATTCCAGCAACCAATTGGCAATTATTCGCCTCTAAACTGATTCAGCTGAAGGTAAGTCATACAAATTTCATAATTTCATAACGTGTTGTCATGACAATGACAGCTCAAGCATGTCTTACCTAATCCCATCTCATCTGCCAAAATCCCATTGAGATGATTGTTGTACAGGGAAACCAGCCACTCCAGACCCTTAATCTATAGACACACACACACACATACATACATACACATACAGTAATTACATATAATTCCAATTCTTAACATCACTGATGGAGACTCATCGGAGTTGAAACGTCTGTTTGTGGACTAATAATATACCTACTACTAATTTAAGTTAAAAAGTTAAAATTTATTTAATTACATACAGTTATTACTGGAGCTCAAACACTGCCCATATCTCAGAATTACTCACTATTCAGGGGAAAATTTATACTTTTATCCAATTACAAGTTGACTCCAACCCTTTTCAAGAAATAAAAAGTAATCCAAAGCAACTTAAAAAAAAAAAAAAAACAGACTCACCTGGTATGCCTTGAGCTGTCCAAAACCCAGAATAGAGGGCTGCTCATTGATGGCTTCTCTCAGAGCGTGGGCAATGGAGTAGTAGGTAGTGTCTGATCCCTTGCGACTGTCGTACTCGTCGTCCACTGCAGCTCCAGCCTTGGCTAACATGGTCTTGGGATCATTGGGGTCTCCTCCTGGCTTCTTGCCCTCTTCTTCCTTCATAACATCATCATCAGCCTGAAATATAAATTCAAACCATAACACTAGAAATTAGCTGCAATACAACTATAACTATCGAGCTAAGTTTTCTATCCCATAATGGTAAGTGACTTACCTCTGACTCCTGTCCAGATTCTCCTGATTCTTCTCCCTTGACAACCTCATATCTACACAAACACACACAACAATTTGATTTAAAAAAATGAAGGGAAAAAAAAAAAAAAAAAGCCAAAAGAAACCTAAAGCTTTAATATAACGTGCTTTAAAAATATGAGAATGAGTTCACACCCACCTTAATAATCTAATACCCATCCTCCACCAAGAAACTTTCCATATCTCCAGTGACCCCTCACCCACGCAATCACCCTCCCACACAACACACCCACATCCTCCCTACCAAATCATTCCCCAAGCTCCAACATCCAATCACTAACTCACTCCTTATCATTCACATAGGCAAGTCCATAAGAAACTTCATCACCAACCTCTCCAACCCACTTACTCCCCCACCTTTAGCTGTCCCCTCAACCTCTTCCACTCGTTCATAAACTCACTCACCCGGGATGTTCCTTTAGCCACTTCTCCAGCTCACTGCGCAGTGGGGCGGCATCTCCCGTCAACTTCTTCCCAGTCTCTGTCTCTATCACTTCCACACGCTTACTACCATCACCATTTTCCTCATCCTATCACACACACACACACAGCAAGTTGAGTTGCCATAGAGGTACACCCACACACACCCCTCTCTCCTTCCCCCCCCCTGCATGGCATTGGAAATGAATTGAACTTTGCAGTGTAGACAGAACTGTCTGATGACGGTGGGGACTAATTTAGAAATATTAATTAATTCAACTAATAACCCCTATGCTCAAGTTGTGATAATTGTGTAAAGGATTGCTTAACAGACTTTCAAGTTAACGATTAATAGGCACTCTAATGTTGCCAAATAAGAAACCAGGAGATGACTATACTGGTATAAGTGCTTCATAGTAAAACTGTCTAAGCTTTGCCATCTGTAAACCCCACCATGTCTTGTCCCCATGTATGTTGCATACATAAGTCCTTGTTAGCTGTCAGTATAAAATCACACGTATCTGTGTTACTGCTATAAAGTTGGCACTGCAATAGTCATGCCTGGTTTTTAACCTGTACGTATCGTCCTATTATTCCAGAGGCATAACGAAGACATCTTGCATGCCTCTTCGAGTGTCTCATCTCTCATGCCAAATAATTTTTTAATTTCTGATGACCCAATGTTTGGGATGGTTGCCTGGGTTGTTCACAAAACCATCCGGGCTTTCTGCAAACCGGAGATTGTTAATAGAAATAAGAGAGTCCATACTTCCTAACTTCCTACACTCAACCGAGGATGGCCAATTTATCTGGAGATCAAATATATTGGTGTATATCTCTTGTTCCTTAGCTGAGTCGTATCTTGTGGCCTCATTCTCCCACTGAATGTGCAATACAATAAATTTTAAAATTATTATTATTGTTTCGTAACCTTCATCTTTGCAATGCTTCCAAAATTGGTGCAGTGAGCCTTTTTCTTTCTTTCCACTAACCATCGTACATTTTCCTACTTATTTACACACACTCACCCCAGTCCTGCTTTTCCTGGAGCTCTTTCTCCTCTTCTTCATCTTCATGAGCTTCTCCTTGTGTTTCTGTACCATCTCTGTCAGAGAAGCTATGTACTCGTCCGTCTGTTCCAGCAGGTACGCCAGGCGCCGATCTTTCTGCTGGTCAATCAGTTTGCGATATCCTTCCTCATCCTCCGCCTGGGACAAATTCAAATAAAAGTTGTTTTTTTAAGATCATAATTAAATTACTCAGTCATTCTCGGCTGAAATAATTGTACTAATAGCAAACTTTTTCTCTTTCTAACAGCCAATACTGTTAATTAAAACGTAACCCTAAGATAAGTTGTAATTAACAATATTGGCTGTCAGAAAGAGAAAAAATTTGCTATTATCATAATTAAATTATCAAGCTCTGAATTAAAAAAATTTTGTCACACTTAATGCAATTTAAAAGGGAGTCCAAATAGGAGCATACCAGAAATGACACAAAATCTAGCTTCACACATGGACAATCACTCCGATCATAAATCATATACAGGTGCTAATTTATTTACACACCCTCACACAACCTTTCCTTCCTCCCTTCTCACCATGAGCCTCCTGATTCTCTCCTTCTCCAGCAGTTCCTGCTTCTTCCTCTGCTCTCTCTCCACAGTGGCATGATGGCTGAGGACTGCCTTGCTGAGTCGCACTACCTTGGCCTGGTTGTTGCGATGGAACTCTTTGAAGTCACGAGCATGCTGCAGGATGCTGTTCAGATACTCCTACAACAACAACAACAACAACAACAACAACAACAACAACAACAAAACATGACAACCAATGGAAAAATAATTACAGAATCCAAATCCTGTCAGCATAAGATCCTTTGAATTGTGTACAATCTTTATAATAGTAATATAAATGGAATCAAGATAGGATTAACTGAAGTTATATACAATATGGGTTTTTTTAAACAACTTCAAAATCTTATTATTTTTATTGTTTACTGCACTGTTATTAAATATGCAGATATTAATCTTGTGTTATGCCCACAAAAGCTTGAAAAGGATAAAGAAATCCAGCTTTCCCTTACCTGGTGCTTCTGTCTCTTCCTCCTCTCCTGCTCTATCTTCTGCTGCTTCTCCAGTTTCTCCGTGATGCGAGCCTCTCTCACGGATTGCTTCTTGGGCCTCTTGTACGCCCTCAAGTTGAGAGCAGTCTCAAGTGTGGTAGATCGCCTCGAGCAATACAGGACCTCCGCCCTGAGCTGCTTCTGGAACTCCAGCAGTCTTAGAGCCCTCAGCTCCATCATGGCATTGCGCCGGTTGTTGTCCGATACAACTTTAGACACACTTTCTAATTCATGGATCCGGTGTGCTATGCGAGATTTCAGTCTAGTAACATTAAATTAAAAAAAAGTTTCAAGTGTCAATACAAAATCTATCAATAAATGAAGTTGCACTAATAGATGGTCTGGCCATAAGCCCAATACTACATGTACCTGTGGCTATTTTAGATTATTAGCTGGTAAAAATACCTCTCCCCCTCACACACACACACCAACTAGACAAACATAATATTAACATTACATGTTAGTCAATGACTAACAAAACATTTAACTCACACCCACCACCCACGCTTTTGTTTAAAACAAATCCTAATAATGTGTCAAAAAATTACATCACCTCAGCATTACTACCGTCACCTGTGCTCTCTCTCCTTCATGACAATTATAGGGTCAATCCCCTGAGGCTTCCCTGTGGGAGCAAGCTTCACAGGCTTCAGATTTTGTTGCTGCTGTTGCTGTGACTTCTGCTGCTGGGATTGCTGGCCAGGTTGGCTTTGCTGCTGCTGCTGGGGTGGCTTGGTAGAAGAGGTGGTTGTTGTGGACACCGGAGCACTGGTAGAAGACGAAACTTGACTCCCGCTCGACGGAATCTTAGCTGCAGACAGGAGAGAGCTCGGAGGCTGGCCTGCAGGGGCTCCAGAGGAGGACATTGCTGATGATGATGAGGAGGAGGAGGAGGAGGGGTTACTAGAAGAAGACGCGGCTCCAGCCGCCAGTGCTTGCCTGACCGGCAGAGGAAGCTCGTTGCTGGACGATATGGTGATATTAGGAGCGGCGGTGGACGGCACCGAGGATGTAGAAGGCAGCACGGAGGAGGCGGAGCTAGCAGGAGCACCAGCGCTGCTGAGTGACGTGGCTGAGGTGGAGCGAGTGAGAGACGAAGTGGTGGAAGCAGTCACCTGGCTCTGTGGAGGGCCGGGGGAGTTACCCTGAGTCAGGCTTAAGCTCGGAGATGGAGGATATAAGCTGATGTTTCCACCGCCACTCCCACTGCCGGCTCCGGGTCCTGGAGATGCGTTTGGGCTGCGACCAGGAGCTCCGCCGCCTGCCCCGCCCATGCCACCCGTTCCCCCACCCGGTGTCCCGGCACCACCGGGTCCCCACGGGCTCCCCTGAGACTTGCTCGTTAGAGCTGCCAGCATAGCGGGCGTGGGTCGCCTGCCTTGCACGATACACATCAGCGCCTCCGGAGGCGTCATTTGCCTTGAGATGAACCGGTACGCCCTCATCTGTGCACTAAGCTGCTGGAGTTGAGTGCTCGTCAGCACGCGAGAAGTCGGGGGTGCCTGGGAAGAACCACTCACACCTCCGCCACCCTGAGACGGGTGAACAGGACTGGAGTGTGGGCCAATCGGCCTTGGAGGCATGGCACCACCCGGAGGCACCATTCCGCCACTCCCACCTCCTCCACTTCCGCCAGGACCCATTCCACTTCCTGGATGGTACATCGGGTTAGGGCGCATGGATGGCATCATAGGGAGCTGTGATGCTATGCCTGGTGGAGGGGGTGCAGATGGGCCATAGGGATTATTGGGTCCTACCATCATCCCTCCTGGAGGTGGGGGGCCTCCAACACCCATAGAATTAGGAGGAGCCATCTAATTACGTGAAATGGTGGGCATTATATGAAATAATTTCAATAAATTTTCTATGAAAGCGTATGCTTCTAACTCACCCCAATTTGTTGATATCCCAAGGGAGGACCCCCTCCGTAGTAAGGATCTCCAGACATATATATAGTATTTGTACTTCAAGAATCTTACGAATAGGTAAAACGTAAAACTTAACGGTAAAAAGCCGCCGGTAACTTTTTAAGTGGTTTAACACCGCGGCACGTGATCCAGAACGCACCGACACCTTACCTGATAATCGTTATTCCTTAAAGATCTAATGCATGGCGAGAGAGACAGGCTACTCTGAAACAGCCGAATGGTTGTGCCGGGAAACTGGGTTATCAAAATCAAAGTACACAAAAGCCGCTATTAATCATGTATGAAAAAGAAAGTTGTCTTACTGTAGCGAACATGTCATAATTTTACCCTAAACTTTCTTTGTATGTGATAGTTGCTGACGTCATCTGTATCTATTTTGAGACAACAGAAACGATCAAGTTGTAGTGGGTAAGACCACCACAGTTGGGGAATGGGATCCCAGTTTCACTCACATAACTGTTTAGCTACTTATTCTTTGCAAAAATATTTCTGAGCAGCAATGCTAGCGAGAATGACATAACAAGAAGGCTGACAAAGCAATTCTGTATGTATAGACATACATACAACACTATATAATATATGCAGTTAGCATATGCTAATTTTTATGTGTTTGTTTAAATGAAGCAATGTTCTAACTTTTTTTATAAGGAAACACTGAATGGGTAGTTATTGTAGGTATATTTTTGTTCCTACAGAAGTCAGTCGTCTCAGCATGGCTCCATTCATGCCATATCAGAGTTGTGTGTTCCTATCATAACCAGTGAAGAAGCTGTACCTCTGGTATGTATGTGTTTGTAGTGTTACATTGACCTCTTTTTTTTTCTTCACAAAGTTGTATAGGCATAAAATACTTCTTTCAAATATATTTTTCTTTTCTGCTGTCAATGATGACAAGATTCACCTCTCTTCCTTGCTTTTTCAGATTCAATCAAAACCATTTCTTCCATAGATTAGTTACTAATTCGAATTTCTGTTCCAAGATAATGTTTGCTATAGAATTATGCATTAAGCTCAACTGTGTTATGGCTTCATCTTTATCTTTTGCTTAGCTCGATGTGATAACTTCACTATTGAGCTATGAGTGTGCATGTACGTCACGACATTAAAGTTTACATGCCCCCGCAATGTTGACATCACGTATGTGAGCGAGTATGAATCTAATGTGGAGCTCTCACCAGACCCTTTCCTTCCCTCACTACACCCACATATAAGGTAAAGGGTTTGCAATGCCAGACCAGCTCTCTGCTTAGCCCTCCACTCCTTAGTTAGGTTCACCTAATAGTGCTACTCAATTAGTTACTTTTAAATGTTCATGGTCATTTCATTTGCATACCAGAGGAAGAACAACAACAATTTTCTAACATTTATGTATTAGGAGTTTTATTGCTTTTTTTTTTCTCTCTATTTTCAGTATTACAACAATAGATGAGTTTATAATGTTATAAGCACTGTTCAAATTAATTAAGATTTGACTAACTTAATTAGTATTGTGGAAATTTTGACAATCTGTGGGTTAACTTGATATTGCTGTTACTCTGGTAGGTTGAGTGTTTACTCAATGTTGCCTTCCACTCAACAGACTTGTCTCCTCTATTCTTAGAGGCAGTGACCAAGAACCAGCGTGAGTGTTCAGATGTTGGTAACAAAGTCTCTCTGAGCTACTCAGCCAAGCTGTCTCTGTGGACTCATTATTTGCCTAGCTATAGACAGCAGGTGAGTCTACACGATGATGCAGCACTTAAAACATTCCGTTGTTCTCAGCTGAAATTAATAATAATAGTATTGATGATAACAATGAGAACAATAAAAATAATAATGATAATAACTAGCAAGTACCCCGACATGCAGTGGTGCATGATGTAATGAACTTTAAAAATTATGAGTACAAGCAGCTTAAGGTCTTTCTAACCATTCTTATTATCCTCTACTACTTGATTTATTTACATCAGTTCCCTGTCCTGCTCCCTTTCTTCCTGAGCCATCTCAGATCTTCGTACCTTTTCTCTATTAAGCTTTTATCTTGTAAACTTAACCCAGCATGTACTAAAATGATAAAATATATTGCCTTGAATTAAATGAGAAATGTATTATTACCATTACTATTCAATATGATTAATTATTATCACTAATATGCTTGTCTGTCAGTAATCTTGAGTCGGATTCCCTTCTCTCTTTGTCTATCTCTCCTGCTTCTCAAGTTCTCTGTCTTTCTATTTATTGTTGCAGATTTAGGCTTTGTGAAGCTATCGCCGTCTCCATCTGTTACCAATAAATTTTCCCTGCTTTTAGCTATTAGTCATTGTTTCTAATCACCTTCATTTCCTTAGTTGGAGTGTACAGAATGTGACTATCCTTTACCCATTCAGTTGGAAGCGACAATTTACCAACCAGGATCAGCTCATGAATTATTCATGGTTACATACACCATTGTTACATACACCATTGTTATTACCGATAGACAAGCGTATTAGTGATAATAATTAATTATATTGAATAATAATAGTAATAATATGTTTCTCATTGAACTCAGCCAGTATATTTTATCATGTACATGTTGGGTGAAGTTTTACATCATGGGTAGTAAAATAAAATAGAAAGTACTATATTACATGAGTAATTAATTTTTTATTTTGGTACATTTTTTTAATTAATACAATGTTGTAGTAATTGAATTCAATATAGTGAAGTGTTATTCCGAGGGCTGAGGGAATCTATTGATAGTCCAGTTAACTTACTAATTATTCATTTGTTCATACGTATAAATTTGTGGGCATGTTTCAGTTGCTGGATATGATGGAAGAGTGTGGCTCTCTAGGAGAGTCATCCAGTAGAGATGCCATAGATGTGATATTAACAAAATACCAGATAGTAAGTAATGGACTTTTCATTCATTCATTCCTTCATTCATTCCTTCATTCATTCATTCATTCATTCATTCATTCTTGTTCTATGCATAGCCTGAGGCATGTCTGGACAGACCCCAACTGAGTCTGTACACTAAAGAGTTCATTCTGTAAGTTGTGGGGGATACTTGTAAAATATATAAAGTAGGTAGCTATGTATTACATAGCACAGTCTCAGTGTCGTTCAAGGCTACCTCATCTACTCAGAAGTTAGCATGTGATGTATATTAGAGAACACCCACCCACACAGAATACGAATCACTGTGTGTGGGTACCAGAATTGAAAATTGGGATATCTATTTAGTTTGAATGTTTGGATTTAGGTATGTCATTTTTGTATTTGACCCTCACAATTTTATGGTTGCAGCATCCCATATGCAAATTTCAAAAATTCTTTGGTGTTTAAGCAGTTGAGTCCTTTTAGTCAGGAATGTTTTTCCATTACAAGCAGGGTTTGAATCAGTGACCTCAACTTGCAGCCACACACACTTACCATTTTAAACCGTCTGGAACTTACAGCATAGTGATTCTTGAAGTGCAGACAAAGGAGAAGAAAGGAATCCATGAGCTGAAAAGAGGAACAGGAAAAATTTAGATGACTAAAGAAGAAAGAGAGCAGGAGACGGAAACCATGGATACACTGTTATGTTACTGCATTCCTAATTTGCAAAAGTTAGTACATCAGGCACCACAGTGTGGCAGGGTACTTGATACTTATGATATTGTGGCTATAATGAGAAAGTCATGGGTGTACATCAAATTTTGACCAGAATATTATATTCACTTAAGCTTTATTTTTCATAGCTTGCTTCTGACACAGCATCAAAAACCCTGACTTGTCACTATTTCTCTACTATGCCGTCAACATCACTTGAAAATATTTATGAATGTGTCATAGGTCTATAAACTATTTTGAGAGTGTCCAAATCGGTATGTCTGCATTGGAGTCTCTGGTGAGAGTTCTAAATACTTCCATAATGGAACTTTACCTGTCCAAAGTAAGTGAAAGCTTACTTGCCTCATGTAAATTTACTTCATGTGCCCAATAGTCTTTATAAGGATCTGGGTTGCATCGATAGACTGATATCAAGTAATGGGTTTAAAGGCATTTATATAAGAGAGGATTAAGTGTAATTGCTTAGTTTTATTGTTCAAGGATCAATCTGTCTGACAAGATAGCACATGTCAATACCAAGTATAAAAAATGACATCATATTGTACTTGGGCTTTGCACTATGCATGCCCACCACCTTACGATGTGGGGATTTGCACGGGTGGCTCTTTTGTGTGTGTGTGTGTGTGTGTGTAAATTTTAATCAACTTTATTAGTGGTGCAGTGAATTTTGCTTCTCTTTCTCCACTTTATGCAGACTATAAGGCCATCGGCTTGCCCACAGTTCAGCATGCAGCAAATGTGAAGTCTATTTGTTCATGAAAATTGGCCATAGCTTTATGTTTGGATCAGCAAGTCAACTGTAATTTCAACTTTGTTCATTCTATTTTAATCATAATAACTACAACCAGTTCATGTGCTGTCAATAATCTTTAACTCTAAATAATGTGCTATGAAATAATATATATTTGTACCATGGTACATTCAAACTGTCCAATCAGATTGCTCAATTTGCAGTGAATATATTTCATACCCTCCTCCTAGGAGGTGAATAAGTAAACCGTCCAATCAAAATTAGTTGTTTCCTATAGCCTAGACACATGGTACAAGTCAATTACACCACTCCGTGTTCAATCAGTGTAAGATTTACATTATCCTCGAGCCTTCAGCCCTCAGTTGTGTAACTAAATCCCATACCAACTTCCATGTGTAACTTATATATGTGTGTATATATATATATATATATGTGTGTGTATATTTATATATATATATAGCTTTAATGGATGCGATAAGATTCAAAGAAAATTGATTACTGTAGTTGTAGAATAACAATTTTTTAATTAATTGTTTTAATACTACTTGTTACACCTGCCATCTTTGACACAGAATAAAGACTGCTCTATTAACTTACATTCTTGAAGCAAGAAGACCGAAAATAGTTTTAAAGTTCAGTCCTCAATAAGTTCATGTGAGTACAGCAGACTAATTATTTACTCTACAGTGAATGTATAGTTTGCTACTCTGAATAACCAACTTTCTTGTCATCAGTAGCTAATAGTTGCTGAATTTCCATCAGTTGAAGAGCTACAACAAATACTATTGAGACGCCGGTTTCACTTAAGCCAATTGGTATGGAATATATTCAACAGCAAACAGGACTGGCAAGTTTTAACGTAATTGTATGTATAGCTGACATTATGACAAGGCATAATCAATTAATCTGAGTCTCTGAGCGAAAGGTGACGTAACAAAAAATCTATAACTATTGACTCTTTTAGTTACAGAAATACCAATACAAACTGTATCCAGGAAATGAATTAATTGAACACAATGAAATTAACTGTTCAAAGGATTGGAGTGATAATAATTGCAATAGTGTCTAAGTTCAGAAGGGAAAAAATGGCCAAGTTTCATTTGAGTTGCCACACTGTCACGATTCTGCTTCCTATTCTGGTCTCTTCCAGGAATGAGAACCTGATTATAAAATAATTAAGGCAACATCATAATTGTCGTGTTTGATGATTCATATACTTTTCACACTAGCTACATTTGAAAATAGAAACATTAAGTTTTAATGAATTGAATAGGGGAGTAAACTCACAACTTAATTCAGTTGATGCAAAAAAAAATGTAGTTTAGCTACCAGTTTTATTCAGACATTCAGTGAGATGATGAAGTTACCTTACTTTATGAATTTCATGATCTGGCAGCTATGGTTGTTTTCTCACTTAGCTAAGTGCAGTTAAGCTAATAGATTTTTTTAATGCTCAGTTGCCTTAAACCTTTCAATAAAGTGCTGTACCTCTTCATCATCAAGCTTTTACTAGTTCTAATGTCTCTGCCATCTGGATTATCCTGTTCTAAGGTTACAAAGTGCACAGTAGCTATAGATAAGGTGTGATAACAGCTTTGAGATATTGTGAGTCAGCCATCTCACAAGTCACGAATCTAAAAAACCAACTATGGTGAAGATTTAGAGTACCAATAAATATACTATGTGGCAAATAAGTAATTATATACACTTAATATAGCTGCAGTATTTTTGTCAAAGAAATTTCTGAGCCACTTAAAATTTCTGGATTATTTCCCTACACACAATTAAATAGAATAGAACTTTATAGTTCGCCCATTCCTTACCATTTCCCTATGTAGGAATCTAAAGTGTGTTGATCCCACTTGGTAGAGGCAGCCACGACAACCAGTCCATGAGGAAGCAAACACTCCCACAGTTTTATTAGCCAGCCTCGAGGCTCACTCAATCGGTCTAGGAACTCCACCAGAACTAGATCGAAACCCTCTATCTCGTTAGGTATCCACATCAGCTTATGGTCAAAGTAGAAGTGGGTGTGTTATGTGCGTGTGTGTGTGGATTGCAAACATATAGAAAGTCATAAGTAATGATTCATGCATAATTATGGCTAGCACAGAACTCACATGTGAATAATAATTTTTTAGCTTGCTAGTCAGTAATTCATATCAAGAATGTTTAAAGTTTAACATAAAGCATCGATTATATGTGACAGGCTCTGCGAAAACCAGGCATTTCGGGCAAAAATTGAAATTGAGATATAGGCTCCAGAACTAAGTCATCCGCAAAAATTCTTTCTTTCTCCTATTTTTGTTTTTTGCAGAATTAGTCTTAGTGACCCTTACTCTAAGTCTATGCCAAATTTCAAATGTCAAAACAACTTAAAAGACCTCAAGCGTGCTGTGGAAAGACAAGCTACTTTTTATTCTCTCTCGTTCTCGAAGTACAATAAACGGGGAATGGGTGGAGTTTCAAACAAGCAGCTAAAAAAAAACGGCATAGCTTTGAGACTATTGCATGCAATCTACAGCTTACCTCTGGCTGAAAGTTTACTCCTACATCGAGTAGAGTAGCCAAGGATTCCGACAAGACAGGCTCCGAGACGCTCTGAAAGCTAAAAAGAACTCTACGCAAAACTTCGTTTATTGCCGTTAAAAAGCGGCTGCACAATTTAATTGCGTATGCGGAGTACGCCGTGAAGTATACGGAAACGTTAATTATACCGGAAGTGGAAATTCAATTTATGTTTTCACGATTTCTAGTTCAATTGCTTTGCTGAATACAGCCCAGTTCAACTGCCAGTTTCTGTGCGAGTCAAAGGTTTTACCCTCCAGTATTTTAGCACTAAGTTGAGATAAATTGCAGCTTTTTATTAACATAAAAAACTCATTTTTTTTGGTTTGCCAGAAATGCCTGGTTTTCCCAGAGCCTGTCACAT
>WLWD01006048.1_pt1 | contig 107175 bp, 86 predicted proteins | sample 6712731 | NCBI WGS metagenome assembly WLWD01 (sample SAMN12718690, study PRJNA576275) | sponge metagenome | isolation source: marine sponge | host: Mycale hentscheli | place: New Zealand: South Island, Marlborough, Capsize Point | collected 2014-11-01 | reverse complement strand
GATTTGATATTCTATAATGAAGCTTTCACTGGGCGTGTCATCGCCCGGTGCCACTACCGCTACCAGGATGATCGCACAACAAAGCAGTGTTTATTGAATCCTAATCCCCAGCTCAGTCGTGGAGGTCCTGGATGTCGCACCTTGGCCAGGGACAAACCTCCCACAGACAGGTCACAGCTCCATCTGCTCCCAATCACTCCAAATCCCTGGACCCCACCCTGGACCAGTCATCTCACTCCGCTAGCTGGTTATCTGGGAGAGGACAACTACAGCATTTTTTTTTTTGTTGGTGTCTTCCACCTCAGGAGGATGGGGGAGGGAGAGAGGGAGGGAGGGGGGGTGGGGGGGGTTGTGACTTGGTAGAAGAATTTACTATGAACCACCTGCTCATCCTGGGACAATGTGACAATCGACAGTCAAATGGTCCCACCATAGTCCAAGTTCTCCTCATAAAGTCTAACTGAGACCAGTTCAGGGCTGGGGAAGATGTAGTGGTTGGGGCACTTGGTACAACTTCTGTCCAGTACCTGCACTCCCGAGCTACCTGAGGTTATGAGGCTAACAGGCAAGGCAACGGTAAGGGCCTCCTTTTCCAGAAGCCCAAAAGGGTTAAGGGTGGCCGCACATAGCAACGCGCACTGCCTGTAGATCCGGACATTAATTTATTCCCCGCCAATACCATTTGATAATACGCGAGCAGAAACTATCGCGCAGTAGTAGCAGAAGTATACTTTGCGAAGTTGTGGTGCTTTAGTTTAGCTTCTTGTTGTCTCATATCCGTTTACAGCAACTCTCCATACGTCGTCTGAGCTCACGCAGCAAGGTGCACCAGGCTGCCTCTCCTCCTGTAGCCGTTCTCCGGACTCTGCGCACCTGAACTCAAGCGGATGGATATACCAGGCTCGATTTCTGCGGAACGAAGACTTCCCAAGCTGCGCAGATCTAATACCTTCACCTATGGCTATCTCCAATAAACTGCTCTCTCTTCTGACTCTCTTATTATTGTTGTATTGATGTTTGTTTACTCTTGATATAGGCGGGCTCTTTTTGGAACCAATACAAACTAATTGAAAAAAAAATTGCTTGCGTATTCGTAGTACGAGATATGGGGGCGGGGCTATTTCTTAAGAATTGCGAGTGGAATAGAAGTATTTAATATTGAATCAGTTTTTCTTGGAATCAAATAATGAGAACGACTATATTTTTTGCACACGTGTAGAACACAAAAAAAAAGAAGGGCACCACAATTTGAATTTTTCAAAATCTTATAAAAGGAAAAAAATGTAAATAAATCATAAAGTAATATTGAAATGGAAAAAAACTCGTTGTCTTGCCCTAGAGTATCGTCTTGGCTAGCGGCGTACAAAATTCTGGAGCTCCAAATTGCCGCACCGCTCCAAAAAGTTGTTTCAAAGTTTTACATCGGGGCCATGATATTTCCTTCAGATTCACTCCAAAGTCGGTGTGCAGTATCTTCGGCAGGTACTTTATCCTTCTAGTATAGTAGAGTAGCCCTGCAAATAAAGAAAGTAGCAGAATCGTGCTTAGCAACCAACCGGTAAAAATTGCGTGGGCAGTGTGCGGCCACCCTTAAGCTATCATGAAATCCTGGTTTGTCCAACATGTCAGTCTGACACTTGCTGACACCACCACTCCACACCACCACACCACCACCACACCACCACCACTCCACACCACCACTCCACCGACCACAGCTTTCAGACAGGAGCAGCCACCATGACAGCTCTGGCTGGGGTGGAGGACACACCATAACAAGGCCTTTAACAACGCCACAGTACTGCATCCTGCTACACATCAGGACGCCTAAAGAGCACCCTTTAACAACGCCACAGTACTGCATCCTGCTACACATCAGGACGCCTAAAGAGCACCTCGCAGCATTGCTAGTCCGTCCACTCTTATATGAGACACTAGGTCACCTGATCATCTGGGGTCATGTTCCATCAGGTTCAGTATTGCTAACAGAGGATGGCAGGTAATGTAAGTTAGGGAGGGCACTAGTGTTAACCAGAGCCACCACATCATGCAGTAAAGTCGATAGCTCAGCAGACAACGTTTGGTAGATACATTACTCGCACCGTCTCTACCCCCTCCTCCCTCCCTGGTTTGGGGGTGTGGCCACCAATATTGGGAGGCAGGGTATCCACGACAGAGTCAAGCAACCACAGTTAGCTATTAGGCAACACACACACACATACATACATTCTTGCATACCTTCATTTTCTGTTCCCATGGCAGCCAACCCTAGCCCAAGACAACCACCATGGCGAACAATCTGCACACACACACACACACACACACACACACAATGTGATTACAGTATACAGTAAATTAAAAGAAGTCATTCGCAGGACTAAAGGTTGAATAAGATAATTTTCAGTAAGCTAATAGAGCCATGTGAACCTGATAAGGACTTCAATTAATTTGTCTTGATTGGTATGAACTACATTGAAATTTTTAGCACCTGAAAAAAATGGCTACATCAGACTGCATAGAATGAGCATCAATTAGAAATCTGTAGTATCAATGTGATCAGGACTCGAGTGGAAAACTAGTCGACTTCTTTCCCAACTATCTGGAGTCTCTATTTACCAACTCGTCATAAGCTAACTGCAGCATTTACATCCAGCAGTTCATTACTAAGCTATAATTTGCCTGAAAAGGACTCAATAGCTACTCCCTAGTAGTGCTGAGGATTCACACCTCCATACTTTATTACCTTGGTAGTCCAGTATACATACAAAGTTGGTAAGGTATCATCACATGCCTTGACTATGGCATTGAAACCCCTTACCATATGCTGTTGTTTTAAACTCTGCAGTTTATTTTTGTTTTTGTTTCTTGTAGCTGGAGTGCTATTTGCCAGGAACACAGGTCACTTAGACTAAGCTATGAATATTAGGGTAAACGGCTACATAGCTACTTGTAGGACTAAATAGAGAATGATGCCATCTAAAACTAGGTGAACAGGATCAAGACATTAACTTCAGGCACTACATGAATGTAGCCTCATTGTTACTTTCAGAGATTTTGTAATCAACATTTATCAGATTCTACCTTATGTGAATAGCTTGTGCACACTGGCTCGCTCGCCATTTGTGCTGAAGCACATCACTAGTATAGTAATAGAAGACACACACCCCAAATGAAAACTTGAGTTTTGCGTATGGAATAGTATAAGGTAACAGTGCCACACCCACCTCACTGGAATTAGATCTCAATTCTTGTGAAAGATAGTCTATCACTTTCTCTCCGTGATTGGAATGAATCAAACCTAACACACGATAACACACATACAAACACAAATACACAAACAAACAAACAAACACACAATCAAAAGAACAAAACAAAAACGTCAAACGATTGTGTCTATTGCTAGGGACTAACCACTAGCTATGTTACTATACCATGTATTGTGTCTATCTGGGGACTAACCACTAGCTATGTTACTATACCATGTATTGTGTCTATTGCTGGGGACTAACCACTAGCTATGTTACTATACGTGTATTGTGTCTATTGCTGGGGACTAACCACTAGCTATGTTACTATACGTGTATTGTGTCTATTGCTGGGGACTAACCACTAGCTATGTTACTATACCATGTATTGTGTCTATCTGGGGACTAACCACTAGCTATGTTACTATACCATGTATTGTGTCTATTGCTGGGGACTAACCACTAGCTATGTTACTATACGTGTATTGTGTCTATTGCTAGGGACTAACCACTAGCTATGTTACTATACCATGTATTGTGTCTATTGCTGGGGACTAACCACTAGCTATGCTACTATACATGTATTGTGTCTATTGCTGGGGACTAACCACTAGCTATGTTACTATACGTGTATTGTGTCTATTGCTGGGGACTAACCACTAGCTATGTTACTATACATGTATTGTGTCTATTGCTGGGGACTAACCAATAGCTTTTTACTATACGTGTATTGCTACTAACCACTAGCTATGTTACTATACAATGTATCTTTCAGCCTATTGCATAAAGTCCACCTCCTTCTGCATAATTGCCAGAGGAATCTCTCGGCAGATAAGAAGACATCAAATTAAGAGCTTCTTTCTCATGACCCTGTAGGAAAAAAACAAAGCAAAAAAACAATCAACTAACTCACTCGTTATTCCTACAGAGGAAAAAAATCCATAAAGCTGCTGCATCTTTGACAGTTTCATCATTACAGACACAACAATCATTCAGTCAACAGCAATAATAATAGCTAGGGGGGAAATGAGGTGGGTTAGGGAAACAGAAAATGAAGACTTCTTATGAATTTCTAATCCCCGCCCCCCTCCCCCCTCCCTGTACCACAACTACAAGTCCCTTCAATTCTCACTCACATAATGGAGTAGGCCCAGACTTGCTGTCGCAGTGAACTTGGCCCAATTAGAGGCTCTCTTCAACCAGTCCAAGTTCTCACGTAAGAACACGTCACTGGTCGTGCCAAAGTGCATCATCCCATTGCAGAGCACAGTGGCATTGTGAGTGATGGAGTTCCTACCAGACTCCTACACAAACAAGACACAAATGAAACAAAGCAAAGCATGGATAGTTCAGTACAAGCAGACCACCAGTGACCAGCAGGTACCTGTATAGCTAACTCTGGGGCTATTTTTAAGGTACAATTGAATTAAAAAAATGAGGATGTTGTGGCTAAATTATGCACACCCTCACGCTGAGTCGTGGACCTTCTAGCTAATTTATTAGCTAGACATAATGTGGACTTTTTAAAACAAAGCATGCTATTAAAGGCACTTACATACTCATCGAGCATTATCACTTATTAACACTGAAAACACTTGAGATCTGCTGTTGACATACAGACAAGACTAAATACACACTAAAAACTCATGAAGGAGAATTGCAGTGCTAAAGAATGTCAAACTTTCAGTGACAATAAATATGAACCTTCTAAGGGGTCAACTACGGCATTATCCTCAGTGGACCTCAATATATAGGACTCATAGAGACCAATAAACCTAATGGCCTCAAACCTCCTCACGAGTTAAGTTCTTATTGGTTCCCGCAATAAGGTTCACCACCAAATGCTTCTTTACACGAGTGTCCTCTGACCTTAGTATTCTTGAGTATCTGGATATCGCTGTTGTTGTTCCTGATGAGGAACTGCTGGTGTAATGCTATAGTTGTCTCCCCTCCCAACACCACATCGATAGCTCGCACGTGATTCACCCACGACTCCTCCTCCTTGTGTTCCCCATTAGTTGTTATTTCTTTGTTAGGCTCTGTAACAACATAACACATAAACTCCAAATAGCTTGGCTCGACCAGTTGCCCAGTATTCAATTGATACGGCTTCAGAAACCCTTTACCACATTAATGATATCAGACACCCTATACCACATTAGTGATGCTCTTTACCTTACAACCCCTTTACCTGGTATCGGTTTCGCTGGCAAAGAATTACACCCACTAACTAAAACTTTCATTTGTAGATATGTGAAACTACCGTACTTTGTTCCTCGTCTGCACCATCAGCGGCCTCTCTGACTAGTTTGGATGCTGGGTCTGCAACACTGGGTGAGTCCACATCCATCATGGCTATGTCTCTTTCATCTCCCGTCAGTACTGTGTCTACTAGCTCTGACTTGCCCCCTACACCTGAAATAACCAGAATAAAAAATCTGAAGGGAAAAATATATAATTTGTGAATTTATCCATACATGCATTCTAAATTCTTTTCTTTCCAATGATATTACATTATTATTGAAGCGATGCCAATTTATTTTTTGTTTATCTACCATACAAGATTTAACAAACAATATGATTTATAGATGTTACTTCAATAAACGTAATAAATTTGTAAATTGCAGTTACAACATAAAACTAATTCTTAATAAGTGCACACGTGTGCGAACCTGTTTCTTCCACTGGCATGCTTATCTTGGCCTCCACAGCTCCATTCACTCGACTCTGAGAGGTCTTGGGTATAGCCGCCCTCAGGGTCTCCTGGACCTTGCGCAGGAAATGCTGTGTAGCACTTTCATACAAGTCAAACGCTATCTGGTACGCCACTAATTGATCGTCCTGGAGAGTGAATCACAAACCACACCCATACGAGATTAATAATGAATTTCCAGAACATGTATTATTACGGAACATCTATTTCAGGTTACTGGCTATACACTGATCACACGATTGAGTCAGTCCTGTCACACCTCCACTGCCCCACAGCTCTAGCTACTCCTTACCGTAGATCCTTTAGCTAATGTCTCGAGAATTTCAGCAGTAGATCTAGGCTTGTCAAGGAAGATTAAACACTGAAAAATACAAACATTTGAAACAAAAAAAAAAAACAACACTTAAATCTAACCACAAAATGTGTCCACATGTTGGACACATTTTGGAAGCAAAACAACTCCATACTCAATGCAATAGCTACTAGTGACCCACCAAACACTCGATGGCAAATAATATTGAAGGACTTACCTGGCACACGCTGATGTAATCTGGAACTTCTAATTTCTTATATGTAGTAACTAATAACTCTAAAACCTGTAAACAGCAATCATCATTAATGAGGTGCTAATTAAAATAATTAGTAGCTACTGTTTGCCAGACAGAAACACCAATGAGAGGCACTGGGCTTGTTTGTTCTCAATCTATTCTGTTTTGTTTGTCCTTTAGCCATCACCCCAACCCCACCTCTTCCAGGATAAATACACACTTGAGCTTACTTGGTAGGAAGGTGCGAGATAATTAATCTCCAGTTACAGACTGAACTTACGGATAGAGAAATGTACTCTGTGATAATTCTCACACACTAACATATTCATTTCACTATTTTAGAGTTATGTAACTGATACAGGCGAGTGACTTCTGCTAACTCAAACGCTTGAAACAAAGGTTGCCCTATTTCAACACTGACTGGCTTACCTTGGCTCTAAACGCAGGACTAGTGATAAACTGAAGAGTTATGTTTAGACAGTACGACAGTGTACTGACCATATCATCCTGTAACACACACACACACACACACACAATCAAGTGACTAACACAGAGGAAAAGCTGGGTGTAAGCATCATTAAATCAAATCGAGAGAAAAGTGCGTACATTTTCAGAAACTTTCAATTTACCATCACTGCATTGCTTTACTTTGTTCCCTTCTCGACTTACTGATTCATACAAAGCTCTCTCCAGCACGTCCAGCCGTCTGGTCTCAAACGAGATGCCAATAGCCTGCTTGAACCGTCTGTCCGCCAGACACTTCTCAAACATTCTCATCACTATGTCCTCCAAACGAGTATCAATCGGTACTTTAGCAAGGCTCTCTTCAAACTGCTTCACACGTAGCTCTGTGTACCGGTCTATGCAGACAGCTATGTATATCCCACACAAATATTCCTAATTATACGTATGTACTGATCTTTTCACTGATTATACTTGAAATATAGCAGCAGCAGTAACAGCACGGTAGTGAGCACGTGCAGAAAATAATACATACACAAACACAACAAATGAATTGACTACCAAAGATAATCAGGGCTTCATACAGGATATTTTTTTGGGGGGGAGGGGTGGGGGTGTGGGGATCTTTTCTTTTTTTTACCTAAGGATAGCGTGTGGCTAAATAGGCTGAATAGGCCACAGAGAGAGGGGGGGGAGTTATGCTGGTTCCTCGTCCTTCCAGTTTGGAACACTTCGTGCAAGATCTTCAGCTATATGACGCTCATTAAAACCGTATCCAACAGTATCAACTGACCAAAGCCTTGGTCGGCTCATGAGAACTGCCATTGAGGGTCCTGAGCTTTCAACTGTAAACTTTGATGAAGTTCTAGAGGTTTTCAAACAAACAAAATAGAAGAATTGTGTTTTGATTTACATTTCTTAATAATAAAAATAATTTTGGTCTGAGTTACATTTATAATTATAATTAAAAATTCAGATTTCAGATTTCTTGGGGGGAGGGGGAATTCCAGCCCCCCCCCCCCTCTCTGTATGAAGCCCTGCAAATAAATATCAATAGAGAAAACTGCTACACTTTAAATAATTTTAAAAGACACTACCAACCGCTGTCAGAAGAAAAAACTCTACTGGGTATAGCAGACCTGTGTAGGGCGTGGCAATGCTTACTAAAATCCGGGTATATTGCACGCACGTTGATCACGGTGTTCTAGATCAACACAAGGCTGCAGTATTTATCAACCTTCCTCGATGCATTAGTTAACAATGCAAAATAAAGTACAAGGAATTTGAATAAATATGCTCATCAACAGAGGTAGCAACTTTTTTTTTTTTAAGCTGAACAGATGAGGGGGAATCCCTGGGAATTCTCCCAAAACCATCACCATAACAAAATGATTTTAGAGTTCAAACTGCTGCAATCTGTTCATCTTGCTGGCTCCAATCCACGTGTATATATGTGACCGTCTACAGGAAAACCGGGCACAATGCGGCGTGCGTAAATATCGAGAAAAGATCGATCGATTTCTTAAAAATGTATTGTTTCAAGCCGACGGAAGGGAACGGTTAGGTCTATTATAGTGGGAACGACTTAAGCTACGACGATAAAACTTGGAGAGCTCAATATCTGGACGCCGACAACTCTGTAAGTGCAACAAAAAAAAATTCAAAGGGTGCCGCGTTGTGCCCGGTTTTCCTGTAGACGGTCACATATATATAAGTCTAAAAGTGTCTGTCCAAGCTCATTGGAATGCACCAGTCCTCCAAGCTTTCTTCAAACGTACACTTTACCCAGATGATTGTATTGTACAAAGAATTCCCATCTACAAATTCACCACCCTCTAACCTAGTCCTACTGACTAGTCAATGACCCACATAAAAACAACAACAACAAGCAAATAAACAAACCATACTACTCAATCTACTCACATAATAAAGTTTCTATGTATTCTGAAGCTCCATTCACATTAAACTTGTGTCCCGCTGCTAGGGCATACGTCAGAGAATCGTTGAAGGAGCCCAGGTGGTAGTACACTTTGGAGACAACAAGAGAGGCCAGCTCTCTCTCTGGGAAGTTCTCATCTTCTGATAATTCCTCTCTGTATGACACAAATCACAAATGACTCTACTGAACTAGAATACAATAGCGTATACAGTGCAACAGGCACAAAGAGTAGAGTTTTGTTTTTCTTGTACATTTCTGTCCAAACTTGGTACAGACATGAAGACATCTCTACTCATACATGTGTGGTCTTAAAAATTTCCCACCACGTCATGAACGTAATTTAGAAGGTGTGAACTGACATGTGTTTTTTTCCACTTGAGGAGGGTTCTGCATATGGATTGACTTCTCATATTCTGCTCAGTCATGTGGTATATCGCCAATTTTGGTCAAATTTGGTGAGTTTCATAGTTTGGAGACTGTAATTCATACATATGAAGTATTTAATGTTGAAAACTTATTAATATTACTTATCTATGTCTCCACTAACTGACATCACAACCGCAACATTCTTTAGGCCGTGAACGCCATTTCCTTGAAGATCACTTGGTACAAAAACTGATTTTTCTTCTCAACAAATGAAGCAACCGCTTCCAATCTTTGCACCAAGTTAGTGGAGACATAGATAAGTAATATTAAATAAGTTTTCAACATTAAATACTTCATATGTATGAATTGCAGTCTCTAAACTATGAAACTCACCAAATTTGTCCAAAATTGGCGATATATCACATTACTGAGCAAAATATAAGAAGTCAATCCATAAGAACTAAAGTGAAAGTGAAAAAAAAACACATGTTAATTCACACCTTATAAATTAAGTACATGATGTGGTGGGAAATTTTTAAGACCACATATGTGATGAGTAGAGATGGTCTTCATGTCTGTACCAAGTTTGGAACCAGTAGAACCTGTACTTTGGAAAATAATAACAAAACATTCAGAAATGGACAAGAAAAACAAAATTCTACTCTTTAAGCCTGTTGCACTGTATTCCTTCCAAACTATCTCTATACAAATAGTAGTAGCTAATGATGATGATGATGATGATGATGATGATGATAATAATATTAGTAGTAGTAGTAATAGTAGTAGTATATTATTATTAGTATAATAATTTATCCAATTGTAGCTAGCACTCATATGCTCTACTTAGTTATGCTGCTTAGGGCGGGACACCCAAGATAACTGCAGCTCCAATTTACCTATAAAGACACTGATTGTGATAGACCCTTTACCACGTTCATATCTTCCAACATAGCTGATCCTGTCAGTACAACATATATTTACAGTATATCTTTCTCTCCTACAATTACTAGGTGAAGAAGCAATGATTTCCTCCACTCACACTGCTGTATCACACCATCTGCTCACCAGTTCCCTCGTTCAATACCACCATGATGTAATGAGGACTAATGTGCATACAATTCTTCAAAAATACGGAATACTGAAGTCTCACTCTCCTCTAGTAAATAAGATATTCAAAAATTATTTACGATTTGTTCAGCACAAGCAAATCAGTCTTTAAAACACAATTTGCAAACAATATTTACAGCAGTTCAATCCGTTGATTCATATGGTTACTTCACATGTATGCTTAACATGACTATGTTATATAACCTGCACTTTAGCCAATAGCATGTCAGTCTGTTTACTTTAGTCTTTAGCTGATGTCAGTACAGCAGTCTATGACTGGTCACTATTGCTCAGTGCATTAGGTGCTAAAGTTGTAAAATCATAAATTGCAAAAAAATAATAATTCTAACCATAATAGGATTAAATTAGCACAGCGCCTTCTATTGAGTGAAAGTTCACATTTCACTTACATGAGAGTGACTGACTCCGCTATCTCGGGCCAGAAATCATCCACCAGTTCGTTGAGTCTATTTAAAGAGAAGACTTTCACCTCTGGTTCTGCCTCCCTCAGAAGAGAGAGGACACCAGCTATTAAAACATGGTTCACTAATAATACTTCAGTTCACCTCAATACACTTCGTTCAAACATACCAGAGGACGTGATAACAGTCATACCACCACCATGCATCCCTACACACCAATGCACTTCTCCGTTAATGGTTTTATCACGTGATACAAGCTAGTAATTAACCACACAAAAAACGGTATGCATCGTCTATAATCTGACGCACGGCCCGCGCATTGACGTATTTTTGTAGCTACAAAATTCGGATGCAGACCTGCAAAAAAAAATACATTTAACTAGTGATGTGCTTAAGCCAAATGGCGAGCGAGCCTAGACTATACTATTTTTAATGAAACATTTTGACTTCAAACTCTGAAGCTCTGAAAATAAGGTCCAGTTTTTAAATTCGCATACACAGATAAAAGGGATTTCAGTGCCATAGTAACAACTCCCTGCAACTGATTGAATGAAGGGAAAAAAACTCAACAAAAAATACACGTTAGTTTAAAAGTTTTCTTTGTGATATTCTTTAGCTAAGTAGCTAGTGGTGTTTATACAATGCTTGACCACTGTGCATGCACCCCACAGACTTACCTTCGCGGTAGTCTAGTGGCAATGTATTTTCAAGTACAATACTGTTGCGCACGGCTTATTCAGCGAGCGAGCGAAAGCTGCACTCTCAGTCGTGTTCAATTGAGATTTATATATTTATTGGCGAAGGAGCGTACGAGCGGACACTACAGGGGTAAAAATGAAAAATCGGGGATGTTTATGGCGAGCGAGCGAAGCGAGCGAGACACTATCAGGGGTAACTCAACGAGATTTCGCATATTTATTTATGTTATTTATCTGTTTATGGGGTTGTGAGACTCTGTTTTCGCCCGCGCTTCTAATTACGTAAGTTAGGTAAGCGTTCACAGTTTCCAGTATTTTTCAATTACGAGCTCTGAGAATCCTTAGTGGCTTGGTAGTCAATGCGTCTTGTCATGGCTATAAGCCGTGCGCACATTATTTACTTGAAATACATTGTCCACTAAACTACTGCGAAGGTAAGTCTGTGTAGGTGCATGTCCGTTGTGTCCAAAGCATTGTGTGTTACAACCACTACTTAGCTAAAGAATATCACAAAGAAAACTTTAAATAACGTGTATTGTTTTGTTGTTGTTGTTTCCTTCCTGCAGTTCAGAGAGTTGTTACTAGGCCACTGAAATTCCTTTACCCTGTATGCTAAAATTAAAAAAAAAACTGGACCTTATTTTCAGTAGCTTCAGTGTTAGAAGTCAAAATCATTCATATAAAATAGTATAGTCCTTTAGGCTCGCTCGCCATTTGTGTCTCAAGCACACCACTAGTTATTTGTATATATGTTTTGGACGTACGTATGTCATTTTGTCTTGACCCTCGCGTTTTTGTGTTAGTTATTTGTTCGACCGTCCCAAATTGCACTAAACAGAATCCTCTGGTTTATCGATCAGTACCCGTATCACCCTAGAAATTGAATTGTTTACCGTTTTGAATCTTTTGCGGGTTGCAGTTTAATACTTGCAAACTTAAGGGACTTCCATTTCTATTCGAGTTAGTGGCGGTGGTAAGTCAATGCGCTTTGTCATGGTTATAAGCCGTGCGCACAGTATTACTGAAAATACATTGTCACTAGACTACTGCCAAGGTAAGTTCTGTAGGTGCATGTCCAGCTGTTGTCAAGCATGGTGTGTTACAACCACTACTTAGCTAAGAATATCACAAAGAAAACTTTTAAATAACGCGTATTGTTTGTTTTGTTGTGTTTTTTATTCAATTCAAGCAGTTGCAGAGAGTTGTTACTATGGCATTGAAATCCTTTACCCTGCTAAATTAAAAACGGACCTTATTTTCAGTAGCTTCAGTGTTAGAAGTCAATAAAAATAGTATAGTCTTTAGGTCGCTCGCCATTTGTGCTCAAGCACACCACTAGTATATTATATATGTATGTATACGTACGTCAAATATTTAGCCCGCGCTTCTTAATTACGTAAGTTAGGTAAAGCGTTCACAGTTCCAGTTATTTTTCAAATTAACTGGCGCGGAGAATCCTGCTACTTGCAACCCACTTTGTCACCAAAAACGCTGGTATAGCGACTCTCTTCTTTGAAACAATTGTGAAGTAATTGTCAAGCTGCGCTTCTTTGCCACTGCTTTCGAAGTTCATTTCAGGTAATTCTGTTGGTTTAGTTGGGATCAGAGCCTTTAGATTCTCTGATGATAAAAAGGGTTACACTGGCATACAGTTAGAGTAATTTCTGTCCTATTTTTCTGTAAAAAGAGTTGTTCGCTCGCCGGCATTTGCGTTATTCGAGGCGCACTCACTAGTAACAATAACAAAGAGCGCACGACTTACCACCGCCCAATAACTAACACAAAAACGCGCGAGGGTCAAACTACAAAATGACATACGTACGCCAATATAGTCTCGCGTAGCCAGACCCTTACCAACGCTGCGCGGGAATAGGGTTCTGGTAAATGGACATAGAGCAGTTTGTTCTTGATTAGTGCGGGTGTTGTAAATCGTTAAATATTTCAGGCGCGTGGAATTGTTCAGATCAGTAGGCAGAGTTGTGCAAAGCTATGCTGGGAAAGGAAAAATGCTGGTCGGTTTTAAAAATTAAATGGCACTTTGATTTGATACTGATTCTTAGCATTATTCACCTTTTAAGCATGAAAAACCTTAAGGTTCATGATACAATGGCCTGTGCACAAGCAACAACTAAGCGAAAACTTCCAACTCCAGATATCTTTAAAAAAGCTAGGCAAGTCCTGCTTAAACTAATGGCATACCTAAAGGAAGAGTTTTGACACGGCTGTTGGAGAGTTGTGCACAGAAATACTACACGCGCAAAAGTTTGAGCATTCTTACTTCAAGGAATATTTACATAACCTATTGTTTGCGGTCTCCCCAATTAGCGAGGGGAGGGGAACTGAATAAACTGCTCAATGTCAGTATCAAAGTGCCATTAATTTTTAACCGACAGCATTTCCAGCATTAGCTTTGCACAAACTCTGCCTACTGATCGAACATTCACGCGCCTGAAAATATTTAACGATTTACCACCCGCCTAATTGAACCACAGTTAACCACTTGCTGACTAAGCAAGAACAAACTGCTCTATGTCAGTTTACCAGACCCTTTTCACCGCGCAGCGATTGGTTAAAGGGTCTGGCTACGCGAGAGACTAGTTGACACGTACGTATGTCATTTTGTAGTTTGACCCTCGCGTTTTTGTGTTAGTTATTGGCGGTGTAAGTCAATGCGCTCTTTGTTATGGTTAAAGACGTGCGCAACAGTATTTACTTGTGAAAATACATTGTCCACTAGACTACCGCGAAGGTAAGTCTGTGAGGTGCATGTTCCAGTGTGTCAAAGCATTGGTATTACAACCACTTACCAGAATTTTCCCGCGTAGCGATGGTTAAAGGGTCTGGCTACGCGAGACTACGTCCATACATATGTACAAACTATATGTGCTGAGCACAAATGGCGAGCGAGCCTAAAGACTATATACTAGTGGTGTGCTGGAGCACAAATGGCGAGCGAGCCGTAAACTACAACTCCTTAAATGATTGATTTTAACAACTAACACTCAAGCTACTAAAATAAAGTCGAGTTTTTAAATTATGTATGCGGTAAAGGGGATTCAATGCCATAGTACGCGTTCCCGCAGCTGTTTGAATTGAAAAAGAAGCAACAAAACACGTCACGTTAGTTAAAGTTTTCTTTGTGACACAGTCTTAATAGTAGTTGTAACGCACATACTTTCACACAACTGAAACATACCTACGCAAGACTAAAGAATTCAAAGCGGCATAAACAATTCAATTTCTAAGGTGATACGGGTAATGGTCGCTAACCGGAGGATTCTGTTTAGTGAAGTTTGGGGAGGGGGTCGAAACGCGGAGCGAACACAACAATACGGAGCGAAAACAACATACGGAGCGTACACAAACAATACGGAGCGAAACAACAATACGGAGGGTCAAAGAACAAAATGACATACATAAGCCCTATTATGGGTTGATAGCGCGCGTAGCGAGCGAGACCAGTTTGAGTTAGGGGTTGAAAACTCGGGAATTCCCCTCAGCATTTTTGTGTTAGTTACGTGGTCTCGACCCGTGTCCCAAATTGGCACTAAACAGAATCCTCTGGGTTTATCGATCAGTACCGTATCACCCTAGAAATGGAATAGTTTTACCGTTTTGAATTCTCGTTTTGAGGAGGTGCAGTTAAAACTTGAAAACTTAAGGGACTTCCATTTCATTCGAGTTAGTGGCGGTGGTAAGTCAATGCGCTCTTTGTCATGGTTATAAGCCGTGCGAACAGTATTTACTTGAAAATACATTGTCAATAGACTCTGCGAAGGTAAGTCTGTGTAGGTGCATGTCCAGTTGTGTCAAAGCATTGTGTGTTACAACCACTACTTAGCTAAAGAATATCACAAAGAAAACTTTTAAATAACGTGTATTGTTCTGTTGTTGTTGTTTTTTCCTTCAATTCAAGCAGTTGCAGAGAGTTGTTACTATGGCACTGAAATCCCTTTACCCTGTATGCTAAATTTAAAAACTGGACCTAATTTTCAGTAGCTTCAGTGTTAGAAGTCAATAAAAATAGTATAGTCTTTAGGCTCGCTCGCCATTTGTGCTCAAGCACACCACTAGTTATATCTGAAATCTCAATTGAACATGACTGATAGTCAGCTTCGCTCGCTTCGCTCGCTCGCTGAATAATAACTAGTGATGCGCTCTAATAGCACAAAATAGCGAAGCGAGCTATGTATGTTCCCTATAATTGCAGCTATTCCCATGCATGCTTGGTGTGGCTACAAAATAATGTCAAAGTGAGAAAACAATAGTGGTAGCTTTTTTCTATGATGAAGGCTCCTGATACCGTAATCCTCAGTAATAGTCTAGTAAATAAATTAGGAACATTTAATGGCTTTTCAAAAAGAAAGATTCTTTACTTTGCTACCTGTTTCTCTTTAGTTTTAGCTCTCCTCCTCCTTGCCCTGTCTTTTTCATTTGTTATCTCTCTCCTTACTAATTTTTTTCCAGGAGATTCTAAAGCCCTCAAAGCTCTTAACCGAGCGTTTCTAACGTTTCGTCTACTGGGCATCGCTACTTCGTACGGCGGGTAACCAAAACAAAATGTTGCTAAGAAGGTTACCCGGCCGCGCAAGCGCGTAGGAGAAAAGGTACACACGTTCGCCCATGCAAGAACAAAAACAATTTCTTGACCTAAATATATATATCACGTACTCATTAGAGAGTCAGCTCCGCTCGCTTCGCTGAATAATATAATAATAATAATAATAATAATAATAACTAGTGATGTGCTCTAATAGCACAAAATAGCGAAGCGAGCGATGCATGTTCCCTGTAATTGCAGCTATTCCATGCATGCTTGGTGTGGCTACAAAATACTGTCAGATTCTTTACTTTGCTACCTGTTTCTGTTTCATTTTAGCTCTCCTCCTCCTTGCCCTGTCTTTTTCATTTCTTATCGCTCTCCTTACTAATTTTTCTTCAGGAGTTTCTAACGCCCTCAAAGCTCTTGACCGAGCGTTTCTAACGTTTTGTCTACTGCGCATCGCTACTTCGTACGGCGGGTAAACAAAACAAAATGTTGCTAAGAAAATTACCCGGCCCGCGCAAGCGCGTAGGAGAAAAGGTACACACGTACGCCCACGCAAGAACAAAAACAATTTCTAGGACATATACTAGTGATGTGCTTGAGCACAAATGGCGAGCGAGCCTAAAGACTATACTATTGTTACATGAATGATTTTGACTTCTAACACTGAAGTTACTGAAAATAAGGTCCAGTTTTTAAATTTAGCATACAGGGTAAAGGGATTTCAGTGCCATAGTAACAACTCTAACTGCGTGGAAGGAAAAACAAAACAAAACAAAACAATACACGTTATTTAAAAGTTTTCTTTGTGGTATTATTTAGCTAAGTAGTGGTTGTAACACACAATGCTTTTACACTACTGGACATGCACCTACACAGACTTACCTTCCAGTAGTCTAGTGGACAATGTATTTTCAAGTAAATACTGTTGCGCACGGCTTATAACCATGACAAAGAACGCATTGACTTACCACCGCCACTAACTCGAATAGTCCCTTAAGATTTCAAGTTTTAACTGCACACGCAAAAGAATTCAACGGTAAACAATTCAATTTCTAGGGTGATACGGGTACTGATCGATAAACCGGAGGATTCTGTTTAGTGCAATTTGGGACGGGGTCGAAAACCGAACTAACACAAAAACGCGAGGGTCAAAGTACAAAATGTCATACGTACGTCCAAACATATATACAAATAAACTAGTGGTGTGCTTGAGCACAAATGGCGAGCGAGCCTTACACTACACTATTGTTAAATTTGATTTTAACAACTAACACTCAAGCTATTAAAATAAAGTCGAGTTTTTAAATTACGTATGAGGTAAAGGGGTTTCAATGTCATAGTAACCGCTCCCGCAACAGTTTGAATTGAAAAAGAAGCAACAAAATCAAATCACGTTATTTAAAATTTTCTTTGTGATATTCTTAATAGTAGTTGTAACGCACTATACTTTAACACAACTGAGCATACCTACGCAAGACTTACATTCGTGGTTCGTCTAGTAGACAATGCATTTTTAAGTAAATACTGTTGAGTAGGGCTTATAACTGTGACAAATAGCGCATTAACTTACCACCGCCACTAACTCGAATAGAAATGGAGCTCCCATAAGATTTTGAGTTTTAACTGCATCCGCAAAACAATTCAAAGCCGTAAACAATTCAATTTCTAAGGTGATACGGGTAATGGTCGCTAAACCGGAGGATTCTGTTTAGTGAAGTTTGGGACAGGGTCGAACGCGGAGCGAACACAAAAATACGGAGGGTCAAAGTACAAAATGACATACGTACGTCCATATATATAAATAAACTAGTGGTGCGCTCGAATAGCGCAAATGCATGGCGAGCGAGCAGACTCTTTTTACAGAAATTACATCTAACTGTAGTGCACAGTGTAACCCTTTCCATTCTCAGTTAGCATCAGAGAATCTAAAGTCTCTGATTCCAGACTAAACTAACAATTACCTGAATAAACTTCGAAAGCAGTGGCAAAGAAGCGCAGCTTGACAAAGACTTCACGATTGTTTCAAGAAGAGAGTAGCTGTAAACTTTTTGGTTGAAACAATGTTGCGTCTGCAGCAGGATACTCCGCGCTCGTTAATTGAAAAAAACTGGAACTGTGAACGCTTTACCTAACATACGTAATTAGAAGCGCGCGCATTTAAAGAGCATAAGTACCATCCATACATACATACATATATATATATATACTAGTGGTGTGCTTGAGCACAAATGGCGAGCGAGCCTTAAACTACACTATTGTTAAATGATTGATTTTAACAACTAACACTCAAGCTACTAAAATAAAGTTGAGTTTTTAAATTAAGTTAATGCGGTAAAGGGGTTTCAATTCCATAGTATCTGCTCCCCGCAACTGTTTGAATTGAAAAAGAAACAACAAAATCAAGTCACCTTATTTAAAATTTTCTTTGTGATGTTCTTAATAGTAGTTGTAACGCACAATACTTTCACACAACTGAACATACCTACGCAAGACTTACCTTCGTAGTTTGTCTAGTGGACAATGAATTTTTAAGTAAATGCTGGTGAGTAGGGCTTATATAACTGTGACAAATAGCGTTGAAAAAGAAGCAACAAAATCAAGTCACCTTATTTAAAATTTTCTTTGTGATGTTCTTAATAGTAGTTGTAACGCACAATACTTTCACACAACTGAACATACCTACGCAAGACTTACCTTCGTAGTTTGTCTAGTGGACAATGAATTTTCAAGTAAATGCTGTTGAGTAGGGCTTATATAACTGTGACAAATAGCGTATTAACTTACCACCGCCACTAACTCAAATAGAAATGGAGCTCCCATAAGTTTTTGCGTTTTAACTGCACCCGCAAAAGAATTCAAAGCGGTAAACAATTAAATTTCTAAGGTGATACGGGTAATGGTCGCTAAACCAGAGGATTCTGTTTAGTGAAGTTTGGGACGGGGTCGAACGCCGAGCGAACACAAAAATACGGAGGGTCAAAGTACAAAATGACATACATACGTCCAAACATATCTAAATAAATAAACAAACATCCCCGATTTTCGATTGTGTTACCCCTGTAAGTGTCTCGCTCGCTACGCTCGCTCGCCAATAAACAAACATCCCCGATTTTTTCATTTTTACCCCTGTAAGTGTCTCGCTCGCTATGCTCGCTCGCCAACTAGTGGTGTGCTTGAGCACAAATGGCGAGCGAGCCTGATATAGTTAGGTAACATTAAATGTTACTATGTTTTAGCTTACTTCATGCAAACACTATAATAGCAGTTATGACATTTGATTTCAGCAAACAAATACAAAATCACTCTCTTACCTTATTAATGGTAACTTTTGTAGTATCAAACATCAACAATTCTGATAATCTCAATCACTAGTAACTCTTGAACGCTCTCAGCTACGATAAAAAATAAACCAGTGTTATTATTTGTAATTTTAGACAACAAATATGAAATTACTACTTACATCATTCTTGAGTATTGATAACTTCTGTAGTATCAAATTGAAGTTACTTTGACCATCTGAATTACCTTGAATTCTTGACAACAAGCTCTCACCTACAAAAACAAAAGACAATCAATTTTAGCACACAAATACAAAATTACTTTCTTACCTCATTTTCTTGAGCAGTGGTAACTTTTGTAGTACCAAATTTGAGACAATCTGACTATTTGAATTTACCAGTCACTGTTGACTAGCTCTTAGCTACAAAAAAGAAAGGCCAGAGTTAATTTTGCATATTTAGCTAACAAATATGGAATTGCGTACTTATCTCAGCTTCCCTCGAGAAGTAGTAGCTTCCATAGCATTAATACTACGGTATTCTGACTACCAACGGCTCTTGACAACCATCCGTATCCCCCCATAAAACGGGGTAGTTTTGAAATGAAGTCTGGAAAAGGGTCTTCAATGCCATAGTAACCTGTCGAATCAACTTTTTGTGTCTTGAAAACAAGCGTTTTAGCACGAATTTTCTCATACTTTGGAGCTTAAGTATAAAGTAAGGTTTGCTTAATGCTGTAGTTTCAGAATAAACTGGAGTCAAGCCTAAATAGCCGTGTTTTTAGGAGAAAAAAGTTCCCCGCGCGCGCGTTTAAAGAGCATACGTACCATCCATACATACATACATATATATAACATATACCCGATTTTGCATTATCCACCCCTAATACTGTCTCGCTCGCTACGCTCGCTCACCAATAAAAAAATAAACATCCCCGATTTTCGATTGTGTTACCCCAATAAGTGTCTCGCTCGCTACGCTCGCTCGCCAATAATATATATATATATCGCGAACTCATTAGAGAGTCAGCTCCGCTCGCTTCGCTGAATAATAATAATAATAATAACAACAATAATAATAAAATTGTATTTTAGAGCAAGTGACTAAAGTTAGTAAATAATATACACTTATGAATAGCTAGAAATAACTAAATATAGCATTTCATTCCTCAAAGCACCACTAAATTTTTACATCAAATTACCAATTTGTCTACTACCAAACACATGCATAAATTTAGCTAGGAATCTCAAAATTATACATTCTGCAAAAACACATGTGATAATAGCTAGACGTCTTATTTTAGCTACTGCAATCACAGTAATAGTTGTTCCACAGTCATAACTATTACAATGAAACCTCTCTTAAGGGACATTCCATATAATGGATATCTCTCTGCAATGGACAATAGTAAATGCACCAATGGGACTTACCATAACTAAATAAGAACTTCTATGTAGAGTACAACTTTGTATAATGGATAAAACTGGTTGTTCTTTGAATGTCCCTTATTTAGAGGTTCCACTGCAGTTGGAAATTTGTATGACTAAAATAGCTACATTTTTTGTGCTAATTTTGGGTTAGCTTACAAAAAAACACTGGAAAGAAATCAATCTGAATCCATGTCATTTGCTATCTGTCACAATTAGGCCCTGCCGTATTTTGCTAGCATTTTTTCTGGAAAAATAGACATTGAAATAGCATAGCAGAATAATTCTAGAATAATAAGGGTATTTAGGAGAAAAATAAAGGAAAAATGAGAATAATCAGTTCATATAATCCTTAAATAATAGATGGACAACGAAATCGAGGGATCTACCGTCCACAGAACCTCGAGGGCCGCGGGCTGTACCGTCCCGAGCGTAGCGAGGGTGTGGGCTTGTCAGGAGAGTTGTCACTTTGCTTGGCTTTCTGGCACCTGATGACAGCAAAATAGTTGCTGCCACCAGAATCAAGATTAAATTACTTTAATGAACACCAAGCTCCACCTATGAATAGCACAAAACGCTGTAAAGTTCCTGCTCTGCTACAGTAACAACTCAAACACACAAACACAGCAATCCATTAACACTCAGACACACAAACAACTCGTGACTAGTATATTCATCTGACTATGCATATACCACAACATCACCCCACCCATATGTTCTTGAACACACACACACACACACACACACACTGTCTCTTCATCTTCTTTTTATCTTTTAGGTGGGTATGCCGACGGAGGGCGATCTAGCGGCCCGAGGGTTTCGACGGGCAATAGTTCCCGAGATTTCGTTGTCTTCTTTTAATTGCAGCAATTCTAAGGAGCCATAACGCATAGAAAATTTCCATGTGTTGTGCGCTCAACTCCAGTGAACCAGCGATAATGATGGAATTGGAGTTAGTAGAACCAATATGACTACCTTTTCAGTGAACTTAGTCAAAAGAACGTTCCAGCCCACCCATCTACACTACGTATTTTCACATTTCAAGCCTGCGAGACTAAGTTATAATTAACCCTCAGCGCGCATGCGCGAGAGGGTCACAGTAGTCGTCTGTTCGTCTGTCACGCTCTGATTTTGGAGATTACTGACAATAACCGTTGTTTTAGGTATGAACTTACTCAGGACAAGATTTAGGACCTTTTATTTATTCTTCTACTTTTTTTTTTTCGGGCTAATTGTTAACAAAACGCGAAGCTTTCAGCTCCGCGTAGGTACCAGTTTTTGTGTGTAACGCCCCCTTGCGTCACAATCACGTAAGCAAATAATTACTGGCGGTGTGGTTCGCGTTATGCCTGAGGAAGTTATGAAGGCAGCCTTTCCATGTACTATTTTCATTGCTCGAGCTAATTTAGTTGGTGCCCTGCAAGTGGTTCTTATGCACATAATCATGGAGTATAGACATAGCTAGCTGGGATACTTTTTGAGAATAGCTAATAACAACGAGAAATTTGCTGGAAATATTGTAGCTAATCAAAATGTTCAATGAGCTAGCTAATAGCTATGTGAAGATGTTACCTCAGAGCTAAATGCTTGAAAAGACCATAACCACTGATTGACTGGTTATAAGTGCATAGCTACAGCTATTGTAGTCCATGTGCACATGCATGGTGAATATATATTTTTCCCCTCACACATTTCAAAATGTGAAATAAAGCTTGTTTCTGTATTGTTGCATGTATAGAATTGACTGCATACAGTGGAACCTCTGATAGTGAATTCTTTAATTAGCAAATTACCTCTATTTAGTGAACTTCCTTCCAATAATTTCACCTCTTGAAGCAAACAACCTCTTCTTCATGAACTGAAAGCCTAGTCTCCCGATTTTTTCCGCGGAGGGGCTGCGCGCGCCAGACTACTACTGAAAGCCCTGGTCCCAAATTGTTGTATGGGGGTTCTACTGTAGCTATTGGTAGCTATCTTATATGTGAAATGAGCACAAGGGAAGCAGTTGATCAACTTCAAGTCTCGCTGCATCATTGTGGCAATGTTGTGGCCTACACAAGCTTGTATGGCACATTTTTAACTATTAGTCTGCAGTTATTTGATATGTAGGGACGTCTCCTTTTTAAAAGGCTTCTCTCATTGTTAATCTTAACATGGCCTATCATTGTATGCAATTCTAGGTAATCGGCACCTATGAATTGCTACTGAAGTCAATCACTACTTGTGTATTGAGTTTAGAGTCTCTCTTTCCTTGTCAGCGCTTTGATTAAAAAAAATATTTGGAGTAGACTACTGCTCATTATGTTCTCTTTGCTGTAGATAAAACTATAAGACAAGCTTTGCAGCAGCTGCTGCTAAAAAAGTGATGTATGAACTATATATTAGTTGCTGATTTAGCAGCTACTAATTTTTTACACCCTAGTATTATTACAGAGTAGAGCTCATACCCAGTTATATTATGTTGTGTTATGCCTTGCTGAGATCACAGTCATCTCTTAATCAGTTTTCAGAAGGTTTATTTTCCCTTGGAGTTTTAGAAGTGATGAAGTCACATTCTATACTAATGTAACTATATATGTGAGCTCCACCCACTGATATAATATTTTACTCCAGCCTGCATTATATTTCTATTTTACTATTTCACTATGGTTTAAGCTGCTAATAAATTACCATGTCATCTCCTTGCAGTCTATCTGAAACATCGTTGTCACCTCTGCCGCCTTCCATCAAACCCTTTGTCCATAACTGAAAAGGAGAGAGGTTTCTTACTGTACCCAATCTGTGATTTGCATGAGTTGACAAAAACTTCCAGTAGCATATTGAGATGAGGAGTGAAGATAAAATGAAGTGCATACATGTCTTCTTCACAATTTAGCACAAGTAGTCCACTGTCTTCAAAAGGATGAAGATTTCATAAAACATCATGCCATAGTCTCTCAATTCATTGATTTTTACACTTCAACCAGTTATACAGATCGACGTCCTGGTCCCCTCAGAGAGTGATTTAGCATGTATTATGATACTAGTCTCGCCAGCCAGACCCTTTACCTAAGAGGGGCTGCGCGTGCAAGACCATTCTGATACCAATACAGTATCACCACCTTTATCACACCTGACATGTATTTATACACTGCACCGGAAGCCTGGAATGCTCATCTATTCTCCTGTGTAAAACAATTCTCCATTTTTATAAACTTATGATAATCATCTATATGCCACAACCTATTTGGTAAGCTCACATCGTACACTCTTCTGTGAAGAACTCTGCGAAATCTTGTTATGAAGTTATGAACCCCTCTGGGACCCACTCTTACAACACTGTCACGGATCCTAGTCTCGCAGGGCCAGACCCTTTACCAAATGCAAAGGGTCTGGCCCCGCGGGACAACCAGACCCATTGCTGTTGTACTTTCAGTTTCAATCCTCTTTAAAAGTCTGCTAGTGATCTTCCACTAGCTACTGTTTGGGTTGGCTCTTTACTTTCATCCAGTGCTTCCCTGGGCATATTGGTGTATGCCAATTCCTCTAGGCCACACTGAATAATTCTTCTTTGAGTAGTTCATCTTGAAACGCAGAAAAACTGAGCTAGCTCTGAAGAAGAAACTGAATATGTAGCAAATATTCTAGCTGTTTTTCAAGTATTTGGAATCTGTGAGCTACCGCTTCTCCTGTTCCTGTAGTATACATTTTTTTTATTTGAACAGAAGAAAAGATATCTCTGATAGCTCCTACAATAATTTTATAAATTAGTAGAGTATCATCCATAGCTATCACAGCCTAAAAAAGTAATATTGTGTTTCAATTTCAGCAAGTCTCAAGTTTCATTCTGGTCCACTTGCTCTGATGTAATTTGTAATTCATAAATACGTTTAAGTCCATGATTTCTAACTTCTCCGACTTAGCACCCTAACAAAGCGGACAAACTCGGTCATTTGGAGCCACTGAAAGGTCGTGTGATACCGGACCGTTTATGAGTTTGCACGCATGCGCAAGGACTATTGCAACTCTGTCACCGTGGAGTCCTCGATGAGCTAAACAACAAAATTGGGGACAGAAACATCTATTGCAATAATCGGAACATCGATTGCAATAATCGATTGAAATAATCGAAGCATCGTTTGCAATAATCTAAGTAACGATTGCAATAATCAAAACATCGATTGCAATAATTGAAACATAGACATCTATTCTCTGGGATCAATTTTGTCCACTCTGGCCCTCTATAATTTATATGCTAAGTTTCGACACTGCAAGCTTTCTGCTACGACTAAACGATAGGACAATAAGTTAGCGATCCTTTACCTGACACTGCCAAATGAATGCTGGCAGGAAGAACTTATTTCTCCATTACAAGGTATATAGCTTGGCTATTACTCTATTATATATACATGTATAATATATATATATATATAATAGCAAGAGAATAGTGCACACCTCAATAATAATAATAATAAATAATAATAACAATAATAATAATAATAATAATAATATAATTTTGCATTGCAGTTACATCGTTTAAAAGCCTTATCAGCTGTGCATGTGTACATGTGACAATTTCACTGCTAGCCATGTGTGCTCGCGACTATGGATTAGTTTTGAGCGGCAGACGAGAGGAAAAGTGCCTTTCTTTTGCTGTGGATGAGGTAGAGGAGAGATGGAATGTGCTTGGGCTCTAGCGTGGAATGTACAGCTCGAAGCATGATCTTCAACTCCTTACTGGCATTGCTCAGAGCATCAACGGAATGCTATGCACGCAATACACACACACACACAAACACACAAACACATACATAAAACTTTATGGCATTTATTTTGAATGTCTTTGAGTGTCTTTGAATGTCTTAAACTAAAAGTACTCTGCAAAAATCTATGTTGCCAGATTGAAGAGCTTGTGGTTGTAATTGTGGGAACACCATATGAACTGCTACTTAATAAATAATACTTAATAAATACATTGAATGTTTGCTTAACTATAAGTCAGAGAAAATATGTTGTGTAGTGTGGATGATGGTGTGAATCATTAATGGCTTTATTCAGTGTATTCAGAGTGGTGTGTGTGTGTGTGTGTGTGTGTGTGTGTGTGTGTGTGTGTGTGTGTGTGTGTGTGTGTGTGTGTGTGTGTGTGTGTGTGTGTGTGTGTGTGTGTGTGTGTGTGTGTGTGTAACAGGACTGTGGCTAAAGGCCCCAACCTTGCTTTGATATATTTGTAGTCATCTTTAGAAGAGTTTTCAGTCTTTGTGTTATTCCAGTTCTATGTCATATTCTCTCCTTTTAATTAGAACTTTTTACGCAAATCTGAGAAGGGATTTGGGCAACTATTATACACAAAGATTCTGGTGGCAGCAATTCTACCTCAGGAATGACCAGGATCATACCCAAGTGCAAGCACTCCCCTGGCCCCAAGCCACACAATAAATTACCCATTCAAAAATGTAGGGGAAAAATCGCTGTTCAATTGAAATCTCACAGTGAAAGTGAAATAGCACGTAACTAAGTGAAATAGTACGGGTAAGTGTGTATGCATGCAGCCCTACCCTTGAAAACGTACAGTTTGAGTAGTTTTTAGTTGGAGACTATGTCATTCTCTAGCACAGAAGTTCTACCTGTATTAAACGGAATTTTTTTCAACAGATTAGGAGGAGCCATAGGTTAAAAATGAAGTTCCAGAGGAAACTAATCCTGAAATACTGAATTAGTGAGTGAACGATACAGTGTATAGCTACAGTTAGAATTGCACAGATAATCGATCGGTCTATCGTTTATCGGCCTACTGTTTCGATATCGGTATCGGCCACTACCCGTGTACCGATATAATTAACCGATAGAAAAAATTTCGTACTCGCCTCGTGGACACTGAACGGATGAGTTCTACTTGCTCTTAGATTGCGTAAAGACAAAGAAACTTAACTACGATGTATAAAAAGAGGTCACCAATTTGGCACTACTTTGTTCCTGGCGCTGTAGACTCTAGACTAGTACCATTATATTTCTAATTATGTAAAAAATTAAATTTTCAAAATTCAATGAATATATCTATCTGTTATCGGTATCGGCCTCGATTCTAGATACAATGTCGGTTATCGGCATATCGGTAAAATCTTCTGTCGGTGCAACTCTAGCTACAGTGCAAATGATTTTAAATAAAATCTGGCCTACTATTGGCGAGTGATAGCATGGGTAACCTGTGCTATTAGGGATCAATATCACTCGTAAAGCAATTGAAATAGAACTTGGCTATTTCAACCACGTTACTCGTCATACAAATATCTATAACTACAATAGCAAAGAAACAACTCAGACAACTGAGAAAAGTAATAGTTTTTCTAAGAAGTTGTCTGCATTCTTGTACTCTTACAATTTGCCCATTTTCTTCTTTTAGTGACCCAGTCATAATTTGCAAATTAATTTTTGATTGTTTTAGGACAACTATTTCCTTCAATTAGGTATAGCAGCACTTAATTAAAACAATAAGTTGACCACATACAATGTGACAGGACTGCCGACCAGAACTTCTGAAACAAAACTTTTGCATTTCAACATATAATAGCAACAGAATGTGTAGTGTAAGATATGGGTAAAGGATAGCAAGGCTATATTGTTGCCACTGCAAAGAATCTTGCCAAAATATTACTACAATTGAAGAATAAAATGTTTTTTTTTATATATCACTAGGAACAATATTGTTACCACTTTCAAACTTTCATTGTGAAAGTTAAAAGCATGCAAATTTCCCTCTATTTTTTTTTTTAAAGTGCCATTTTTACTGGTGTATTTCTTCTTATCTTTCCACTTTAAGTTTAATTTTCTCCCCTACAACTCACAGAATAAGCCCTGATGTTGTTTGATATTGACTCCACCCAGCTTTCTCGTTCTATGTCTGATGGGGCCACCATGTAGTAAGTGCGAGAGAAATGTTGTGTGTTTGTGACTGACAAGGTCGTGCTCCGAAACGTCTCTGCCACACCATCTGTATCTAGAAGATCCTATACAAGAGGCAAAACACGATGCTGTTATAATCGCTACAAGTAATTAGGAAGTTTTAAAAATACATGCTCGAGTGAAAATATTTTTGAGTATTTGTTATATAAATACTTACACAAAGAGAAGCCACAAAGTTAGCTGGCCTGTGAACTGCAACACAGCGAAGCTGAAAACAAACAGAATCATATTGAATAAGTGTGTGTATGTGTATATATATATATATATATATATATATATATATATATATATATATATATGGGTTTCACTGAGGAAAGGACACTGCAGAGTATACATGTATATTTGATTTGTCCTGTTCTCAGAGGATGTCTTGACAGAATGATAATTAAAGTAATTCATCCAAATCAAATAAGTATCAGAGAAATGAAGGGAAATTATAAGAAAATTTTTAATACTTCGGTGTTTGTTCCATAGTTAGAGAGCAGTAAGTGAAAATCCATAACACTATGGCACTTCAATTACATGGAAGTATTTAGCACTTAAAGTAGCTCTGCAGTGCCACCTGAGATAGCTTCACTATAGCAGCTGTTGATACTGTCTTATCTCAAACTGAACCTCACCACTGATATGATCTTGGACTGTTCGCTCTTGGCCACTGCGTCATTCATCCTCTGAGTTCCCTGGGAAATGGGGCGACACCAACCTGTGGGTTGCAGCCTGACCGCGCCCCTTGGATTCGAGTCCTGCAGCAAAACATCAATATGAGAAAAAGTTAATGCAATTGGATTATAAATTTCACAAGTGGGTAGACCCTAAATTTGGTAAACACATATCTATAAGAGAGAAAGTGGGTAAAGATAGTTATTTTCAGCTGTTATTTATTTACTTCATTTTTGCTTTACACATATTTTTTATCCACAATTAGACATTTTGTATCTCTTGGGTAACCTGTCAAGATACAGCTGCTGTTGTTGTTGTTTTGTTGTTGTTGTCTTTCGATCACCGCCTTTCATGCATAATAGTTATTATAGTGTAATTGTAGTGATAACAACAACAGTTACTGTCATTGAGTAAAACTATTTTTTCATTACAGTAAAATTATACATGCACTGTATGGCTATTATTAAATTATTACTATCATTATTATTATTATTATTTATTATTATTATTATTACTAGTGGTGTGCTTGAGCACAAATGGCGAGCGAGCCTTAAACCACACTATTGTTAAACGATTGATTCTAACTACTAACACTCAAGCTACTAAAATAAAGTCGAGTTTTTAAATTACGTATATAAGGTAAAGGGGATTCAATGCCATAGTAGCCGCTCTTCGCAACTGTTTGAATTGAAAAAGAAGCAATAAAATTAAGTCACGTTATTTAAACTTTTTCTTTGTGTAGTAGTTGTAACGCACAATACTTTCACACAACTGAACATACCTACTCAAGACTTACCTTCGTGGTTAGTCTAGTGGACAATGCATTTTTAGTAAATACTGTTGCGTAGGGCTTATAACTGTGCCAAATAGCGTATTAACTTACCACCGCCACTAACTCGAATAGAAATGGAGCTCCCATAAGTTTTTGAGTTTTAAGTGCACCCGCAAAACAATTCAAAGCGGTAAACAATTCAATTTCTAGGGTGATACGGGTAATGATCACTAAACCGGCGGATTCTGTTTAGTGAAGTTTGGGACGGGGTCGAACACTGAGCGAACACAAAAATACGCGAGGGTCAAAGTACAAAATGACATACGTACGTCCAAACATATATATAAACAAACAAATATCCCCGATTTTCAATTGTGTTACCCCTGAGAGTGTCTCGCTCGCTCTGCTCGCTCGCCAACTATTTTTATATGAATGATTTTGACTTCTAACACTGAAGCTACTGAAAGTAAGATAAAGGGATTTCAGTGCCATAGTAACAACTCGCTGCAACTGTTTGAATTGAAGAAAAAAAACAACAACAACAAAACAATACACGTTATTTAATTTTCTTTGTGACATTCTTTAGCTAAGTAGTGGCTGTGCTTTGACACAACTGGACATACACCTACACGAGACTTACCTTCGCGGTTAGTCTAGTGGACAATGCATTTTCAAGTAAATACTGCTGTGTACGGCTTATAACCATGACAAAGAGCGCATTGACTTACCACCGCCACTAACTTGAATAGAAATGGAAGTCCCGTAAGTTTTCATGTTTTAACTGCACCCGCAAAATAATTCAAAACGGTAAACAGTTAAATTTCTAGGGTGATATGGGTACTGATCGATAAACCAGAGGATTCTGTTTAGTGCAATTTGGGACGGGGTCTGTGGAAGCAGTTCCTCCCACATGAACTCAGGAACCTTTTAGAACAGTGTGTGTGCGTGTGCGAGTCAATTACATGTGTTATTTGTAAGGCACACCCAGGAACACAGTTTGATATTAGGGCTGGATCCCGGTCGTGCCAATCAGTCAGTCAATTCATTATCTTGTGCTTGTGCGTTTCTGTGTTGCGTAAACTATTATTTAATCTACTCTACTCCTAGTCTTGTGAGATTCGGGTACGGGTAGCTACTCAACCAGACTGCATCACTTGAGACTGATTCTGGTGGCAGCTTTACCATAAGCCCCAGAAGGTCAGAGCCTCCAGTGTCGACGCGTTACTTACACTAACCTGCCGAGCCTGTGACAGGGTCCACCACCGAACTAACACAAAAATACGCGAAGGTCAAAGCACAAATGACATAGCTACGTACGTCCCCACATATATATAAACAAACATCCCCGATTTTCAATTGAGTTACCCCTGAGAGTGTCTCGCTTGCTTCGCTCGCTCGCCAACTATTATTATCATTATCATTATTACTATTATTTCTAACGCTTCCCCCCACAATGCCTAATTAACTCATTTCCACCACTAAGCAACCTACTCCATATTTTTTGAAGTAGTAGAGCCACGAGCGATGCAAGACAAAGTACCTCTTCTGCCATTTGTCTCCGAACATTCCTTTCCTGTGGCTTAGCTTCATCAGCCACCCACTGCGCTCGACATAGGTGGGCTCCATGGTAGCAGGAGGGTCAGGCAGAGGAGAGGGAATGAGGACTTCAGAGACTGAATAATGAAGGGACGAGAGAGAGGCTTGTTCTGATAATGCTTGAGGAGTACCATTTGGTAGGGATGTGTTAGGAGGAGGAGCAGACGGTGATGAGTTGGCTTGAGAGGCTACGGCAACAGCTTCTTTGACAATCGGCACTTTCTCCGTTGGACCTGGATCATCTGAACTCTGGTTGGGAGATTCCTCGACAATAATCTCCACTGAGGTCTCCGCAGTCAGCACCCTCACCGGACTCACACTCTTCCGGCTAATGAAGCTGACGGAACCGCTGGACCTCTTCAGAGTGGACATGGTAGGCTGGTCAATGTAGTTCAGGTGGAACTCTTGACCTCCGGACTCCTCGTCACTGCCGTTGTCTTCGTACGTTGGAGACATGGACTTGCTCGTTCTTAGCCTCTTCTTGGACGACTCTTTCTTGGGACTGGTCCTTACCTGTACTGTGGAAGTGGATGGAGAAGTTGTGGTGGGTGGAGTTGTGGTGGGTGGAGTTGTGGTGGGTGGAGTTACGGTGGGTGGAGTTACGGTGGGTGGAGTTACGGTGGGTGGCTGGTTCGAGCTGGCTGAAGTAGTTGAGTCAGTTGCAGATATGGCACCAGAAGAAGATGGCTTTTCAGAATCTTCAGATCTACTTTCTGTTTCATTTTCAAGGACACTTTTGCTCGAGTCATTTTCAGATTCCTTTTCGTCTGCTTCCTTTGAGTTTTGCTCAGTCTTGGTTTCCTCTTTGGGTTTGTTTTCCGGTGGAGAAGTTTCCTGGATTGGTTCCTCTTTTTCTGGCAGCTCATCCGTATCTTTTGAATGCTGTGTATCATTACTACTACTGCTTTCAGCATTTTCTTTATAATCAGACTCCTGTACTGACGACTCTGTTGACTTTTCCTCATTTCCACTGACGTTTTCATCTGCCACATCACTGGACTGGGAAGATTCTGTGGCGGGAGAGTCCTTTGAAACTCCACCCACAGGTTCAGGATTCTGGTGCTCAAATTCATCTCCCTTCTTAGCAGATGGTTCATTTTCAGCTTTCGTTTCGCCTTCAACTTCCCCAGAAGTTTTATGTTCTTCCTTAGTAGGGCTCGACTTGACCTCTTCTTTATTCTCTTCTTCCTGCACATCTCTGACGTGATCTACAGCGACTAGCTGAGTCCTTTTCTCGAAGGCAACAGGAGCAGTAGGAGGCGAGTGAAGTGCCGGGTGTCCGGCCAGGTTCTCGTGGCTCTTGCTTATTGACATCCCACCACTAGCCTGAGGGCTGCTCTGAACAACTACGGTGACATTCTTCCCGTAAGACCTGGACCAACTCCGTGGGGGAAGGCCGACGGAGTTTATCGCCAACGCCTCATGGGATCGCTTCATTTCCGTATCGTGATCGTGGAGCTCTAACTCACGAGTGATTACGTCCAGAGCTTCCATACTCTTGGCCTTAATGAGGCTGAAGGATTTCCTTGGACTTGGCGTACTATCCTTTGGTTGATCATCATTCTGAGCAGAAGCTGAAGAAACTTCCGAACTGCTCACATCTGCTGCGGGTTTCTTAGAGCCACCATTGTTGTTGCCATCTCCTTCAGCAGATATGGGCAGTGGGTCGTAGAGAGGAAGGCAATTGACTATCATCTCGATACCATTTGGTCCGCGAAACCTGCAGGAAATAAATAGAGCCACATGATCCATATCTTGAGGAATAGATTGATTGCTACTTATCTAAAATAATTATAATAAATATGTTTAGATAAGGGTGGGAAGGTGAGCGGAAGCAGGCAAGAAGGAGAGAGGTAGATAGATCACTGGCATAAGAACCTGCAGGTTGAGGGGGGAGGGGCAGTTCCCCCTCCCTCTTCCCTCCCAAACCTATTAGCCAGTGGGGCTCTGCTCCCCTGGGCTCTGCAAGGCAGGGGGTGGGGCTCACAATGTTTGCATGGTAGTCTATTGGCTGTTAAAAAGAGAAAAATTTCCTATTACTTCTGCTTATTCCTAGGAACAGAAGATTTCAAATGGCAAAATCACTCTATCACATGTAATAAAAAATGCATTGAAGTTCAGTTACTAGCCAGATCCCAGAGTCTCTGTGGTAAACAATGTAATTTAATAGCTGGTATTATATTTCACACATAATCAAACCTAAAATCACCATACTTATTAGATTGTAGTTATTTCGGCCAACGACTCAATTAAGTCAGCAGTTTACCTAATTAAGACGCTACTCTGTCTCCAACCTATTGGGCAGAAAGCAACTCGGCCATATTTGAACACTCTGTGTTTGTCAATGTTGAGCACAAGCTCCTCTCTGGGGCTAAAGGACTGGGACAGTTGAATTATGTCGAGCCCAAATAGAGAGAATGAATTGTCTGGAAACGACCAAGTTGGGATGAAATGTGACACTGTATATGAGAAATGTTCACTTCCAAGTTATGCAAGAACCTGACAAGACTTCCACTTGTAAAAGTCTGAACTGCTAATTGCTGGTTACCCTAACATTAAATTTTGTATTTTGGAACATAGCTTCATTAAAAAAAAATTTTCTCAAGCTTTTATGACGAATTTCTTTTTCGTGGAACTAATGGACTGAATATTCAGTTATAGCTATCAAAATAAATATTACTGCTGTAACTATACTAATGAAGTTTAATGCGCAGAATTAAACTAGGTTAACACGGGAATTGGCCCGCTCGGGCGCGTCTGTTAATGGGGCGCAGTAAATGGGAGAATTTTGCGCCAACCTGAGTACACGTAGCAAACTAAGCACAGCTGACTGAAAGTGGAGGAGAACAGTCTCCAACCCACCCACTGCCTAACAGGATAACTCAGTCACTAGCGACTTCGATCTCCACTGGGGAAAACGATAATAAGGCAAGGATCCCTCAGTGGATCCCTCAGTGGATCCCTCAGTGTGATAAGGAGTGGATCCCTCAGTGTGATAAGTAGCAGGGTTGGAGGATAATTGCACTACATAGTGCAAAGTGGTGTTACGTGGTGTGGCAATTAGAAACATTTAACACCTATATAACTGGCGAAGCCTTCCCCCTGCTCTTGCGGCCAATTAGTAAGTCAATGATCCGTGTTAATTGAGAATATATCCATGTATATTATAATGTGTATATAATACTTATAGCACGAGTCAGAGTACAATATGGGAAAATATTTTACGAGCACGCAAAATATTTTCACGAGCCAAAGGCGAGTGAAAATGTGGCGTGAGAGTAAAATATCATTCCCATATTGTACGACGAGTGTGATAAGTGATTTATTGCTTCTTTGAAATTTTTCTCAACCGGTTACAATACAATTTTCATTGATTTTACTCGCTACGCGCGCGCTACAAGGAGCGTACAATATAAACCGTACAATATGGGAGAATACAGAACGCTCGCGTGATGCGGAAATATTCAAGTAAAAATATCAAAGCTGCAATAAATATATATATATATATATATATATATATATATTGTATATGTATGTATAAGCATCTGCTTATGTATATTTCACTGAGGTTGTGAGTAACTTAGCTAGAGACTGAAGCTAATGTGAAAATGCATTTGTACGTTGTTGTTGTTGTTGTTTTAGCTAATTGTTGATACTTCAAGCTTATTTTATCGGCAAATATGTAATAACTATAAGCATTATAAATACAATATAATATTTCCATACAATGCATGTTGCTCTGCCACTCACAGAATCTCATCTTCTGCCTTCAGTATTATAATGCTGCCATCTTTGAGAGCTATGGTGTTGTTTGGGGGATTCTTTGGCTTGGGCTTGGGCAAAGCAGCAGCAGCGGCAGTGGCCATGGGTGGGTGTGGCTGCTTGGTGAGAGGGGGAGAAGTAGAGGTTGAAGCTGCTGCAGCACCGTTAGGAAGGTTCTGACCTGGTCCAGGTGTGGTTTGGGGAGGGGAATAAGGAGGAGGTGCAGCTTGAGGCGGCTGAGTGCTGAGGGGTGGGGGCACGTTCTGAAGGTCAACACACACACACACACACACACACACACAACACACACATTTTCATACACATACTAAGCTACCTTAAGACTCTAGAACAAGAACAAGAATAATACTGCCTCCAATATCTGAACAACATTCATGTTTTCAGTTAGGATGTCTTTAATGTGGACTTAAGCTTTAGGACTCACAAGAGCAGCAACAGCCATGAAGGGAATATATCTACCAGTGTACATCTTGGTGCCACGATACTCCAGCCACTGTTGTAATTGCTGTAAAGAATTTACTTACTAGAGATAACTAGCTACCATGGCCATTAACAGGCAACTATAGTTTATTCTTTGTTTGTGAGAATTGAAGAGAGACCTGAATAAACAGTTGAGAGCTTCCGATACAATGCTTTCAGCTGTAAAGAGAAACAAGAGTGGTCAGTTGCAAAACAGGAGGAAAAAATAGCAGGTGGATCCCACCTGGTGTGTGCAGTCAACGATGATACAGATGAAGTGTGTGGGTGGGCATACATTAAATGATGTACGTGTGTGTGTGTGTGTGTGTGTAAATGTGTGCACATGTGCAGTGTATGTGAACTGTAGCCCATGGAAGGTAAAAAGTGATGCAAAGATATATTACAAGTTCTGACAGTGAATCCAACCACTGACCACTGTATTATTGATTGCTGGGACATGAAAATGAAAGTAGAATATAATTCATTATGACGTGTCTGATATTTGAACATATCTTTATCAGTTTGTAAAGTTTGCACTATAATCCTATACACCTCACACACTCAGCTTGTCAGAAAGGGAGGAAATGGTTTAAACGACTTTGAGGGTGTTGATGTTAGTTTGAAGTACTTCCAACAACCTATTAGCTAGCTACTTTCCTTGTGAATAAATAATGATGGACTACAATAGCTATCTCCCTAACAATCTGCCCCATGTCTGTAATATTCTAGTTTGATGCTCTGTGTGTGTGTGTGTGCGTGTTTGTGTGCGTGTGTGTGTGTGTGTGTGCGTGTGTGTGTGTGTGTGTGTGTGTGTGCGTGTGTGTGTGTGTGTGTGCGCACGTGTGTGTGTGTGTGTGTGTGTGTAAGAACCAAGTGTACTTGTGCATTATGGGATACATTGTGCTGGCAAGATTATCGTGTGCTGTGGAATGATCCCATCAGACTAAGAGCATGTCCCAATTTGTTGCTAAGGTATTTTGTGTTGTAGTATTTATTATGACAAACGAGAGCAGAGTTACAGTTAGCGGCGCATTACGGGTATATCATTATCCAGTATGCTATCAAACTCGTTACAGTGTACAGCTCATTTCTAACAACAGCTAGCTAATATTAACAGTGATTGAAATTTGCCTCTTGAGTTTACTAAGCAAATTATTAAATTGAAGCATAAAATAAAAATTTTGGAATGGTCATCTACAACTAACGCAGTGGTGTAGGAAGATGTCCTGGTATAGGGGAGGGGGGGAGGGGCTCATAATTTTGAAGCAAAATCTAAATGATGTGGTCTCTTGCATGAACACCTTTTAAGCAATAAATTAGATGCCCCATGGGAGTCTAGCTCTGCAGCCCACATACGGCTTTCCTCCTTTCCTTCCTCCTTTCCTACGACACTGGTAGGATAATAGAGCCAGTGATTGAATACAGATAAAACTAGACACTAGTACGATAATAGAGCCAGTGATTGAATACAGATAAAGGGGGGGGGGGGGGGGGGGGGGGGGGGGTGTGTTGGGGGGGGGGGGGGGGGGGGGGGGGGGGGGGGGGTGGGGGGGGGGGGGGGGGGGGGGGGGGTGGGGGGGGTGGGTGGGGTCGGGAGTGTATGGGAACGCTGGACTGGACCCACACTATAGCATTATTGGTCCAGAAAGTTAAGAGCTTGGTACAACAAATAGATGGTCGTTTCAGTTAAAATTAATACAAGATCACTACTACACCTACCAGAACTAAATTATGGCAAGAATTCATTATTTGAAGTAATGCACAAGAACAAATAAAAATCACTCTTACCTTCTGCACTAGCACACACAAGTAATGATGAAAGCTTTTATAATTACATTGATCTCACTTGGATGGGTTGGAAGTCTCTTGCAGTGGGCTTACAGTAACTTCGGGTTAAGTGTAAAAGAATGATGGTACCAGTCAGGTGCCGACCAAGTCAAAACAAAGCAGAGCAGGTACAACACTTGCAACATTGAAGAAAGTACTGGTCAGGATTCTGTTTACATCCTTTGTTGCAGTAATAGCCGATAAAATGTGCGAACAGACAAGCACGTGAAGAGGTAGAAAGTAAAGAATACATGTCAGTGAAGAGACTAACATTGCTGTTAGCTGGAAATATTTGTACACTGGCAATATCAAAGGAGAAGCAGAATGTGCACAGAGTATTGCATTCCTTCACATTCAACCCTGCATCCATGCACCTGGATTTGTTAGATTTGTAGCGACTTAACTCAAACGAGGTACTTTTAGAGACTATAAGATGCAAAACAAAATTTACGGTTTTAGTTGTAATAACTTCAGCACAGCAACTGCTGCTATCTGGCTACACATAACTTGTGTATTGTTATCTTACTAACCAGTTGGTTTACACAAATACCATCACAAATCATCATATCTATTTACGACATCTACACTAAAATTCAAAGGTGCCTTAATACTGGTGCTCACCGTAGTTTCTGACATTGGTGCAGATGGTTGTGGTGAAGAAGGTTGTGGAGAAGGGGTGGGAGGGGCTGCTGCTTGCTGTTGTCCAAGATTTACTTCGACTTGTGCTGTAATCCACTCTCCCAGTGGGACAGACGAGTCTGACGTCTCCACGTAGATTCCAGGAGAAATATTCACCACAGTGGACCCATTCAGTCCACTGGACTGCTGGTAGTTCCTTAAGAAGTCCTGTTGGCTGCTGGCGTTCCTGAGCTGGTCTTGCTGCTGCCGTCTCAACTGCTCCTGTCGTTGCTGCTCTTGCTGCCTCCGAAGTTGGTCTTGCCTTAGTTGGTCCTGCTGTCTCCTAAATTGTTCTTGGCGGAGATGCTCTTGCTGCCTTTGAAATTCCTGTTTGGGCAATACACCAAGATCAGTCACTTTTTTTTTCTGACTCTCTCAAACACTGTAGGTGATAGTACAGATGCTAGCCACTGCCTGTTTGCAGGGTCACTCCTTAAAACAATAGCAGCAAATACAAACTGAAAAACTGACAAACTTTCATTTGAACACAGTCCTAGCTATGGAAAACGTTCTGCTAACTAACACTGAAGGCTCGAGCTCACAGACTATACTAACTTGTCCAGGTACAAGGAAATATTTAGCATTGCCATAAATGGAAATCAAGACAACACAATGTTGTATAAACAAACTGCTCAATAAGGCTTAGTGCTCTCTACTGGGATGACCAGCCTCCTTGCTGCTGGCTGGTGATTCACTGATACACACAGCTGTTCGGTTCTTCTGGCTTCACATATCCAATGGCTAACTCACCTGTGCTTGTCTCTGCCTCTGCAATTGCTGCTGATGAAGCTGTTGCTGCTGTTGATGGCGCTTCTGATTCTCCATTACAATATTCTGGTGAAACCTGGAAGAGAACATTACTTGTAAAAAGTAAAGAGTAATTCATCCCCCACCCCTCCTCGTATCTTCTATCCTCAGGTCACAAATTGGCAAACTGAGTGGCTAAGTAAGACCAAACAAACTGCAGCTCTAAATATACACTTTGCTAATAGGCAACGAGTATTGCTCACTTTACTCTACAAATGAGTACCTCTGCTGTTGTTGGTGATGTTGTTGGATTTGCCTCTGCTGTTGCTGGTGAAACTGCTGCTGCTGGTGGATACGCTGCTGGTTCTGGAAATGGTTTTGAGTTGGAATCCTCGGAGGAGGAGGCGCAACGATCCGCGGTGGAGCAGGCGGACGTGGAGGCGGTGGAATATAAGGCATCTCCGACAATAGACCGACTACACTTAGATTCTTGTGCCTTTATTTGGCTGTTAGCTTACACAAAGGCTTACAGTGCAGAAAAGGGGCTGGGCTCACATTCATTACGTACATTTACCACCCAAACGCGTGACGTATTTATTTCAAAAGTTCGCGCTGCGCATGCTCAAAAATACAGCTGCAGACGTTCCTCTACACGAACCCGCTTACTTTATGGTAATGCTGGTTATTTAGCCTGATGACATACATGCCGCCAGGGAAGGTGAAGACATGTGCGCTGGTTGTGCTGAAGTTTATATACAACTGGGAAACTCGAGAAATATTGGGAAGAACACCTCTGAGTTGGGGTATGTAGCTAGAGAAAGAAGTTTTGAAAGCAAAAAGAAAAATTAGTTCTCTGCACTATGACATGAGGCTGACCATTGTAGCTATGTACTGGCTAGATAATGTTGTAATAATTAGATATTTTATTTGTAGCTAAAATTCTATCATTCTACCTCGTCCTCTACACTGTGCTAGGATCCATATTCATGGTTCATCTTACAGTCTTCCTACGAATCAGCCCAGTCCCGGGTATCAACATTACTCCATGGAATTATGGTGGTTATGGCTACAGCAATTTCCCACACTCACAAATAGGTATACAGTTTATACATTACTTGATGGTGGTACTATCTGCCTTATAAGGTTTATATTGTTAGTCATATACTTGATTTTTATTCAAATGTTTCAGCTAAACCGTCATCATTGAAACAAAGCAAAAAATATAACTGATAGCTGAGTAGCAGCAGAAACATTTGAATTAAAGCAGATATATCGCTAGAGATCTAAACTTTATAGTCTAACTGGTCAGAAAAATATTGTAAAGAAAACATTTTTTTAAAATTATCAGAACAATAAATATATTTATTGCAGCTTTGATATTTTTACTTGAATATTTCCGCATCACGCGAGCGTTCTGTATTCTCCCATATTGTACGGTTTATATTGTACGCTACTTGTAGCGCGCGCGTAGCGAGTAAAATCAATGAAAATTGTATTGTAACCGGTTGAGAAAATTTTCAAAGAAGCAATAAATCACTTATCACACTCGTCGTACAATATGGGAATGATATTTTACTCTCACGCCACATTTTCACTCGCCTTTGGCTCGTGAAAATATTTTGCGTGCTCGTAAAATATTTTCCCATATTGTACTCTGACTCGTGCTATAAGTATTATGTATCCCTCGTATTCCTTATGTTATTGCTGGAATAGTTCATATATCCTATCAATTCTTATTCTTTTTCTTTTTTAGAATTCATTTTGATTCCGGATATGTTCACTCTTCATAAATCTAACAGAACGGCAAGTATTTCAAGAAGAAATATTGAGAATCTCCGCAAACTGGTTGATAGTGCCCAAAAATGTATGTTAAATTTGACCACACTAGGCATAGCTGCACTGCAAAATAAAATAATACAATTAGTAAGCATTTGGACACTGTTCGGAGTATGCAAGTCTTATACTTAGTAAGCATGGATTTGGTTGCTCAAGTTTGCTATTACACAAAATTTTTTATTAATACCATGAGATTCTTGTGAATATTTATCAACTTAATATTATTTGAAATAAGTGATTGAATTACGAAGGAAAGGCATATTACATGTACATAGTGTACACATATAATTATAAGCACACGTACATTACATACATACATGCATACATACATATATACATACATAAGTGCATACATACATGCTATATATCCTTGAATAGACCATGCATGTTCTATTCTTTTCATGCCGAGTGATGCATATGTATCGTTCACCAGAGTTTGAGCTACCGAATATTGTGTGGATGGCGTCAAGTCAAGCAGTGAGATCACTTGAAGACGGAAATTTTGTTTGTTGTGGTAACTCCAGCTAAATTATCTATAGTGAACTTATTCTATTCCTACTCATTGAGTTCAGGATCAAGAATTATATAAAATGCTGCCAATTTAACGTATCTTAGGTAGTGTTCATCATTTTTTTTTGTGTGTAGGGTACGATTGAGGGCACGTATTATTCTTTCGAACTTGTTAATTGTGCATGAACTATTTGAGAGTATGATTTGGCGCAAAGTATTCGAGGAAATGCGATATATACAATACACAATGCATACTTACATACATAACATGGTTTGATTTGTATTGATCTTGTCCGACTAACTTGCTCGCCATTTGTGTTGGAGCATACCACTAGTATATGTGAATCAGTCTGGTCACAATTTACTATTGCAGTTTGTATTAGCCCTCATGCATGCACAATATAGTTATAGGATTGTTTGCCTGTGAACATTGAAGAGAATAGCAATTTAAGAATCATTCAAACTTGAGCTGGATGATTTATTTGTGGTATACATTTCATTGACAGAATTTTTATTTTAAGAAAGAGTAAGTTAAAATCTAGGTTGCGCAGCTTTATCCATTTGTCTAGTACAACTTGCATCTACCAGCAACAACTTTTTTTGTAGAGGACAGATTAATGAAATTATTTAAATGAAAGTGTCATCCAACTTCAGTCTGTGATTAAATTAACTGGCCATTTCTTGCAGTTACTATTAGTGATTTGCTCAGATATTTCAAACACTTATTTAATCTAATAAAGAAAATATATTGTTAAAGTGACGATTTTATACACATTTGATGTAGCATCTTCTCTCCCCCTCCCTCCTCCCCCTCCCTCCCCCCCCCCCCCCCCCCCCCCCCCCACCCCCCACCCCCCACCCTTCAGCTGGAGTTCACAGTGAATGTCTACAGGAGAGCACAGGGTTTGGCTATGAAGATGGAAGGCCCTGCTTCTTCCTTCACATTTCCAAGGTGAGATAGTTTTTGTGAGTTTTAGTTTAACACCACTCTTAATACATCATAACTTAGCTTTAGGTCAGCACACATGTGTGGTAGGGTTATAGTACACATGTGTGGTAGGGTTATAGCACATAGTTCATCTGTTAGTTATTCTGTCACACAACAGTAGATCGAAGACAGCAGCCTTTCGAAGATTGTAAGAGACTTCAAAATGTTGTTCTGGATAAGTTAAGTCCCTTTAATGTAACAGAATTTTTGACTTTGTTTTGCCGTACAAACGTAAGCTTTGTTGGGGTAACACACCTTTGTCACATAATCGTGTGAGCAAATTTCTTGCTGTCTGCAGTAGTTTTGCTTCATATTGTCCCAGTGGTTTATTGATGGCTGGAATTGGAGTTTCCCATTGAAACTACAGGTGAGGTGAGTGTCCCTTGCATGTTTAGCTTCTCTTATGAAGGTAGCATTTACGTCTATCATTTCATTGCACAAGCTACATATCGACGTATGAATACTAGCTACACCAAATCAATTATTCTTTTAGTCTTTATAATAGCTAGCTCTCATAGCACTGAGGGTTCACACGTTTGTTGCTTCAATAAGTTTCAATTGTAATAAATTTTTACCTAGTTCGCGACATGAATGCTGAACCAGCTATGAGAAAACTGACTGCTGTGACAATTGTTGTTGTTATTGTTAATGTTGTTTTTTGCGATAATTCAATTTTAATAAGAAAGAGGTGCTCATCAAAGTTAATTAGCTGGAATATCTCCAAGGGCAATGTAAATGCTCATGTGACTTCCATACATGAATGTCTATAATACATGGAAATTATTGGGAAAGAGAAACACTTGAGGCATGTTATGCTGGAAACGTGTTTAGGGAAATTTTACCTTCAGCCATTTTCTCTAATGACTACACAGGTAATGTCATAGAAACTATGTCCCACATTGTCTGCATGCAGCTCATAGCTAGTCACATTCGAGGTCCACAATTAGCTAGGAAAATTATTTCAATACTACAATATTAAATGGGTACTACATGTAGCAGATTAATGAAGATGATTATAAGTTATGGTAGTTGCAAACAATTCTACTAACTCTGTTATCCTTATATGTGTATTCATAGGTTTTTAAGTGGACACCAGAGATGATAACCTCTATGTTGAAGAATAAAGAATGGCTTGAAATTGACTGTGTATTCCAACTCTCTCATGAGCATGGAGTAAGTTTACTGGTTAAGGAGCAATGTGTGTGTGTGTGTGTGTGTGTGTGTGTGTGTGTGTGTGTGTGTGCGCACGTTAGATTCTTCACGATAACTCAGTTGTTATCTCACTATGAGGATAGGCTATTAGTTATAGTAGCAACCCCATACAGAAGGTGGAGGCACTAGAACTAGTAGAGCTTGACAATGAGGTGGTACAGAAGTTTAAGTGGCAATTATACCGTGCGCAAGACAAGTCTATAAACATCCTCCGAATTAAATAAGAAAAGAAAGAATGGAGAAAAAAAAAATCTAAATGCAGGAATGTTTTTAATGAGAAGACAATACTAATGCGGGGAATTCAGCATCACAGTTGTCAAATTGGAATAATTTAACAAATAAAATTGGAAATTCAAGTCATTAAACTCAATTATGACTCTAGCTTGCTATTGTTTTTTCTTGTTTTGCCGGGAGGATGTTTATAGGGGAGCATAGAAATATCCAAGATATTCCTACAATAAGTAATAGTTATGCCATGCGAAGCCCGAGGGATAAGGGCGGTGATATTCCATAACCCAGATGTTGCCATGGCATAACTATTTTATACCATAGTTGCTGCTACTACTACTCTCTCATATCCACCTACATGGGACCAGCCCTACCACATATAACTCTCCTGCCGCTCTCATACCACAGGAATTTACCACAGCTAGCTGCTTTACTGCTTACTGCTGAGCAGCCCAGGTAGAGTTAGATCTGGAGATAACAGCTGGCAGCTACAATGCTACAGCAAACTTGCTAAAGTAAACTTGCTAAAGTAAACTTTCTGGCGTGCTTCAATTGAATTTTAATTTTGGGAGAATTCACTTGACACACCAACCATGGTATAAAAATAAATAGTTTGCATGCCTACTTTTTTTTTTATGTTATAAAACTTCAGTACAAACTATTGCAGTTAAGATATCTAGTGTAGAACAAACCACTTATTACACTTGTCAGAGTTTGATAAATGCACTACTAGTTTATATTGGAGTCGGGTATGAATTATTCAGATTAAACGTGGTATTGTAAATTTCCTAGGGGTTTCGAATCATTCCAGAACCACTCGGCATTCCTTTAACTCTTCCCAATAATGCCAATGGCAGAAGTTTCCCATTCAACAACCATCCAAATTACACGTAAGTTATTGGAACAAGATACCTCACCTTGTGTAATGCACACTTTAATTCAAAGGGGCATTTATAGATAGTGAGATCATTATTTTCCAGGGTTCCGATTCTTGGACTACGCCTAGATTTGCAAAGAATCCCATCCCATAATGTCAGTAGAGGTCACATCTACTGCAACCTGGACTTCATTGCTCTCAACATGTCTAAACCCCCTACAAACTTGCTGAAGAGGTTGTATGAATTACCTGCAGAAGCCACAACTGTAATTCATTTTTCTGAATAATTTTGTGGCATTTCTGTTGATTTTAAACCAATGAACACCAAGCACGAACTAACCATTTTTAATCCATTTTTATTGCACCAATTAAAAATTGTGATAATCTTTAAATAATTAGGTGACAATTAATGACAATATATACAGTTATTCTGTTGTTAAACTTTGAATTTTTGTTCGTCAATGAATTTTCTAGTTCTGGAATAAACTTCTTGTGACATTTTTAGCAGAGGTCTTTCATGTTCATTGGGTGCCTTTGGAATGTGTAGCATTCGTCTGACTTTTGGTAGGTACAACAGCAGGTCCTGGGCAGCTCCCAAAAAGGAAAGTGTGGAAAGGTACAGCATAGTGCTCTATGACAACAAACGAAAAGAGTCTACAAAGATAATGCACCTGACAGAACTTTAAGCATTGGGATAATTTTGTCACTTCTTCCTTTCTTTCTTGTGTGTGTTAACCAATCTACCCCACTCTCATTTCCCATCACTCAGGTTATTATTTTAATTCAGTATGCTTTCAGCAATAATACTGGTTGTGATCTCAATCAACATCACATTTATTAGTTGATTGCTTGATAATGTAGAAAATTGAGCTGACCTTGATCACCCAGCATGTCTTCAAAACATTGACTGGGAACACTGAGCATAGCTATGCAACATTATGTTGTTTAAGTATAAAACACCCAATATATGCTTACCGACTGGGTGGTAAGGAGAGCACAGCACAAAGGAATTGGTAGAAGTCGCATAAAAGTTTTATACACTTTGACAAGCTTCCCAGTGGCTGGAGGATTTAGCAGACCAATCATCTACAGACGAATGTAAAGCCCATTCACACAATATATCTGATAAGAGAAACTTTATACCTCAAATCTGAACCAGATCATGAGTGGGAACAAAATGGGCAAGATGTGGTAAGGATCTGGCTGCATCAAGTTGTCAAACCAGAGCGTACCACCTTGTGTCAACGCCAAAGTGATGCCTGGGTAGCTGAAGTCAACACCATTAGACAGTTCTCGTATGCCCACAGCCATGGATATCCACATAGGAACTTGAACACATGCCGAGAGAATAACAAAATGCTCGACTAATCCATGCTTTTTTATGACTTTGCTAATCACCTGTTTACACTGAAGAAGAAGAAATTAATGGTAATTTCAATAGTACTCAAAAAATTTAGTTTGGAGGAAAAAAGAAAAAAAAATTTGGTTGTGGTAAAACGGTAAAGGGTTAAATTTGTATTTAAAAATGTTCCTAGCAGTACACAAAGAGGGTGGTCATGTAAAAGGATTAACATTACAATTCGCACATATCCATCAAGTCAAAATTGCCCCTTGGTATGACTGGGTTATACAAAATTGTGCGAAAATGTGACATTAAAGCAGTCATTTGTGTTTTTATTGGCATAACTTATACACTTAGTAACCAACTTTATTTTAATCCTGTATTGTTAAAAAAATAAAAGCCTGTAAAAGAAAGAGAATAAAGCTAATGACAAGGTTGACAAGTGATAAAATTAAAGTATTTGTTGTTGCAGCATTCTTTCAGGCCATTAGTACTTGGGACTTTTCGTAAGAGTTTTCTATTTCCACATGGTGCAGTACAGTATCAGGTTCTATTTATCCATAGGCCCTTGTGATATTAGTTCCCCATCACCCAGTTTACGAGACCCCTTGCTAACCAATAGTCTAAGGGTCTAGGACTAACGCTGGGTACCTTTGACATAACAGCTTCAGGGTTTATCTAGAAATTTAGGTTTGGGTTGGGAGAGGGGGGGCACTGCCCTCTGTACTGTATACCACCTAATTACAAGGAGGAAATATCTTTGGGATTAATTCACATGAAATTTTATAAGTACATGTATGTCATCCACAGAATTATTCTTTTTATTATCTTCATTATTATTATTTTTCGCAAAGTACAATGTAATAATGATGACATCAAACTAATGCTGCAAATTTAAATGGACATGGTGACCAGACTCAATATTTCAATTGTACTTCAAATTCAGTTAACAAGTAAAGTAAGACCCATGTGATGATTTAAAAAATCAGTTTTAATAACTTACCGCTAGTTTCCTCTTCTTTTCGAATACATTGTATGGGATATTGTCCGCCTTGCACTTCTGCAGCAGTGACTGTTGGGTGGCATTCAACCTCACTCGTATTTCAGGAGCTGTCAACTGTAATTTAGCATCATTGACAGCTCTACACCAGTCCAAAGGCAGTATTACCAGCTTCGTAGCCACAGCTGCAGCCATTAGAGATGCCCACCAAGGAAGCCCAGTGAACAATTGTATATTATAGACCGCTGACTGAGCCATGTCCACTAATGGCTCCGGCCACCAGGATTGTACGCTGACATTCACCGTGTGCACAGCTCTACGTGGAGACAGATATGGAAAGACCTTCGCTTTGGTCTCACAAGTACCTGAAGTGTTGAAAAAAGGAGAGACACACCGGCTGGGTAACTTTCTGGCTCCATAACGTAGAAGAACGCCGTTGAAACTCATTCTTACGTTCAGACTATACTTTACCCAACTAAATTTCTTACACATTTTTTTTATACCATCGGATAAAATCAAATTCTATACAAACAATACATTAATTCATAAATACAACAAACAAGCAAAAATAGTGTATCATGTGTACAGAAATTGAACTGAATAGGTCTTAACATGCTACTAAAATATCAAAAACATAATACAAAAACATGGAAGTTTGGAGGCTTTTGGTACAGTTTTTCCTGCGAAAGTTGGTTGAGATGTTTTTGTATTAGAATATTAGATGCGCTAAATTAAAAATACATTAATATTATGAGTCTTCATAAGAGAGAGTGCTTTTGCCTTCTAATTAATGTGATGACAGTCCTGCTCCAGACCTGTAAACAATAATAGTTTGGGAAGGAGAGAATTAACACTTGTGAAAATTATTGCAACAGACTATGGTTGCCCTGACAATACCACAAATGGGAGACTAATACTTACTCCAACTGATCAAATATCAACAGCTTACTACTATTATAGTAGAGCATGATTTGCAGCAGCTAGAATCAACGATATTCCCAATTTACGCTAAGTTCAAACAGATGTTTGTGTTTACCACTTGTCCTCACCTGTGCTGCAAGTATGCAGAGATGCGGCTGAGAAGGTGGTCAGTTATGCCAGGACTAGATACCTCCACATATTCAAATGCCCTCATGAGTTCATCAATGGCAGAAATGTCTGTCTTGTCACCAGGTCTTTCCCCGTCCGCTCCGCTCTCTGGCCGAGCGATGTCAGACTTGAGCTGTTACAGGAAGGGAAGAATCAGTAAATTATTCATGCTAGTTTAGTGACTAAGAATTCCCAGCAGAGTTGAGCTAGCAACTATAAAGATATAACTCTCCACATTTTAATACTCACTCTGTCCAATGCTCGATGAACCACAGGATACAAGCTAGTAGATCTTGGTCGTGCACCCTGCAAACACACAAAAGTAACGGTAGAAATTAAAAATATCCAAACTGCATATGAAAGGCATTCAGGAGACCTTCCTTTTCACCATCAAATTAGACACACATACTTTACATGCATTACTGACTTGGCGAATTCCACGAGAAAATGTATTGACTTGAACCAAACACTTGATAGGTTTGCTTTGATTCTACACCTGCTACAGTTGCCCCACCCCCTCCCTATCAACCTGTCAACTCACCACATTCATTCTTCTTCCACCACTATCCTCATCACTGCCACTGCTGCTTCCTCCAATCCTTTCAAACTCCGCCCCTAAGGCTCCCTCCTCCTGTGTGTCCGACATCACACTGGTGACTGAAGATCGCTTCAATAGCTCGTCAAGCTCCTTGGTGTGTTCAGAAATGCTGTCATGGCGACGAGCGACTCCACCGTCGTCCCCGACAGCAACATTCTGACTAGGCTCCCCCATTGTGGCCACCTGCTGATCGGTTGGGCCGAGGCCGTTTGGCAAGGTTGAGCTAAGGTCCGGCTGACGGCTGTCATCGGCAGCGTGTATGGATGTGCGAGGAGAATGGTTAGAGATGACGGCCACAGGTTCCCCTTGTGGTGGTCTCGAGTCAATCCCGTTGGACAAACGGTTTGCATCAGAAGGATGTCTTGAAGAATCCTCCATTTTGTTTTCCTTCTCCTCCTCTACCATAGATTTAGGTTCCACTCCCACATTCTTGGGGTCTGCTTCCCCTCCAGAGAGCCTCTGGAGCTTCTCATTTTGAGGAGCGACCGGAGTGGGTGAGGGAGTGCTCACTTCCATGTGGTTCACTGGAGATACCGCAGACAGAGGTGCAGGGGGCTGGGAACTTTCTGCGGCAGACACTGCCCCTCTTGTAGAAGGCTTGGTCTCCCGTACAGTGCCAAACACCCACTCATCATCCGCAGCTTCATCGAATTGGTCATCCCTATAAAAACAACAACAACTCAATGTTCAAGTTCTTAAAATTAAAGTATCCTTTTAATCTCACTTGATCTCGTTATCTGACAAGTCGTCTCCGCTGTCTCCCCCACTGGCCTTCCATCTCTTGTAGCGTTCTATCAAGTCTTGCAAACAGGAGTTCTTCTTGGCATTGCGAATAAATCTATGCTTCAGAAGCTCCTTAGCATTAGGTCTCTACAACACACGCACACACGTTCATGACATTACACTGACATACACACTATATGTAACAAGCAACAAAACTTGACAACACACATGCATGTTCATACACATGCATGTTCTATTTCCTTGAGTAACAGAATGTCAGCATGTACATACCAAACAAATGTACAAAATAAGAATGTGGAGATTCAATAGCTCCATTCATGTTGAGTTTCGTTGTATTTCCTATAGAATGTACGCACAGCACTCACATTGACAGGATCCTTATTGAGGCAGAGAGCCACAAATTCCTTGAAGAGTTTCGTAAAGTTTCCCTGCAGCTCCGGAGGGTTGCTCTTGGGGATCAAGAACAACACTCTCATGGGATGGAGGTCGGCATGGGGTGGTTCTCCATGTGCCAGCTCAATGGCAGTGATACCCAGAGACCAAATGTCAGCCTATAGGAGGGGCAAAAAGTCATAACTCACTAACTATTGATTCGCTGGCTCTCCAATTCTGGGAATAGAGCACAGCACACAACTTGGCATTTGACACATGGACTACTTGAAATATAGCAATGTTCTATTGTCTGGGGAAGGCAGGTGGGGTGGGGAGGGGTGGAGAGGGATTTGATATCAAAATTTAGGATTGGGAGTGGAAAGACCTAGTCCAACATTGTGGTACTCACCCTGATTGTTGCCAGGCAACATGATTCCAGTATGGGGGGGCTAGCATACTAATCTCATCTCACACACTAACTATGTATTACATGTAATCCACCTGTCCACAAACACCATCATCGTCAAATTTCCCCTTTCTTCTCTCTCCCTTGTACTTAAAAAGATGCCTCCCTTACCTTTGTGTCGTAAGCCGTCTGAGTGATGACTTCAGGTGCCATCCAGAATGGAGTCCCTACAAATGTGTTTCTCTTATTGAGGGAGGCAGTCAGCTGACCGGCTACTCCGAAATCTGCCAACTTTACATTTCCTTCCTCCGACAACAATACATTAGCAGCTGCAACAACAAGCAAACAACAATTTGAAAAAAACTAAAACATAACAAACAAACAAAAAGCCTCAACAAAGGTGCTAAACTTGTACTGGTAATTTCACTGTGATGATATTTCTTCATAATTCAAGTGAACCTCTACCTCCATCTTTCACACCTCCACTCTACTTCCTGGGCTACCCAAGTACCTTTAATATCTCTATGCATTTTTCCTTCTGAGTGAAGATAGTCCAGTCCTTTCAGAATCTCCCGCAAAATGGTGGCAATGTAGACTTCATTGAACTTCCCCCCTTTCATCAAGTCAAGCGCCGACCCTCCGCCGAGATACTCCATCAAAATCCACAACTTGGTACCCTGTGCCAAACACAAACACTTTGATGAAACTTAACAAAAAGAAAGAAATGCAAGGGGGAAAAATGAAAGACCAGTATATCTCAATCCAATGCCACGCCTACTATTCTGTTCCAATTACCACTGAGAGGCCATCATCTGATAGCAACCATTATATGACAGTGGCATTTATTTGATTTCTGGTACAAAGAATTGTCAGACTGAAAAATTGCAGTGCTTAATAGTCATACTCCCTGAGTTATATTTTCAGATCAACTATCATTAGAAAACAGTGACTATTGACAGTGGGTGAACTGATTGCAGCGACCATTATATAAGAACGGTATCTGATCGAGCACATACGTTATTTTTCAAATCCAACATTGAGAAACATCGACTCATTGTCATGTGCTAATGCCACTAGTGACGGAGATGAGTCCTGTGACATGCTCGTACATGTGACATGCTCGTACATGTTGTGACATGTTCGTACATGTAACACGCAAAAGTCACTGCTAACACCAAAGGCAGAACAACCACACCCACACACAATAGGTTGAACTATTCCATCATACATTCCTCAGAGAGAGATAAAGAGGGAAATTTGATATTAATGGGAAACGACGGGGAAAGAGGAATACAAAACAAAAACCAGTCCTGTCTATTCTTCCTCCGTTCTCTACTCTTCCCACCCACAAAGGAAGTGCACAGTACTATACAACTCCAGCAAGTCCAATCTGGCTCAATTAGTATCCAAGACAACCTAATTATACAAACACTGGGGCAAACTTTCAGGGCTTGCAGCTAAAAGTGACAGATTATAAAGATTGGACCCAGTGATGCCCATTACACCACTTTTGTGTACATGTGAAATTAATGTTAGATCACAGGGGCATAGCAGTAAGACAAGATGCTGGGTATTTTTATAACCCAAGCTGAGAGGGGTCAAATTGCAATTTCAAGGGGTTCCTCATTTCCATGAAATTGATGAAAATTTTGAGGCGAACGTCACTCTGACAGTCATAGTAATAATTTAGGGAGGGGGGAGGGGACAATGCTTTCTAATAAGGTCTAAAAAAATTCCCTGCAGATGTTAGAAAAAGCAATAGCCGAGAAGCTCACACTTGAAAATGAAAATGAACAGTCTAATATATGTGCCTGTATCAAATTAAACGAATGTACTATAGCTCAACGTTTCACAAGTGGGGATCTACAATGTCACCCACAAAACAACCTTCATTGGATTATTGGGTAAAACTGGCATATGGTTCACAACTATCCCTGATTTTGCAGATGACAATTTCCAACACACACACACACACACACACACACACACACACACACACACACACACTGCATGCATGCATTCATAAGTCACAAACACTCATAAACTATCTCCCTCCAACCGCCACAGGAATGCATCGCTACAGCTGGTGAGTTTGATGACCTTCATGCTCTCGGAAAACAAACATTACCAATGAAATAACAAATCGTACAGCGTATGTAGCTATTAGCAGCTATGACTCACTGCTACACCTCACACGCCTCTCACCGTGCCAAGATCTCGTTTGTCCAGAATTCTACGCTGAATGAAGAAACTTGGCTCTGGGCAGTGTGTAGTTTGAAAAGGTGTGAATGTATGTGTGCATGTGTGTGTGTGTGTGAGCGTGGGCTGGAAAAGTAGAGAGGGCTACATAGCATGAGGACTTGTTTTGAATTTACTCAAAAAACAACAACGAAATGCTGGAAATTTAGCAAGCATCAGCTCCACCACTAAGTGTTGATATCCCCCATTCCCTCGCAGTAAGCACTGCATGTAATCACTACTCGTCCTTAGTCCCACCTTCAACCCCTTTTAGCCTTCTGTATATGAATAAAAATAAAACATCCTCAAGTATTTTCATGTCATAGTTGCTTCTCACAAGAATACCCTTACAATGTCATAGCACCTGCCACTTGCATGGCCAAGCGGACAAACACAGCAGTATATGTACCTAAAAATAGTAACATTTTGAACTTGATCCCCCCACAAAGGACTACGCCACCAATTAGTAACACTCAAATATAGACACTGAGCCATACACATGTACATACACATACGCTGACTCATGTTCTATTTTTAGAACAAAGGGACTAATGCATTCAAACATGTCCTCTCTTCTACAATGTAAAGTGAAGGACACTTTGTGTTATCTTTAGCTGGAGGCTAGCACAAATTGAAAGTTGGATCAGAAGGCAACAAGATGGAGAGTACAGAGAAAGAGAATAGAAAAGGATTAGAAGTGTATCTATGCAAACACCAGACATGTCGAGTCATGGGACTCCATTAGGGCTCTCCACAAGCACCATCACGACAGCAGGGAGACCAGCCGCTATACCACAAGCCACAAATTACTTATAAGACAGTGCTAATTAATGCCACCATGTTTCACATACATAAACCCCACACCACCTCTGCATAACACACACCCAACAACCTCCAGAGGAACCCATACATGTGCTATGTATGTAGCATACACTTAAAATACAATGTGTCTTCATGAGAAGTGTGAAAACTTCATCCAACTTGCGAGCTTTTCTAGGAAATTGCTGCCATACCATGCCTTGGTAGGATATCATAGCAACTAATGTGTGATATTAAACAAATGTAATTGTCACGGCAGCCGCCCACTGACTAAAGACAGAATTGTGGTTCCAAAAAAAAAAAAAAGTCCAATAGCTGGCTTGGCACTTGACACTTCCCTCCAAAATTCCAGAACAGTGAAAACAAAAACGCCCGCCCTTCGTACTCTGCTGCCGTGCACAATTTAAATAATGACCTTACCTTTAAGTATGAGCCAAAGTATCGGGTGACATGTGGAGAGTCGCACTGGGATAGCACCGTGATCTCCTGCTGGATGTCTTCTATCTCATCCTCCGCCTCTTCCAAGTCAATGATCTTCATGGCCACAATCTTCTTCGTCTTATTGTCAAATCTGGCAGTGGAGAAAGAAAAAGATAGCACACGCATACACACACACACACACACACACACACACACACAGTACTATCATTGCAGGCTAAAGAAAAAAATTCAAATACCCCCTCTAATTACAATCAATGATTGATGTTAGCTTCTTAAACATTTAGGAATACAGTCACACAAACACACACACACAAACAACAAAAAGCAAAAACAAAAACAACTATTGTACCTAATAATCACCACAACTAAAAAAAATTCAAGAAATAGATCCTTTACTGTACAACTTTTTAAGGTGGTACATTTCAATTGGGTAATCCCTTGAAATTACTGCATACAACTGTTTATACAAAGAAAAATAACCATACATCATTGTCCCTGTAAATTCATGTGTTGATATCAGTCATAAGACTTGAAACTTATAAACTGAGGTTTAATTCCTTTAAGCAAGCACCAGCATAGCATCAGCTGAAGCACCCCTGCGAACTGCATTTATCAAGGCGTGTCAGTCTGTGTGTGTGTGAGTGTGTCTGTGTGTGTGTGACTTCCCACCAAGTCTTACCAGTCTCCGATGGTATTGTGTACTTCATATCTTCATTCAAGCATTGTCACGGCATTATAAACATTTCATACAAGCTTACTACTAATCTACCCTTCAAGTGAAAACCATTACAGACAGACAATACCATTCAAAGGAAAATAGAAAAAGAGAAAAATAGATCTTTCCAATTAGAGAATGGATGTATCCTGTTACAGTCCAACTCGCGCCAATACTTCCACTTGGAAACTACACGAGGTGCTATAAATAGAACTCTATTGTTGACAGATCAAGTAAATCTTGTAAACAAGGTGTGGCCATGGTAGCTTGGCAATCAACCATTATGAATTCTGTGCATTGGCTCTATGAATATTGTTATCTCACAGCCTAACAGGAATTCAAACGTACACAGGAGACAGAGACATGTATATTCATTAAATACCCCACAGCAATTTTTGCCAAAGATAGCAAAGCACAGTCGTTAACTGAGAACAACATAACCCAAGCATGCTTTTATTATTATTTACTTAGTTAAAAGGTTTGATTCTTCCACACATACACACAAAGGTTCGAGCCACAGTCATCAAGGTCTGGTTCCCTCTTATGGCTCCACAGTACATTCATTAATGAATGTACATTGGCTGCAACTAGCTCAGTTTTCAGTAAGCAAAGGCATTCACATGCTTCTATAACCCAATGTATACTGAAGTGCAATTGGGAGGTTCAGGACGCACACCACAGATACATATTTGTGATTTTTTCTAAAATGTTGTGAATTAAACCAGCCAGCAGTTGGAATGGATGCAACTTGATATTGGAATGCAAGCAGAGTTCTGAAACTGGCGCATGAAATGAGTAATACAGCAAGCAATACTCCGACATGGGAACTGAAATCTGACACTTGAATTACAGTAATTGCTACCAGCCAAAAGGGACTGTTTAATTTAATCTGCATACCTTCCTTATTATAATTCTCTACACAATAAAATCTATTGATAGCGGAACAAGAAACAAACAATTACTAAGCCAGTAACTACTCACCAATGCCATAGTATTTACTAAGCCAGTAACTACTCACCAATGCCATAGTATTTACTAAGCCAGTAACTACTCACCAATGCCATAGTATTTACTAAGCCAGTAACTACTCACCAATGCCATAGTATTTACTAAGCCAGTAACTACTCACCAATGCCATGGCATTTCACTTGTATACTGAGCCCTGCTTTTTTTTTTCTTTTTTTTTTCCCCTCATCCTTGAAGGGAACTCACTAATGTAACAAGACTAGAACACTGGACCTGAATGCTATAGCATTTCACGTCCAAGAAGTACCGTTTAGCAAGTAGCAGTGACATTATATTTTCAAGAAGCAATTGTTGCATACAAGTTTAAAAGTATGCTAGATTCTTAAATCGCCAGCTTTGCCAAAATTTTCGGTCACAACTATATAAATATGTATACAAACTATATACACACACATTACTGTATATACGAATAATTAAAACGAACACGATTTTTTCCCTGCCCACTTGCGTGTGCCGGTAAATATGAACAAGGCGACCATATCATTCAGGGGCTTACCACCAACTCTCAAGTTCTATTTCTAATTAACCCCTTGCCTCACCCTCACACACACACACTCTCTCTCTTTCTCTCTGCAGTGGTGTTTACAGCTCAAAGAATACTACCACATATTCAACAACCTCCGACAAACACGCACACATGCCACTACAGCTTCATTGTTTGACATAGGAACTGTAGCTGTTGGTATTTCTATATACTCGGCTAATATTTACATACGTACTTACATATTATAATAAGTTACGAGCAAACTACACGTGTAGAATAGATCAATTAATTCATCTGCCACACCCACAAGGTAACCGCCATGCTAACCCATACAGACCCACCCCTTCCTACTACAAGTGCAAGTCTCACCCTTTATAAACTTCGCCAAACGATCCTTTTCCTATTTTTTCCTGTCTGGTGAAAAGTACTTCAGGATCAGCATCTTGGTTTTCCGCAATGTGCTACACAGCGAACACACGGACAAAAAACAATAACATAAAATAATGAACTTTAGGAAGCATTTACAAGACTATGTGAACTTCATGACATGCTGTGTGCACTTCAACAGAACAACAAGGAGCAGTATACAGAACACAACCATCCCATATCCCACACACTAAAATCATAACACCCTATTTACAAACAGATTACTAACACTGGCTATAGCCATGCATATTATTCCATAGTGAACATAGAGTATGCTAACTACAGTAGTGGTACACTAAACTCCAAACCTCTCATTCCCTTCCATTCAATTACAACAACAATAACAATTAAAAACAATTGGTGGTCACATCAACATCAAAGATACACTATTCATTATAAACACTTTTTAAATACAGTGCTTCCAGAAGATTGGGTTGTCATAATTACACTCAATTGGTCCAAATCCAATAAAAATTCCAGCTGCCATTGACAGAATGCTAAGAACTCCAGACTCTGGCAATTGCCCTTACTACACAAGGTATGTGAATGTTGATACCAAAGTTATAGATGTCAGCATAGACTGACCTGGTGTTTATTCAGGAAGCCTAATCAGGATTGTAGTTATTAGGATATACTAATTAAAATCACCATAGATGTGGTTGCTATTTTGTGGTAGTTGCTATGTGCTCTATAACATCTCTTTCCCTCTCTAACACTAAAATCTAATTAAGTTGTTTTTAATTAGTAAATATGATAAGGCAGAACACGCCACTTGGTGTTGTTATTATTGTTTACACATGTTAGTGTTATTATTGTTTACACCTATGTTTGCCTTATCAGCTAAAAATGAATTAGTTGTCATTAACAACTTGAGATGTGATGTGTCAAATAATGATGGCTGGCTGCCATCAAAATAGAGATACACAGTCCTGGTCTAGTGATAAGAGAGTTAATGTATTCATGGAAAACCAACCCTACTTTTTCACAACAGCAAGTAGCTTCTTACATTATTGATATTTACTGTCTGGTGAACAATACAAAATTTAAAATGGTGAACTTACCAACATCCCAGCCATGAACGTATTCAATTATACAATTTGAGTACAGCAAGCGCTGTTATGGCTATCGTATAGGCGGGTATATGTGTGCCACAGAAATTCGGCACGGCGAGTTACGCCCAGGGAGAGATGAAGTCTTTCGTACTACTAAGGAGAGAAAAGGTAAATCGGCAGCCACACTTTCACCTAATAGCAATACTTCATGTTGACTCTACAACCCGCGGAAGTGCTCTAGCAGAAAGAAGGGAGGAGGAACTCCGGTGTTGCAAGCACACACCCACTTTCAAACTCTCATACAACAAACGTACGACGTCGTTCCAATGAACCACACCCACAAACTATTTTTACTTCTCAACTGTTCACGTGCTAAATCCTAATAAACACGTGATGTGATCTATCACTACAGTATTAATTTTTTTTTTTGGAATCCGGATTTAATTATTATATGGACGTTTTGGGTGGGAACTCGGTCAGCAATTCCACTTCCTTTTAGGCCTTTGGACGTGCCCGTTTCACCTTACTGCTAGGATTTGTCTTTTACGCTCTAGTGGCGGCGGCTCAGGGCGACACTTCGGATTTGATTTTCTCAGTGAGTTGCAGATCTATGTGCAGTTTGAGTGAATATTGGTAGCCACTTTTCTGTCTAGTTATGCTCGCTAGTTCGCTGCACGCATTTGTCCGTGGTGAGCGGGCGGAGTGGGGGGAGTGATGAAGTCATGTAGGTGTTGACTTGACTGCTTTTGGAGAGAAAATGAAATAGCTGTATACTGGAGTTTCTCTGAGAGCCCTATTTGATTCATTAGTGTTCATTGTATTTCATTAGTAATGGTGAAGGAGTGAATGGTTGTTTGCCCCATCCTGGTGAAAGGAAAAGGGGTGTGATATAATGAAGCACTATCTTCCTAACCAATTTTTTTACCTACCATGCTTCATGTTGCTCATGAAAGAGTAACCAGCTGGAAGACTGGGTATATGAAACTAGAGCTAATGCTTTTATTTTTGTTATTAGCAGTTACATCACTTATTTATTACATTTTGGATACATTTGGTAGATTATTAGTCTCAGTAGTTTTTTCTGAATTGGCTCCTTTTTTGTTAACATTTGCCTATATTTCGTACGCTATTACCACAGCTCCTGTCAGTCCCACGTCAGTCATGTACAGTCTTGGCTGGGTCAAGGATTGCTGTAGTTTGTGTTAAAGCAGTGTCACGGTTCAGTCGTCTCCCAGACTGTCCAAGTTAGAGCAGTTTCTTACGCTGGAATCGTGAAAGTACGAATTTATGGACGAGATTATGACTTCATTGATCTGTCAATTAGGATTGTGGATGTTCTCTAGCAGAGGAGAAAGTTGAATGTTGCTTTGCAGGGATTTAGATTCTGATATATGCATTATTGTGCTATTTGTGATATCGAGAATGTGTGAAAATATTTTGGCATTAAATGGTGCTAATTTCTCGGTATTATTTGTTCTTCAATACGTCTCATGATCTGTGATTTGTTGCAATGGCAGTCCCCTTTTAGGATTTTTAGTCTCTGTTCTTTTGTGATTCTTTCAACATCACTTTCATACCGTTATCGCCACTTCCCACTTGTAATATGGTGCCAGTGTGATGATAACTGGGAGAGATTTATTTGTATTCTTTATACTTGAAACCAGCTTTGTACGTAGTTCTAAAATGACTATGGAAAAAAAACTATAGCTGTTGCAATTTTGTGGAAGAGGGAGGGAAGGGGGGTGAAGGGTGCGAGATATGATGTGGCTTTAAATCATAATAGGATGTGATATTTTTTAGAAATAAGATGTGATAGTTTGGGTTTAAGAAAGAGACTGAAAATGTGTTTGGTTGTGGCCATAAGTGCTGACCTCAGCCTTGTCTGAGATCACCACGGTTTTTGAGCTAATGTACATGGCAGTCAAGGTCACATCCATCCTGACAGAGAAGCCAGCCTGGTCGGTTGAGGGAGGGTAATCGGGTTGACTTCGTAAGATAGGTCCCCAGGTGGTTTGAAGCTTGTGTTGAATGGACATATTAAGAAAAGAAAAGAAACGCTCTTTTTTTTAGCAGTGTCGGATAAAACTAAGTATGGTAGCATTATATTATATATAAATATACAATATTGTTGATTATTTGTGTATATATATATAATAGCTGTTGACTGCTAAGATGTGAAGCACTATATAATATTCCTCATTTAATAAACTGGTTTTACTCTTACTCTCCTTCATGCCCAATTCTACTTAAAAGCCCACTAACTCTAAATGCGATAATAAAGTCAGGGTTGAGGTGCTACTGTGTCACAAGAGAGCTCCAATAGCCGACGTGTGACCGCAACTGTTGAGTATCGCTGTTGTCTGTCAATACTTGGCTGAGCTGTACATCGACATGTTCAGTGCATTAATTTTCACCCAACTGTTCTGGAGAGTGCTCTGACGATTCTACAGAGGCAGTTCTCTTGGAAGCTTCTCTGTTTCATCCAGTGTGACTCAGTGATTATGCTTAGGGGGGAAGGAAACGGGCTGATTATATCTGTGATGTTGGAAGGAGAGTTTGATCTTGTTGATGGCGAAGGTAGCTTAAAGTATTGTAACTTGTTTCTTGTTTTTGCGGATGGTACTGTATACACAGATGGGCCCTCATAGCGGCCATTCATTCAAGCTGGATGTCTGCAGTGTATGGGTTGGTGTTCTAAAAATAGAAGTCTATTTTTAGAACTCATCCTGTGGGTACCGGTCATTGGTAACCAGATTTAGGTATTGAGTGATTTGGGCAGCATTTTCTGTCATATTGAGTGTTGTATAGGCTTACAGGAATGGGCATCTATATTATATTTGATTTTACAAACACTGTATTATGAAGCATTTCATCATTTGAAAGTGAAACTACAGGAAAACTATATTTAAACTTTTTTTAATTATTTATTTTTATTTTTATTTTTTTGTAGACTACCGTATTCTAATTTATGATTTCCATGAGATTTATTCCATGTTGGTGATGGCAAATTTTAAAATCATTCTCTTAGAGCGAGTTGATGATGATCTAACAGTTTACAACTTGTCATTGGCAAAAACATTATAATCAATTGCCGTGAATAAAGTGCATCGAAATGGGTAAAGTGTTGTGTCCCGTTTGGATAAATATGTATGTGTGGCTCAGTCTGTATGTAGTCAGTACTAAAAATTAATGGAGTCAGCTAATGAGATTATGTGTGGACGTATCTGTGTGTCTTGCTGTGGAATGTGTTGGTGGCAGAGACGTCTTGGCACTAGTCACTAATGAGGTTTCATTTTGTCCGATGGTCCCTTGGCCATCCTCAGTGCCCAGAGAGACTTGTGGTCTGGCAACTCAGATGCTTTTTTTTTTTTTTTTTTTTGTGAACCCAGGATTTTTACACAGCAAAACCTGCAAGCCTCATCTGAGGGAGAGTGTTAAGGACGTTCTAGTTCATTACTTGAAAGGAATTTTTGGCATGGAGATAGTGCTCTGTCATTGCGGTTAACCGAGGGAAGGAAAGAGCCGTGTATATGCCCTGAGGGAATTCTCAGTTGCATGGAGTATGCTTCACAGTAGTGTTGATGAGGAGTGTGTAGTTTTTTTTTGTTTTGTGATAGTAATTAATAACTGCTGCTCTGTTGTAAAGGATATTGGTGTGTGTGTCTGTGTCTGTAAGGGCAGCGCTGCAAAGCTGGCGAAGGATGGAAAAGGAAATGTGATGGGGGGCCAGAGAGCGTCACATTGATGGGTGGGGCCAGAGCAAGATTGGAAGCAGGAAAGATAGGGGTGGAGATAAGTTTTCTAGTGTTGTAAAGTTATTCCACCCCCCCTCCCCCCCCCCCCCCATCCACAGAAGGAACCGAATAGTTCGTACTAAAGCTCTTGCACATGATGCAATGTTTTGTTGGCATAGTTAGTGTAGGTCAGGTTCTTGTTGTGGCCGTTCACATTCGGCATAGCAAACTGCAATGCATTCTCTTCGTCAATTGTTTCTTCATCCAAGTAAATGGCAAGGTTGGGGAGTATAAGTGCTTGCTGTAAGCAGCCATTCGACTAGTCACAAAAGGACCAACTTTCTTGTAATTGATTGGTGGATGCTTTTTTCAATGGGAATAATTATGGGGATGCTTTGTTCTGGGAATAAATTTCTTGGGAGGTAAATTATGTCTTCTCGCGTGCGTGTTGTTATGTGTAAGCTTTGCTTTTTCATGAAACGGTTATCAAGCACTGCTCGTATGGATGACATCACTTTCTAAACCTGAAAGTTATCTGGCTTTTTGCCTGTATGTTACACGAACACGTCAGTGTGGATTAATGGCAACAGCTGTTAGTAGTGCGTGAATCCTCCTTAATTGCTATTGAAAAAACTTCATTGTTTAGACAATAGAAGCTGTATAGTACTTTTAATATGTACATATGTGTGTGCATGTGCTTCCATGGGTTGTATGTGAGTAAGATAGAACAGCTTAATCATAAATAGCTTTTTTGTACTTGGTGTCAGCTTGTGCTAGGTTTCTGGGGAATTAGAGTTTGTAGTACGTATTGAATTAGCGAGACGAGTCTCTTCTTCACCTTTCGTTTCAAATTCTTTAAATTCCTCATGTGTGTCTCTTTTTTTAAATTTGTAACATGTGCATTGGGCATTCTGTCGTTGAAGTTGCTACATGAGGATTTTACTTTTAATTATGGAAACTATAAACTTGATAATTGCCACAAACTCGCAGCAATCACGCGCTTACAAAATCATTCATTTGAATTCCAGGTGGTCGTTGGTGATTGGGTGTATTTTATGGTGGAGGTGTGAGTGTGGTCATCATTGTTGTAGGCCATTCCTACAGTCCCCTTGCTCCGTCTCTGTGTGTGCCCACGTGTGTGCGTGCATGCGTGTTGATGTGCGCTGCAGTCCGTCAATCCTCGAGGCCATGTGCCAATCCCACCTCATCCTAGCGAGCATTGTTGAATTATTTGTTCCAATGAAGCGTCAGATTTAATTATAGTCGGTTGCTGGTAGTGGTTGGTTAGTATTAGATTGTTTACCTGCGTCTACAAAGCTTGTGAACAACCAGTGTGAAGTTCCTCTCTGATCAAGCAGTGTGTGTGTGCGTGTGTGTGTACTTGTTTATTTGGATATTTTGTATTAGGTTATTTACTTTATTAAAAGTAAACAAGTACTCACTTCCTTTAAGGAAGTCACGTTTCTTGTCCCTGCTTAACCGGGCCTTTTGAGCAAGGTAAGGTATGTGTGTTTTGGAGTTGATTCGTCAGCGATGGATGAAATAGCGTGACAATTGTGGCATCGTGGGACTATGTGCACGTGTGTGTGTGGTGGTGTGTGTGTGTGAGGGGGCGTGTGTATCCATAGTAGATGTGTACTGGTGGATTGTGTGAAAGTTAGCTATATAAGGGATGTGTAGTGAGGGAGGACAGCCAGCCTAGTGAGCCAGTGGCTATGATATTGCCAGTTTGCTGTGCTTGCTGTTTTAATGAACAAAGAGGAGGAGGAGGAGATGAGTTCATTGCGGCTAATATAGGAATGGGGATCCTTCGTGGGTGGGGACAGTGGCGAAACTTGTGCGATAACATCGGGATAACTTTTTATCTCGTGTCATTTGGTTTAGTAAGACTGTAGCACCCTCTCTTGTTGAAGCATCTAACCTTTTATTTAATGATATGACTTCCTCTACAGTCATTGCTGACCACCAGTGCAGTGGTCTCCCTCCCTCCAGTCACCTTCAGCGTTCACTTCATTCATGGCCATTGTTTTGCATACTTTGAAATCATGTTTCACGCCATTCTCTGATTCCTACTTCCCTGGGTGAGTATGTCAGTGTCCTTGCCCGTCACATCAGACTACTACTTCATCAGTAACTCCAGAGAGAGTAGACATTCAGTGAAGAGCTTCTTGTTCCTTATATTATGAGTAGGCTTATAAGTCAAAAAGCGAGACAAGCTGCCAGTCCCAAAGTTTAAGTAAACTACAAGTATTGCTGAGTCACTCGTGCTTGTTTAGACCATGTGTGTGGGTGAGTGGTGTGCATGTTTGTGTATGTGTACATATGTGTGTGTGTGTGTGTCTTAGTTGGTGGTGTATTTGGGCAGGGGCAGTGTTATTGCAGAGCAAGTGATAGCATATGACACCTTGTACCTGACCTTGACCTTGACCTAGTCTGTCTTATTTTAACTAGCCGTAGGCGTCATGTGTGTTTGTAGTGTTCATGAAGTGTAGAGTCCTCAATTATAGGGGTTTATTCATGCAATTAAGCACTCACTTGCTTCCATCTGAGGCACTGCTCTGTGTTGCCTGGATGACAATGTGTCTGCAGTGCACTGACATTCACACTATGTAGTCTTGAATTGGCAGCCGGCGTCACACCTTTCTCTGGCTTGTGGCCCATCACAGCCTTTTTTGTCCTCTTAGAAATAATAATACAAATTATTTTTGTGTTGTTGTTGAAACAAGATAGCCTTCTTAGCGTAGGGTAGCAGTGTGGCCTGTTATTTCAAGCAGTTTTATTCTGCTGGACTAGAAGCGGTACTTAGCCATTGCAAAGCAGGTGACCCGGCACCTAGTGATGTGGTTAGAATTGGGACCCACCGAGGGGTACTGGACTTAGAACTAGTTCCATTTCCCATTGCTGTGTACGTATGTAAATTACTGGATCCAGCCTTTACAGGGCTCTGTTAAGCTAAGATAAGCTATGGTGAAGTGACTGTTTTGTCGGTCTAAACATAATAGTACATGTACATGTATTATAATATTGTACTTCTGATTCCTAGCATTTTTTTTGTTGGCTTGATTTTGGCCATGCTGGGGGTAAAAGCAGCAGTTCGAGAGGATAGATTCAGTCAGTCAAGGGTCAGTGGGTCACAGTATTTTCTCCTGCTGTGACAGCTTTTAGTGTCGTGTGCTGGCATTGTAGGGAGTGTCGTGTGGGTGATCTGATGCTGTGGGCATAGCTTGCTTTTGTGATGGATAGGTATGTGTTTCAAAATTAGCAAATGCATATTTCTAGTGTGTGTTTCTGTGTACATTTGTTGCTTGGATCATAGCTATATATATATATATATATATATGCACTATAGCTGTACTGAGTAGAGAGGAATGTGTGCCTGTGATATCGCACTGGGGGGGGGGGGGGGGGTCACATGGTAGTCATGTGACTGATTTACTCTATGGTTGTTTATCCATTGTTTTTTTTTTTACTCCAAAGTCTTGTCACACTTCACAAGGCAGGAAGCCATGCAGTAGCCAGAGTAATCGATATCATCCTACTGTTTTACATATGCCATGCAGGGTCGTGTGTAGAGGATGCTGTCCTATCAATCTGTAGGTGTGCTTGTGTTTACACGGACTTAGTTTCACAGCGAGTTACTGCATTGGACTACTACTACTACTACTACTACTATACTCCTGCTAACCTTGATCACTGAGGTGTATACAAGGCGTGTGCTATTGCAAGGACACTCTAATATGTGACCAACACACTGCAAAGGACAGTCACTGTTAGGTCATGTGATCACACTGACTATACACCCAATGGTAACATAATACCAATAACTAGTGGTTTGCTAATGGCACACTTGAGCTAGTCCTAGGCTAGAGCCAAATTGAGGTCTGCCCAAGCTCATGCTTTTCAAGGCTTATGCAAAGCCATTACCAAACGGTTTCTCCAATTTAGGAATCTTTACAGTGTTACTAATCTGGCACTTGTGCTTACACCACCCATCTGTGCACGCCCTGACAGTGTCTCACTTCGCTGCGTCGCTCGCCAACTTGATTGTTCAAGTAGTGGCTGACAGCAGTTCTTGCATATTGGTGTGTGTGTTTTAGTGTGCGGTTGTGCCCTTAGGGAATTGATGAGCACGCCTAGCAGCATAAAAAGTAGCTATTTAATTAGCTGGGCTTGGGGGGCTAGATAAACACATATGCCAAAACACATTCTATTTTTAGTAACCTGTCTGTGCCTAGCAACACGACCCTTTCAGACTCAAAAAAAAATATGGCAGAATACTGTTCCAATTTTTTTGATCAGGCAATGACTATAATGTGTGGGGGTTGGAGTGTATAGGTACTCTGTTGTCCTACAGTACACTGATGTGTAGATAAGATTCTTCTGCACACAATGTCAAGTATTTTGTATGAGGTTGTGTATCTTTACTTGTTTATTTATTTATGGGTGTTGTTTTTGTTGTTTGTTGTTTGTTTGTTTGTTTGTGTGTTTGTGCAGGATGGCCAAGACAGAGAGAGACATCAAATGTGTGGTGGTAGGAGATGGTGCAGTGGGTAAACATGTATGCTCATCTCTTACACCACGCACTCCTTCCCTGGAGAATACGTACCCACATGTAAGTGAGGGAGGGGAGGGGAGGATGAGGGGAGGGGCATGGTGCAGGGGGAGGGGCCAAGGGAGAAGGGATGGGTGCAGGAGGGGGAGGGGCCAACTCTGGAGATGGTGGGTGCAGGAGGGGGAGGGGCCAAGGCGGTGCCCGTTCGTGGGGGGGTGCGTTGCGGGCGAGATCAGGGCGTGCAGGAGGTTTGCCTCATACCCTCAAGAGAGGGGCTAAGGATCCTCCGATGGGTGTGCTGCTTTTCTCGCATCGGGGCTCTCATTCAAGTAAACCTCTTGAGAGAGAGTGCCCGAGGAGGGGACAGGGGCATAGAAAGGGTAGACGGAGAAGGTTCAGTGACCTTTCAAAGTCTATGACTGCTCCCGTACGATTACTTTCCATTATAACATCACTACTAACCCTGTTCACATTTAGCTATAGAGCAGAGGGGTAGATAGGTATAGGAGATGGGTACAGGACAAGAGACTCCCTCATTCCAGCACATTCCTTACCGCTATTTACCAACGGCTAAGGAGCAGCCCCCTGTCGAGCCCCCCTTCTTTCATTTCCGCAGCGCCAGGGTTCCCGGGCCTGGTGTGGCGCGTTCCAAACGAATTTGAGGCACGCTCAGGTTCCCTCGGGGGGGGGGGGGGGTTGGGGGGGGGGGGGGATAGGGGGCAAGATTGGGAGGAAAGTCCACGTGTAATGGAAAGGAGAAGGTGTCCGACGCCAATTCATTATGCACACATTTAGGTAGAGCAGAGTATATTACAGGACAGAGACTCCCTCCCCAGCGCCCCCTGTCCTTCTTTCAAACAGAACACATCAGGTGATACCCATTGTCCCATGAAAGTGAAGAGGAAAATAGAGAGGAGAAACCCCCCCCCCCCCCCCCCCCCCCCCCCCCCCCCCCCACCCCCCCCACCCCCCAGCCTCTTCTGAAGACTATCTCACCAGAAGCAAAAAGATGCTCCATTAGCAGTTATGTAAGGAAGAGAAAGCTTTCACTAAGTGTAAAGGTAATGATGTTACCCTACAAGGTGCACCCTAAAAGATGCAGGAAGTGCCTCTATTATGGGAAAGTTAGGTAAGAGATGTGTGGAGCTGTTGTATTTTAGCTATGTAGTAGATTGAGTAAGTGATGGAGACTGACCAAATACTTTCATGTCTACATCTGATTTTTTCAATCAGCACAGAGAAGGGCTACCAAGGTATTATAGACAGTAGTCAGAGGATTGCATTGTTAAAGGTCTGGTTCAGTTTCCAGGAATCTGTTTCAAGTAATGATCTCGGCTAGCTGGTTTGTATGGGTTGAGGTATAGATTACAACCACTTGCATTACCTATAATGAATGCTTCTGATTCAACCCACTGCAACCTCATAATGAATGTTCCGCCTATTCAGCACTAAATGTCTGAATCTAACTTCATACTTGGAACTACATGAGGAAAGTTGAGTATTGTGTCTAGGGTCCCGGGACCGTTTCCCTCTCATTTGTGTTATGCAGTAAAGTTCCAGGTCGAGTGGAGTGAGTTGAGTATATTTGTTATGGAAGTTGTATCTCATGACTTGAAGTCAGCGTGCATTCTAGTTTATATTTACCAGGAGTGAAGATGTGGAGTTGGGAAAGGCCTGAACTCCTGACTTGAGTATGTGACACTGTCTTCCTGTCACTCCATATGTTTTTTATCTCGTCCCTTTTTCCCCCCTTTCTTTTTGTATCGCCCCTTTTCACGTTTATCTGAGCAATGTCTTTACGTTTTATGTAAGCCGAGTATGTGGAGGTGTATGCTTATACCGAGGTGGAAGGGTGAATAAGTGTTATGAATAAAGAGTTAGGAATAGCACAAGTATTTACATACCACCACCGCCGCGACAGTGTCACTACCCAGCAATTCAGTCCGGTGCACCTGGACAACACCCCCCCATGTGTTGGAGACAATGTAAACAACATGTCCCGGGGACAGTGCAACAATGTGGGGACAGTGCAAACATGTGGGTGGACAGTGCACACATGGGAGGACAGTGCAACATGTGGGGACAGTTGCAACATGTGGGGACAGTGCAACATGTGGAGACAGTGCAACATGTGGGGACAGTGCACATGTGGGGACAGTGAACATGTGGGACAGTGCAACATGTGGGGGACAGTGCAACATGGGACAGTGCAACAGTGGAGACAGTGCAACATGTGGGGACAGTGCAACATGTGGGGACTGGGGGGACAGTGAACATGTGGAGACAGCGGAACATGTGGGGGCACAAATGTGGGGACAGTGCTGACAGGTGTGCAACATGGGGGGGACAGTGCAACATGCAGTGCACAGTGGGGACAGTGCTTAAAAAATCCAAAGTATTTGTAGCTGAGGGTGTAATTAATAAGTCTTGGCTGATTTCTATTTGTTAATACGGTAGGATGGAACCATGTATATATATGTGGGATTCCTCTCACCTGACATAATACCCTTTGCCTCTCATGCCCTTTCGCTCACTATTATTGCTTTTCTCTCCCCCCCCCCCATTTTTTTTGTACCCATAAACTGAACTAACTATTGAGTGCTAAAGTTCAGTAGAGATTGGTATTGAAGATGAGGACAGAGTGTTTTGTTTTGTTTTTTAGTTCAAGAAAAGTTTATGTGGAAGGTTTGTGAGTTCTACCGCAACAGACATGTGCAGTCATATATGAATCAGATGTGGGGGGAGGGGGGGGGGGGGGGGGGGGAGGCTGTGAAAGAAAAAATAGAAATCTTAAAAAAAAAAAAATTTTAAGACAGGAATTTGAATACTTGGGAAATTTGATGGTTTCCAATAAAACACTTGTTTTCAAACTTTCTCTTCCTCTTATTTGTTTCCTAATTTAGTTTTGACAACTACACAGCCAATGTGTTTGTTGACGGCCGGCCCATCAGCCTTGGGCTATGGGATACAGCCGGTCAAGATGACTACGACAGACTGCGGCCTCTCTCGTATCCTGACACGGACGTCTTCCTCATCTGTTTCTCTCTCGTCAACCCAAACTCTTTCTACAACGTAGCGGACAAATGGTACCCTGAGATCAGCCACCATGCTCCGGGAGTGCCCAAGATCCTAGTGGGAACCAAGCTGGATCTGAGAGATAACGTGGCAGAGTTGGAGAAGCTGAGATCACGCAAGCAGTCGCCTGTCACTCTGCAGCAAGGTGACGCCATGAGGAAAAAGATCCAAGCAGTCGCTTACAGAGAATGCTCAGCTTTGACGCAGAACGGACTCAAAGATATCTTCGATGAAGCCATAAAGGTTGTTTTATTTCCCGAGCAGCAGAAAAAGAAGAAATCAAAGTGCAGTCTACTATAAGTTATTTGAATGAGACCGTCATTTTTTCCTTTTCTGTTCCTATATCAATACTGTACTGTACCACAATGACTGCATTCCCTTTTTTATTTCCCTGCCCTTTTATGATTTTTGTGGTTATTATGCTAATGAATATTGCGTTATTTTTAATTAGCTATTCAATTATTTTTAATTTTTGTCTTTCTGAAAAAAAAATTTTTTTTTTTTGAAACTTGGACTCATTCTAACAATTATTTAGTGTCCGTGCAAACAATTTTTTGCTTTTGCAGTAGCCAATAACTGTTATCTGTCTATGCACAAGTTTTATGTTACATTGTACATAATTAATAGTATCCATTTTGTATTTGTAGTTGTTTTTTTTTCCTTATTTGTGATCAGCATGTTTGCAGGTAATATTTCGTGCAATCAACCCAAATAATGGACAATATCGGGGGAAATAATAAAATGGGAGAGTTTCAGTATTGTTCTATACAGACATTTTCTCACAATAAGATAGTTCTGCTAACAATTCATTTGTGTCCATGTAAAGTTCTTCCTCTAGTGGAAGACATTCACTGACTTTGTATAATTCTTGGGAATCAGATTCTTCTCTCACTGGAACCAATCTTTTCTTTTCTCCCGTCTTTGATCCAATTCTTGGTCTCGCACATTTGGGGTTGGTTCTTGTGGAAGTTGAAGATCTGAATTCCTTTGCTTCCTCACCAGGATGACATTTTTCTGCTGTTAATTCCGACAGAGGATGTCTCTTACTACTTTTGTCTTTCCTTGTGCTCTTCTTATCAGCCAAGTCAGTTTTACCGACAGCATTGGGATCATGATTCTCTTTGTCCTGCTCATCACATTCAAACCAAGTGTCTCTACCATTTTGATTTGCTCTTCCTTCTCCTCTGCAATGGTTTCTGTTTTCACCTGATTGGTCAATCATCCCTCTGTGGTTTTCTAGTGCAGCCACAGGCTGTACCCTGTCTTGTGCACAAACACCAACAGGCAGTACTCTGTGTTGAGCTTCCACATTTTTAGTAGAAGCACAAGATGTAGCTGCCTTTGAAGGGGAAGTCTTGAGGTGTACAGAAGTATCATTCTCCTTCTCACTCTTTCTCTTCTTAGCTGGAGGCTGGCCTTCGTTCTCATTTGCTCTCACATTCTTTACAAGACACCGACCAGACCTCTCTCTCTGAGGTGACACAGAATTACTGTCCTTAACTTTAGGTGTTGCTACCCAAGTGCTTGTGGTGCTGTTACTTGGTGACACTTTCTTTCTGACCCCAGAGCTGAATATCGAGGCTGGAATGGTTCCCACACTAAAAGGAGATGACTTAGAGGGCACCGACTCATTGCGCTTTCTTGGCTTCGATTGTAAAAATTCCTTTAAGGAAGGCTGGACAAAATCGGAGTCTTTCTCCCATCCTTCAAAGCTTGAGATCGGTCGAGTAGCTCCTCCGTTCCTGGAAGTCTGGACAGTCACTTCTCCGTAGTTTCTGATATCCTTGTTCCGGCGCCTCTTTTTCGCGTCCCCCAGCCACCCCGAGGCTGAAGAGGAGTCTCTTCTCTTCGAAGAACTCATTCTATTCACTACTCTCTTTCTCTTTTAGTACTCTTGAGTATGGTGAGACTCCATCTAATATGCCGCCAAATTGTTAATTGGTCCGCGTAAAGTTATTTTAGTCGAAAAATAATCGACTACTTACCTAGTATCACTTGTGGGTTGTTTGGAGCTCGCTACTTATTCAAACGGAAAGGGGAAAGCAAATTTTATACAGATGACCTTGCCTAGGTATGTCTAGGTTTGCAATTTTGCCAATACGCTTTATGAAGAAGAATCCTTTAGCGTATGTGGTCATCTTCTTTCTGTTCTTGATTTCTTGCGGTAAGTGGAGACACTCGGTTGCTGGATGACGCACTGTTATACTGTATATGGCTATGATTTCAGTTCTTCTATCCAACCTCTTCAGTCATGAAATAGAAAAAGGGTATGTATAGATATACATATTGAAAAAAGTGGTTAATATTACCGGTGGTGTACCCCCCCCCAGCAACGGGTTTACTGGAGGACAATACAGGAGGAAGGATGAAATATTGGAACGCATGAAAGAGGTAAATTGCTAGGAATGAAAAGCTTCCTAACTTTATTTGAGGTAACAAGCTGCTGTACTTTCATTAAATGAATTTATTATTATTTTTAATTTACCATTGTTATGGAATTGTTATTGCATGTATTATGCATGTAAAGAAATGCATTTAATTGGAACTCGGCGTTGTTCTCTCTCTCAGAAAACACGGGCTTTGGAGCAGAGGATCAGATTCCTAGAGGAAGAGTGAGTGTCTTAATAAACTATTAAACTGTTTATTCCATCTTTAGTTAGTTCCAGTCTTTCTCCTGAGGGCTTCTCTTTTTTTAATTACGTGTGCCACACCTCAGAGAGTAAACGTGTTAATATATGTCTTGTAGTTATTTAAATAAGATTGTTAATCATAATTCGTTTCGGCACAGTTTAACAAGTAAACATGCTTGTATCAGTTCACTATCTGTACTTTGGGGTTTTACTAGGAGGGGCTACTAGATCGGCGAGAGGATTCAATTTTCTGTCAATTTTATTTTTATTAAACAGTTATTTTTTATCTGTTTAATATTCAGTTTAGACAAATTACTCGACCATTCCACTGGCTATGTGTATGCATGCAGTGAGGTGTGGGCATGTGCAAAGTCTGTGCAACCTACAGTAATGGTATTTCACACTTGACTACACTTTACCAGATCTCACTTCATAGTCTTAGTGTGTTCATTGTGAATGAGGGATACGCATTGAATGCAATTTTGGGGAGTAATTAATATAATGAAGCACACACAGAGTGTATTACAAGTGAGAGTAGTTACAAGTGAGAGTAGATGTCCTCTCACAGACCGCAAGGGACACATTGATGACTGCACTCTGAGCGATTATCTAGCTGTCTCATGAAGTAATTCCAATGTTTCGTCTCAAAAAAGGAAGTTCTCTATTGATGTTGAGCAGCACTAATGTCATGGGAAGGCCTTAAGTGTTTCTATTGTCATAACTGACAGTAGGTCATGTGTTCCTTCCTCACTTCCTCCTTTTGATCTCTCCTCAGAGTGGGCTTCTTTGAGTGTTTGGCATAACTGTCGAATAAGTACGTGGGTGGACCTTTGACATTACTGCAATTATTATTATTATTATTATTATTGAATGAACAAGACATTACTAGGGGGTGAAATTTTGGTTTATGTTTTTAAATATATCAGAGAGTGGTGGTAGTACAACTCTTTATTAGGGAGACCACCTTTTACCGTAGGCACAATATATAAAATACAAAAAACCAATAGATTTCAGCTTTCAGGGAACAGCTGTCTTCACTAAGCCAGAATTTCAAGAATTGAATGAACAAAAATTCTATTTTTTATAGAGGTTAATAAAAAAAATGTAAATTTTCATGTAAATGTTTCTTACAGTATTGAATTGGTGCCGTGCTATCTCCGATTATGTTAATGGTGAAGCACTCGTCCTATTTCTCTCTCTTATCTTCATTGTTTGTGTCTTTGTTCAAGTGCCTTGTTCCGGACTCCATTGAGAGAGAGTCACAAGTCAGATTCCCTGAGAGATAGACAGAAGAAGTTTCCCCCAGTCAAGAGGCTCTCGGAAGCCGACAGGAAAAGAATCCTGGTAAAGGGTTGTCAGTGGTGTTTGTGAGGTTGTGTAAGTATTTACCTATCCAACCTAATTAGGTGACTGGAGGGTCAGGCTTCGTGGGGTCTCACCTTGTGGACAAGTTGTTGCGAGACGGACACGAGGTAAGTCTGAGGATTGGATCACATGACTACAAGTGTGTAGTCATGTGACTTACAGGATGTAATGTGTTTTGTAGGTAACAGTGGCTGATAACTTCTTCACCGGACGAAGAAAAAATGTGGAACATTGGTGAGGGAAGACTAAGGGACTATATCATTATGCTTGAACCCATTGGGTTGGGGGAAGGGGGTGTGTGTGTTGGAGGAAGAGAGTATGATATTCAGCCAGATTCAAATTATCACTGCTGTAGTTCTCTTCAGGGACTAAGAGAGCTCCCCCTAAACCACCCTTCTCCCTCCCTGGCAGTCCTTTAGTACTAACAGTTAGACTATGCAACAGCATGGTTTCGTATGTTTTTAATCACTTCAAGGTCTCTTGTATAGCAGTATTTCACTCACTCTCATTTCCCTTCTAAAATCTAAGGTGCTGTTTTTGCCCTCCTAGATTTATTTCCGCATGCAACCCACAGTAGTACAATTTGGCCACAAATTTTGTAACTACCTAATGCAATAGAGGAGTTGTGATGTTTTATTGATGAGTTTTGTTGTTATTTTTGTTTTTGTTGTTGTTGTTTTTCCCGGACAGGATCGGTCATGAGAATTTTGAGTTGATCAACCATGACATCATTGTGCCACTGATGGTGGAAGTGGATCAGATCTATCACTTGGCCTCTCCAGCTTCTCCTATCAAATACATGTACAACCCTATAAAGACCATCAAGACTAACACCATTGGTGGGTGGGGTTGGGGGCGGGACAGGGCTTGTGACCGGTGTTGTCTGGTAAAGGGTCAAGTGGGTTGGATCGTGCCAGGTGGTTGTCTGGTAAAGGGTCAACAAGCAGGCATTGTCTTGTATATCTTGGCCTCTCCAGCTTCTATCAAATACATGTACAACCCTATAAACCATCAAGACTAACACCATTGGTGGGTGGGGTTGGGGGCGGGGCAGGGCTTGTGACCAGTGTTGTCTGGTAAAGGGTCAAGTGGGTTGGATCGTGCCAGGTGGTTGTCTGGTAAAGGGTCAACAAGCAGGCATTGTCTTGTATATCTTAAATTTTAGGACTATCCCATTATCTAAGAGAAATGGTATACCATTGCTAACTTTGGGGGAATGTTTATCATTGATGTATTGTTGCCTATTACATGCTTGGGATTTGGGAAGCCACACCCTCTGAGGATCGTGTGATATAATTATAGCTTAAATCTGGACTAACCCCGTCACATGGCAAAGTGTTCTTCATAGCATGGAAAGAGGTCAAGGTTGAAAAGTTGGAATAATTTTGTATGTATGTAAATACAAAAAATACTTCTTCTTTTTTTCTATTCAGCTACAAAAAGTTAAAATTTGATTTAAGACTACTCCATTTAAATTTATTTAAGAAAAATTTTTTTTTAAGTATGCGACAATTTATTTGAATTCCTACAGGCACTTTAAACATGCTTGGCTTGGCTAAGAGAGTAAAAGCGCGGTTTCTTCTGACGTCCACGTCTGAAGTGTACGGGGATCCAACTGTCCACCCCCAACACGAGGGATACAATGGCAACGTCAACCCCATCGGACCCAGGGCGTGCTACGACGAGGGCAAGAGGGTGGCCGAAACCATGGTGTATGCCTATGCAAATCAGGTAAAGGATCGTCAACATAGCTTCTTCTTTTGTTTGTGTGTGTGTGTGTTCTTGTTAGTTGATTGTTGTTGTTGTTATTTAGGATAATGTGGATGTGAGAGTTGCTAGGATATTCAACACGTTTGGTCCTCGTATGCATATGTTTGATGGTGAGTGGTATATCTGGTACTAATAGTCTATAGATTTGGCCACTTATTTCTAATGTCAGAATGGCATAGAGCATGTAATGGTTGCATGTTGTGCTGGACTATATTTCAGAAGGTCTGTCTCACACATGAAAAGGAACGGAACGCCCACTTCTGGCAGCCACGCGGTGGTAGAAGTCATATGAGTTCCTCAGTATATTGTACAAACTAGCCAGGAAGCCAGGCTAGACACCATTAATGTAGGAGACAGAGCTTCTGAAATACAATTGTCCTAGATCTCCCCTTATAGGTGTCCTCTCTTACACAGGTCGAGTGGTCAGTAATTTCATTATGCAAGCATTGCAGGGGCACCCACTTACGGTAAGTTGTGCGGTGGGCGTGGTTATAGGAAGTCATGTGTGAATCACATGAAGGAATAAAAGTCAGCATATTTTGTGTGCTGGTTGAAGGTATAGAGAGGCCATTGTCAATAGCTATGTTGCTGGACTCTCAGGTGGGTGTGGTCACGTGGGCTGGGCTCCAGATGTTTACAAGAATTCATATAGTGAGAAACTATGTCTTCCTTTCCAACAGGTAGTGTCTCCTGGCAATCAGACGCGATCGTTTATGTTTATAAGGTAAATGTCTCATCAGTTTTCATAGGATAAATGTACTGTGTGTGTGTGTGTGTGTGTGTGTGTGTGTGTGTATGTGTGTTACTGTGTGTGTGTTATTTGCATATATTATTTGTTTGTTGTTGTTGTTTATGGTTGTCAGTGATCTGGTAAGTGGTCTGATATCCCTCATGGAGTCCAACGTTACAGAGCCAGTGAATCTCGGCAACCCGGAGGAGCACACGATGAGGGAGTTTGCCAACATCATACAGAGCCTAACAGGTCAGTTCAGCAGGACAGAGACAAGCACGTAGGCTGATGGGGCGGGGCGGGGCAGATGTATGTGCTAGCTGAGTTGGTATGTACCAGTTTTAGATTCATTTGACATTGTGTTTGTATTAATTACAGACAAGTTGACATAATGACCCCCCCCCCCCCCCCCAAAGCATAGTTAGGCCCCTGCAATCAGATTAGCATCACGTGTGAGAAATACTGCTGGGCAGAATGCTCACAGTGGCAGCCAGTGAGGTAAGAAATAGTCTGGTGAGACGTTCCTGTGTATATGTGACCGTCTACAGGAAAACCGGGCACAACGCGGCACCCTTCGAAAAAATTTTTTTGCACTTACAGAGTTGTTGGCGTCCAGATATTGAGCTCTCCAAGTTTTATCGCTGTAACTTAAGTCGTTCCCACTATAATATAGACTTAACCGTTCCCTTCCGTCGGCTTGAAACAATACATTTTAAAGAAATCGATCGATCTTTTCTCGATATTTACGCACGCCGCGTTGTGCCCGGTTTTCCTGTAGACAGTCACATATATACAGGTATATATGTAGGCCACAATGTTCAGCTACGCTATGAGTGGAAGTTTACAGATGCATGACGCACACTCATATGAAATAATTGTTTGTGTGTTTTCTGTCCATGATGAGTTTAAGGTGCAGCTAAGCCTAAACACTGAGCTCTAAAATCAAGTACCAAAGGGAGAGCATTTAGGGTTGCCTGACTTGGTAGTATACTCAATCAGTATGTGAACTTGGCATTCTGCGAGTTTATGCTCTGTGGGTGGCGCTTCATTTCGTTTATATTCTGTGGGGCTGGGGCTTCATTGAGTCAGTGTGTTCGATTACTAGATAATTTTATTAATGCAGGAGGAAAGAGCAGTATACAGATGATGCCTGCCAAGCAGGACGACCCAAAGAGGAGAAGACCAGACATCACCAGAGCCATCACCCGCCTCAACTGGACACCTCTGGTGAGTCACATGTGAAACCTGGGGGGGGGGGGGGGGGGGGGGGGGGGGGGGGGGGGGGGGGGGGGGGGGAGGGGGGGAGTTGGAGAAAGAGGGGTGGTGGGAGAAGAAAGAAAGGGGATGGAGGGGTAAGAAACAGAAAACTATGCCATTTTTTTTCACCTTTTCCTCAAATTATTTCCTTATCTCTTGTGTGTGTGTGTGTGTGTGTGTGTGTGTGTGTACCTGGCATTTACTGGGATGTAAATTCAAGGCCTTTTCTCATGAAACAGCAATGGTCCAGGTGGGACTTTGGGTGCCCACACCACTTGCTGTGAGGAAAGGTCTGTTCTCCTGCGAGTTCCTAGCCCGGCTCCAGGAGCTTTACTTGCACGGCTCACAGTGCCTGCTTAGTGCACAGGCATCCTGACTCTGCCAGGTGCACGTCACCGCCTAGCGGCAGCAAGATAATTTTTTGAATTTTTTGAATTGAATGTGTGTGTGTGTGTGTGTGTGTGTTAGGTATCCCTGGAGGAAGGCTTAAGAAGGACCATTCAATATTTCAAGAAAGAACTCAACAGTATTCAATCTCCCAATTCAAGAAACTCATAGCAACAGCAGCATATTATTTATTTTTATATCAAAATCAATTGAATATTTTTTTCAATTAAAAATCACACAATTTACTAAATTCACATTCGGTTTATTATTTATACAGTGCAGACCAGTTAGGAGGAATGGCACAGTCAGGAGGAATGGTATTGTTCTCCTTTAAACTCTATAGTCGGTCCTTATAAAATGGAAGTTTCATGTGATGCTTACAAACACGCTGCATTTTAGCATGTAAATTTGTGACAAAGATGTGTCAAATTAGGATGCCATCGTTTATTACTTGGCAGCTATTTATAACCAATTTTTCAATGACATTCTCTTGTGTAAAGTATATTTTGTTATGTGTTCCAATAAATAGGGCAAAAAGTGACGGGATGAAAATGCCACATAAAATAAAGAAACATACAATTCAGTGTGCATCATATAGAATTGTACAGTGCATCTTACACTGTACTAGCTAAAATACTCCAAGTCTATTCCCACAAATATGGAAGAAATGTGTTCGTATGTAAACCGATATGGCTACCTTGGAAAACCCCAGGTGCTTCCCCCACACAGCACTCCCTTACTCGATTACCATATAATGATACAGCTTCACTTGCGCTGTTATATTTCAGCTGGTCCAAATGTTAACAAGATGGGAATACCACGTTTGAATAGTTACGTGAAGTGTACTGTACCTCTACACCACATGAATTTGAGGGATTTTAGAACTATAGTTATTGATGGAAACAATATTTACTCAAAACTTTATCGTAACAACAACATCAGGTGGAAATATGGAGGAGAATATGCCCAGTTTTACAGAACTATTGTGAAATTTCTGGAAGAGTTTGTGCTTGCTGGTGTAGAAGTCATTGTGGTCCTGGATGGTCTCATGGAACCGGAGAAACTATGTGCATCGAAGGACAGCAAGTTGTGGAGTATAAAGCAGCTGGCTCAGGACAATGGCGTCGATGCTCCTTTACTCAGATGCCAGACGTTTATAGATGTTCTCCAGATGATGGAGGAGGAAGGTAAAGTGGAGTTATTTGTTTCAGAAGGAGATGGGGACAAAGATGCGGCGGCCATTGCCAACCAGTGCAGCTGCCCTGTGTTGTCTGATGACTCAGACTTCTACATGTATGAGTTGCATCATGGCATGATCCCTTTTCGTACTCTCGACCTCCAGACCGGACGATGCTCTCTGTACACCACTGATTTATTCCAGCAGAAGTTCGGAATCCTGGATCAGAATAAATGGCTCAGATTTCTAATTCCCGCCATGTACGGGAATGATTATTTAGAGCCTGTCGAAGACCCGCCAGGTATTGGTAACTTACTGCGCCATATTAATACAAGATATTTATCCTCAAGGAGTTGGCCTTCAAAGGTACAAGAAAACTTTGAAGCAGCAAGACAGCAGTACTCAAACCCGACCCTACTCACCCATGATGATTTCAGGAAAAAAATATCTAGATGCTATCTTCCCCAGTGGGTAATACATGCTTATGGCAGAGGTTGCTTTCACCCTTTCCTGCTAAATGCAAAAAGAGATGGGGTGTATTTGCTTCCAGTAGTTGTAGAAGACGTTCGCCAAGACAGTGCTTGGAATTGCTGCAGGTTCATTCGCCGGCGAATGTACGCTGTAATGGAAGTTCCTCCAACATCACATGTGACAGAAGTTGTACGTGAGAGCTCCTCAGTTGCGCTCATCAAAGAAAAAATATCTCCTTCATATTTAAGAGACAGGATCACAAACATTCAGTCTATTTCGAAAATGTCAGCTGAGGAGAGGGAGTGGTTAATTTTGGACATCCTTACCAACTACCGATTTCTTCCTGATAGACTGAAGAAGGTATTTAGAAAACTGGACACTAAATGGAAATTGCCCATAGCTGCCACTAACTACTGGTATCGAATGGCCGGAGGCAAAGACATGGAACATTTGACCAAGTCACTTCTCCTCTGCTTCTTGCACTGGTTTAGTAAGATGGAATCCTGCTTCAGTAAAAAGGGACACTTTTTAGTTGAATATCGCTCCCTTCCAAAGCCTTTGGAAGACCTGGAGATAATTCATAGCTTTGCTCAGTGGCAGTGTGTGTACCACGACGCCATGGCCCTCAACTGTTTGGCCAAGGAATGTTTTCACACGACTAGTTCTGCGTGGCTGTTCACTGGGAGCACTGTGATGTCTTTTGTTGCTTGTGACACTACAACCTTGCAGCAAGGATCCATTCATGTCTCTGCTATCTTTTATCAACTACTGGAGCTTGTCACATTTAAAATCAAAAGCAGAACTTGCCGGCCACGACCTCGTACGCGTGTCGTAAAAGGTCCACATGAATAAAGAGGCAATGATGTTTGTTCAGTAGCTGTCTAATTTCCAAATGACTGTATTTTTTTTACATCTATCTGATACAGTAAAAATTAGGTACAGAGTTTGTTGTTGTTGTTGTTGTTTTTGTCTAGCGTAGTAATAGTGGAAGTCACACTGAAAATTGTATATACAATTCCTAATTGGGACTCAAATTTTTGTATCTTGGTCCTTAACAATAAAGTTAAAACCCAATTCAGTCTAGTATACAAATAGAAAAAGGTGGATAGAGAAAAGTAGTTTGTAACTACGTTTTAAATCCAGCTAACTAGTTGCATAGTATAACCTAAATGAATAAAATAAAGATAGCTTTGATTGGCTATTTGAATTGTGTAGCTAGGCAAGGATTAAAGAAAAGGGAATTTTACCAGAGTTGTTTGTGAACCTATAACTAGAGTGCTATTATTACAAACTGATTATGTGTGGTGATCATTTCATTAAGATAAAATTGCAGCTGCTAGGATGATACAAGTGACTTCAAAAACTAATATTATAAAGTCACTGTTTTGTTGATATCAACATGTCCACTTGGGAAAGTGTCTTATCATTTGTATTTACTAAACCATGACCACTCTGAAACCTTAACATTAATTCTGAAACCAATAACTGAAGGCAAAGTTTGATATACTTCCACTGAATTTAATAACATATTTTTCACCATTTCCTTATCCCCAAGTCTTACTATTGCTTACTTTAAAACTTATAGTCATCTAACACAACAACTCACTTAAAGGGAAGGTCATTTCAAATAACAACAGGTCTACGAAGGAAGATTACTGGAGCAGGAGCAGCAGGAGTTACTATAATAATGGAAAAGAGCTTGGAAGACTTGGAGAGAGAAGTCACATGTGCTGTCTGTCAGGAGCACTATCACCAGCCCAGGGTTCTTCCATGTCTTCACTACTACTGTGAGGAGTGTATCCTCAAAGTGTCTCTCAGAAAAGGGACAGGAGTTTCCTTCACTTGCCCTGAGTGCCGCAAAGAATCCTTACATCCTGAAGGAGGAGTGGCAGAATTCCCAATTGCCTTCTTTGTCAACCGTCTGAAGGCAATGTATTACGAAATGGAGCGTGCTCATGGCAAGAAAGCGACATCTAAATGTGAGGTGTGCTCTGATCCGGAAGCTGTGGCTCAAGGCTTTTGCCGACAGTGTTCTGTGCTCTTGTGTAGCGCGTGCATACAGTCACATCAAAGACTGAAGAAGATGTTTGACGGACATGAGGTAGTTTCTATCGGAGAGCTAAAGGAAAGGGAGAAGCCACACCCTAAAGACTCCTCCTCCTCCTCCTCCTCCTCCTTGATGTGTAAGACTCACAAGAAAACTCTTGTGGCCTACTGTTTTGACTGCAATGGATTGGTCTGCCAGAGCTGCACCTCATCCAAACACAAGGAGCACAAGTTCGACTCAATTCCAATGGCAGCCCCAAAAATAAAAAACCAGATCCTCAGCCAACTGGATCCACTTCGAAAAACTGTAAAAAACCTTTCCAATGGTGTCAAAGAGATAGATTCCAATGAACTAGAGTTGGAGAGTCACCTCCATTCCATGACAAGCACGATTAAAATATCTTTTCAAGAGCTTCATGATATTTTAGAGAGCAGAGAAAAGCAGCTGCTGGCCGACATCAACGAGCGAGTAAAGTTGAAGATGAGTAAACTTTCAAATCAGAAGACTAGCTTAAAAAGCAATATGTCTTCTGTACAGAATGTACTGGAAAGTGTGGAACAGTACACAAAAGAACCAGACAAAAAGTTTTTGCTGCATATTGGTGATCTGAAGCAACAGTTACAAGGTCCTGAGTGTATCTCTGAGAGCACCATTGAGCCAGTTGAAGAGATAGACATCATGGTAAAGATAAATTGCAAAGAGTCTTTGAAAAGACTCTGCCTAAAGCAAGCCAAGATTGTCCAACTACCGGTGAATGTGACAATGGAAGAAATCAAAAGTGAAATATTTGTGGACCAGCCTGTATCCCTTGGCATCAAGACAACAAAGCTGTCTACAGATAAGCCAAACACGCGTTCCCTCCAATTGAGCGCCAAGCTGAGATCTCTACACAACAATTACATTTCTGAATGCACAGTGGAGAGCGTGAGCAGCTGCTATTACCGAATTCATTTTATTCCCACTGTACGAGGAAGGAATGAGATTTTAGTATCAATAGAAGACCAGCAAGTGCGTGGTAGTCCACTGAGCTTGTTTGTCTCTGTTTCACCGCTGACTTTTAAAAAACCTGTCAGCAGCTGGAAAAAGATGAAGCAACCAAGTGATGTGTTGATGAACACCTCTGGTGAAGTTATAGTGACAGAATTTGCTGGAGACATCTTGATATTTGACCAGATGGGAAATAGACTCAGGAGTATTGAGCGTACGAGACACGATTCACAGAAGCTGAACGGTGCAGCCGTAGATAAAGATGGCAATATTTTTTTCGTCGGTCCTATTACAAACAAACTGTTTAAATATGAAGTCCAGAGTCGTAAGGTAGTGAGCAAAACTGTCGAGCGGGAGAACGTATCGGGACATAGGTCAGTGGATGTGTTCGGAGACGAGGTAATGGTAAGTGAGCAGTCCAACAAAAGTACAGTCTCCATATACGACAGGGATTTGAACTTTAAGCGACAGATTGTGGCAACAGAGGATTACGGATCCTTCATTGATGTAACAGCTGGCCCTAATGGGAACATTTATGTCACAAGTTGGGCCAACCCAAATGTTCTTGTCTTCAAAAGTAGTGGAGAATTCTCTCACTCTTTCGGCCACAAGAAGAAAGGCACGGACGAATGCTTGTCTCCACGATATGTTTGTGTCACTGAGAAGTATATCTATGTGACGGATAATAACCATGGTGACATCTCTGTATTCTCTGGAGAAGGCAGCTACTTATCCTCATTTGGTCACGGGTATTTCATTATTCCGCATGGAATATGTGTAGACCAGGACGGGTTCGTGTATGTGTGTGACTTCTCCAGTTCTAAGGTCCTAATTTTCTAGTCTCTCAATTCAAATTTGTTTGTGTATGTATTCCTTTACATGTAGTAAATTATGTAGACAAACTTGTTGTAATTTAGATAAACACTTAGCCATAATATGTTTGTGTTTGTCATATTTGCATGCCTTTACACATACGTTGTGCAATTACATTTTATATTTAATCATCCCTTACCTGTTTCTTAATTGTATTCATGAGTAGAAATACAATTATTATAATCATAAGCAGAAATTCATGGTATAGCTTCCATTCACATGTTGAGGTAAGCTCCAGAAATTTTTACGGCATGTTGGGTTAATTGTGAGGATCTTCAGGGAACTGGGGCCATGGTGGGTCCCAAGTTCAGGGACCGTTCCGGCTATTCAGGGCCATGTGACCTACCTCACTCCAAAACTGTCCTGTTCTTGACTTATCATCTCCTCTACCTTTGTACATGGATAGCTTGAATAAACTTAAAACTTATTTCCATGAATGCTGAACAGCTGAATCCAAAATGCTTGCAACAGTCAGAATAAGGGTAAATTGCAAGTCTGTCCCCACAAAATGGAAAAAAATTAAAACACTTTTCAATTACATAGAAATTCTGCACTGTCTTTGATAAAGGGTTTAGTTGCTATGAATAAACTTAAAGCTATCTTGCACATGTTCAACAGAGCATATGTTTATTCATAAAACAACAACAGGTTAATACGGTGAGTGCTATAGTTTTTTTGCTTGTAGTCATAAGTCTATTTAGCCAAAAAAAATTTTGAAAATAACACGACTTTGTAGCTGTAAGAAATGAATATTCTTATTGGAGAGATAGTATTGGTTAGAATTTACACTATATTAAATTTAGCCCCTTATAATAATTATCTGCTGCACTTTGCATAACTCAACTGAAAAACAGGAATGGCAATCTAGAAATCTGGATACCAATACTGTTTAATAAGAAGTTGCCTGATGGCATTTGTTGTTGTTGATCTTGCTTCTGTTATTTTTCAATAGTGGTTTGGCTAAATTGACTGTATGATGACATTGCAGAATTTAAGTAGAGAAAGCTGAAACTCGCATGGGCAATTAGTGTCATGTTATAAATATTCACTTATTACCAACTATTCTGGAGTCAGGGAACCAAGCAAACATATTCATGAAGATTTGTAAACAGTTTTGACTAATTGTATTTGTTGTGGATACCCACTGTTGTTGTTGTTGTTGTTGCAGTTGATATGATGGTTTTCACTAATTATAAGTTGTGTATGAGTACTATACTGATGTACTTTAGTATTAGTAGCTGTGATCAAATCATCATTCATCCTTACATCATGTCTGAATTCTTTCACTCGTGCTGAGGTAGTCCCCTCCCACTTTTAAGTAGCTCTCAATGATATTCATAGCATTCCAGCTGAAATAAGTGTGACCCTTGTACACAGAAGACAAACCACAGCTACTTCTTTCTTTTTTTTCCTTTTTTCCTTTTCTTCTTACTTTGTGAATCTTAGCTCTGGGCTAAGATGGTTACTATGTCCTCTTTCGTACTAGTTAGCTATGTAAGTATTTATTATATTCTGACATAATTAATATGCAATGGTCAGTTTTGTCTAGGCTCCACAATTCTTACTGACCATCTATTTGGAACAGAGATATTCATTCTTTAAGTTATTCACGACTTCCTACATACTTGCACAATAGGTGGCGTACTGTTCACTCCCACATTTCTCTTCTGAAGTTTGCAGCATTTCTATCTTTTTGCTTTCTTTTTTTTTAACTTCAAAGAGAAGAGAAAGAGGAGATAGTCATGTCTGCTATGAAGTCTCTGTTGCTACTGAGCATTGGGATAGTGCTATTGGCCATATTTGTGGAAGAAGCTGAGGGGCAAACTGCTGGGTAAGTGGAAACAGAAATAGAAGACTAGGCTGTGTAAATGTTTTGCTAACCAATATAAAAACTATAGTATGTATGGTCAGTACTTGGTGCCTATAATTAGCCTTCCTGATTAACTTTTTCTTGACTCTCTTGTTTTATGCAGAGTGTGCTACCAGCGTCAGTCATACAGAGTATTTTCCAGACGGTATCGGCAATACTCCTACAGCTACTCGTACAGCTGCGGCTGGTGGGGGTGGGGAAGATGCAGAAGGTAACCATGTTTGGAATTCCAGCTGAAAGTCACTAACCTGCATGTGCTATTGTGTTTCTAGGACTGTGTATGGCAGGACATCTTATGCCGTCTACTCAACGAGGTATCGCAGCATTTTCGCTTGCTGCTCTGGCTTTCGGAGGATATCAAGCTTGCAGGCATGCATGGGTGAGAAGGAAAAACAACAACAACAAAAAACAACAACAACAACAAAAAACAGCAACAAAAACAACAGAAAAAATAAAGCCAAAAAACAAAAACAAAAACAAAAAACAAAACTTTTTATGCAATTAAGAGTTGTTGTTGTTGTTGCTAAATGTTATAAATCTCTTGTGGTAGACATTGATGAGTGTGCTGACAATACGGCTGGCTGCTCGCAAATCTGCACCAACAACGGAGGTTCCTTCACCTGCTCCTGTAGGCCCGGATACCTACTGGGAACTAACAGGAAAACTTGCTACGGTATGTCAAGCACATAACTAACTCTTTATTTTTCCCCCAGCGAAACCATAAATTCATTTCACGACCCACACTGAGAATGCCGTACAATATGGAATATTTGATACTTGCTTTTCATTTCATTGTAAAGTTTGCCTTAAAAGCAAAAGAAAAGTAGAAACAACTCCATAGTAGAAACTTGGTTGAATGCAATGCAAAATTGACCTTTTATATTTACTATTTCAGAGCATGATGAATGTCTAACTGGAAGTCACACTTGTGAGCAGACTTGCCGTAACACTGTTGGCTCATTTCAATGTACCTGCATCCCTGGATACACCCTCGCTGCCAATGGTTTCAGCTGCTCTGGTAAGTGTATTACAGCTATAATAATTACTTGATGGCCACAGACGAGGCAATGAAACACAAGTGCTAGCTAATTAGCTATGATTGGAGGGGGTATAACTCAATAAAAGCTCATTGAGATAGTTGAATTTTGCCTTGTTGCTATTTGCTGAAATAAATAACATATTGAAACATAATTACATACTTTCTTTACTCATATTTGTACATTTCATCTTGAATTAATCACGTTGTTTGGGCACTGCAGATATCAACGAGTGTAGCCTGAACACAGACGGGTGTAGTCACATCTGCCACAACTCTCCAGGATCTTACAGCTGCAGCTGCAGAGACGGCTACAATCTCGCCAGCAATGGAAGAACTTGTGTTGGTACGTTAGCCAGCGAGTACTGTATTAGCAGTAAAGGCAGTGTTGTGAGGTGAAGGCTCAAGTGGTATATGAATTAAATGGTATGTGTATCACTCCAGACATCAATGAATGTGCCCTGGGGACTCACGGATGCGATCAGGACTGCACTAACACTCCAGGGAGCTATACATGCAGTTGCAGGACAGGTTTCACCCTGGACAGGAATGGAGTAGCTTGCAATGGTAAAGGCATTAAGATAAGCCCAAGATACATTTAGAATTGAATTCCTTCATGTCCTCTTCCTCATGCAGACATCAACGAGTGTAGCTCTCGGTCCACCAACAACTGCCGGCAGCTCTGTGTGAACACAGAGGGATCTTATACCTGCTCTTGCAACGCTGGCTACGGACTTGCCGGAGATGGAATATCATGTACTGGTAAGAAGTTCTTTTCAGGGTTTTTAAAGCTTTGAATGTGACAAGTGTTCTAAAAGTTGACCATTTTTAAGTGGGTAAGCACTTTCCTGTATTTTATCTTCTTTTTTCTTTCCTTGGCTATAGATATCAACGAGTGCACAACCGGTAACCACTTGTGTGAATACAACTGCATCAACACCATAGGGTCCTATCGCTGCACATGCCGGAGTGGATACACTCTCTCCATCAATGGCAGAGGCTGCATTGGTACGGAGCAATAACTCACTGTAGATACCTAATATGCTGGTTTTCTCATCGGTTTTTATCTTCCATTCTTCATTCCAGATATATTCTCTCATATTGCAATATTGTTTGTCCCGTATTATTAGACGTTGATGAGTGTTCCAGTGGGACGGATCTGTGCGTCCATGAATGTGTAACACTCCAGGCTCCTACACATGTTCTTGCAGGTCAGGATTCACCCTCAACTCAGATGGGTACAACTGCAATGGTAAGCCAAACACACCGAATGACTCACCTTCACCCAAAAGCAACCAAAAATTGTATATAAAATAACATGTAGTGATATTAGTACTAGTAACAATTTTTTTAAATTGAAGTAATTGCTATTAAAATAAGTTTATGTATTTGTTATAATCTCACATTTAGATATCAACGAGTGCGTCACTGGAAGCAATACATGTGATCAGAACTGCCACAACACTGTAGGAAGTTACACATGCAGCTGCATGGCCGGCTATGCGCTTGAAAGTGATGGACGAACATGCAGAGGTAAGTTAAAGTAGTCTTTGTCTCATAATACAAGGTGGTCACATGACTAATAGGAGGTCACATGATTAAGGAGTGGTCACATGACTGAGGTGTTATTCTTATGTGCAGATGTCGATGAGTGCAGTACCACAAACAACTGCCAGCAATTGTGCACGAACACTCCTGGATCTTACACTTGCTCCTGTAGAACAGGATACACTCTGTATCAGGGACGATTTTGCAGAGGTATTATTCACTACTGATCCCCTTTACAATAGGGATCTCATTAAGATGTTATCATACCCAATATTGTTCATGTTATCTATACCACTAAGATGGCAAACCATTAAATTATTTCTGCGATACATGATAGTATTTAAAATGTCATATTATTTCATTTCTATTTACAGAAAATAACGAATGTAACAGCGGAACTCACACCTGTGAACACACTTGTACTAACACGCGTGGTTCTTACGTCTGCTCCTGTAATGCTGGCTACACACTGTCCGACAATGGCTTCAGCTGCATCAGTACGTTGAAGCATGACCTCTATTATCTAATATTTTACTTGTGACTTGTGACTTGTGATATGACACATGTTTGTTTGTACACAGATGTTGGTGAGTGTGCTGCCGGCACACATAGGTGTGCTCAGATCTGCACTGATAACCCTGGCTCTTACACCTGCTCTTGCAGGGATGGATACGCACTGAATGCTGATGGAAGAACCTGCACAGGTGGGTTGTCATCTGCCATTTCCATCATTCCTTCAGCTATAGAATACATTCCATGATACTGTTTCTATATTCCACAAAATTGATAATAATGGTTCCTTTACTATACTGAAGTTGCAGTTGTACACACTGTTTTGAGTTGTACATTTTGAAAAACTGAAATTGGTTACATTAGTGTAAGAAGTAAAGTTAATAGTTACATAAACCTATGGTTTTTTCAGATGTCAATGAATGTGCCCTTGGGACGCATACCTGTGATCAGAACTGCATCAACACAGCTGGGGGATTCCGCTGCACATGCAACGCTGGCTACATCCTTAATGGAAATGGACGCTCATGTGACGGTACGGGAATCAACATGTATAATCACTGTAGGGATTTCCCCCTCATTGCATAATACTAGTCTGCATTTAGCTAACTCCTTAGTTGTACTGGTCGCCAATAACGATGCATTGTGAGTTTATTGTAATTCTTACTTCTGTTGTTGCTCTTGCAGATGTGAATGAATGCCGTTCCTCCACTAGCAACAACTGCCAGCAAATCTGCACCAACACTGATGGCTCTTACACCTGCTCGTGCCGTACTGGCTACCAGCTCAACGGAGACGGCAGAACCTGTGCTCGTAAGTACATGCCAGTATTAGGAGTGACCTTCATTACGTTATGCTTGTCAATTCTTCCCTTTTAGAGCAACTTTTATGCACTAATGGCAACCATGACTGTGAACATAACTGCCTCAACGCACCTGGATCCTACATATGTTCCTGCTTCCCTGGCTACAGACTGGCATCCAATGGATTCAGTTGCTTGAGTAAGCCAATGATAATTTGAACTTTTAGCTAGCCAATGAAGTAAAAAGGATTGTTTATACTGTTTGTGGTGTCTTTCTTTCTTTCTTTTTTTTACCAGACATTGATGAATGTGCTCTGGGCACTGACAGTTGTGCTGATATCTGCACGGACACTCCCGGCTCATTCACTTGCAGTTGCAATACAGGATTTGAACTGGACTCCAACGGAATCTCGTGCAGTGGTGGGTGCTCATTGAAACCAAACATCAATGGCTATAGTCGTGGAGTCTGAGATATTATTATTATTATTATTATTATTATTATTATTATTATTATACATAGTCCAATAGCACCAGCCCTAGAGGCTGAAGTAATTGCTATCTATTATTTCGATAATAATATTTGTAGACATCAACGAGTGTACCCTTGGCACTAGCAACTGTGCTCAGACGTGCACTAACACTGTCGGTAGCTACACGTGCGGCTGCAACTCCGGCTACGCCCTCAACAGCAACAGCCGCTCCTGTGATGGTACAGTTTGCAGGCTAAATAACTTTTTTTAGTGTTGATCATTTCTCTCTCTCTCTCTCTTTCTCAAGATATCAATGAGTGCAGCTCTTCTTCTACAAACATGTGCCAGCAGAATTGTGTCAACATCCCGGGATCTTATTCCTGCAGCTGTAATGCTGGCTTCACTCTGAATACCGATGGCCGGACTTGTACTGGTAAATTTTCAAACACACATTACATAGATATTGACCTATTATTATGTCTTCATACACACACACCAATGCTCCATTCATTTCACCATCTATAAATGTATTGCAGAGGTCAATGAGTGTAACGAGGGTCTTCACTTGTGTGAGCACAGCTGCGTCAACACCAACGGCTCGTACCGCTGCCGGTGTGATGACGGGTATAGGTTGTCATCTAATGGATTCAGTTGCTCAAGTAATGCTCAATAGTCATGAATTTCAAAAAAAAGACTATTACTTTTTACTCAACTTATTGTCCTTCTCTCTCTCTAGACGTCGATGAATGTGAAGAAGCGACTGATATGTGCGCTCAAACTTGTCAGGATACTCAAGGTTCGTACACATGCGGCTGTAGGCCTGGATACGCCTTGGATGGAGATGGACTAGGCTGCTCAGGTATGTCACAAACATCTAAAAAAAGAACAAACAATAAGTCGATGTATAATTTTTGGCTGTAGACGTGGATGAATGCCAGACATTGAGCGCCAGATGCAGCCAGACGTGTCGGAATACTCCCGGCAGTTATATTTGCGGTTGCAACACCGGATATACGCTCAACAGCAATGGATTCACTTGTGATGGTGAGTCAATGGAACTAAAGTTGGAAGACCAGCTAACTTGTTTGAAATGTTGTACTAGAATTAAAGTCTATTGGCGTAAATAGAATGATCTAAACCATGTCACTACGCCTCTCAAAAATTACAACATTGGAACATGTTACAAATAGTGTCATGAATTCTTTTTTTTTCCAGACATAAATGAGTGCAATTCCACTTCAACTAACTCGTGTGACCAAGTCTGCATCAACTCCCTCGGATCCTACACTTGTGGATGTTTGAACGGCTACGTACTGAACTCTGACGGACTCACTTGCAGAGGCAAGTATCTCAAACAGCAACTGCATAGAACATAGCTAATTATGTATTTATCTTCTTGCCCTCTGCAGAGGTGCATGAGTGTCTAGAAGGAGCACACCTGTGCGAACACAACTGCACCAACACAGCCGGTTCTTACTTCTGCTCCTGCTACATGGGCTACTTCCTGGCCAACAACAACTTCAGTTGCACTAGTAAGCATATTAGCTATGTCACTTGGCCAAGCATATAGCTACATACTTTTAAAAGATACCTAACCCGTAAAACCATGTCGTGTGACCTTTGCTCTGTATAGACATTGATGAGTGCACATTTGGAGTCGCTAACTGTGTCCAGACTTGCATTGACACGCCCGGGTCTTACACGTGCGGCTGTCGAGATGGGTTCGCTCTGGCTGCAGATGGTTTCAGCTGCAATGGTAATAAATAGACTCAGTACTTAAATTTAGTTAGCTATAGACAAGTGATATTAAAATGTGGGTGTGGTTTCAATGAAGTTTATATTAGTTATTTATTTTTCATGTCACTAAATATATATTTTATATCCATTCATTTATAACTTTTTCCCCCGTTCAATCAGACTTTGACGAGTGTGCTGCTCAGACAGATGCCTGTGATCAGAACTGCCATAACACCATAGGGAGCTACACATGCAGCTGCAATACCGGCTACACTCTGGACAGCGACAGAACCTCCTGTGATGGTAAACATTGTTTGTTGTTTTATAGCTATCATGTGTATATACTTCTCTTCTTTAATCACTGACTGTTTGTTTGCTGTGTTCTTGAAGATATCAACGAGTGTAACTCCACCACAGCCAATAACTGTCATCAGGTATGTATCAACAACCCTGGATCCTACACCTGTGGGTGCAACCCAGGATTCAGTCTGGACAGTGACATGAGGACATGCTCAGGTAAGTACTTTACCATATCACGGGGGGAAAAGTTCTTCTTTCTTTTATACTTGTAACTGCTATGCCAACAAGAAGCACAAGCCTATTTTAGTACATTAGAAGCCACAATTACTAAGCTGACCTGCCATTATTGTCTCTCTTTCCTAGGGTTATTAAGATTTTAGTTATGAATTCAATTATTTGCTGGACAGGGCTACATCTACTGCTGTGAACACCTGTTAATTGAAAATCATGAGGTGGTCATAAGGTCTGGCATTACAGGAATTCTATGAATCTAATTAAATATATCATTAGGGAAAGCATGTGACTGATGATGACCACACCTAAAATAGCACGTACATAGCATGAATTGAGCCAGTCTTACAAGAAGGACTGAATAACAAGCAAGCATTGTTGCAGCTCAACATGAGGCAGCTAACATAATATAGCACACCAATAGACAGTGGAGTCAGCATATGAATACAGTTTATGTGAAGTGACCAGGTCTGGATATGCTGGGGTACTTCACCCTGAGAGTTTACCTATACAAACCTTACTAGCAGTAAATAACCACTCACTCTTACCAATCCTTCACTACTAATATCATTACTGTTAAAGTATGAAGCTCCTGCTTCTGTTACTGCTGCAGATATCAACGAGTGCACGAGTACGTCCAACCCTCACCATTGCGAGCAGATCTGCAGGAACACGGTGGGATCGTACGAGTGTTCTTGCAACATCGGCTACACACTCTCCAACGACAGGCGTGGCTGCTCCAGTAAGAACACAATGACTACAATCTTATGGAATATTATTTTATCCATTCCTATTGTCTTTTCTTCTGATAGATATTGATGAATGTGCGCTGGGAACCGATACTTGCTCACAAATCTGCCGAGACACACACGGGTCGTATCGATGTGAATGCAACGCCGGTTACTCACTGGACCCTGACGGGCGCACCTGCAATGGTTAGCATAATTAGAGGGGCTTCCCCATTGCGCGACAGTGCTAGAAGTTCACTCTGTGCCATCACTTCACCTTCAATTTTGTTACTTCTCTTGTGTTCTCACAGATGTGGACGAATGCATGCTGGGTACAGATGGGTGTGACCAGAACTGTCAGAACACAGTGGGGGGATACACTTGCAGCTGCAGAACTGGCTTCATGCTCTCAGGAAACTTCACCTGCTTGAGTAAGTGTTTGGAACATGGGTGTCGAAAATAAATTAATAGATATAGGAACAACGAACATAAAACAGTCAACTAAATAAGTAAATAATAAATAAAAATAAAATCAATAAATTTAATACTTATAATCGAATAAATAAGTAAATAAACAAATCAATAAATCAATAAGTAAATAAATAAATAAATAAATGAATAAGTAAATAAATAAATAAATAAATGAATAAATAAATAAGTAAATAACTAATTAAGTGAAAGTAAGTAAACGATAAATAAAGAGCTCTCGCTCAACACTATAGTATCAATTATAAACCTTTTGTTTTGTGTGAATGTTTTGTTCAACAGATATTGATGAGTGCACCCAAGGTACTCATATCTGTGACCAGTTATGCACGGACACTCACGGCTCTTACTCTTGCAGCTGCAGGACAGGATACACCTTGGACTCTGACGGCCATAGCTGCAGCGGTGAGAGCTTCATCTCTTACCTCATGACTTGCAACTTAAAATTTCTTCTCTTACCATTTTGCGTTGTGTAGATATCAATGAGTGCACAGTCAACACCCACCGGTGTAACCAGATTTGCATTAACACCCGAGGAAGCTACGCATGTGACTGTTACCCTGGCTACATGTTGAGTGCCAACAGACTCACATGTGTTGGTAAGAGACAAAAACAATTTTTTTGTCTCAGTTCTTTTAGGGACGAATTCTGTCTCATACAGTTTTCTCAAGTTTACTTTATGTTTTCTTCTAGATATTGATGAGTGTAGTTCTTCATCCACAAATGACTGCCAGCAAGTCTGTACCAATGGCGCAGGCAACTACACATGCAGCTGCAATGAAGGCTTCAGACTCAACTCTAACAGGAGAACTTGTTCGGGTACATGAAGAAGCTACTAATTTTGCATGGCAGCATTTGTTTTGCTCATTTCTCTCATTTCAAGAATGACATTGAATTATTTCCTATTTAATATTTTGTGTAGATATCAATGAATGCAGTGAAAACTCCCACACTTGTGAGCACAACTGTACCAACACCTTCGGCTCATTCATTTGTTCCTGCCCAGCTGGTTTTCAGCTCTCTACTAATAGTTTCAGCTGCAACGGTAAGAAGACTCTAAATTAAAATGATTTATGCAACGATTATGCACAAACTGACTCACAAATAACTCCTCCCACCTCTGATGCTGATTAGATATCGATGAGTGTGCGGATGACCTCGACAGTTGTACTCAGGACTGCACGAACACTCACGGTTCGTACACTTGTAGCTGCAGAACTGGATTCACTCTGGACGATGACGGCATTACCTGCAACAGTGAGGATGTGCTAGGCTTATCGTCTCAGCAGAGACCACAATCAATACAACCTGTTATTGTTGTTGTTGTTTGTAGATAACGATGAATGTTCAGAAATTACCAACCAATGCGATCAAAACTGTCGCGATACGGACGGGAGTTACACTTGCAGCTGCAACACTGGATACACTCTGAACCCTGATGGACATGCTTGTGATGGTAAGTCTCTTTCAGATCATCAAGTGGCAAAACTTTCAAACCAAATCACTTCTTCTTCCACAATCCATTCCCAAGGTTTTGAAGAAGTAGTTCAATGCTAGTGATGACCCATACCTACTTCATACCCTTCTAAAAGCCTGATAATACAGTGTGTGCAATACCAGACTCCTTGGGATTTCTTTTTTGTACAATTACATGCAATATAGAAACCATCCTGCATTTCATTTGAGAATAGGATTGAACCTTTTATGCTTTTAGCTGCACACACACACACACACACACACACACACACACACACACACACACACACACACACACACACTCCACCATATCTGACTAAGCCATTGCATCATTGTTTACTCTTTCTTCATGACTGATAGATATATTACGGCAACATTCTTGTGTGCAGATATCAACGAGTGTGCAATATCTGCTGCGAATAACTGCCAGCATACTTGTGTCAATCTTCCCGGGACTTACACGTGCCAGTGTCACTCTGGATACAGACTGCACGAGGACAAACACACCTGCGAGGGTAAGCTCCTGGTAATTAAATTGTTGAATTTTTTTTAAATCGATGTTGACTGGTGATAGATATCAACGAGTGTATGGAGGGCCACCCATGTGAGCAGAATTGCACCAACTCCGATGGATCATACTCGTGTTCCTGTAACAGCGGATACACGCTCAGTGACAATGACGCCAGCTGCAATAGTACGTACTAACAGCTATTTGTGTGCATAACGTAGAGTGTGATTAACTGAAATTGACTGGTTTACTGAGACAGTGAGTGAATTAGGAACTACATCGCCTGGTCAAGTAGCTAAGTTGTGACAAAGTTTCAGTAAATGATTATGCTAAGCACAACATGATATGTTGTGATTTAACAGTAATCTCGGTCTCTATACCAAAGATGAGTTTAATGAAATCATTAATTCTCACAAAGTTCCATCGCGTGCAGACTAAGATATGACTAACTGATTGATGCAAAGAATGATCGGTTGAGAGAGTCATTGAGTGAGCTAGGAATGGATCGTGAGTTTACTGTGTATGCATGACCTATGAGGTACTTGGCAAAAACAAGATACGTTGTTGTTAAAAAATTTTTTTTTGCTGATGTCTGACTAAACAGTGAGGTTAATGAAACATTACTTCATCTCCAGGCATTGATGAGTGCACGCTTGGTACCGCCAACTGCGCCCAGAACTGCCTGGACACGCCCGGCTCTTATGCCTGTAGTTGCGATGACGGCTATACCCTCGCAGCAGACGGCTTCACTTGCAATGGTAGGTGTGGTCATCAGCTCAATTATAAGTTTTTTATTTGATACTTTTTTTCATTTCTGTCATCAGATGTTGACGAGTGTGCACTGAGTCAAGATCTCTGTGAGCAGAACTGTCAAAACACTGTCGGCAGTTACACTTGCAGCTGTCGTTCAGGCTTCATTCTGAACAATGATCAACGTGCTTGCGATGGTGAGTGTGGTTATACCGCACAATACTTGAGTGTGAAGATGGAGAGTTGCAATTTAATGCTGTCTTTTTTTTTGTCATTGCAATAGACAAGGATGAGTGTGCATCGCCTGACTCTAACAACTGCCAGCAATTGTGTGTCAACACCCCGGGCTCTTACGTCTGTCAATGCAACGCTGGCTACCAACTCAACGATGATAGAAGCACTTGTCGAGGTAACTGAATATTTACTTTTACTTTAACACATAAAAAAGAAGATTCTTAAACAATGTATTTATTTATGCTTGAATGTATTCTGTTCAGAGATTAATGAATGCCTTGAGGCAACCCATACTTGTCAACATATCTGCACTAACTTCCCCGGCTCCTTCAACTGTTCATGTCGCCCTGGCTATATATTGTCCAGTAATGGATTCAGTTGTAATGGTGAGTGAAACTTCAGATATGTAAAAAAGACTTTAATCTTTTTCATCATCTTGTCCTTTTTCTTTCCTCAGACATTGATGAATGCACCACAGGCACCCACAGCTGTGGGCAGGTCTGCCACAACACACCTGGATCCTACACTTGCAGCTGTAACCCTGGATATAGTTTGGATCCTGACAGGCTAGGCTGCACAGGTGGGCATATATTTGATGTTGATAAAGCAGCTGGTTGAGTCAGTTATATATATTTTCTTACTTGAGAAATATGTCTTGAAGTTAAGCTTTATGTGATGTCTTAATGATCTTTTTGAGACATAAAGCATAGTGATACTAACTTTATGTGACGTCTGGGAATTCATAGAAGAATGATGTTGACTTCTATACTCTTGTCGTAGACATCAACGAGTGTATGACCGGAATTAATGCTTGCGACCAAGTCTGTACCAACACGCCCGGGAGCTACACTTGCAGCTGCAATTCAGGTTACCTTCTCCACAGTAATACCTTCTCTTGCACAGGTGAGTAAATAACAACAAATAAACAAAAATAGAACTAGAAATAACACTCCAATCATTCTTTCTCTGTGCAGATATCAACGAGTGCTCCAGCAGTTTCACTAACAACTGTGACCAGATTTGCGTCAACACTCCTGGGTCCTTCATGTGCAGCTGCAATACTGGATATAGACTCTTAAACAATGGATCTTGCAGTGGTAAGAGAAATTAAATACTTTTTCATCAGCCTTACAATCCATCTCTAGTCCAACCATTAGAAATAGCTATTTTGATACATAAATGATCACTTTCTGTGGAAGTAAATTTGTCTTTTACTTTTAGAAATTCATGAATGCAATGAAAACTCTCATTTCTGTGAGCACATCTGCATCAACACCGCCGGATCATACACATGTGCATGTGACCCTGGATACATGATCGGACTCAATGGCTACAGCTGCTTGAGTAAGCACTCGATAATAAAATTAAAAGATAACTATTATTAAATATCTAAAAAAAATTTTTTTCATTTTGTTAAAATAGATATCAATGAATGTAAACTGGGTACGGATCTCTGTGCTCACAACTGCACTGACACCTATGGGTCATACAGATGTAGCTGCCTTACCGGATACCGCCTGGATGCTGACACTATCTCGTGCAATGGTGGGTACACCAAGTGGTAACATATTTCTCCCTTATTTCTTTGGCCGTGTGTGTGTGTGTGTATACCATTTGTGATGCTATGAACTGCTCACAAACATATAGATATTTACTTTAACTTTTTCTTTCTTCCAGACGTTAACGAATGTGCTGAAGGAACTAATAATTGTAACCAGGAGTGTATGAACACTCCAGGCAGCTATGAGTGTAGTTGCCGACCTGGATACACCCTAGACACAAATATGCGAGACTGCATTGGTAAGGGTCGTCACAGTCATAGGTGGGATTATTGTGACTTTAGAATATTGCTGCAGATGTGAACGAGTGTGAGACTTCTGACAACTTGTGCGGGCAGGTCTGCATCAATTCCATTGGGTCTTTCTCATGCGGCTGTAACCGTGGTTATGAGTTGAACCAGTTTGATGGCAGGACTTGCCACGGTTAGTGACATAGCCACACAACCCATTAGAATGAGTGTTACAAGTCTCAAATGTTTTCATCTTGCAGAGATCCATGAGTGCAACCAGGCAAGTCATCTCTGCGAACAAGTTTGTACCAACACAAATGGCTCCTACCAATGCAGCTGCAATTCTGGCTACTCTCTGTCTATCAACAGATTCAGTTGTTCAAGTATGTTAATGACAATGTGGAATTAGTAGAAGATACTCAGATTAAGATTTAATTCTATAAATCATGTAAGAGAGTGGTGACAATAGATTCACTTGAAGAGAACACATCTTTGACTAATACAAACATTTCTAAATGCTTTGCAGCTATATAGCAATAGTGAACTAACAGCTCATTTTGACTTCATGACACATACATCTCAATCATTTTACTCCTTCATAATTATATTGAAGAATATATTGGCTAATTCCGTTTCTAAGCCAAAATATCTAGAAATATATTTTAGAGTCTCTGGACTATCCAATTATTTCAGGATGAAAAGTGACCAGGCATTAAACTAAAGAGCTAGATTTTAATCCTTCGAAAAAGTTGCACCAAGACAATGAAAAACTTATTGTCAAACCAATTAGTCCTTCAAATGTGTATATTTTCACTTTCACATGATCTCTATTAATGTTGTGCAGATGTTGATGAGTGTAACCTGGCTGTTGATAACTGTGACCAGATGTGCACCGATACTCTGGGTTCTTACACATGCAGCTGCAACTCCACCTACACACTGAATGCCGATAGACACACTTGTGATGGTACGATACGATCTGAAGCTTAGGCATGAAATCATGTTTGCTCAGTTCTTTTATCATCATCATCATCATCATCATCATCATCATCGTCATCATCATCACCACCATCATCATCATCATCATCACCACCATCATCATCATCATCGTCATCATATATTATTATTGTTTGATTTGTAGATATTGATGAATGTGCCCTGGGGACTCATTCATGTGAGCAGAATTGTACCAACACACCTGGAAGTTACGTGTGTGGTTGCAATGCTGGCTACATGCTCTTGAACAACAGACAGTCCTGCACAGGTAAGCATGATGGAAAAAAATATATCAATAACTCAAAAGTTTAAATTAGAAGTGGCTAACAAGGGAAGAGAACTTAGCAATCTTGGGTTCATTCCAGCAAAGTCAATCTTTGTTGAAAATGCGGCAAAATAGCTGTAAAAGAAAGAACTTGTCATATGGATACAAATAGGCAGAGAAAGGTTATCATGAGTAATTGAGATTTATTTACGAGATTTACTTGTGAGATTCATTTTAAAATGGTCTGAAGTGCCAATACTAAATGATTAGCTGGAGATGGTTCAATTGTTGTGATAATTGATGAAGAAGCCTGTGCTTTCAAAAAACTAATTAATTTTCCAAATTAATGGTAAAAAAAAAGAACAAATGAAACACTTGTCTTGCATTATGGCAGATGTGGATGAATGTGAGTATTTGGACACCAACGACTGCCAGCAAGTCTGTGTCAACACTCGTGGGTCTTACAAGTGCGGCTGTCGAGCTGGATACACTCTCGTCAATGGAACTCAATGTCAAGGTAAAATACAAAACAATATCAAGTCTAATGTTCTGCTTGTCTACATACATCATATCATGATTTTTTGTGAGCAGATATCGACGAGTGTCAAACTATTGGAGCTCACGATTGCGAGCACACGTGCATCAATATCATCGGCTCCTTCGCTTGCTCCTGCAGAGCAGGCTATGAGCTGGCCGAAAACGGATTCAGTTGTCATGGTAAGAACTTATTAATTCAATCTACACTCCAAACAGTGTTCCACTTGTTAGTCTATTACAACAAATTTCCAGACCAACATTTACCATTCTAGATTTATTTGATGATGTGTTTATTAAAATTTCAAAGACTGGTAAAATCAATGCATTTATCTCTATAACTTAACACTGAATTGAATGTTTGTTTCAGATATCGATGAGTGCCAGACAGAAGTGTCAGACTGCAACCAGAACTGCATCAATACTCCCGGCTCTTACTCATGCACCTGTTTCCCTGGATACGAGTTGAATGGCAACAACACCTGTGTTGGTAAGCCACACACAAACTATGATGCTGTTACAGCAGCTTCTGCACAAATGACTCTCAAACTTTGCCAACATGTGCTTTTTTTCTGTAATTTCCACTTAAACTTCTCCAGAACTTATACTTCTTTTCACAAAACTTACACTTCTTTCAACAGAACTTACATTCTTTCAACAGAACTTACATTCTTTCAACAGAACTTACATTCTTTCAACAGAACTTACACTTCTTTCAACAGAACTTACATTCTTTCAACAGAACTTACATTCTTTCAACAGAACTTACATTCTTTCAACAGAACTTACATTCTTTCAACAGAACTTACATTCTTTCAACAGAACTTACTACATTCTTTCAATAGAACTTACTACATTCTTTCAATAGAACTTACATTCTTTCAACAGAATTACACTTGTGTTTAAAAAGTTACCGTTCTTCCCATAGAACTTGCACATATTTCCACGAAATTTGCACTTCTTTTCACAGAACTTAAAAATTCTTGATTAATTTCCGCAGATCTTGATGAGTGCAAGACTGGAAATGGTGGGTGCGATGAAACGTGTGAAAACACTGAAGGAAGCTTCTTATGCAGCTGCAATTCTCTCAACACTCTGAACAACAACGGTCTGACCTGTGACTCTGTCCAGGCCTACAGTGCTGGCATGGGCAGTCTCGCTGGAGGCTTCATAATCCTCATTGTGGTGATCATCTTGGTAGGAGTCGCCATTTTCGTCTGCAGGAAAAAGGGCAAGCGTGGAACTGGCCAAGAGATCATGGACAATCTCTCTCCTATGTAAGTCAGTTGTCAGTGAGTGAAATTAGTGTACACAATATTATAGTAAACAATGACAAGAACAGCAATAATCTGTAACAGTATCTGACTCAAAAATAACCTATAGCTGTAAAAAAGAGATTTTTATATTAAAAAAACAAATAATTATTTTCCTCTAAAATAATATTGTAGATTAATCTTGCCAGTAGAAATATCTGATGACAAAGTTTGTATTAAGGTTTTTTTCCATTGATTATTGTTATAATTACTTTAGGGTATATGAAAATCCTGTGTTTGCCGAAGAAAACGTCAAGGAGTTTGGGGATCAAGGATGGAAGACGCGCACCAGCACTATGGAGAGACCTCGCACCTTGGACAGGAACCGCACAAAGGACAGAAAAGGTACATTGGACAGGAAGGGAACTTTGGACAGAAACCGAACCCTGGAGAAGAAGAAGGATCTTGCAGCTATGGAACAGCAGGATTACAGTCTGGACTTCACGGAAGATGATGAGAAAATGTTTGACTTTTAAATTTATTTCTAAGTCGTTGACTTTAAGACTGAACCAGTGTTTTATACTTTAATTCAGTTTGTTTTGTAAAGTGTTATGAATACTTTCGTTTTCCCGTATTGTTTTTTATTTACAAGATTTAATTATTCAATAATAGACAGGCACAACAAGTCTAACCTATTATCTGAGGTTAAACTGAATCTAGCAGCAATCAAACGTGTAATACTGTGAACAAACTGACATTAATCTTTGGTTTAGGAACGATATGACACAAGCTAAGACCTTAGGATGACTGATCTATTTTTATTGGGGTGCAATAAGCAATTGATCTAATTTCTTATTGTATTATACAGCATACTTGCCATAATGACCCTTTTCGCAGTTACCACATATTGTTTGGGGAACTGAGGCTTTGGCTCTAAGCTGCCAACCCAGAATCTTGGTAATATCTTCCCTATTATAACAACAACAACAACAATAATAATAATAATAATAATAACAATAATAATAATTATTATTAATTATTATAATAGATGGGCAACTTCTACCCTTTACCTGTCTGGAATCTCCTTCCGCTAGAAATGCTTACACATATTTGATTACTCGTGCATGCTCCAGGGAACTGGTTGTCACGTGTTTGAGGCTCTAATGTGCAGTGTTGGGAGGGACATTCCCTACTTATCGTCATAATGTCAATTGCAGCAGTTATTTGCCCTTCTGTCAACACTCATTAACTGCTCCTCCCACTTCAATAAACTTCATTTAATGTTTAAACTCCATTACATGTCAGGTGGGATCTATTCAGATCCTTTAATTTTTCCTGAATAAATCCCAAGGTTATATATAAATTATGATATAAAATTCGTTTTGATAGCCATAACCCTGGCTAGCACAGAAAATACAACAATTCTGGTTTTATCTTCTCCCTATTCATATTATTATACTAAAAACAACAACTACAAAAAAAAAAAGTAAAAAAAAAAATTACGCAGAAGAGGGGACACATTAGTCTCGCGGGCCAGACCCTCATGCCCCATTTCCCAGCGAAGTGGTATGGTAAAGGGTCTGGCAAGTGAGACTAGGGACACATATCACTTTTTAAGCTGCTTATATGAAAGAACGAAAATGTCACTCATAGGTGGTAGGGTGAGTGAAGCGAGACCCTCACTGAGTCTCAATTGAGATTTTGGTATATATATGTATGGTAAAGTTCAAAGAAGTCCATGTGTGCCCACCAACATTAGTGCAGGTGCAAGAAATTTGAGACTTTGAAATGTACTGGCAGGAAAAATAAAGGCAAAGAGTTATGTTGACAGAAGAAAGCAGACTTTTGCAGTTAGGTCTTACAAATTTATCTACTAAAGCTCTGGTACAATAGAGCATTTTCAATGGAGTGTACTTTGAAAATGTGGCTAGCTTAAGCAGAAGCCTTTGGTTTGTTGATTCTTACCAATATCATCCTCGGAAATCTGACTCTAAAATCAATTGCCCAATAGTCAAGTTGCGAAGAGAATACAATGTAAGTCTTGTGCTGAAGCACCACTAGTATCTGACATTTCCTGCCAAGTCGGTTGCTGTAACACGAGGCAATTCTCTCATTGTTTGCATGAAATCACAATACACATTCAAGTGATTCAGATGCACTAAAGCAGAGCATATGTTATAATATCACATAACAGCTAACACTCTGCTATAGTCCAACAGCAACACCAAGTTCCAAAATCTTGCCTCACGCGCGTATAGTGCGCTATACCTAGTACGACCAAGTCCGCCGCAAGGAATTTTCTGATAAAAATACTTCCAAAACAAATGTGACGACCATTACCTTCTTGGGAAGCTTTGTTTCCCACGTTTATCGCGGGGCTTGGTCAACTTTAGCACGCCCTACTGGCGGGAGAAAGTGAGAAGGAGGAGCCGGCGTTTCAGAGCGTGCCGTGGTGCAAAGAGGTGGTGGGGAAGACGGTAGAGTCCTTTGTAGTAAAGTCGTGATGGCAGAATTTCAGCAGGTGCTTGCTGCTCTTCTTTCCCCTGATAACGACACCAGAACGCGAGCTGAGGTAACTTCCTTGTTGGAGTAAGGGAAAACATTGGCAATCGAATGTGAAAGAAGCCTAGCCTGGTTGGACTGCTGCTCCGTGAACTAATTTATGATATTCAATTTGTTTTCTTAGGAAAGCTTCAATGAACTGTCTGTACAGAACAAGTTACCTCACCTGGTGACCACTCTTAGGATGCCTGGAGCTTCAGATGAAGTATGTATTGCCTAAAGTTGTACTGTAAGATTTCCAGGGGCTATTTACTGTGTTAAATCCCGATGGAATGCCTAAATTATTGCTAAAATTGCTAGTAGTTGTGATTTAGTATTCTTAAAAAGTAAGATGAGGATTTTTTAAAGTAACAGTCAATTAAGCTTTATCCCATCATTTACATTTTATATTTTATATTGTTGATCTGAACGAGTTAAGTGTATTGTTTGGGATAAAGTGTGAGCCAGTGTAATGCTGTAGTCTCAGTGGGCACTCTGACATTCCATGCTAGAGTGGAGTATTTATGAATGTTACTAGAGATAATGGAGTAGTTAGCTCGCGGTGCTGCATGGGCTGTAGGCTGCAAATGATAAAAGTTGGTGGGTAATATATAATGTATATAATTATGTATGTATATGTAATAATCAATCCATGTTTGATACTAATTCTATGCTTGTACCTTCAGCCTGAATTTGCCATCTGTTACGGCTTGTTCATTTTTCATGATGTTACATTTTTACTTGATAATACTTATTTTAGCTCATATGAGGAGTTAATGCTTGCTTCACTAATTTCAGTAGAAGTTTTTGGTTATGTAATTCATGAAGTAGTGAAAAATTTATGGTGAATGTCCCTGACTTATTGTAACTTAGAAGACTATTTTTTTAAAGGCTGCACACTTATAAAAGCTTAATAATATAGCGAAGGTGTACATCATTGGTTTGGACCAAAGTGGGTGGAGTCAGTCAGAGCTACAGCGTCAGTTAGCACATGTATGTTGTCAGACCATTCACAGTGAAGAGGTTCTGCTAGTAAGACTGATGGGAATTCCCCTCATACTGAGTTCTGTCATGTTACTTGTTCAGAATATTTAGTAAACATTCAATCCGTTTAGGAAGTTCTGAAGTCTGGGATCAGATGATAAGTTATTCCCTTTACCAGAAAACTCGGCCAAGACTGTTGAATGCTATGTAGTAATAACACTGTACCTTTCTAACAGCTTGACCATGTGAACAATTTGAACTTAAATGGCGGGCTACTATAACTTAGATGGCGGGCTACTACAACTTAAATAGCACGGGCTACTATAAAGGAGATGGCGGGCTACTATAACTTAGGCTTAGATGGGAGGGCTCCTACAACCTAGATGGCGGGCTACTAGACTCTAACCTAGATGGCATGCTACTAGACTCTAACCTAGATGGCGGGCTACTAGACTCTAACCTAGATGGCATGCTACTAGACTCTAACCTAGATGACATGCTACTAGACTCTAACCTAGATGGCGGGCTACTAGACTCTAACCTAGATGGTAGGCTACTGAACACTAGGTGGTGGGCTACTATAAAATTCAATTCCTACTTTTCCAGGTACGTACAATGGCTGCCGTGCTTCTGCGTCGAGTCTTTCTCCAGATGGAGTATAAGGACCTTGTGGAGGATCTCAGCGCTGATCTTCTGGCTACTTGCCAGGCGGAGCTGCTGGCGGCCGTGCAAGTGGAGACGTCTGCCAACGTCCGGCGCAAGATCTGCGACTCGGTGGCCGAGCTGGCCAGATCTTCGATAGGTAAGGTGTCATCAAGAGTGGCCACACTGCATGTGCATGAGACCGAGTGGGCAAGATAAGTGGGAGTGTTAGTCAGCCAATGAACATAATATTGTACGGTACTTTACCTAATCACTTCCTTGCCTAGCCCTGCTAATGCTTCATCAGCCGAGTTCCGTTCAGTGTAAAGGTATGATACAGAAGGTGAGAAGGGCTTCAGCAACAATAGTTGGAGGGAGATTCTGTGTTACTGCACTCACTCTCTCTTGTTCCAGTCCATCTTGTTGTACTCAGTGGTAGTGTGTAGAACTACACTGTCATGATGACAAGGGTACAAGTCTTTAAAATCTTGAAACTCTGCCTTGCTATATTATTCACTAACCTTGTGCATACGTCAAGTGGTACGTTCTACTGTAAGCTGTGTGTTGGTTGAGTGTTTTATATTTTTGATATACAGCGGTACCAATTGCAAGACTCATAAAATACTAGCTACTTGTAAGAATTAAGTTAAATTATTATTTGGTTCACCAGTATTTGCATGGACTAGCAGTGATGAAATCCAAGAGAGAGCTAATGTGATGGATGTATTTCAGAAAATTAGCTATAGCTTTATCTCGAGGGGCCGATTCAAGGGTACGAACTAATGGCTGGGAGCTAGTAAGAGTTTGTGTTGGTTGCATTTCAAGTTTGACCTGGCCTAATGTAACCTTGTATAGACTACTAGGACGAGTACACAGAGGGACAGTGTTTATAGATGAATAGAAGAACAACAGCAAATATATGTATATTTTGTTCAATTAGCTTTTGCAACCTTTGGTGTATTATACTGTGTGTTGAATGATGCAGTCTGGTGGCAGGTATTGGTGGAGATGTGTTCTATTGTTTCATACTTGCTTTGCAATCCAACCTGGAGAGTCTCATCATTCACTGAACTGTCTTTTCTTACACTTGCATGCATACCTACGTATGTCTTGGTATTTCCTTTTATTTATTTATTTTTATGCGTTTATTTCTGTCTTTAAACTTTCATACTTGGAAGCTTGTTGCTTCCTCATGTTTCATGGAAGATCAAAGACAAAGGTTGATGGAGATTCAAACCGGTTGTTGACTCTGAGAGGAATCTTGTCAAAAGAGCGATAGGATTGTTAGAGACCAAACACACTCGTGTACCGTCTCTGGCAGCCATGGAAGGAAAGAGGGGCGGAGTTCAGAATCTGCTTTTTTTGAAGTTATATTTTATAATTTTTAATTTTTTTAATTTGTTTAGTGTGTTTGTGTGGGACAAAGCTGGCTCTAAGGAAGCAATTGGTTTAAGGTGTAAAATTACACCCTATGAAGAGAGAACGAAGGCGTGGGAGTGATGTGTCTTGCACTTGTGTGGTACAACCAGTGGCAGAAATACCTCGGTTGCTGGTGTAATGTAGATTGCCTTACATTATTTTAGGAAGTGTCAGAGATGAGTGGGCGAAATATAAGACAGGATGAACTTGTGAAGTTTCTATTGTCCCTCAAAGTTAAGAAATTTTATTTATTTTTGCTAGCAGGCGGTTGTATTTTATTAAATGCATTCCAGAGTCCTTTCAAGGTATGGCGTGCTACTGCATGCTAATGGACCTGCCATTCAATCACGTGTGTGGGTGCATTGTGTTGGGCTTGTGGCAAAGCTGAGGATTGTGTGGAATTCATACTAGCAATCTCAGCCTCACCACGCATGTGCTGGAGGGTTATAGTAGTTAGTCAGTGTGTCTGTCAGTCAGTCTGTCACACAACACTGTGGCCTCCTATAGACTGAAAAGGCACCAAAGTGTTGCACTAATCACGTGAGCTAATCAATTTTTTTTTGCTTCCCACGGTAGTTTTGTTTTACTCAGTGGTTTACTGAGTGCTGGAATTGGAGTTCCCAATGAAACTACAGGTGAGGTGAGTGTCCCTTGCATGTTTAGCTTCTCTTATGAAGACAGCGTTTACGTCTATCATTTCATTGCAAGAGTTGCATATCGACATTCATTTTGATACTGTGACTAATAAATTATTCTTATGGTCTTTGTAACATCTATCTAGTGTGTAATAATGCTGAGGGTGGTTCACCTTTGGTGCTTCATATGGCATCATTACTTTTTTATTTTGAAGCAGCCTTGCCCGTGAAGTGAACTGGCATTTCATACTGAGTTGTAATTGTGTGTTGTGTAGATGATAACAATCTGAACAACTGGCCTGACTTGCTCAAGTTTCTCTTCCAATGTTGCAACCTGGACCAGCCAGGTCTCTATGTCAGCGCTCTGCACATCATCGGGTGAGTGTTTGTACGTGTTTGTACGGTGTCCATCAGATTGCTGTAGTCCCTCCTCCCTTCCCCGTCACATGCATACACATTGCACGCTAACATACACACTCGCGTGCGAAACGCCTAATAAAGGTTAATTCTCTTGCTACCGCTAGGCGGTCACACACACCTGGCAGAGCCAGGATGCCTGTGCACTAAGCAGGCAGCAAGTAAAGCTCCTGGAGCCGGGCTAGGAACTCACAGGAGAACAGACCTTTTCTCACAGCAAGTGGTGTGGGCACCCGAAGCCCCACCTGGACCATTGCTGTTTCATGAGAAAAGGCCTTTAGTGTACGTGCACACATACAAACATAACACATACACACGCATACACACACACACATACACACACACATACACACATACACACACACACACACACACTTCAGTAGTTGATTGTGCAAGTTGCTGGATTAGGCGTTTAACTTGGTCAGGTTGGTTCTTCCAGTTTGTGTTATTTTTTGTTTCTTGTTTCCCTAGTGTTGTTCCTGGTGTGTTTGGCAACCAGCTTGGCTACTGTGTAGAGGTCATCCAGCAAATGCTCGTTCAGGCGTTGTCATGCCAGCAAGCAGAGGTACTGATAATAGCACTGCTGACAGTGCAGTAATAATAATAATATTAATTAGTAGTAGTAGTAGTAGTAGTAGTAGTAGTAGTAGTAGTAGTATTTTATTTTTTAATTTTGCTTTCCAGGTGAAAACAGCTGCTTTCAAGGCAGCTGTTGCCTTCATAGTATTCCAGACCCAACCCATCAGACATCACTTTGCCATGCTCCTCCCACTTCTGGTCTCTGTGAGTATTGAGTTATTGTCTAGGATGAATACTCTAATTATCTCACTCTATATTACTGAGCTCACTAACTTATTCACCCTCAGTATGCATGGATGCAGAGAGGGTTACTGTACTCATCCTGTTGTCTGTCACACTCCAATTTTGGAGATTACTAACAATTAACCATTGATGAATACTTAGAAGATGATTTAAGTCCTTTTATTGTGCTAAAAAAATTTTTGTGAATTTTTGTGGTGATTTTTGAGAAAGCTCAAAGCTGTTAACTGCGCATAGGTACCATTTACATATATTGACACCAGGTGGGTATACACCTAATACATTCTTGTTTTGGTGTGTGAAATGATTTTGCTAGCGTACAGCTGAGGGTTCACACCTTTGGTGCTTAGTTTACATTGTGACTATTGGTACAAGACTGTGACTAGACTCTTGCTGGTAGTGACACGATGTGTTATGTTGTGGGTGTGGCTTATTTGCAGGTGTTAGGAGAGAGTGCCAGTTCACCGGATGACGATTCGTTACTGAAAACGTTCATTGATCTGGGGGAGCATTGCCCGAAGTTCCTCC